>JADGMW010000040.1_pt1 | contig 153482 bp, 146 predicted proteins | sample 8641801 | NCBI WGS metagenome assembly JADGMW01 (sample SAMN16272018, study PRJNA661076) | feces metagenome | isolation source: fecal sample from diarrhoea affected cattle A | host: Bos taurus | place: South Africa: Lokaleng Village, Mahikeng | collected 2019-09 | reverse complement strand
GCGCACAGCAGAAGGGTGGCACTCGGTCGGAAGACCGGGTGCCACCCTTCTCGCTTCAGCGGAAACCGAAGCAGCAGTCAGATGTACATCGCGGGATCGATGAACGTCGTCGGATCGACGAGCGGCTCGTGCTGCCGCCGCGACCGCACGGTCGCCGGAATGCCGGTCGCGACGGAATCGGGCGGCACGTCGTGCGTGACGACGGCGTTCGCGCCGACCGCACTGTCGTCCCCGATGACGACGGGTCCGAGGATCTTCGCCCCGGCTCCGACAGTCACGCGGTTACCCAGCGTGGGGTGGCGCTTGCGCTTGACGAGCGCCCGACCCCCGAGCGTCACGCCGTGGTACAGCATGACGTCGTCGCCGATCTCCGCCGTCTCACCGATGACGACGCCCATCCCGTGATCGATGAAGAAGCGTCGCCCGATCGTCGCCCCCGGGTGGATCTCGATGCCGGTGAGAAACCGGGTGAACTGCGCGAGAACCCGAGCGGGGCCGCGCAGGGCAGGCACCGCCCACATCTTGTGGGCGATCCGGTGCGACCAGATCGCGTGCAGGCCGGAATAGACGATTGCGTTCTCCGCGTTGCTGCGCGCGGCCGGGTCCTGTCCGCGCGCAGCCTGCAGATCTTCACGAACGGTGCGGAGAATACCGAGCACGGAATCAGTCCCGGATGTGCTCGAACAGCGGGGTGGAGATGTAGCGCTCGCCGAAGTCGGGCACGACGACGACGATCAGCTTGCCGGCGTTCTCCGGGCGCTTCGCGATCTCGAGTGCAGCCCACACGTTGGCACCGGCCGAGATGCCGCCGAGGATGCCTTCCTCGGTGCCCAGACGGCGGGCGACGTCGATGGCGTCGTTGAACTTGACGTCGATGATCTCGTCGTAGATCTCGCGATCGAGAACGTCGGGCACGAAGTTCGCGCCGATGCCCTGGATCTTGTGCGGTCCGGGCTCACCGCCGGTGAGGATCGGCGAATCGGCGGGCTCGACACCGACGATCTTCACGTCGGGCTTGCGCGCCTTGAGGGTGCGGCCGACGCCCGTGAGGGTGCCGCCGGTACCGATGCCCGCGACGAAGATGTCGACGGCGCCGTCGGTGTCGTTCCAGACCTCTTCACCGGTGGTGCGCTCGTGGATCGCCGGGTTGGCGGGGTTGCCGAACTGGCGCGCGAGGATCGCGTTCTCCGTGTTCGCCACGATCTCCTCGGCCTTGGCGACCGCGCCCTTCATGCCCTCGGAACCCGGGGTGAGCACGATCTGCGCTCCGTAGGCGCGGAGCATGACGCGACGCTCGGTCGACATCGTCTCCGGCATCGTCAGGATGACGTTGTAGCCGCGCGCAGCGCCCACCATGGCGAGCGCGATACCCGTGTTGCCGGACGTACCCTCGACGATCGTGCCGCCGGGCGCGAGCTCACCCGACTGCTCGGCAGCGTCGATGATCGCGACACCGATGCGGTCCTTGACGCTGTTCGCCGGGTTGTAGAACTCCAGCTTCGCGGCGACGGTCGCACCGGCGTCCTCGGTCAGCCGGTTCAGGCGCACGATCGGCGTGCGGCCGACCAGCTCGGTCACATTGTTGTAGATCCCCATTGTGGAGTCCTCCTCGTGGCCACTGCTGCGGCCGTATCGATCTAGCTTGTGGTCTATTGCACCATTCCGTCGCCGCATGCGGACGCGGAGGTCCCATCGAAGTACGAACGTATCCGCTAGTCGGCATTATTCCCGAAGGGCAAGTACGTCGTCCTGCACTGTCCGTCGACGTGAGCCGTTCCGGACGGTTTGCCCGCCCGCACACGGGTACAGCAGCAACATGACCGATCAGCAACTTCCCGTCCCCGATTACGACCAACTCGCGCCCGGCACACTTGCTCCGCGCATCCGGGCGCTGACCGAGGATCAACTGCAGGCACTCGTCGATTACGAGCGCGGCAACCAGAACCGTCCGAACTTCCTCGAGGTGCTCACCGCCCGGCTCGACGAGCTCGCCGGCGGTGCCGAGCCGACAGGCGGCGACCCTTCCCACGCGCCACCTGTCGACGGCGCCTCGGGTGGGTCGCCGGTGGACCCGTCGAGCTCACCCGACGACAACACACCGCTGCGGCACGGTGTCGCCGAGCAGACGCCGAAACGCGGCAAGCCCTGACCCGCAGTCGGCGAGCAGTACGAGTGCCCGTCGGGTTCGTTCAATACTCGCGTGGCGCTCGAGTCGACACTGGCGTGCATGACCAAGGCGATGAAACCGATTCCGGACGGCTACACCACGCTGACCCCGTTCCTTGTCGTGGAGGACGGAGCACGCGCCATCGACTACTACCGCGACACCTTCGGCGCGGTGCTCGTCGACCGTATGGACGGTCCCGACGGGACCGTGCTGCATGCGGAGCTCGACTTCGGCCACGGGCGGCTGCAACTGAGCGACCCGCATCCCGAGATGGGCCTGCGCGCACCCGACGGCACCGAGCAGGTCGACCACTCCTACGTCCTGTACTGCTCCGACGTCGATGCCACGTTCGCCCGGGCGGTCGAACTCGGCGCCCGCGTGTTCGAAGAACCGTCGACGTTCGTCACCGGAGACCGGTTCGCGTCGATCCTCGATCCTTTCGGCCACCGCTGGGCGATCATGACGCGGGTGGAAGACGTGTCTCCCGCCGAAGCCAAGCGCCGGCTCGACGAGTGGTCTGCCACGCAAGACGCCTGATACAGGGCCGGAAAGCCGGATGCCGCATGAGATCGGTCGAACCGATCTCACGCGGCATCCGGCGTGAACTGTCTTCTGGGGGAAGCGACTCAGCCGAGGCGCTGCTTCAGTGCCTCGAACTCGTCACGGATACCCGACGGCACCTTCTCGCCGAGGAACTCGAACCACTCCTCGATGAGGGGAAGTTCCTGCTTCCACTCCTCGACGTCGACTTTCAGTGCCTCGTCGACATCGGCGGTCTCGACGTCGAGTCCGTCGAGGGTCAGGTCGGCGGCGGTCGGCACGTAGCCGATCGGCGTGGACTGCGCGTCGGCCTTGTGCTCGATACGGTCCACGATCCACTTCAGGACGCGCGAGTTCTCGCCGAAACCGGGCCACAGGAAGCGGCCGTCTTCGCCGCGACGGAACCAGTTGACGTAGAAGATCTTCGGGAGCTTGGTCTCGTCGGCGTTCTTACCCAGGTTGATCCAGTGGTTCAGGTAATCGCCGGCGTTGTAGCCGAGGAACGGCAGCATCGCCATCGGGTCGCGGCGGACGGTTCCGACCGTGCCTTCGGCGGCAGCGGTCTGCTCCGACGACAGGGTCGCGCCGAGGAAGGTGCCGTGCTGCCAGTCGAAGGACTCGCTCACCAGCGGAACGGTCGTCTTGCGACGTCCACCGAACAGGATCGCGGAGATCGGCACACCCTGCGGGTCGTCCCACTCCGGGGCGAGGATCGGGCACTGCGACATCGGGGTGCAGTACCGCGAGTTCGGGTGCGCGGCCTTGGTGCCGGACTCGGGCGTCCAGTCGTTGCCGAGCCAGTCGGTCAGGTGCGACGGGGTCTCGCCGCCGATGCCCTCCCACCAGATGTCGCCGTCGTCGGTCTTGGCAACGTTGGTGTAGATGGTGTTGCCGGCCTCGATGGTGGCCATCGCGTTGGGGTTGGAGTCGGCGCTCGTGCCCGGTGCGACACCGAAGAAACCGAACTCGGGGTTCACCGCGTAGAGGCGGCCGTCTTCGCCGAAGCGCATCCAGGCGATGTCGTCGCCGAGGGTCTCGGCACGCCAGCCCGGAATGGTCGGCTGGATCATCGCGAGGTTGGTCTTACCGCATGCCGACGGGAAGGCCGCGGCCACGTAGTAAGGCTTGTTCTCGGGGGAGATCAGCTTGAGGATGAGCATGTGCTCGGCGAGCCAGCCCTCGTCGTGGGCCATGGCCGACGCGATGCGCAGCGAGTAGCACTTCTTACCGAGGAGCGCATTGCCGCCGTAGCCGGAACCGAAGCTCCAGATCTCGCGGGTTTCCGGGAAGTGGGTGATGTACTTCGTGTCGTTGCACGGCCACGCGACATCCTGCTGTCCGGCTTCGAGGGGCGCACCGACGGAGTGCAGCGCCTTCACGAAGGGACGGTCGGTGCCCAGCTTCTCGAGGGCGGCGGTGCCCATGCGGGTCATGATCCGCATGGAGACGACGACGTACTCCGAGTCCGTGAGCTCGACGCCGAGCTTCGGGTCGTCGGCACCGAGCGGACCCATGCAGAAGGGCACCACGAAGAGCGTGCGTCCGCGCATGCAGCCGCGGTACAGCTCCGTCATGAGGCCGCGCATCTCGTCCGGCGCCATCCAGTTGTTCGTGGGGCCAGCGCCGATCTCGTCCTCGGTGCAGATGTAGGTGCGTGACTCGACACGCGCCACATCCGACGGGTCGGAGTTGGCGAGGAACGAGTTCGGCTTCTTCTCGTCGTTGAGACGGGTGAACGTTCCCGCCTCGACCAGTTGAGCGGTCAGCCGGTCCCATTCCTCGTCGGATCCGTCGGCCCACACGACGCGATCGGGCTGGGTGAGCTCGGCAACCTCCTGGACCCAGGCAAGCAGCTCGGCATGCTGGGTCGGGAGCTTGTCGTCGGTACCGTTCAAACCGGGAATGGTCGCTGAGGTCATCAAACTCTCCTGGGGTGTGCCCGGAACCGGATCCCTCCCCCGACCTGCGCCGATGACGCAGGGACAGTGGCAGACCCGGGCTTTTCCCCTCTCGGCAGGGGTACCACCAGCTTCATCCGTGGCCGGACGGCGAAGCGGGCGCCGGAAGTCCTATTCGTAGAGGCTAACTGTGGATGTCCTACCGGTAACACTCGGGGCCGGTCGGAAATGTCACATGAACGATTCAGAGAGCGCGCAGAATACCTTCACCTACCCCCCACGTACAGACGGTGGCGCTCACTCGCCACCGTTTTCGTGATCCACATCGCCTTCCAGATTACCGTGGTCGACGCGTGTCCAGCGTGTTGTTCCGTCGAGGTCGCGGTGTAACTCCCACACGCCGTAGTCGCCGTCGTCCTCCACAGCGGTGAGCCTGTCGGTGTGCCCGTCGAGGTCGGTATCGGTGGCGACGATCAGAGCTCCACCTGCGGACAGGCCGCTGTCGAACACCTCGCTGCCGAAGATCACCGTGTCGTAGATTCCGTCCCCGTCCAGATCCGCGGCGGGTTCAGTTCCGTCTGCCCAGACGGACGCGGCCACCGGGTCGAACACGTCGGTCCTCGGCCCACTCGGGCTGTCGTCACCCGGAAACGTTTCCATCATCCGATCGATCCCCCATCCCTGGCACGGTCGCTCCCGGCCGATTCGCCGTTCGATCGGTTCGACGCACCGGACGCCCTCCCGGTTCCCTGGGCTGCCCGAGCGCCGCGAGGTCCCGCTCGCACGCCGCAATTCGCGCGCGCCTTTCGCCGGTGAGCCGTCCTATCTCCTCGTCGAGCGCGGAGACGCGTTCCCGCCGTCGGCTCGTCTGTGCGTCGTGTGCGCTCCGAGCCGCCGAAAGGACGCGTGACTCCACCTCGTAAGTGCACGCGCGCACCCATGCCTCGAGGTCGGCACGGGCGGTCGCCAGCTCTTCACCGACCCAGCGCCGCACGCGTTCGCGGTGCGCGATCCGGCGCCGCGCGTGAACGAGCCACCATCCCGCCGGGACTGCACCGCCGAGTGCGACGGCCACCACCGCCACGCCGGGGATCTCACCGAACGGGGTGACGAGCAGCCGCCCGAGGCCCGCACCGGCCGATGCGCCGACGACCAGTGTCAGCCGGTCCTCGAAGGTGCGCGCGGGCTCCGGCAGCGGTGAACGTGTCCACTCGGGCGGTCTTCCGTCGCTGTCGTGCAGCGCCGCGCCGGCCCGTGAGGCGAGAGCGGCGGCGAGGCGGGCGCGCACTCCCTCGAGGTGTGCGTCCAGTGCACCGGCCACGTCGTCGGCGGGCCGTCCGGTGTCGTCGAGCACATCACGGATCGACGCGGCCACTCCCCGGATCTCCTTTGCGACGTCCTGGAGTAGTTCGACCCGCACGCGCTGGAGGTCCGGTGGGGCCGCGGGCATGGGTGTCAGCGCCAGTCGTTGCCGCTCGGCGCGGAGACCGGCTGTGTCGTCACCGGCACGCAGCGCGTCCACCTCGTCGTAGATCATGCGGCGGGTCTGCGACACGACAGCTCCGCGCGCACGTCGCGGGTCGCTCGCGGAATCGACCGCTGCGGCGAGCACATCGCGTAGCTCGACGATTCCGGTTTCCAGCAACAGCACCGAACCCGCGTCGCCGCCGACCTCCCGTGCGCGGCGCGACATCTCCGCCGACACCGGGAGGACGGTGACGCGCGGGAGGTACGTCGCGTGCCGGTGCAACAGGGCGACATCGCGGTCGCGCACCGTGCGCCACCCCGGATACCGGTCCGTACCGGTCAGGGCGCACACCACCTCGGTCGCGTCGGCGGCGGCGTCGGCGATCATCTCCAGTTCGGTGCGCCCGATCACCGCCGACGCGTCGAACACCACCAGCACCACCGACGCCGGCCCGTCGCGGACCACGTCCACACCGCCGAGCCGGCCGAGTTCACCGCACAGTGCTCCGACTCCCGACCCCGCGAGACCCACGACGCGCACGGCCCGCGACGAAGGTTCGTGGAGCCGCGCCCAGCCCCGGGGGTTCCAGCGGCGCACCACATCGTCGGCACCGGTCGTCATGAGACCCGGCGCGAGAGGTTCGCCGCGTCGAGTGCCGCCTCGATCAGGTCGCGGGCGGCGGGTGTGGCGGCGATCCCCGCGACCATCCGCACAAGGTGCTCGTCGCGGAGACGAGAGGCCGCGGCCAGTCGTGCGGCAATCGCGTCGGTGAGCGCGGGATCACCGACGGCGAACGCGCCGAGGCCGAGTGTCGCGGCGATCGGATCGACATGTTCGACCGTGCCGCCGACGACCACCACGACGACACGTCGTGCGTCGATGTGAGACAGAGCGGACCGGTCGGCGGGATGCACGGACGCGGGATCGAGCCGGACCGGCACGGCGTAGACGACGACGTCCCCGTCGAACACGGGATCGGCTGTGTCCGGCACGTCGACGGCCACACTCTCGACCTCGACGGTGCCGTCGGCACCGGCCGAGGCCCGGACGGCGTCCCGTACGGACCGGAATCCGGTGCCGACTCGTCCGGCAACCTGGATCCGCAGCGGTGCGGCGCGGTCGCGCACCACGGCGTGCAGAGCGCGGCCGGCGACGCTGTCGACGCGCTCCACGTCTCCTGCGAGCCGGTGCCAGAGGTCCTCCGTCATCGACATCCCCCGATCGTCGGCGCGGATTGTGTCAGAAGACACCCTGCCGTGCAGGGGTAACACTCGACGCAATTCTGAGAATGTGAGGGGATCTCGGTGGGAAGAAAAGCGACCGCGGGCCGGAAAACTGTGCAAAATCCCGGGTAAACGAGGCTCAGACCCTGAAAATCCCGGTGCAAGCCTGAGAAAACACTGTGGTCCCTTCCGTCACTCCTGCCACCCACTCGCCGGATACGTGACAATGGTCGGGTGAACGACGCCGATCAAGACACGACCGAGCTGCTCGACGAGCAGCCCACCCGCGGGAATCGCCTCTACCCGAGGGTGACGAGCTTCCGGTCCCGACGGGGAGCGTTGACCGAACCCCAGCAGCTGACGTGGGACCGGCTCTGGCCCCAGCTCGGCCGGGACGTCGGCGACGACCAGCTCGACATCGACGCGTGGTTCGGGCGTTCGGCACCCGTGGTGCTCGAGATCGGATCCGGAACGGGAACCGCCGCCGTCTCGATGGCGCGGGCGGAACCCGACGTGAATCTGATCGCCGTCGAGGTCTACCGGCCCGGCCTCGCCCAGACACTGCAGCGCATCGAGCGCACCCTCGACACCGACTCCCCGGTCACGAACCTGCGCATCCTGCGCGGCGACGCCGTGGAGGTGCTCGAGAAGATGGTTGCTCCCGGATCGCTGACCGGGGTGCGGGTCTTCTTTCCGGACCCGTGGCCCAAGGCCCGGCACCACAAGCGCCGGCTGCTGCAGGCCCCCACCTTCTCCCTGATCGCCGATCGCCTCGTGCCCGGCGGTGTGCTGCATGTCGCCACCGACCACGCCGAATACGCCGAAGCGATCCGGGAAACCGGAGACGCCGAGCCGCTGCTGAAGCCCCTGTCGGGGGAGTCGCCGATCAGCCTCGAGCGACCCGTGACCAAGTTCGAAGGGAAGGCCCACCAGGTGGGCAGCACCATCGCCGAAATGGTCTGGGGGAAGATCGGAGCATGAGCGTCCACGAAGAGCTGTCCGATACGACCGACCCCACCGCCATCGACAGCGGGCCTGTCGGCGGCAGCGACCAGCCCGGTCGTGTCCTTCTCGTGTGGGATGCTCCCAACCTCGATATGGGTCTCGGCGCCATCCTCGGCGGCCGGCCCACCGCCGCATACCGTCCCCGGTTCGACGCACTCGGCCGCTGGCTTCTCGGCCGCACCGCCGACCTGTCCCGCCGGACCGGTACTGCGCTCGAACCCGAGGCGACGGTCTTCACCAACATCGCCCCGGGCAGCGCCGACGTGGTGCGCCCGTGGGTGGAAGCCCTGCGCAATGTGGGCTTCGCGGTGTTCGCCAAGCCCAAGATCGACGAGGACAGCGACGTCGACTCCGATATGCTCGAGCACATCGAGTTGCGTCGGCGTGGCGGCCTTGCCGGCGTCATGGTGGCGTCGGCGGACGGGCAGGCGTTCCGCGAACCTCTCGAAGAGCTCGCAGCTGCGGGCATCGCGGTGCAGGTGCTGGGTTTCCGCGAGCACGCCAGCTGGGCGGTCACGTCCGAGATCCTCGACTTCGTCGATCTCGAGGACATCCCCGGGGTGTTCCGTGAACCGCTGCCCCGCGTCAGCCTGGAATCGCTGCCCGACGAAGGAGCCTGGCTGCAGCCGTTCCGACCGCTGTCCGCCCTCCTCGTGGGGCGCAAGAGCGTCGCCGAATAGGAGATCTAGTGTTCGACCGTTGGGGAACGCTCGTCTATCGCGCGCGCTTCACCGTCATTGCGGTGATGGTGGCGGCGCTGCTCGGGCTCGCCGGGTACGGACTGAGCCTGAACGACCATCTCAGCCAGAGCGGCTGGGACGATCCCGGCTCACAGTCCGTCGCCGCGGCGAAGCTGGCAGACGGCACGTTCGGCCGCGACACCAACGGTGACGTGCTGGTTCTGTACACCGCGCCCGAGGGCAAGACCGTCGACGACCCGGAGTTCGCCGCGAAGGTCACCGACAACCTCAACGCTCTGGTTTCCGAAAATCCCGAACACATTCTCAAGATCAACGGTGCGTACTGGCCCACCGAGACCGCGCCGTCGCTGCCGAGCCTGGCCGACGAGTCACGTCAGCACGCCCTCGCGTCGGTCGCCATCGCCGGCGCGAACGACACGGAGCTGACCGGGAACTTCCGCGACATCAAGGACAAGTTCTACATCGACGGTGTCGACGTCCAGCTCGCCGGTCTGCAGCCCATCTCCGGCGCGCTCAACGACACGATGGCCAACGACATCAAGCGCATGGAGATCCTGGCGATCCCGGCCGTCGGCATCCTCCTGTTCTTCGTGTTCGGTGGCGTCATCGCGGCAGCGCTGCCGCTGATCACCGGTGGTCTGACGATCGTCGCCGCAAACGGCGTCGTGCGGCTGATCACCAATTTCACCGAGGTCAACTCGTTCGTCGCGCCCGTCGTCTCGCTGATCGGACTGGGTCTGGCGATCGACTACGGCCTGTTCATGGTGTCCCGTTTCCGAGAAGAACTGGCCGAGGGCTACGACACCCCCGCGGCCGTCCGGCGCACCGTCATGACGGCCGGGCGCACCGTCATCTTCTCCGCGACGATGGTGGTCACCAGCCTCGGCGGCCTGCTCCTCTTCCCGCAGGGCTTCCTCAAATCCGTCTCCTACGGCGCGATCGCTGCGATTTCTCTCGCCGCCTTGCTGTCGGTGACGGTGCTGCCCGCCATTCTCGGCATCCTCGGCAAGCGCATCGACAAGTTCGGCATGAAGAAGTTCGGCCAGATCCAGTCGAACGAACAGGTCGAGAACAGTTACATCGGGCGGCTCACCCGCTGGGTCATGCTCAATCCGATGAAGGTGACCATCCCGACGGTCATCGGCCTGTTGCTGCTCATCACGCCGCTGACCGGCATCAAGTTCGGCGGCATCAACGAGACCTACCTGCCGCCCGACCACCCGACCCGCGTCGCGCAGGAACAGTTCGACGAGTTGTTCCCGGGACAGCGTGCCGAACCCGTGCGACTGGTGATCCAGGGTGCCCAGGGCGGCGACCTGAACAAGATCATGGAGACGGCGAACGCCGCGCCGGGTCTCGTCGAGGACTTCACGATCACGGGCCCGGCCAAGGACGGCGTGCGCGTCTTGAAGGCCGGTCTGACGGACCGCAACGAGACCGCTCCGACCATCGACTACCTGCATTCCGCGGAGTGGCCAGAGGGCGTCGAAGTGCTCGTCGGCGGTACGCCGGCCATCGAGCAGGATTCGATCGCCGCGCTCCTCGACACGCTGCCGTTGATGGTGCTGGTCGTGGTGTCGCTGACGATCATTCTCATGTTCCTGGCCTTCGGATCGCTGGTGTTGCCGATCAAGGCCGTCCTCATGAGCGCGTTGGGTCTCGGCTCGACACTCGGCATCCTCACCTGGATCTTCATCAACGGCAACGGCGCAGAGCTACTCAATTTCACGCCGGGACCGATCATGTCTCCGGTGCTCGTGCTGATCATCGCGATCGTGTACGGGCTGTCGACCGACTACGAAGTCTTCCTGCTCTCCCGGATGGTCGAAGCCCGGGCACAGGGCGCGAGCACCACCGAATCCATTCGCGTGGGCACGTCGCACACCGGCCGCATCATCACCGCCGCCGCGCTGATCCTGATCGTGGTCACCGGTGCGTTCGCGTTCTCGGAACTGGTGATGATGAAGTACATCGCCTACGGCATGATCGCCGCTCTCGTCATCGACGCGACGGTCATCCGTATGTTCCTGGTACCGGCAGTGATGAAGTTGCTCGGCGACGACTGCTGGTGGGCACCTGCGTGGATGAAGCGGATCCAGGAGAAGGCCGGCCTCGCCGAACCGATTCTCGCCGACGAACTGATGCCCGAGGACGTGCCCGAACTCATCACCGTCGGCATGTTCGGTCCCGCGACCGTCTCGGCCACCGGTTCACATCGTTTCCCGGCAGGGATGTTCGGCGACGCAACCGACCTCACTCAGCCGCTGCCCAAGATCGCGGCGCCGCGACCGGCGTCCGAGCAGCGCAAGTTCCGCGATCTCACGCCGCAGCCGCGTCGCCAGGGTCCCGGGCGTCCGGTTCCCCGTCCCCCGGCCCAGCGGCCACGTCCGGATCAGCAGCGGGCAGGCGACCCACGTCACCGGGCTGTCGACGGCCGTCCGATGCCGCGCGCAGGTGAGCCGGCGGCTCCGGGCCACGGCTCCCCGCAGCAACTGCCGCCGCAGCGTCGGCCGCAGGGTCCGGCCGGTGCGGGCGACGAACGTCAGGGTCCGCCGCTGCCCCCTCGGCGCCCCCGGGCGCCGCAGGGCCAGGTTCCGGATCAGCTTCCGCCGATGCCGCAGCGACGGGGCGCAGACGCGCCACCCGCCGATCCGGCGCAGGCACAGCCGCCGCAGGGCCGGCCTACGGCAGCGTCCCAGCCGCCCACGGCGGCCATGCCCCCGCTCCCCAGACGCCGACGGGGCGACGTTCCCCCGCCGCTGCCGCAGAACTTCGTGCGGCCGTCCGCCACGAACCCGGACCCGGCCGGCAACCCGCCGGTGAACGGTGGTACCGAGGGAACGCGACAGGAGGGAGAGCCGTCGACGGGTGCCGGGCGGGCACGCGATCCGCAGGCGATCGAGAGCTGGCTGTCGCAGCTGCGCCGAGCTGCTCCCGGGTCGGGGCAGCACGCGCATCGCCCGCCGGAAACCGGACCGCGGCCGCAAGCCGGTCCGCGGCCGGAGCCGGGTTCCCGCCCCCCGGCGGGGTTGTTCCCGCAGGCCGAACCGCGCCCACCGGCGGGGCTGTTTCCGCAGGCCGAACCGCGCCCACCGGCGGGACAGCAGCCGCAGGGCGGACCGCGCCCACCGGCGGGACAGCACCCGCAGCCCCGACCGCGTCCGCAGGCGGGGCAGTACCCGCAGCAGCCGCCGAACCCGCAGCAGCGCCCGCAACCCGGCCAGTATTCGCAGCAGTCACCTCAGCGGCCGGTGCCACGGAACGGTGCCACGGAACGGTCGCCCGAGGCGCCCACCGATTCGGAGCCCGACCACGCGGACGATCCGAACGATCCGCACCGTCGGCGGCACGGCACCGACACCGGCGGGTCGATCAGTGTGAGTGAACTGATCGCGCGCCGGCAGCAGCCCTGAGCCGGACGGACGGAACGGCGGGTGCGCGCGGGTCCTACGCGCCGTTGATGAACTTGCGCAGCCGCATGCCGAACGGGTGCGTGACGTTGAGGTTGCCGCAGAAGATCTTCCCGACCACGACGACGTGCAACGGGCCGAACGGCGCGCCGCCGCGCACTTTCGTGGTGGCGCTCGACGCGACGGTTTCGACACCGTTGATATCGGCGGTGGCTTCGGCGGGCAGCAGGATCGAAATCGAACTGAACGAGTCGTTCACCTCGATTCGCACGACCTGCGTCTGCATCACCGCCTCGGTGAAGTCCAGGTTGACCGAGGACGCGAACGTATCGAGCCGGAGAACCGGCGCGACCTCCCACCGGCCCTTGCGGGTCAGGGACGACAAACGTCCCTTGAGCACGAGCGGACCACCGGGCCCGGTCGCCGGGTACGCGGGGGCGGCGGCGGTCGCCTGCTGCTGGGGCAGGAACGCCGGTGCGGCCTGCGGGAGGTACTCGGGCCGCATCTGGATGCCGGGCAGGTCCACGAGAACCTGATTGAGATCACCACGCGTTTTCGCTGCCAGGACGGTGTCCATCCGTTCGGTGAACTCGCCGAGCGAGAGCATTCCCTGTCCTACGGCTCGCTGGAGAAGCTCGCCCACATGTTCGCGTTCGGCGTCCGAAACGCGCAGATCCTTCGGGTCCATACGTACAGAATAGGATCTGTGACACTCTTCGTCCCGACCGGAAGCGCGCGGCCTCCTGCCGGATCGCGGAACCGCAAGTGCCGCCGCGCCGAGCGACTTCTCACCTCTCCGTGGTGCCGAAGGTGACCACGACGCGCTGTGACCGTCCATACAGTGGTTTGATCTGAAGTCGTGCTGAGGTCCTATCGAGCCGTCGCCGCGACACTGCGTAGTCGCTGGCCGCTCTATATGGCCTCGATGGGCGCCTCCAACCTGTTCGGCGCCATGCTGGTGTTCGCGTTCGTGCGGTACGGCGTTCCGTTCGCGGACGACGACTTCGACACCGTCGACCGGGTTCAGAACTTCACCGTGTTCGCGGTGTACCTCGTCTTCGCCGGCATCGTGAGTCTCACCGCTGCGGCGCTGATGCTTCGTTCGGTGGTGCGCTGGCAACTCCGCGGTGGCCCGCCCACCCGGTCCGAGCAGATGGCGGCACTGCACGCGCCGTTGCGTCAGGCGATCGTGCACCTCGGACTGTGGTTGCTCGGCGGCGTCTTGTTCGTGTTCCTCACCGCCGGGGAGACGCCTTCCCTCGCCGTCGCGGTCGCGATCACCGTGGCGATGGCCGCGACGAGCACGTTCGGGTTCACCTACATGCTCGGCGAGCGGATTCTGCGCCCCGTCGCGGCCCGTGCACTGAGCGAAGGCAACTTCGATCGCACCATGGCTCCGGGCGTCGGCACCCGTCTCGCGATGACGTGGGGACTGGGCACCTTGATGCCCGTCGCGGGGATCGTCCTGCTGTGCGTCACCCAGATCACCACCGACTCCGCGTTCTCGTCCGACGCACTCGCCTACGCGGTACTCGCGCTTGCGGTCACGTCCATCCTGCTGGCCCTCGTGCTGTCGTTGCTGACCTCGGCGCAGATCTCCGACCCGATCAAGCAGTTGCGCTGGGCGATCGAACGCGTGCAGCGCGGCGCGTCGGCCGTGCAGGTGGAGGTGTTCGACGGCAGCGAGATCGGACGCCTGCAAGTGGGCTTCAACCGGATGATGGCGGAGGCCGACGAGCGCCGCCGGCTCCGCGAGTTGTTCGGTCAGCACGTCGGTGAAGACGTGGCCCGGCGGGCACTGCAGTACGGCACCGAACTCGGCGGTGAGACCCGCTACGTGGCCGTGCTGTTCGTGGACATGGTGGGGTCGACCGCCACCGCGGCCGAGCGTCCTCCCAACGAGGTCGTCGATCTCCTCAACGAGTTCTTCCGCGTCGTGGTGGAGGTCGTCGATCGGCACCACGGCTTCGTCAACAAGTTCATGGGCGACGCCGCCCTGGTGATTTTCGGGGCGCCTCTCGACCGGCCCGATGCACCCACCGCTGCGCTGGGTGCAGCACGCGAACTGCGCTTCGCGCTCGACGACATCACCGGTCTCGACGTCGGTATCGGTGTCTCGGCCGGACTCGCGGTGGCAGGAAACATCGGCGCGGCCGAACGCTTCGAATACACCGTCATCGGCGACCCGGTCAACGAGGCGTCGCGCCTGACGGAACTGGCCAAGCTCCGTCCGAGCCGCGTTCTCGCGTCGTCGAGCGCACTCTATTTCGCCGACGACGACGAGCGTGGGCACTGGGAACTCGGCGACGAGGTGCAGCTTCGCGGGCGGCGCAGGGTCACGCAGCTCGCCTCGCCCGTCCATTATCCGAGCGGGCCGCGTCCGGGTGACGACTCCGCGGATCGGGTGGGTTAGCACAGGGAGGTACGTCACGGGCGGACGCTAATTGCGGCACCTACATACCTGCGTCGGTTACGGTGAATGGCGTGGCGCAGCCGCAGGACGACCTCTCTGGCCCCGACGCCACACCGCGCCGGGGCCGTTTCCTGTGGATCAAATGGCTGGTCGCGGCGGCTCTGATCGCGTTGCTCACCGCCGAAGCCATCTACCTGTGGCCCACGATGAGCGATTCCTGGAAAGCGCTCACCGGCATCCACTGGGGCTGGTTCGCAGCGTGTGTCGCCGCTCAGATGATCTCCCTGAGCGGTTTCGCGGGAGTCCAGCAGCAGCTGTTGCACGCCGGCGGTGTGCGAGTAGGTCACTTCCGCTCGGCATCGGTGATCTACGGCAGTACCGCCATGGCGGTCACGCTGCCGGCAGGCCCGGTGTTCTCGACCGCGTTCACCTACAGGCAGACCCGCAAGTGGGGCGCGACCCCCGTGGTGGCGTCCTGGCAGCTCGCGGTATCCGGCGTCATCGCGGCGGCCACGCTGGCCTCCGTCGGGGTCGCGGGAGCGTTCGCGGTGGGCACGCGGATCAGTCCGGTGACGCTGGTCCTGTCGCTGGCGGGCCTCATCGCCATGTTCTACGGGCTGCGGTATGTCGCCCGTAACCCGTCGTCGATCGAGGCAGCCGGCACCTGGGTGCTCACCCGTGTCAACAGGGTGTCCGGAAAGCCCGCGGATACCGGCTTCGGCCTCTTCGATCGGGTGCTCGCCCAACTCGAGGCTGTCGAACTCGCGCGACGCGACGCAGTCGCGGCGATCGCGTGGTCGGCCGTGCACCGGGTCTTCGATGTCGCATGCCTCGGTCTCGCGTGCTGGGCGGTGGGAGGTTCCCCGTCGCTCGCAGGTCTGTGCATCGCGTTCGCCGCTGCCAAGGCGGTGGGCAGCGTGCCGTTGGCGCCCGGCGGGCTGGGGTTCGTCGACGGAACTCTGATCGCCACGCTCACCGCGGCGGGTCTGACCGCTCCCCAGTCGCTGGCCGCGGTGTTCGTGTACCGCGCGGTGAGTTTCGGTTTCGTCGCGCTCACCGGCTGGGGCACGATCGCGGCGATGTACCGCGGGGGCAACGCGGGTGAGGACATCGACCCTGCCGCCGAACGTGAGGAACAGGATCGCAGCGCCGTCGCGCGGCGGCGTAAGCCTGCGGACACCTCGGACAACACCGACCTTCTGTGATCTGCGCCACCAAGTAGTTGCGCGCGCAACAAAGTCGTGTCATGGTTGTCGCATCAAGTTGAAGTTTCAATAATCTACGAGGAGACAACGCGATGACGACCGCCACCACCACCTTTCCCGGCCTCACCACAGGGATCTGGGCCCTCGATCCGGTCCACTCCAACGTCGGCTTCACCGTCCGGCACCTCATGGTGAGCAAGGTGCGCGGAAGCTTCGAGAGCTTCTCCGGCGCGATCACCGTCGCCGAGGACGGCACCGCATCGGTTCGCGCCGACATCGACGTCGCGTCGATCAGCACCAAGAACGCCGATCGCGACGCCCACATCCGGTCGGCCGACTTCTTCGACGCCGAGCAGTTCCCCGTCGCGACCTTCGTCTCCACCGGTGTCCGCGCGGACGGCGACGACTACATCGTCGACGGCGACTTCACGCTCCGCGGCGTCACCAAGCCGGTCGAGCTGCGCCTCGAGTACAACGGCGTCAACGCCGGAATGGGCAACGGCCCGGTCGCCGGGTTCGACGCCACGACCGTGATCAACCGCAAGGACTTCGGCATCTCCATCGACATGCCGCTCGAGGGCGGCGGCGCCGTCGTCGGCGACAAGATCACTCTCCACCTCGAGATCGAGGCCGGCCTGCAGGCCTGATCCCCCCGACATCTCCCGCGCCATCGCCCTCGGGCGTCCCTCCGCACGGAGGGGCGCCCGTCGGTGCATTCGGACACGTTCGCCACGGCGCTACCCTGAAGCCGTGAAAAAGTACGCCCCCGCGCTGGTTGCCGACGTGGTCCTGATCCTCGTGTTCGCAGCCCTCGGCCGATCCAGCCACGAAGAAGTCCTCGATCTCGTCGGCCTGGCACGCACCGCGTGGCCGTTCCTCGGCGGGCTGACCGTCGGCTGGTTCCTCGTCGCGTGGCTCTACCGCGACAAGTTCGACGCGTTCGCCGCAGCACCCACCGGCCTTCTCGTCTGGGTGAGCACGCTTGTCGGCGGCATGCTGCTCCGCGCGGCGACCGGTCAGGGAACCGCCACCGCCTTCATTCTCGTCGCCACCGGCTTCCTCGGCGTGACTCTGATCGGCTGGCGACTTCTCGCTCGTGTGGTCCGACGGTCCGATTCTCGGGTCGGGTGAGAACAACCACTGTGTGATTTTTCGAGATCGATTGGCTCGAGGGTGTCCCACGGTGAAACAGTGGATATATGACTGACACCGCTTCAGTGCCGGAGTCGCGATCCGATACGAGGTTTTTCGGCCAGCCTCTGGCGCTGGCCAACCTGTTCGGCGTCGAGATGTGGGAGCGATTCTCCTTCTACGGCATGCAGGGCATCCTCATCTACTACCTGTACTACTCGGTTGCCGAGGGTGGTCTGGGGATCAGCAATGCCGCCGCAACCTCGATCGTCGGCGCGTACGGCGGCACGGTCTATCTGTCGACGATCCTCGGGGGATGGATCGCCGACCGTCTCCTCGGCTCCGAACGGACACTGTTCTACAGCGCGATCCTGATCATGTTCGGCCACATCGCGCTCGCGCTGCTGCCGGGCTTCATCGGTGTCGGCGTGGGCCTCATCCTCGTGGCCGTGGGCAGTGGCGGACTCAAAGCGACCGCAACCTCGATCGTCGGTGACCTCTACGACGAGAAGGACCAGCGCCGCGACGCCGGATTCTCCATCTTCTACATGGGCATCAACATCGGCGCCCTCGTCGGTCCGCTGCTCACGGGGTTCCTGCAGGTCCGGTACGGGTTCCACTGGGGATTCGGACTCGCCGCGATCGGCATGTTCCTCGGCCTGTTGCAGTACACGCTCTACCGCAAGCACCTCGGTGACATCGGCAAGGTTCCGCCGAACCCGTTGCCGGCGGAAAGCCGGATGCGTGTCGGCGGAATCGCACTGGCCGCGCTCGTTCTGGTCGTGATCCTCGCCTCCACCGGCATCATCTCCGCGAACAGTCTGTCCGACATCGTCGTCACCCTGACGGTCATCGCGGCGATCACCTACTTCGTGGTCATCCTCTCGAGCAAGAACATCACCTCGATCGAACGCAGCCGGGTGCTGTCCTTCATCCCGATGTTCGTGGCGAGCGCCGTGTTCTGGTCGCTGTTCCAGCAGCAGTTCACGATGGTCGCGGTGTACGCCGATACCCGCCTGAACCGCGACCTGTTCGGGTGGGAGTTCCCGCCCTCGTGGGTGCAGTCCATCAACCCGGTGTTCATCATCGCGTTCGCCGGTGTCTTCGCGGCTGTGTGGACCAAGCTCGGGCCGCGCCAGCCGTCGTCGCCGATCAAGTTCGCTGCCGGCACGATCATCATGGGCATCGCGTTCCTGTGCTTCATCCCGATGGCGGGTGGCGGTGCCAACAGCGCCCCGCTGCTCGGCCTGGTCGGCATCCTGCTGCTCTTCACCTTTGCCGAGTTGCTGCTGTCGCCGGTCGGCCTGTCGCTGACCACGAAGCTCGCCCCGAAGAGCTTCCATACACAGATGGTCGCGTTGTTCTATCTGTCGGTCGCCCTCGGCAGCGCGATGGCCGGCACGCTGGCGGGTTTCTACGACGAGACCAACGAAGTGCCGTACTACCTGTGGATCGGCGGCGCCTCGATCGCGGTCGGCGTTGCCCTTGCCGTGGGTTCGCCCTGGATCAAGAAGCTGATGCACGGCGTGAACTGAGTGCCGCCCGGAGGTCTCGCCGCGTTGCCACGGACGCGGTTCACGTGAGCGCGAGCCACGCGGCGAGACCGAATCCTGCCGTCGCGACACCTACGCGAAGCGCGGTCGGCGGGATGCGCGCGACCAGTGGGGGTCCGCACCAGCCGCCGGCGAACGCGCCGAGAGCCATCGCGAGGGCCGCCGGCCAGTGCACCGGCCCGAACACGGCGAATCCGATCGCGGCGACGAGGTTCGCGGTACCCAGCAGATAACTCTTGAGGATGCTGGCCCGCCATATGCTCTCGGACGTACAGATCAAGGTCACGGCCAGAATCATGACGCCGGCGCCCGCACCGAAGTAGCCGCCGTACACGGCCACGACGAACAACGCAGCGGCGTACGCACGCGGCAGGTCGCGGCCGCGCGCCAAAGCGCGGATACGGGGCTGAAGCAGCAATGCGAGAGAGGCGAGTGCCACCAGATACGGCACGACCGCCTCGAACGAACCGGCCGGTGCGACGAGCAACACCCCGGCTCCGATGGCGCCGCCCAACGCGGCGTAGGCCGTCCACCTCCACACCCGCGGCCCGGTATCGACGACTTCACGAACGGAGTTGGTGAGCGCTCCGACGCCGACGCCGACCATCGCGACCGTGTTCGTCACGTTCGCCGCGACCGGCGGCAACCCGACGGCGAGCAGTGCCGGATACGACACCAATGATGCGAGCCCCGTGACGAATCCGACCACTCCCGCGAAGAAACCCGCAACCACGAGCAGCAGCAGTTCCAGAACCGTCACGATCGCCGAACCTACCGCCTGCCGCCCCCGGTCGCCCGGACCGGCGTTCCGCCGGGACGGTCGCCGGGCGAGGTCAGAAAGCCTCGTCCGGCTGCGCGAGTTTGCTGAGGAATGTATCCGCGACCTTGATCGCCCGGTCTCCCCCGTCGGCGTCGGCGACGAATACCGCGAAGGCGATATCGCCGCTGTAGCCGTAGAACCACCGGTCGTCCCCGCTCGCGGCGGCGACTCCCGACAGTCCCGCGTGCTTACGCAGGAAGGACGCTGGTCCCTGCTGTACGTTGTCGGCCATCATGCCGCGCAGCGCGTCGACGACGTGCGGGGGCAACGCGTCGACCGGGTCGTTGATCGTCGCGGGCTGACCCTGCACGATCGACGGCGCCACAGCCTCGCCGCGCGCAACGGAGGCGGCCAGAACAGCTGCTCCGAGGGGGCTGATCAGCGCGTCGTCGTTATCGGATCCGGCGAACTGCACCACTCCGGATCGTGTGTTGCCGATCTGGCTGGTCTCGAAATCGAAGCCGGGCACGCTGACGTCGAGGCCGAGTCCGAGCCGGCGGGCCGTCTCTGCGAGATCTTCCGAGCTCACATCGGCGCCGTCGATGCCCTTGTCGAGTCCGGCGGCCAACCGGACCGGGTCGAGCGTGCCTCCGGCCGGGTACATGCCGTGGGTCGCGACCGGACCGAGTTCCATCGCCCAGTTGTTCACGTCGGCAGCGAGGACGCCGCCCGTGGACGGCTGGATCGCGACGAGCGCGGTGGGCGTTCCCGTGGTGACCACCGCTTCCTTCGCGGCAAGCTGCACCTTCGAGTCCACCATGGCATTGAGGTCCGGGGGCGGCGGCCCCTGGAAGCCCGCAACCTGGATCGGACCTTCCTCGGGATCTTCGAGGGTGACCGCCCAACCCGCGGTACGGTCGCGTTCGAGTTGCCACGCCGAGCGCAGCGTATCGAGCAACGGCGTGGAGATCCGTCGATCGGCACTGATCAGCGTGGGAGTCTGGATCACTTCGACACCGGGGATCGACTCGATGTCGCTCCCGAGGAACTGATAGTCCTGGTCTCGCAGTTTGACGGCGGTGATCCGGTTGCCGGGGTCGTTCGCGAGCCGGTCCTGCATCAGTTGCGCGGTGATGACCGGCGCGACAGGTGCGAGCACCTCGGCCAGCCGGGTCGTGGTCGCGCCGGGGTCGGGCATGGCGGCGGGATCGAGCACGACGGCGTTGATCGTCTGTTCCTCCATGAGGAGGCGGCCCGTGCGGTCGAAGATCTTCGGGGGCGCGGCGTCGGTGCGGACGTGGTGAACGGTTCGTCCGCCGCCGAGGTCGGGCACGATGATGTCCGGGTCCCACGACACTCGCCAGCCCACGCCGAGTTTCCTGACCGCACCGTCGACCTGGTAGCCCCAGTCCATGCCCTCGCCGAAATTCCAGGCGGCGGAGAGCGTGAAATACCCGGACTCACTGTTCAGTTCGACGAACTGCGAGACCTCGTAGTCGACCGTGCCGTCGGACAGGCCGTCGAACATCTGCCCGATGGTGCTTTCTGCTGCGCTCGGGTACGACGTGAGCGAGGCCGCTGAGGCAGGGTCACGGGCGTCGAGAGCGGCGACGAAATCGTCGACCAGGCCACGCGCGTCGGTCCGTGAGCCGTTGACCACGAAGGCAGTGACCGCCACGGCGACAACCAGAACGACGACCGCTGTGAGGGCGAGCACGCGCATCCGCCCCCTGCGCCGCCACTCACGAAATCCCATGACAACCAACCTTCACTTCAGCCACAGGAGGAACAAGCACGGCGTGCCTACGAACGAATCACAATTACGCCACACGTCCGATTACCCCCTCAACCACCTGCCGGCGGCTTCGACTGCGGGAGCCGAACCGTTCGCCCCTGCCACGAACACTGCGAAGGCCAGATTATCGCGTGATCCGATGAACCATCCGTGCGCCCCGTCGTTTTCACCGTACTCTGCGGTCCCGGTCTTACCCGTCAGATCGGGGATGTCTCGCAACATACTCGCTGTACCGCCGGTTATCGTCTCGCGCATCATGGTTCGCAGCGCAGCGGTCACTTCGGCCGGTGCCGGAGCGATTTCCTCGTCCACGGTCGTCGCACTCCCCTCGACGAGTACCGGCAGCGGAGCGCTCCCGTTCGCCACGGCCGCCGCGACGAGGGCCATACCGAAGGGTGTCGCGGTGACCTGTCCCTGTCCGATCGCCGATTCGACGAGGGCTGCGGGAGTGTCCGTTTCCGGTACCGATCCGGTGACGGTCACAAGTCCGGGCGTGACATAGTCGGCGCCGAGCCCGAACTGGCGAGCCGCGTCCGTCAGTGCGGTCGGAGGCAGGTTCACGGCGAGCTGTCCCATCGTGGTGTTGCACGAGAACGCGAACGCTGTGTGCAACGGCACCGCCCCCAGATCGAAGCTCTCGTCGTTCGGGATCGTGCGGTCCTCGATCGTCGCCACTCCGGGACACGGCAGGACCGTGTCCGGATCCGCGAGCCCGGCCTGAAGCGCGGCCGAGGTGGTGACGACCTTGAAGGTCGAGCCCGGCGGATACAGGCCGGTGAGCGCGAGCGGACCTTCGCGGTCGGCGGCGGCGTTCTGCGCGATCGTGCGCACGGCGCCCGTCGAGGGCTCGATGCCGACGATCACCGCGGGAGTGTCGAGGGAGGCGAGCGCAGCTTCCGCCCCGATCTGCAATTGCGGATCGATCGTGGTGGACAGGTCGGGCGCCTCGGGCCCTGTCTCGCCGGCCACCTGCTGCGCGGTCCCGTCCGGCTCGACCCGCTGGACCACCCACCCCGCGGATTCGGCCTGTCCCTGTTCCCACAACTCCACCAGGCCGGACCACACCGGCGAGGCCAGCGCCCGGTCTGCGACCAGCAATCTCGATTGCGGAACGAGCGTGACGCCGGGCAGGGCGGTCAGCTGCTGCTCGATCGGAGCCAGGTCGTCCTCGCGCAGCGAGATCGCGGTCAGCGACTGTCCGGGCGCTTTCGCCCGATCGGCGGCGAGAGACTCTGCGGTGATCGTCGGCGCAACGGGCGCGAGCAGCGGTGCGACTGCCGCGGGGTCGGCGTTCGCATCGAGATTCACCACCGTGACGACCTGCTCGCTGAACAGGGTGCCGCCCGCCCGGTCGTAGATCGTCGGCGGCGCACCCGCAGTGGTCACCAGACGCACTGCTGCCCCGTCCGCGAGTTCCGGGGAGAGCACAGCCGGATCCCAGCGCACTCTCCACGAGTCGGAGTCCTCCACAGCCGACCCCGTCGTCCGGTACGCCCAGTCGCGTCCCTCCCCGAAATTCCACGAGACATCGAGGTCGAAGGTGTTGCCGTCGCCCGTGCCCGCAACGCCGACCACCGGATCGCTGGTGCCGAGGCCGTCGAACATGCCGGTGATCGCGGCGGCCGCGGCCTGCGGGTCGGTGGTGAGCGCGGCCGCTGCCTGCACATCGCCCGCGTCGAGCGCGGATGCGAACTCCGCGGCCACCGTCTCGGGCTGGTCCGGCCCCAACAAGCCGCATCCGGCTGTCACGAGCACGAGGACCGGTGCCACGCCTGCAGAAACCCACTGCCGTCGAATACGCACGACGTCGATCATGCCCAAATTCTCGACGATGTGCCGGACAGTACGCGCCGCCGGGAGCGTCGGGGAGGGTGTCGATATTCGGTTGCACGACCGTCGTCACACGACCTACCGTGGTACTCGGCCCTGTCACCGAACGAGTGGAGAACTGCGTTGCTCCGGTAGTGGTTGTCGACCACGCGGCACACCCGCGATCGATCCACCTTTCAGGAGCACTCATGTCTTCCCTCTCGGGCATCACGCTGTCCGGCCTCACGTACGACCATCCCGACGGCACCCGCGTCTTCGAGAACCTCGACGCGACTTTCACACTCGGGCGCACCGGTCTCGTCGGGCGCAACGGAACCGGGAAAAGCACACTTCTCCGTCTCGTCGCCGGGCACCTCCGGCCGCGGAGCGGTGCGCTGACCGTCCGGGGCCGAGTCGCCTTTCTCCAGCAGGACGTCACGCTCGATCCGTCGGTAACCGTCGCGGCGGTACTCGGGTTGGACGAGATTCGAAGGGCCCTGCGGCGAATCGAATCCGGCGTCGGAGACCCCGGCGATTTCGGCATCGTGGGCGACCGCTGGGACATCGAGGAGCGCGCGCTCGCACTCGTGCACCGGCTCGGTCTGGAACGAGTCGTGCACGACGAAGGCGACTTCGACCGCACCGTGGGTGGCCTCTCCGGGGGAGAAACGATGCTGCTCGCCTTCACGGCACGGTTGCTCGACGAACCGGACGTGCTGTTGCTCGACGAACCCACCAACAATCTCGACGCGGAGGGACGCGCGCGACTGCAGGAGGCCCTCGACCGTTTCGCCGGCACCGTCGTCGTCGCCGGTCACGACCGCGACCTCCTCGACCGGATGGACACGATCGCCGAACTCCGCGACGGGCAACTCCGGCTGTTCGGTTGCGGATACAGCGAATACGAGCAGATCGTCGCTGCGGAACAGGAGGCGGCACGTGCCGCCGTGCGCGACGCGCGCAACGACGTCCGGCGTCAAACACGAGATCTCGCAGCCGCGCAGGCGACCCTCGCGCAACGACAACGGTACGGACGCAAGATGTTCGAGCAGAAACGCGAACCGAAGATCGTCATGGGTGCGCGTAAACGGCAGGCTCAGGAATCGGCGGGACGGTACCGCCGTGAACACGAGGCGAATCTCGACTCCGCGCGAGCGCACCTCGCACACGCGCAGGACGCCGTGCGCGACGACCGGGAGATTCGTGTCGACCTTCCGGAAACCACCGTGCATCCGGGTAGTCGCGTGGCGGAAGGGCCACTCGAGATCGTCGGACCGGAACGTATCGCTCTCGGCGGCCCCAACGGTTCCGGCAAGACGACACTGCTCGACCGCATCGTCGAGGCCGGCCCTCTTGTGCCGTTCGCGCTGCTCCCCCAGCGACTCGACATCTTCGACGACACGCTGTCGGTGGTGGAGAACGCAGAACAGCGGGCACCTCATCTGCCACCACAGGAGATCAGGGCGCGACTGGCCCGGTTCCTGTTCCGGGGCAGCGACGGCGACGTGCCGGTCGGTGCGCTGTCGGGCGGAGAACGGCTGCGGGCCGCATTCGCGATCGTCCTCGCGGCAGATCCGCCGCCCCGCCTGCTGCTGCTCGACGAGCCGACCAACAACCTGGATCTGCCGAGCCTCGATCATCTGACGCAGGCGCTGCACGGATTCGCGGGCGCACTCGTGGTCGTCTCGCACGACAAGCGGTTCCTCGACGACATCGGGATCACCCGGTCGGTCACACTGGGCACATGAGTGTCACGACCAACCCCGCCGACGGAATCCGTCTCTCGTACTCCATTGCCGGCTCGGACGAGAAGAACGCTCCCGATGTGATGCTCGTGCACGGGAGCGCGCTGTCCTCCTCGGTGTGGCGAGGTTTCGGCTACGTGCGCGCGCTCGGCGACCGGTACCGCCTGATCCTTCCGGACCTGCGTGGACACGGCCGCAGCGACACCCCGCACGAGCCCGACGCGTACGCGATGGATCGCATCGTCGGTGATCTGCTGGCCGTGCTCGACGCCGCGGACGTCGAGCGCGTGCACTACGTCGGGTACTCGTTCGGCGCGAGGGCGGGGCTGGCGCTGGCCCTGGCCGCTCCGGACCGGGTCGCCGGCCTGGTCCTGCTCGGCGGCAGCGCACGACCACAGCGCGGGGCGATGGACGCGATGTTCTTTCGCGGCTGCGTCGACGTGCTCGAGCGCGACGGCATGGAGGGTTTCGTCCGCGAGTGGGAACGACAGCGGCAGGAACCGGTGGACGCGGCCACGCGGGCGGCGTTCCTCGCGAACGACCCACTCGCGCTGGCCGCGTACTTCCGGCGCTCCGACCTCGAGCCCGGGATCGACGACGAGGCCCTCGCGGCACTCGATGTTCCGACGATCGCGGTCGCCGGGTCCGAGGACCACATGCGCGTGGACGACACCCGCGCGATATCGCGCTCGATCCCGGGCGCGCGTCTGGCCGTGCTGCGTGGGTTCGACCACGCGACGACGGTGGCGGCGCTACCGGAGGTTCTCTCCGTCATCGAGCCGTTTCTCGAGGCCCGGACCGTGCGCTGACCGGGCCTCGCGCTCAGCTCACGGCTGCGGGACGACGGGCAGCCATCGCTTCGCAGATGAGCGCCTTGACCGCGCGTTTCATCACTTCGACGGCGTCGGGCACGGGTAGACGCAGCACGTCGCGGAGCGAAACCCACATCGGCCACGTCGTGCTGATCGCGATCGAACTCTCGATCTGGCAGCGCACTTCGCTTCCCACACCGTCGAGTTCCCGCGCGAACAACACTTGCGCTTCGAACGCCGCCCGCTCGAAGTAGCGCAGACGATTGTGCTGGAGTTCCCGCGAGAACGGCGCCCGAATCTCCGACGATCGGGCGAACGGCGCAATGAATTCGAGCAGTTCGGCCCGCTGGCGGCAATACGCATCGATCCGCTCGGAGAGTGGCAACGACGGATCCACGGGCTCGTACGCGTCGTCCTGGCGCCGTAAGAGTTCGGCGCCGGTCGCCTCGAACAGCTTCTCGAGATCTCCGAAATGACCCCACAGGGACCGCAAAGACACACCTGCGCGCGCCGCGATCTGCGCTCCTGTGGGTTTGAGTTCACCGGCACGGATCAACGCAATATGCGCGTCGATCACGGCCTGCCGCGTGCGTTCGGCACGCGCCGACCGCCCGTCGACATGGCCTGGTGGCCTGATTCCGGTGTCCATATCGTACGCGTACATCGCTCCCCCGATTTCCGCTCGATAACTATGTACCGGCCACTCCCCTCGTCGGTGGCCGGATTGTTGTAGTGCCGAGAATAGACGACACGCCGGGCGAATTTGAGAATGCCCGACGTGTCGTTATCGAAACCAGCGAAATTACCTGGACAGCAATCCCTTCGCGATGTGCGTCACCTGAATCTCGTTGCTCCCCGCGTAGATCATCAGTGATTTCGCATCGCGGGCGAGCTGCTCCACGCGGTACTCGGCCATATAGCCGTTTCCGCCGAACAACTGCACCGCCTCCATCGCGACATCGGTCGCGGCGCGCGACGAGTAGAGCTTCATCGCCGATGCCTCGGACAGGCTCACAGGCTTCCCGGCCTCTGCGCGTTCGATGGCACTGAACACCATGTTCTGCACGTTCACCCGCGCGATCTCCATCTCCGCGAGCTTGAGCTGGATCAGCTGGAACCGGCCGATTTCGCTGCCCCAGAGCTTGCGCGACTTGGAGTACTCGACACACAGCTTCAGGCACTGCTCGATGATGCCCAGCGACAGGTACGCGATCCCGATGCGTTCTGCCGCGAACGATTCCTTCGCGCTGTCCTTGCCGTCGCTCTTGCCGCTGTCCTCGGTCTCCCCGAGGAGTCGGTCCCGGGTGATGCGCACATTGTCGAAGAACAATTCGCCGGTGGGCGAGGAGTTCATGCCCATCTTCTTGAACGGCGGGCTCTGGGTGAGCCCCTCCATTCCCTTGTCGAGCACGAACGCGAGTACTTTGCGATCGCGCCGGTCGACGGAGGCGTTTCCTTCGTCGAGCTTCGCGTAGACGATGATGACGTCGGCGTACGGCCCGTTGGTGATGAACGTCTTCTGTCCGTTGAGGATGTAGTCGTCACCGTCCCGGCGGACCGTGGTCTTCATTCCGCCGAAGGCGTCCGAGCCGGAATCGGGTTCGGTGATCGCCCACGCGCCGACCTTCTCGAAGGTCACGAGTTCGGGCAGCCACCGCTTCTTCTGTGCGAGCGTTCCGCGGCTGCGAATCGTACCGGCGGTAAGACCCAGGCTGACACCGAGAGACGCCACGAGACCGAGACTGACCCCCGCGATCTCGATGTTGAGCAATGCCGCCATTCCGGGAGAACCGCCCATGCCGCCCGATCCGGACGACTTCTCACCCGATTCTTCCTTCGCGAGTGCCCGTTCGAGCGATTCCCGAGCCATCTCGTCGATGCCGAACGTCGAGTACAACTTGCGAATGATGTCGTAGGGCGGCAACTCACCCGACTCGAGCCTGTCGACATGCGGACGGAGTTCCTTCTCGATGAATCCGCGCAGTGCATCGCGGAACATGAGGTCTGTATCTGACCACTCGTACATCTCCGAAATATAGAACACGTTCCGGTTTCTGTATATGCTCCGCATCGTCGGCAGCCTCTCCGAAACCCACCCGGACGGCGGGTAGCCGGGGTTACTGTTTCGTCCCGAACACGCTGCCGGGGAGGTCTCGAAGTGGATGTCGTGGCACTTCACATGAGCGACGGATTGATCGATCCGCGCGCCTCCGTCTTGTTCTATGTCGTGGCAGCGATCGGTGTGTGCCTTGCCGCCTGGTGCGCGCGCAGCGATCTCCACGTGCGGACAGTGCCCTTCGCCGCGCTGGTCACGGCGCTGATCTTCGCTCTGCACACGGTTGCCGTCCCGATCCTGCCCGGCGTGAGCGGGTATGTCGTCGGGGCGGCGATCGCCGCCATCCTGCTCGGCCCCTTCGTCGGCGCCCTGAGTATGGCCATCGTGCTCACCGTGCAGGCGTTCGTCTTCGCGGACGGTGGGCTTTCCGCACTCGGTGCGAACGTCACCAACATGGCGCTCGCCGCGGTCGCCGCCGGATTCGTGGTCGCGGTGGCCGCGCGGGCACTTCTTGTGCGTCGCGAGGTTCGCTCGCCGCTCCTGACGCCGGCGCTCGTGTCCCTCGCCGCAGGATTCGTCTCCGTGTTCGCCGCGACCGCAAGTTTCGTCGTCGAATACGCGCTGGGAGGAGCCACCGCCACGCCCGTGGAGAACGTGGCGTACCTGTTCGCGGTGCACATCCCGGTCGCGCTCGTCGACGGGTTGGTGACTGCCCTCGTGGTCGTCGCCGTGACCCTGGTCCACCCGGCGTCCGTCTTCCTGTTGCGAGAACAGTCCCTAGCGGCCCGCCCCGCCGCACATCCGCGCGGGGTGTTGCTCGCCGGGCTGGCATTCGCAGCACTGGTGATCGCGGGCCTCGTCTCCCCGCTCGGTGCGTCCGGGCCCGATGCACTGGAAGCGGCGACTCTGCGGGGGTGCACACGGGGCCCGGACACCGATACCGGCGAATGCATGGCACGCCGGGTCGAAGAACACCGCTTCGCCGGGAGTGCGCTCGCCGGGTACACGGTCGGCGATCGGCCCGGATCCGCCGGCGTCGCGGCACTGATCGGGACTCTGGGCACCTTCGTCGTCGCGGGTGTCTGTTTCCGGGTCCTCGCGCCGCGGGAGGAAAAGCGCACCATGGCAAGTGCTGCGTGAGCGACTGCCCCTACCCGGGTTCCGGGGTCAGCACGAACACGGGCAGCGTCCGGTCGGTCCGGCGCGCGTACAGGTCGTAGTTGGGCCACGTCTTCAGCAACTCGGGCCACAACCGTTCGCGCTCTTCACCTTCGGCGACCCGCACCGACACCGGAGTCCGGTGACCCTCGAACAGCACGACCGCCTCGTCTGCCTCGCTCAGATTCAGTGCCCAGACCGGAGGCTTGGGGTGGCCCCAGTTCGAGCCGACGACGAGCCAGCCGCCGTCGTGCGGCACGCACAGCAGCGGAGTGGTGTGTGGCTCACCGGTTTTCCGTCCCCGCACCGTCAGCGCCAGCGACGGCAAGTCCGCGATCTTCAGGAGCGTGAACTTTCCACGGGTGACGCGCTGAATCGTCTTGTCCACGGCAATGATCGGGCGTGAGTAGTTCGGGAGCCAGGGCAGCGCACCGATCCGGATGGCGACCGGACGGAAGGGATTCACGGCGCTACCCTTCCCAGCCGGCCAGCACGGTACGTGCGGCGGTGACGACAGCCAGTGGCTGATCGATCATGGGATGGTGGCCTGCCGCAGGAAGTTCGACCATGAGAGTGTCCGGGCCGAGTTGCCGGCGGATCTTCGCAGCGAGCGCGTCGTCGACGATGCCGTGCTCGCTCCGGAAATAGGCCAGCCGCGATCGGGGCGTCATGTTCTCGAGGCTGCCGCGTCCCTCGCGACCCATCCGGAGATTGTCGAACTTCCACGACCACCCGCCTTCGACCTGCTTCAAGGATTCGCGAGCGATGTGTTCCAGGACGAAAGGCTCGGCTGTGTCCTGCGGTGGGACGAGGCGGAACCGCGCCACCGCCGCCTCCACCGACGGATACACCTTCGGCGGACCGGCATTCGCGGCGATCTTGGCGCGCATCTCGAGTTCTTCGGGAGTCATGTCGCGGATCGGGGAATCGAGGATGATCACACCGTCGAGCCGGTCGCCGTGGAAATGCGCGGTCGCGAAGGACACGATCCCGCCCATGCTGTGCCCGAGCAGCACCGGACGCCCGGTTATCCCCCCTGCTGCCGCTGCGGCAAGCACCTCTGCGGACCACGCCTCCAGAGAGTAGTGCTCACGGTGGGTGCTGTCCCCGTGTCCGCTGAGATCGAGCGCGACCACTCGGCGTCCCCGGGCCAGTTGCGGTCCGATGTGGTCCCACCAGCCGGAATGCGCCATGCCGCCGTGCACGAGCACCACACCGGGGCCCCCCGCTTCACCCCACGCGCGATAGGCGATGGTCGCACCGTCGACATCGACGGTGCCCTTGTCGACGGGTGTCGCGAGAGCGTCGACAAACCAACCGGGAGCAGCTTCGTTATCGATCATCGTCCGAACTTATGCGAGATGTGACGCCGGTGAGCATTCGGGCCAGCATTTCGATTCGCGGATCCTCCAGTTCGGGCTGGGGATGCACGATCGACGACACCGCCTCGCCGTCGAACATGTGCACGAGCGAGAACAGGACCAGATCGAACTGCGCAGGCGGCAACCGATCTGCGACCGGCAGCGACCTGCCGAAGTCGGCGATCTGCGCGTGGTAGCGGGCGGCCATCGGCGACAGGTGATCACGCAGTGCCGGATCGGTGCGGGCCGCGCCGAGAAGTTCGTACCACGCGGAATTCATCGGCGCCCGGCATGCGCGGCGCAACAACAGCAGGCAGGTACGCACCACGTCGACGGTGGTATCGGCACCGCTGCGTTCCTCGAGGCGGCCGAGCACCGCGAGTCCCGCCCGGAAGTTCACGAACTGGCGTTCGCTCACCTCTTCGGCAGCCGCGACCATCAGGTCGAGGCGCGTGGGGAAGTGCCGGAAAACCCCGCCCGACGACACTCCCGAACGACGGCACACCTCCCCGATGGTCGTGGAGGTGTAACCGCGTTCGGCGAGTGAGGCGATCGTCGCGTCGAGGATCCGGCCGATCGTTTCCTCGCGTCGTTCCTTCTGGGTGCGCCGGGGCAGACGCTCACCGTGCAGGACGGGCACTCCTACCCCACCGACGCCTCCGTCGTCCGTACCGGTGCGGGACCGCGCTCCTCCACACCCGCCTTCAGGAAGCGGCCGGTGCCGACGGTGCGCCCGTATCCGTCCACGAACTGCCCGTCACGGAAGACGACCTTGCCCGCCACAGCGGTCGCGGTGACCGCCCGGTCGTTGCGGTTGACCATCCGCCGCAGTCCGCCGAATTGTTCCAGCGGCGCTTCGTGATACCGGTCCGTGTCCTCGTCGAGGCCGGCGGGATCGATGACGACGAAGTCGGCACGGTCGCCGATCCGCAGATGTCCGGCGTCGATCCCGTAGAAGTCCGCGAGTTCTCCGGTGAGCTTGTGGACAGCGGTGTGCAAGGGCAACACCGGCTTTCCGCGTTGCTCACCTTCGTGGATTCGTCGCAGCAGGCAGATGCCGAAGTTGTAGAACGCCATGTTGCGCAGGTGTGCACCGGCGTCGGAGAAACCGAGGGTGATGCCTTCCGTCCGGATGAGCCGGTCGGCCACCGCGGGTCGATCGTTGGCGATCACGGTGTGCCAGCGGAATTCCCGGCCGTATTCCACGACGAGGTCGAGGAACGTGTCCACCGGGTGGAGCTTCCGTTCCCGCGCGACGTCACCGATGGACCGGCCGACGAGCGACTCGTCGGGGCATTCCACGATGCGGGTGTCGTCGAAGTCCCGGTGCCAGACCCTCGGCGAGAACTTCTTCTCGAAATCACGACGGAACCAGCGGCGATAGGCCTCGTCGCGCAGCAGGTCGTTGCGCCCCATCTCCTCCTGGAGATGCAGTGCCGCCCGCCCCGAACCGAACTCCTCGAATACGACGAGATCGATCCCGTCGGAATAGACCTCGAAGGTCGTCGGCAGGTGCTGCCAGCGGAACGCGCCCTTACCGATCTTGTTGGCCGCGTACGCGATCGGGCCGAAGATTCGATTGACCCACCGCTCCGCCTTGGTGTCGGCCGCTGCGAGGACGGAGGTCTTCATCGGCTTGCGCCCGAGTCCGGTGCTCGCCGCCGCGAAGAACGCCACGTCGTACTTCGTGTTGAGATTGGGGACGGCCTGCAGCACACGTCCACGCCTGCGCAGGATCCTGTGCAGGCGACGGAATTCCGACCACGAGGCATGCGTCGAGGGCAATGTGCGGGAGCGGTAGCGGTCGCCGTCCATCTTGTCCCACGGATTCGTCATCGTGGAGACGCCGAGGAAACCCGCGTCCAGAGCCTCCGATACCCGCGCGTCGATCGCGGCGAGTTCGTCGCGGGTCGGCCGATTGGCACCGTCCGTCGAACGCCCCAGACCCATCACCGAGGCACGGATGTCCGAGTGTCCGACGAATGCGGTGATGTTGGGGCCGAGCGGCAGTTCGTTGAGGGTATCGATGTACTCACGCGGCGAGTTCCACGTCTTGGAGCGCTCGAGTGCCGCGAGCACGTGTTCGCGGGGCAGCGCCTCCACGCGGCTGAACAGGTCGGCGGCGTCGACGGGCGGAACGTACACCGTGGAGATCGAGCAGTTTCCCATCAGCACCGTGGTGACGCCGTGTCGCACCGACTCGGGCAGACCCGGGCCGACGAGCACCTCGGCGTCGTAGTGCGTGTGCGTGTCGACGAAGCCCGGCATGACCCAGCGGCCGGCCGCCTCGACCACCTCGGTGCCGGCCCCGACGGGCAGGTCGTCCGACGTCACCGCAGCGACGACACCATCTCGGATACCGAGGTTGCGGACGGCTCCGGGCGAACCCGTTCCGTCGAACCACAGGCCGCCGCGCACGACGACATCGAAATCCTCGTTCTTGTGATCCACACCACTCATGCGGCCGAGTGTAACCCCAAATAGAGGTTGCGCACTCTCCAAATCCCGATGTGCTCCCCCGGGACCCCACTCACCCCCGATAGGCTGCGGAAATGACCTCGTTCCCCGACCTCGACGCGACTCCGGTTCTCGTCGTCGATACCGATGTCCTCGACCGCAACGTCACGCGGATGGCGCAGTCGGCCGACGCGCGCGGGCTTCACCTGCGACCGCACGTCAAGACACACAAGTGCGTCGAGATCGCTCGGCGTCAGCTCGCCGCGGGTGCCTGTGGGCTGACGGTGGCGACGGTGTCCGAGGCCGAGGTATTCGCGGACGCGGGTGCCGACGACCTCTTCGTGGCGTACCCCTTGTGGGTGGACGCCGCCCGCGGCGCGCGGCTTCGGGCACTCGCCGCACGCGTCCGGCTCACGGTCGGGGTCGAGTCCACCGCCGGCGTCCGGGCACTCGCGGCGCATGCCGGCACCGGCGTCGGCGTGCTCGTCGAGATCGACAGCGGGCATCACCGCACCGGAGTTCCTCCCGAGCGGGCCGGCGCCGTCGCCGCGTCCGCCCGCGACGAAGGCCTCGAGGTACACGGCGTCTTCACCTTTCCCGGTCACTCGTATGGTCCGGGCGTTCCGCCGGTGGCCGCCGCCGAAGAATCGGTTGCGCTCGCGGCCGCGGCCGCCTCGCTGCGCGCAGTGGGCATCGAACCGGCGGTGATCAGCGGCGGCTCCTCACCCACGGTGATGATCGAGGCCCCGACCGAAGCCACGGAATTGCGGCCGGGCGTATACGTCTTCGGCGATGCGCAGCAACTCGAACTCGAGGCGATCACCGAGCAAGACCTCGCGCTCACCGCGCTCGCGACGGTGGTCTCGGCACGCGGCGATGTCGTGGTCCTCGACGCCGGGAGCAAGATTCTCGGTGCCGACCGGGCGTCGTGGGCAACCGGATACGGCCGTATTCTGGGGACGCCCGATGCCCGGATCGTCGCGCTGTCCGAACACCACGCCACCGTGCAGTGGCCGGGTCACACCTCCCCGCCCGCGCTCGGTGAGCGGGTGCGAGTGGTGCCGAACCACGCATGCAACGCCGTGAACCTGGTCGACGAGTTGGTGGCGGTCTCCGGCGACGCGGTGGTCGGCAGGTGGCCGGTCGCAGCGCGGGGATGCACCACCTGACCCGTCCGCCGTTCACCGTTACGCTCCGTGGATGCCACCACTGAATCCCGACTTGAGCGGACGGGTCTTCCCTGCGACGTCGTATCTCGTCGGACGCGAGAAAATCCGCGAGTTCGCTCGTGCCGTGCGATCGAAGAACCCGATCCACCACGATGTCGATGCCGCTCGTGCCGCAGGTTTCGCGGACGTCGTCGCACCGACCACCTTCACCACCGTCGTCCAGAGCCCGGCGGTTGTGCAACTTCTGGAAACTCCGGGCACCGGCCTCGAGCTACATCGGACGGTGCACGGCTCGGAGAAGATCGAGTATCACCGCCCGATCGTCGCCGGCGACGAGCTGGCCACCACACTCACCATCACCGACGTCACCGAACGCGCCGGCAGTTCCATCCTCGCCACGGTGTGCGAGATCCGGGATACCGCCGGGGATCCGGTCGCCACGATCACATCGACACTGCTGCACCGGGGAGACGACGCATGACGCGGAGCACGGCACCACGTTTCGACGATCTCGAACTCGGGGCGATCGTCGCGAAGTCGGACCTGAAGGTGACTCGGGCGGATCTGGTTCGCTACGCGGGCGCGTCGGGCGACTTCAACCCGATCCACTTCGACGACGCGGTCGCCGCCGGGGAAGGCCTGCCCGGCGTGCTGTGCCAGGGAATGCTGACAGCGGCACTGGGACTGCAGGCCGTCGTCGACTGGGCCGGGGATCCGACCTCGGTGATCTCGTACGAAGCGCGCTTCACGCGGCCGGTCGTCGTCGACCCGCTGGACGGGGCCGACCTGTCGATCTCCGCGAAGGTCGCCCGCCTCGACGACGTGGAGCGTGTGGCACGCGTCGACATCACCGTGTCGGCAGCGGGCCGGACGGTCCTCGGGAAGACGCAAGCCCGCATCCGTTTCTCGTCCTGACCCGGCAGAATCGCGCGCGCCGCGAGAGGATGTACGACGTGACCAGAACTCTCCTGGCTCGGCTCGCCGTCACCGCTGTGGCGGTGCCCCTCGTGGCGTGCGCGTCGCCGTCCACTCCCGCGATCGACGAGGAACCCACCCGGGCGAGCACCGCCACGGCCGAGTCGCCGGCACCCGACGCGGGCGACCCGCGTGTCACCGGCACCGTCGCATCCGGGCTCGAGACTCCGTGGGGGATCGCGTTCCTGCCCGGCGGTTCCGCGCTGGTGACCGAACGGGACTCGGGGCGGGTACTCGATATCGCCCCCGACGGCACCGTCCGCGAGGTGGGCCGCATCGGCGATGTGGTCGCGCAGGGTGAATCGGGGTTGCTCGGCATCGCGGTCTCCCCAACCTTCGACGCCGACGGCCTCGTCTTCCTGTACGCGACGACCGGCGCGGACAACCGCATCCTGCGCGCCGTCTACGACGGCACGGCCCTGTCGGAACCGTCCGTGATCGTCGACGGCATTCCCGCGGCCCGGATCCACGACGGCGGACGGCTGGTCTTCGGTCCGGACGGCATGTTGTACGCCGCGACGGGTGAAGCCGGTGACGCCGAACTCGCTCAGGACCCCGCGTCGCTCGGCGGCAAGATCCTCAGGATCACGCCGGACGGCGCGCCCGCTCCGGGCAACCCCGATCCCGCATCGCCGGTCTATTCGCTCGGCCACCGCAACGTGCAAGGACTCGCGTTCGACGGACCGGGTCGTCTGTGGGCATCGGAGTTCGGCCAGAACGACGTCGACGAGCTGAATCTCGTCACGCCCGGAGCGAACTACGGCTGGCCCGACGTGGAAGGGACCGGCGGCGCTCCGGAGTTCGTCGACCCCGTCACGACCTGGCCGGTATCCGACGCCTCCCCGTCCGGGCTCGCCTTCGCCGACGACCGGCTCTGGATGGCAGCCCTCCGCGGAGAAAGACTGTGGAGCATCACGATCCGGCCGGACGACACGGTGGACGCGCGGGAATTCTTCGTCGGCGAGTACGGACGGCTCAGGACCGTCGCCGCCGCGCCGGACGGTTCGCTGTGGTTGACCACCTCGAACCGCGACGGTCGCGGGCAGCCCGGCGACGACGACGATCGCATCCTGCGCGTCGAAATATCCTGAGACGGATCAGGGAACGAGTACGACGACCGTTTCGGCGACCAGCGCCGGCTTGGTTCCGCCCTCGACCTCGACGGTGTAGTTCACCACCAGATTCGCGCCTTTCGCGGTGCGTTCGAGCGACGTGAACTCGGCGCCGGCACGAATCCTCGAACCGACGGGCACCGGAGCGGGGAAACGCACCTTGTTCGCGCCGTAATTGATCTTCATCGTCACGCCGTCGAGTGAGAAGATCTTCGCGCCGAGGACCGGCAGCAGCGACAAGGTCAGATACCCGTGTGCGATCGTCGTGCCGTACGGGCCGTTCTTCGCCTTGTCCGGATCGACGTGGATCCACTGGTGATCACCGGTGGCGTCGGCGAACAGGTTCACGCGCTCCTGGGTGATCTCCATCCACTCACTGTGGCCGAGGTCCTCCCCGACCGCCTTCTCGACCTCGTCGATTCCGTGGAAAACTCGCATTTGTGCTCCTGTTCGGGTAGTTGTGGCGGTCAATGCCCGGTCCGCCTGAGGGTGACGCGATACGTGTAGTGCTCCGGCAGAAAGTAACTCACCGACAGCTCCGCCGGTAGTCCCTCGGCGTTCGAGTACAGGCGGTCCACTCTCAGCAGCGGATGCCCTACCGCACAGTTCAACTCGGCCGCGACCTGCTCGGATGCCGATGCCACGGTGATCGACTGTGCGGCTTCGACGATCGGGCTGTCGAGATGAGGCTCGAGCAGGCCGATCACGGTGTTACGGCTCGACGCGCCCGCCCGCAACGCCGGTGCGTCCAGCACGTGCGCCGCGATCTCGTCGGGGAGATGAATGGTGGTGAGCACGAAAGGGGTGGACCCGTGCACCCGCCGGAGCACGACCGAGTAGAGCAGATCGGTGTCGAGCCGCAACCGGCTCGCCGCATCGATGTCGACTCCCCTGTGTAGCGGGGTGACGATCTCCATGACGGTGTCGGCGGACAACGCGAGGAGGTCCTCGATCGACCCGAGTTGCCGCCGGTAACGCCTGCCCGACTCGTCCGCGAACGTGCCACGCCCCGGGACGCGGTAGACGATGCCGTCCGCCACGAGATCCTGGAACGCACGCCGAACCGTCTGCCTGCTCACCCGGTGCTGCTCGGCCAATTCGGCTTCGGTAGGCAGGCGCGTCCCGTTGCTGTACCGGCCGGCTTCCACCTCGTCCCGTAGCCGACGGGCGAGCTGCGCGTAGGCCGGTTCCGTCTCTCGTGCTCTGCCGTCCATGACCGCCGATCCCGGTGGTACCGGTCAGATTCCGCCGCGGGCCACGAGTTGGCTCGCGATCACGTTGCGCTGGATCTCGTTGGTCCCCTCACCGACGATCATCAGGGGTGCGTCACGGAAGTAGCGTTCGACGTCGTACTCGGTCGAGTACCCGTAACCCCCGTGGATGCGCACCGCGTTCAGGGCGATCTCCATCGCAATCTCCGAGCAGTACAGCTTCGCCATGCCTGCTTCCATGTCGCATCGTTCGCCGCTGTCGTACTTTTCCGCCGCATAGCGGGTGAGTTGCCGAGCTGCGGTCAGTTTGGTGGCCATGTCGGCGAGGTAGTTGCCGATCGACTGGTGTTTCCAGATGGGCACCCCGAAGCTCTCGCGATGTTGCGCATAGGCCAGCGAATCCTCGAGTGCCGCGGCCGCAACACCGAGCGCGCGGGAGGCGACCTGCAGACGGCCGGTCTCGAGGCCCTTCATCATGTGTCCGAAACCTTTGCCCGGGTCGCCTCCGAGGATCGCCTCGGCCGGAATCCGGTAGTTGTCGAAGCTCAGTTCGCACGACTCGACGCCCTTGTAGCCGAGTTTCGGCAGATCCCGTGAGACCGTCAGGCCGGGGCCGTGTTCGACGAGAACGACGGAGATGCCCTTGTGCCGCGGGGTGGCCTGCGGATCGGTCTTGCACAACAGCGCGATCAGCCCCGCACGTCGCGCATTGGTGATCCAGGTCTTCGCGCCGTTGATCACCAGATCGTCGCCGTCGCGCTTCGCGGTGGTCGTCATCGCCTGGAGGTCGGAGCCACCGCCCGGTTCGGTGAGCGCCATCGTCGCGCGGATCTCTCCGGTGGCAAGCTTGGGCAGGTACCTGCGCTTCTGCTCCTCGGTGCCGTACAGCGCAAGCAGTTTCGCCACGACCGTGTGGCCGCCCATCGCGCCCGCAAGACTCATCCAGCCGCGCGAGAGTTCCTCGGTCACCTGCACGTAGCAGGGCATCGACACCGGGGATCCGCCGTACTCCTCGGGTACCGCGAGGCCGTAGATGCCGATCTGCTTCATCTGCTCGATCCAGCGTTCCGGGTACTCGTTGGCGTGCTCGACTTCCTGCACGGTGGGCTTGACCTCGCGGTCGACGAAGTCGCGGACCGTCTCGATCAGAAAAGTCTCTTCGTCGTTCAGAGTGCTCACGCGGATCCTTCGATCGGTGCCGGGTGGCGACCCGACCAAACTTTGTACGGCCATTTTGTTGACCACGCGTAGCCGTGTCAATGCCTGCCCCTTCGAATCCGCCCGAAATTCCAGAGTTTTCAGCAATACGTGTGGCTGCATCTGCCTATAACTCTGGCGCAGCACCCCACAATGGCCGTACATTCACCGCGTTCCCCGCTGTCCCGAAATCCACGAGGTTCTCCGTGACGTCCGAGCCACACTCTTCCGACGGCGAGCAGCGCCCGTCGCACTCCGTCGAAAGCCGGTGCCTGACATGACCACGAATCCCGTTCCCGTCGGTGGCCCGTACTTCGACGAACTCACCGTCGGCCGCGTCTTCGACACCGCACCCGCAGTCACCCTCACCGACGGACTCGCGGCGACCCACCAAGCGATCCTCGGCGACCGGTTCCGTCTTCCCCTCGACCGGCACCTCTCGACCGCGGTCGCGGGCGGCGCTCTCGCACACGCCGGTTTCGTCACCGACATCGCGATCGGCCAGTCGACGCTGGTGACGCACCACGTCAAGGCCAACCTGTTCTACCGAGGATTGCGTTTCCACCGATTCCCCTTCATCGGCGACACGCTCTACACGACCACCGAAGTAGTGGGCCTGAAAGAGAATTCGGCGAAGCCGGGTCGTCGACCCACCGGCCTGGCGGCGCTGCGCGTGAACACCGTGGACCAGGACGGCAGGACAGTGCTCGATTTCTACCGATGTGCGATGCTGCCGTTGAGCGAGACTCCAGATCCCGGCCGGATCGTCCACGCGGAAGACCTGTCCGTAATCGGACCTCGGGACCAGCCGATCTGGTCCTCACCCGGCAACTGGGACCTCGATCTGTATCGGAGTCGAGTTCCCGGAACCCATTTCGATCCCGCGCTCGCCGGCGCCGTGCTGCGATCGAGTGGAGACGTCGTGTCCGGTGCACCCGAACTCGCGCGCCTGAGCCTGAATATCGCTGCGACACACCATGACGAGCGTGTCGGGTCGGCGGGGCGACTGGTGTACGGCGGGCACACGATCGGGATCGCACTGTCCCAGGCGACGCGTGCACTGCCGAATATGGTGACCGTGCTCGGGTGGCGGTCGTGCGACCACACCGGTCCCGTGCACGAGGGCGACACCCTCACCAGCGACCTGCACGTCGAGTCCGCCGAACCGCTCCCACAGGGCGGAGGTGTGCTCGCGCTGCGGTCTCTCGTGTACGCACACCGTGCGACCACCGAGCCGGCACCCGTCCTGGATTGGCGTTTCACCGTCCTTATGGCCTGACCGGTCACGGACGGGTCAGTCGGCGCGGATCTCGTCGATCAAGCCCCACGCCAACGCGCGATCCGCGTCCAGCGGCAGCGCCGTGACGAACAGATGCATCGCGCGCCACCGCCCGATGCGACGGGGAATGCTCACCGTGCCGCCTGCTCCAGGGATCAGCCCCATCGACACTTCGGGAAGCCGGAACACCGTCGCCGGATGGGCCACCACTCTGCCCGCGAACGCCGGAATCTCGATGCCGGCACCGACGCAGTGACCGTGCAGACGCACCTCGATCCGGTCTGCGAGCTGCGCGACGACTCGTCCCGCGCCCCCGCGGGTACGGATCAGGTGCGCGGTCGCCGCGTCAGGGGTGCGCCCGAACTCGTCGAGGTCTCCGCCCGCGCAGAACGACGGTCCCGCGCCGTCGAGGACGACACGCTCGATGCTCTCGTCCATCAGCGGCAACCGGAGCGCGTCGACCAATGCGTCGCGCAACTGCGTCCCGTACGCGTTGCGCCGTTCCGGGCGATTGAGCGTCACGTGCAGCGTCACGCCGTCGCGCACGAGGAGCACGGGATCCCCGGACGCGGGCGGGGGCAGCGGGCGGAGTCCCCGGTCGTCGAGCCACCGGGCGAACTCGGGTCCGCTCTGCAGCGTGGAATATCCCAGTGACTCGACATCGAGCGCGCCGGATACCGCAAGGGTGTCGGCGGTGCGCAACACCTGCCGCAACACCAGCGCCGCGAGCGGATTGTCTGTCACGGCGTCGAGCACGGTTGCGGCGCTCGCGCCGGGATCGGGCGTGCCGACCACCGTCGTCGTGACCGGATCGGGGCCGGTGGCATATGTGAGGTCGAGCGCGCCGAGCAATGGGGACAAGGCGCCGGAATCGAGCGGCACCGTCGCCCGGCCGACCAGCAGTCGATCGGACATCGCGGCCCGGTGAGCCGCCCGCTCGAGCACCGACGCGGGGACATCGTCGAGGTCGACGATCAGCATCGGACGGTCGGCCGCGCCCCCGTCCGCGAAGAAAGGCTCGTCGGCTGCCCCGTCCGCGAGATCGGCAACGGAAATCGTGACGGCTGTCGTCGGGTCCATATGTTGTGCCTTCACGCTCGACTCCGGCCCCCTCGCGTTGGAATGTAGCATCACGCTCATGTCCTCCTCTTCCGCCGGCGACCCGGTCAGGGACTGGGCGGAGAGCGGAATTGCTTCTCTCACGGGGAGAGTCGACGGCCCTCCTTTGATCCCACCGGGCCGGGCGGCAACCACGGCGAGGGAACTGACGGCACGGATCGCGTCCGCGACCGCCGGTTCGGTACAACTCGACGGCGCCCACCTGCTGTCCGAGCGTGCCGCATTCACCGGCGCCCGCAGGGCCGGCGCCACGTCGGTGGGCGGCGCGTGCCGACTGTTGCCCACCGCAGACGGGTGGGCAGCGGTGTCGTGCGCACGTCCCGGCGACCCCCTGCTCCTGGGCGCCCTCGTCGGCGCCGACGTGGCCGACGACCCGTGGCCCGCCGTCACGGCCTGGGTCGCCGGCCACACCGGCGCCGAACTCGCCGACCGCGCGGAACTGCTCGGCATCGCCGCCGGACCGGTGACGCCGCCCACCGGTACGCCGCCCGTACCACTGGAACCACGGCAGGTCGACGGACTGCTCGTCGTCGATTTCAGCGCTCTGTGGGCCGGTCCGCTGTGCGCTCACGTGCTGGGACTGGCGGGGGCGCGCGTCGTGAAGGTCGAGACGCCCGACCGGCCCGACGGAGCACGACGCGGCAACTCCGAGTTCTATCGCTTGCTGCACGGCGGCCACGAGTCGGTGGTGCTGGACCCGTCCGACGACCGGCAACGCCGGGAACTGGCCGCCCTGGTCGATGCTGCGGACATCGTCGTCGAGGCGTCGCGTCCCCGCGCCCTCGCCGGTTTCGGGCTCGACGCCGAAACAGTGGTGGCGCGCGGCGGCACGTGGGTGTCGATCACCGCGCACGGTCGCGGGTCGATGCGCGTCGGCTTCGGTGACGATGTCGCCGCGAGCGCCGGATTGCTCGCCCACGACGCGCACGGTCCGGTCTTCGTGGGCGATGCGCTGGCCGATCCCCTCACCGGCCTGACCGCCGCAACCCTTGCACTGTCGGCCCCCGCAGACGGGTCCGGTGTGCTGTGGGACGTGTCGATGTCGGCCGTCGTCGCGGCGACTCTGAACGCATCGCATTCTCCTGCACCGCAGGCATATCGGCGCGGCGGCCGGTGGTGGGTGGACACGGGTCCGGCCCCCGTGGAGATCGTCCCGCCGCGCCCACGCGAACCGCACGGGGAAGCCGCTCGCTCGGGACGGGACACCGCACAGCTACTGGGCGAACTGGGGATCCGGCGATGACGCCGCTGATGCTGCGCGATGTCGAACTCGGCGGCGTTCCCGGTTCGGCAGTGGTGATCCGGGACGGGGTGATCGCCGAGGTGGGGGTCGGACTCGAACCGACCGGGAACATCGACGTGATCGACGGCGCCGGCGGAGCACTCGTACCGGGCCTGCACGACCACCACATCCACCTGCACGCAACAGCTGCCGAACGGTCGTCGGTGCGCTGCGGACCCCCGCATGTTCGTACCCCCGACGACCTCGCACGAGTGCTGCGGACGGCACCGGGTGACTCGGTCCGTGGAGTCGGATACTTCGAATCCGTAGCGGGGGAGCTCGATTCCGAGGCTCTCGACCGGATGCACGCGCGGCGCCCTGTGCGGGTGCAGCATCGCAGCGGCGCGCTCTGGGTCCTGAACTCCGCGGCCGCGGCGCTCGCCGGACTCGACGCCGCCGACCATCCCGGCGTCGAACGGTACGGCGACGGGCGCCCGACGGGACGCGTGTGGCGGGCCGATACGTGGCTACGCGACCGGTTGCCGCCGACCGCGCCACCCCCGCTCGACGCGATCGGCGCTCAGCTCGCGGCGTACGGGATCACCGGTCTCACCGACGCGACACCGGACCTGTCACCGAGTTCGCTCGCGGCTCTGGTGGGCGCGCACGGTGGCGGTGCGCTCCCTCAGCGCCTGCATCTTCTCGGTGCACCGTCCGGATTCGTCTCCCCCAGCGGCACTCTGACCACCGGTCCCTACAAGATCGTGCTCGCGGATTCCGGGCTCCCCGACCTCGACGTGCTCGCCGAGACGATCCGGGACGTGCACGCCGCCGGGCGCGCGGTCGCGGTGCACTGTGTGAGCAGAGAAGCGTTCGCAATCCTGCTCGCCGCCTTCACCGAGGTGGGTGCCCGTCCCGGCGACCGGATCGAGCACGGCGCTCTCATACCCCCCGAATCGATCGACGATCTGCGCCGGCTCGGCCTGCGGGTCGTGTCGCAGCCCGGGTTCCTCTCCGATCGTGGCGACAGCTACCTGCGCGACGTGGATCCCCGGGACCGCGGCGACCTGTATCGATGCCGCAGCCTGCTCGACGGGGGCGTACCTCTCGCGCTGTCGAGCGATGCCCCGTACGGGCCGCTCGACCCGTGGGCCATCATCGCAGCCGCCACGACACGGACGACGGAGTCGGGTGCGGTCCTCAGCCACTCCGAGATTCTCGATCCTTCCCAGGCGCTCGCCGGGTTCCTCTCGGCCGCAGACGATCCGGGCGGGAATCCGAGGACGATCCGGATCGGGCAACCCGGAGATGTAGTGCTCCTCCACGCTCCTCTCGCCGACGTTCTCTCGGCGCCGTCGTCATCAGCGGTGCGCACCACCGTCATCGGCGGCCGTGTCGTGCACGGATGACGCCGGAAGGCGCGGGGAGTCGTCAGGTCGTCAGGACACGGTCCAGGTGTGGGGACCGTCGAGGAGTTGCTGGAGGTCTGCCGGCGCTTCGGCTTTCGCCCGCGCCACCTGGTCGCGCGCACCGTCGTCGTATGCCGGCCGCTGTCCTGCTCGCACTATTCCGGTGACCGTGTACTCGAGGTTCTGGTCCGACAGTCGCGACAGGGCGTAGGCGTACTCGAGGTCCTCGGTGTGCGCATCGTGGACCACGATGTCGCCGGGGTCCACCTCGGCGCGCTGCGCCACCCGCAGACCGAAACCGCGGCGCACGACGCACAGTTCGTCGTCGGTTCCGAAGATGATCGGTTCGCCGTGCCGCACGTGGATCAACCGGGAGCCGGCGCCGTCCTTCCGGAGCACGTCGAACGAACCGTCGTTGAAGATCGGGCAGTCCTGCAAAATCTCGACGAACGCCGCGCCCCGGTGATGCGCCGCGGCGCGCAGCACCTCCGTCAATCCCTCCCGGTCCGAATCCAGCGCGCGGGCAACGAAACTCGCGTCCGCTCCGAGTGCCAGCGACATCGTGTTGAACGGGGCGTCGACCGAGCCCATCGGTGTGGACTTGGTGACCTTGCCGACCTCGGAGGTCGGTGAGTACTGCCCCTTGGTCAGTCCGTAGATCCTGTTGTTGAACAACAGGATCCGCATGTTCACATTGCGGCGTAGCGCGTGGATCAGGTGGTTGCCGCCGATCGACAGCGCGTCGCCGTCACCGGTGACCACCCACACCGACAGGTCGGGCCGGGTGACGGCCAGTCCGGTGGCCAGTGTCGGCGCGCGGCCGTGGATGGAATGCACGCCGTAGGTGTCGAGGTAGTACGGGAACCTCGACGAACATCCGATACCCGACACGAAGACGATGTTCTCCCTCGCGAGCCCCAACTGCGGCAGCATGCTGCGCACGGTCGCGAGGATGACGTAGTCGCCGCATCCGGGACACCACCGGACCTCCTGGTCGGTGGTGAAGTCCTTCGCCTTCTGCGGCACGTCGGTGCGGGGTACATGGGCGAGGCCACTGAGACCCAGATCCCTGCCGACCGCGCCGGTCTCGTGGGCCGTGCCGTTGTGCATCGTTCCCGTCATCTGTCGGATCTCCGATCTTCGGTGGCGCGTCAGCGTGTCACGGCTGCCGCCACCGCGGCTGGGGTCTTTGCGGATTCGGCGCTGCGCAGTCCGTCCTCGAACTCGTCGAGCAGCGCCTCGTGGAGTTCGTCGGCGAGGAACGCCATGCCGGCAACTTTGGTCACCGGCTGGATGTCCGCGTCGTACCGTGCCCGAAGCAACATGGACAGCTGACCGAGGTTCATCTCCGGTACCAGTACCCGCCGGTACCGGGCGAGCACGTCACCGAGGTTCGCGGGCATCGGGTTGAGATGACGAAGGTGTGCCCGCGCGACCGGACGGCCCCCGCGACGTGCCCGGCGGACGGCCTCCCCGATAGGTCCGTACGACGAACCCCAGCCGAGGACCAGGATGTCCGCGTCGTCACCAGGATCGTCGACCTCGAGATCGGGTACGGCGATACCCGCGATGCGGGCGACCCGAACCCGGGTCATCAGTTCGTGATTGGTGTGGTGGTACGAGATGTCGCCGGTGCCGTTGGCCTTCTCGAGACCGCCGATGCGGTGTTCCCGCCCCGGGGTACCCGGGATCGCCCAGTCTCGGGCAAGCGTCTCCGGATCCCGCGCGTAGGGCAGATGACCGGGGCCTTCCTCCCCCGGCGGTGTCGCAAATCCGGGTTCGATCGCGGGGAGGTCCGCGGCGTCGGGAATGCGCCACGGCTCGGACCCGTTCGCGATGGCGCCGTCGGACAGCAGCAGCACCGGTGTCCGGTAGGTGACGGCGATGCGCGCCGCTTCCCGTGCCGCCTCGAAGCAGTCGGACGGGGACTGCGGCGCGACGACGGCGACCGGAGATTCCCCGTTGCGGCCGAACAGCGCCTGGAGCAGGTCGGCCTGCTCGGTCTTGGTGGGCAGGCCCGTCGAGGGCCCACCGCGCTGCACGTCGATGACGATCAACGGCAGTTCGGTCATCACGGCCAGTCCGATGGCTTCCGACTTCAGAGCAAGACCCGGTCCCGACGTACTCGTCACCCCGAGGGAACCGCCGTACGACGCACCGATCGCAGCACCGATCCCCGCGATCTCGTCCTCGGCCTGGAAGGTGTGCACACCGAACCGCTTGAGTTTGCTCAGTTCGTGCAGGATGTCGGACGCCGGGGTGATCGGATAGGTCCCGAGGAACACGTCCATCCCCGCGGACCGTCCGGCCGAGACGAGGCCGTACGCAAGCGCGGTGTTTCCGGTGATCTGCCGGTATCGCCCGGGCGGTAACGCGGCTTTGCCCACCTCGTAGGTGGTGGCGAACGCCTCGGTGGTCTCGCCGTAGTTCCATCCCGCGCGCAGCGCCAGGACGTTGGCCTGCGCGATGTCCGGCTTCGCGGCGAACTTGCGCTCGAGGAAGTCCTCGACGGGGTCCAGTGGACGCCCGTACATCCACGACAACACTCCGAGCGCGAACATGTTCTTGGCGCGGTGGGCGTCCTTCTTCCCCACACCGGACGGCTCGACCGCGCCCGCGGTGAGGGTGCTCATGGGGATCGCGTGAACCACGAACGGCTCGACGAGGTCGGTCTCGAGCGGGTTGGCGTCGTAGCCGACCTTGCTCAGATTGCGCTTGGTGAACTCGTCGCTGTTGACGATGAGGATCCCACCCGCAGGCAGGTCGCCGAGGTTGGACTTCAGGGCAGCCGGATTCATCGCGACGAGCACGTCGGGCCGGTCCCCCGCGGTGAGGACGTCGTAGTCGGCGATCTGGATCTGGAAGCTCGAGACGCCGTGCAGTGTGCCCTGGGGTGCGCGAATCTCGGCGGGGAAGTTGGGCTGGGTGGCGAGGTCGTTGCCGAACGCGGCGGCCTCGGCGGTGAATCTGTCACCGGCGAGTTGCATCCCGTCGCCGGAGTCACCCGCTATGCGGATGACGACTTGTTCCAGCTTCCTGGCGGTCGGTCTCGACGTCATACGGTCGGCTCCTTCTTCCCCCGGCATGCGCTGGGGGTCGGGTGTGCTCCATGGTCGTCCTCCGGCGCATTTCCGCAACCCGTTCCCGGAACTTTCTCGTCCGTGCCGCCCCGAACCGCCGTCGGCCGACCGCGCGGCTCAGCCGAGCGTGGTATCGGCGACGAAGCGCAGGGCCTGCGGCCAGGAGAGCGCGTAGGCGTCCGCATTGACCTGATTGCCGTGCCGTGACCGCACGCTGAAGCCGTGTTCGGCACCGGGATAGACATGGATGATGGTTGCCCCGGTTCGGCGCTGCTGGAGCGCCTGCTGCAGGTCGCGGAAGGTCTCTGCGGACATCACGGTGTCGGCGCCGGCGTGCAGCACCATGACCGGCGCGGTGATCGTCGAGGCCTGGTCGACCGCGTCGAGGGTGTGGGTCGGCGGAGCCGAGTCCCAGATGGACGGGTGGTACGCGACCACAGCGGCGGGCCGCTCGTCGCGTGCGGCGAGGAGCAGCGCGAGGCGTCCCCCGAGGCACCACCCGATCACGCCGATCTTCGACACGCCCAACTCGTCGACGGCATAGTCCAGCAGCGTTCCCATCTCGGCGAGGGACGCCTCGTCGTCGAGTCGGCCCATCATCTCGGCGAGCCGGTCGTGCGGGGTGTCGTCGGCGCTCGGCCCGTGCCACGGGTCCCACACGAGCGCCGTGGCCCCGGCGCGCGCGATGTCCTCGGCGTATTCGCGGACCTGGGCGCCGATACCGGTGATCATGGGCAGGAGCAGCATCGCGCCGGTGCTGCCTCCGGCGGGACGGGCCAGGTAGGCGCGCAGTTCTCCGACGTGGAGGAAGTTCGCTTCGATGTCGGTCACGGGTGGGTCCCTTCGTGGCGGTCGGGCCGGAACTCCGGCCCGTGACGATCTTCGTACGGGGGGCGGGCCGATGCCGATCCCATTCGCCGGAAAAATTTGGAGAATTCCATTTCCGTTTGCGATAGTGTGGCTCTCATCACCTCGGCGACCGATGCCGAGAGTACTTCGGAGCCTCATGGCGACCGAGCGAACCTGTCAGGAAGGGGCGGTGGCATGACTCGCACCGTATTGGTCAGTGGCGGCACCGGCGGTCTCGGAGCAGCCGTGACGAAACACCTGCTCGATACCGGGTGGCGAGTGGTGGTGCCCTGGCTCGTGCGCGAAGAACTCAGCCGCGTCGGTACCCACCCCAACCTGCATCTCGTGCAGGCGAACCTCACCGACGACCAGCAACTCGAAGATGCGCTGGCGGTGGCCGGGGAAGATCCGGACGCGCCGCTGTTCGGCGTCGTCAACCTCGTCGGTGGATTCGCCTCGGGTCCGAAGGTCCACGAGACCCCCATCGAGGTCCTCGACTCCCAGCTCGACCTCAACCTGCGGACCGCGTACGCCGTCAGCCAGGCAGCGCTGCCCCACCTGATCCGTCGCGGCGGTGGATCGATCGTCTGCATCTCCACCGCCGCGACGCGCAGCCCGTTCCCGGGCGGCGCGTCCTACATCGCGTCGAAGGCCGCCGTCTCCGCTCTCGTCGAGACGATGGCACTCGAGTACCGCGAAGACCACATCCGGGTCAACGCCTTGCTGCCCGTCGTGATCGACACACCCGCCAACCGCGCGGCGATGCCCGACGCCGATACCAGCAAGTGGTCGCAGCCGGCCGACGTCGCCAAGGTGATCGAGTTCCTGATCTCCGACGCGGGTTCGCCCGTCACGGGTGCGCTGATCCCTGTCACGAACGTCGGCTGACGGCTCAGGCACCGTCAGCCGACGATCCCCGCGTCGCGCAGCCCCCTGATCTGTTCGTCCGTCAGCCCGAGTCCGGCGAGAACCGTGTCGGTGTGCTGGCCGAGTGCGGGGACCGGGCGCATCGGCAGCTCGACATCCCGGAAGTTCATCGGCGGCAGGAGCCCTCGCACCACGCCCGCTTCGGTTTCCACCTCACGCCATCGATCCCGGGCGGTGACCTGCGGGTGTTCGATGAGTCCGCGCAGGTCCCGCAGCTGAGCCGCGGGAATGCCGGCCGCCGCGAGCTTCTCGTCCAGGTCGGCGCTCGCGAAACAGCTCGTCGCGTCACCGACCAGTTTGTCGACCTCGTGGCGGCGGCGTACACGTTCGACGTTCGTGGAATACCTCGGATCGTGTGCCAGTTCGGGCATTCCCAGCACCTCGGTCACCAACGTCCGCCACCCGCGGTCGTTCTGCACACCGATGAGGATCTCGCCGTCCGACGTGGGGTACTTGTCGTAAGGGGCAATCGACGTGTGCGCCAGGCCCATGCGGGGAACCTGCCGGTCCTGGTACATCTGCAGGTACATCGGGTAGCCCAGCCACTCCGCCGTCGCATCGAACATCGACACGTCGATCGTCGCGCCGACCCCCGTGCGATGCCTGCGCAGCAGAGCCGCCTGGATCGCGGTCAACGCGTACATTCCGGCCGCGATGTCCGACGTCGGGATTCCCGTCTTCACAGCCGTCTCGGGCGTCCCCGTGATCGAGCACAGGCCGGTCTCCGATTGGACCAGCAGGTCATAGGCCTTACGGTCGCGCATCGGCCCCTCGGCGCCGTACCCGGACATGTTCACCACGACCAGTTCCGGGTGGCCGGCCCGGAGCATGTCGGCGCCGAGTCCGAGACGTTCGGCGGCGCCGGGCGCGAGATTCTGGAGGAACACGTCCGCACCGGCGATCAGTGACGTGACGGCGTCGATACCGGCCGGGGACTTCAGATCCACCGCGAACGACTCCTTGCCGCGGTTGAGCCAGACGAAATGCGCGGCGAGGCCTAGCACCGCACTGTCGTAGTCGCGCGCGAAATCGCCGTCGCCCACCCGTTCGACCTTCACCACCCGGGCGCCCAGATCCGCCAGGTGCCGGGTAGCGAGAGGTGCCGCGACGGCCTGCTCGAGGCTCACCACCGTCAGCCCTTCGAGCGGCAGTTCGGCCGCTGCCCCCGCGTGTGACGGGTCCGGTCGATTCTTCGTCACGGGGACGTCCTTTCGTGGGGCCACGCGTCAGCCGGTGGGACCGTCGGTGACGAGCGGCCAGAGTTCGTCCGAGCCGACCGCAGTGCACAGGATCTCCGCGTCCCAGGACGCCACCGTTCCGAACTCACTGCGCCAGGAGAGGATTCGGTTTGCGTGGCGGTGCAGTTCGTGCTCCATCGTGAAGCCGATCGCGCCCAGAGCCTGATGCGCGTTCCGCACGATCACCGCTGCCGCGTGTCCGCTGCACGACGCCGCGGCAGCAATGGCGAACCGGGTCCGGGCGCTGTCGAATCCGTGGTCGACCACAGCGTCGACAGCGGCATCGGTGGCGGCACGGGCGAGCGCTGATTCCGCGGCGAGGTCGGCGACCAGCGCCTGGACCGCCTGGAACTTTCCGATGGCGCGGCCGAATTGCACGCGCGCGCTGGTGTGCTCGACGACGAGTTCGAGGATTCTGTCCATCGCACCGACCGACGCGAGGACCCGGATGAGTGCGCCTCGATACCGGAACTCCTCGACGAGTGTCCGGGGTACCTCGATACCGGACAACTCGGAGGTCTCCACCTGGATGTGGTCGCGTGGTTCGCTCGCCAGGTTCACCGATTCGGTCAGTTCGAGGTCAGCGCGGGCAACCTCCGCGACCCGCCAGGACGCGTCGGCGTCCGGCCACAGTACGACGACCGTGTCGGCGAACCGTGCCCACGGCACGTGCCGGGCGCTCCCGTTCTCGTCGAGTACGGCTGCCGTGCGGACCGCCGGACCGACACCGAGACCGGCCTGTTCGAGCAACCACCCTGCGAGCAAGTCGTTCTCTCCCACCGGTACCGCGGCCGCGGAAGCACCCGCGGCACCGAGAAGCAGCGCCGCCTCGGCCCAGCCCGCGCCGCTGCCACCGTCGGTTTCGCTCCCGGTCAATCGGTCGAGACCGAGTTCGCCGAGGGTCTGCCACAGCGGGCGGTCGAATTCGACGACCTCTCCGATGCGGTGGTCGTCCCCGGCGGTGAACACCTCGGAGAGCATCTGCGCGAAATCGCGCAATTCGGGGGACTCCGTCATCGCATTCCCAATCCTCGTGCGATGACCCCGCGCAGGATCTCGCTGGTTCCGCCGCGCAGCGTGAAGCCCGGCCGTTGCATGACGCCGGCCCGGACGAGCCGGCGGAGCTGGTCGTCGGATGCGGTGTAGCCCGCGATCTCGTCGGCGAGGTCGGCGAGATCTCCCTCCGTCTTGGTACCCAGCACCTTGACCACCGACGCCGCGAGTTCCGCATTCTCACCACGCTCGAGTGATTCCGACACCGCGGTGGACATGTGGTGCAGGCCCACCATGCGCGCGATCGTGGCACCGATCCTGGTGTCGGGCTCGAGAACACAGTCGGCAACGGACCGTACGAGACCGTCCAGCACACCGAAGGTGGACAGGAACCGTTCCGGCCCGCTCCGTTCGTACCCGAGTTCGCTCGTCACCTGTTCCCAGCCTGCGCCGACCGTCCCGAGCACGAGATCGTCGGGGACGAAGACGTCGTCGAGGAGCACCTCGTTGAAGTGGTGGTCGCCGGACATCGACATGATCGGCCGGATCGTCACGCCGGGGGAGTCGAGCAGGACGATGAACTGGCTCAGACCGTCGTGGCGGTGGGCAGGGTCGAGCGGGGCGGAGCGCGCCAGCGCGAAGAACGCATCGGCGTGGTGGGCGCCCGAGGTCCACAGTTTGGTTCCGCTGAGCCTCCAGCCGCCGTCGACCTGCGTCGCTTTCGTCTTCACACCGGCGAGGTCGGAACCCGAGTCGGGCTCGGACATGCCGATGGCCCAGCAGATCTCACCCGCTGCGATCCCGGGGAGAAACCGCTGCTTCTGTTCCTCCGTGCCGTATTTCAGCAACGACGGCGCCGCCTGGCGGTCGGCCACCCAGTGCGCCGCCACCGGAGCACCGACCGCAAGAAGTTCCTCCGTGACGACGAACCGCTCCATGAACGTCCGGCCGTGGCCCCCGTACTCGACCGGAATGGTCATGCCGACCCATCCCTGCGCGGCAAGGCTGCGGGAGAACTCGGTGTTCCACCGCGTCAGCCACGTGTCGACACCGGGCGTGAACGTCCCCGCGTCGACCTGTTCCTTCAGGAACGCCCGGACGCGTGCGCGCAGTTCGGACAGTGCGGCATCCTCGGGTCCGGCTTTCGGCACCAATCGTGTGCTCATCGTCCATCTCTTCCATTGCTCGCCGGCACCGGAACACCGCCCGGGCACAGCAGATTCAAGGACAGTTCCGCGTATCGTTCCGCGATCACCTGCGGTGTATCCGGACCTGTGGGGTCGTACCAGTTCGCGATCGCGGACGTCATCGCCAGGATCGACCGGCGGCAGTCGTCGGGGTAGCGGGTCGTGAACACACCCTCCTCGATTCCGGCGTCGATGATGTCCCGGATCCGGCGTCGCCCGGCCCGTCGTCGTTCCTCGTACAGTCGCGCGCCTTCCGGTTCGAGGTTACGCACCTCGGTGGCGATCATCCGGGCATGATCGGGAAACTGCGTACGGAACGCGACGTTACCCCGCACGAAAGCGCGCAGTTGCTCTGTCGCATCGTCACCGGACTCGGCGAGTTCGGCATCGCACACGGCGTCGTACGTGTCCACACCGTCCATCAGCGTGGCGAGAAGCAACTCCTGTTTGTTCTTGTAGTGGTAGTACAGCGCCGACAGGCTGACACCGGCCTCGTGCGCGATCGTGCGAATCGACGACGAGCCGTACCCGTTCCGAACGAACTCCCTCCGGCCGGCTTCGATGAATATCCGTTGCTTCGCCGACGGTGCTCTCACGACGGGACCCCGGAGTCGCCGTACCTCGCGATGAGGTCGCGGAGTTCACCTTTGACCATCTTTCCGGTCGGTGTGCGCGGAAGCCCGCCCACGACGCGAACCTGCCTCGGGCACTTGAAGCGAGACAATCGTTCCCGGCAGAACTCGAGGATCTCGCGCTCCGGATCGTCACTGTCCACCACGTCCGAAAGCTGCACGAACGCCTCGACGCGCTCGCCGAGATCGGCATCGGGCACGCCTACGACCGCGACGTCGTGAACGAGGGGGTGCAGCGCCAGAACGCTCTCGACTTCCTGCGGATAGATATTGACGCCGCCCGAGATGATCGTGAAGTTCTCACGACCGGTGAGGAACAGGACATCGTCGTCGTCCAGGTATCCGAGATCACCTGTTGTAAACCAGGATTCCCGGAACGGGTGTCGGGCGGACGCGGTCTTGACCGGGTCTTTGTGGTATTCGAAGGAGAAGTCCCGGCGCTCGAAGTACACCGTCCCGATCTCTCCTGCCGGGAGCACCCGACCGGCTTCGTCGCAGATCCGGGCGAGGCCCAGAGTGCCCGGTCCCCCGGTCCGGCCGACACATCCGGGTTTACGGAGCCACTCCTGCGGGGTGACCACCGTACTGCCGATCGCCTCGGTCGCGGAATAGTACTCGTACACGATCTCACCCCACCACCGCATGAGTTCCTGTTTGACCTCGACCGGGCACGGCGCCGCGGAGTGGAGCGCATACCGCATCGACGACAGGTCGTACCGGTCACGCACCTCGCGTGGGAGTTTCAGCAGCCGCACGAAATGAGTGGGAACCCATTGACTGTGGGTGACTCGATAGCGCTCGATGCAGTCGAGTGCGAGTTCCGGTTCGAACCGTTCCATGAGCACTACGGTCCCCCCGAGCGCCTGGGTCGACACGCTGTAGCGCAAGGGTGCCGAGTGGTAGATCGGCGCAGGCGAGAGGTACACCGAGTCTTCGCCGAAGCCGAAGCCGCGCACCGTCTTCAGGAGCGGCGGACCGGGCTCGTCCTCGATCCGGGCGCCGGTGAGCGGAGGCTTGATTCCCTTCGGCCTCCCGGTGGTACCCGAGGAATACAGCATGTCGCTGCCACGCGGCTGATCCGCCGGTGGTTCGGTGGGCAATCCCGCAATTTCGTCCTCGTACACGAGGTGCCCCGTGATCGGACCGGAGAAGGCGAGCCGGTGCGCCACTTTGGGCGTGAGCGCGACGATCTCTTCGGCGAGTGGTGCGAGTGGCGCCGAGACCGCCAGTACCGTTGCGTCACAGTCGTCGACGATGTACCCGGCCTCCGCGGCGGACAGATGCGAGTTGACGAACGTGATGTATGCCCCGGATCGCAATGCTCCCCAGTACAGTTCGAATACCGAGGCGTCGTTGACCGACAACACGGCGATATGATCGCCGGCTCCGACACCGTGGGCGCGGAGCCAATGCGCGAACCGGACCGATGAGTCCTCGAGCTGACGGTAGGTGATCGTCCGGCCCGTCGCGACCTCGTGCACGGCGGGCCGATCCGGTTCCGCGGCTGCGTATCGGCCCGGATACATCCCTAGAGCCCCAGATCCTTCGAGATGATCGTCTTCATCACTTCGCTGGTGCCGCCGTAGATTCGGGTGACGCGGGTGTCCGCGTACAGGCGGGCGATGGGGTACTCGGTGATGTACCCGTAGCCGCCGTGCAATTGGAGACACTTGTCGATCACGCGCCCGGCGACCTCGGTGCAGAACAGTTTTGCACGAGCGGCATCGGCGACGCTCAGTTCCTTGCGGTCGAGAAGTTCGAGACAGTGGTCGACGTAGACGCGGGCGGCCTGGGTCTCCGCGGAGCACTCGGCGAGGACGAATTTGGTGTTCTGGAACGCGGCGACCGGCTTCCCGAAAACTTTGCGGTCCCTGGTGTACGCGAGTGCGTGCGCAATCGCGGCTTCGGCGAATCCGACCTGGTTGAGCGCGATACTCAATCGCTCCTGCGGCAGGTTGTGGGTGAGGTATCCGAAGCCGGCACCCTCCTCGCCGAGAAGGTTTTCGACGGGAACGCGAACGTCGTTGTACGACAGTTCGGCCGTGTCCTGCTGGTGCAGGCCGATCTTGTCGAGTTTGCGCCCGACGGAGAATCCTTCGGTGTCGGTGGGCACGGCGATGATCGACAGTCCCCCTCGACGGTTCTCCGGGTCGAACGGCGAAGTCCGGCACACCGTGAGGATCAGGTCGGCCGTCACCCCGCCCGTGATGAAGGTCTTCGCTCCGTTGACGATGTAGTGCGAGCCGTCGTCCGACAACTTTGCGGTGGTCGCGATGTTGGCGAGGTCGGAACCGGTACCCGGTTCGGTCATTGCGATGGCCGTCATGATCGAGCCGTCCGCGAAGCCCGGAAGCCAGCGCTTCTTCTGCTCCTCGGTGGCGTATTCGAGCAGGTACGGCAGGATCAGGCACGCATGAACGGTGTACGAGCCGAACGAGACTCCGGCGCGGGCCACCTCTTCGAACACGATGGTGTTGTAGACGAAGCTCGATTCTCCGCCCCCACCGAACTCCTCGGGTACCTGGATGCCCAGAACGCCGAGTTCACCGAGCCGGGTGAAGAATTCGCGCGGGGGACGTCCGAGTTCGTCCCACTCCTCGCGGTGCGGAACGACTTCCTTTTCGATGAAGTCCCGCAACATCTTCCGGAATTGCTCGTGCTCTTCGGTCATGATCGTGCGTTGCATGGTGCGTCCTTCGAACGGCGCTGAGGCGGGTCAGTTACCCGTGAAGTTGCCCGGGCGGCGTTCGAGGAACGCGGAGAGGGCCTCACGGTGGTCTTGGGTGTGGTGTGACAGTGCTTGCAGGGAGGCAGAGAGTTCGAGCAGGGTATCGAGGTCCACGCGCTGGCCCTCGCGGAGAAGCTTTTTCGTCATGCGCAGCGCGTTCGGCGGATTGACCGCGACCCGAGCGGCCAGTGCGTTCGCCGCCCCGAGCAGTTCTTCGGGTTCGACGACCTGCGACACCATGCCCCATTCGAGTGCGGTCGCGGCGTCCACGCGATCTCCGGTGAACGCCATTTCGGCGGCGCGGGCAGCACCGACCGCGCGGGGCAGCAGCCACGCGCCGCCGTCACCGGGGATGATGCCGAGCTTGACAAAACTTTCGGCGAAGAACGCCTTCGTGGAGGCAATTCGCATGTCGCACATCATCGCCAGGTCGCACCCCGCGCCGACGGCCGGGCCGTTGACGGCAGCGATGATCGGTACCTCGCAGTGGTAGATCGCTTTGGGCAGCCGCTGGATGCCGCGGCGGTAGCCCTCCCGGAGCGCGTGCGGCGCGCCCGCGAACATTCCGGCGCGCTCGTCCATGTCCTTGACGTTGCCGCCGGCGGAGAAGGCGCTTCCGGCACCGGTGAGGACCACCACGCGGGTCTCGATGTCGTTGTTCGCTTCGTCGACCAGATACACGAGGCGCTCGACGACGTCGTCTCCCGAGATCGGGTTGCGGGCATCGGGAAGGTTGATCGTCCACGTGACGACGTTTCCGTTGCGCTCACTGAGTACGACGTCCTGCGCTGTCGTCATAAGGGTCGTGGTCCTTCCGTCGCCGAGGTGGCCCGAACCGTGATTTGGTCGAACGATCGTTAAACTACGGACACGGCACGCGACTGTAAAGGCCCCGAGCGGTGTCCGGTCAGTCGGGCAGGCTCATGCCCGATTCGGCAATTCGTATGCGAACCTCGTCGGGGAAGACGTTGCGGAACACGAACGGATCCCGGCCCAGGACCCATCCGGGCGCGAGCGCCGTGGCGTACCGCTCGAAGTACCCGAGTTGTTTTCCGAAGAGGACGAGTTCCTCGGGGCTCGAGGTGTTCCATTTGCGGCCGAGCGACACGAGAGCGCCTATCAACTCGCTCAGACGCAACTCCCCCATGTCCCGGCCGAGCAGCGGCCCGAAGGTGTCGGCCACTTGCCGGCCCACCTCCACATCGTCGAGGTCGAGATCCGCCGCGACACCCAGCGCCCGCACACTGCGGGCCACCTCGGTGAAATCTCCCTCGAGCAGTGCGGCCCGGAACAGCGAGCGGAGCAACTCGCGCCATTTCTCGGGCAACTCGCCGACGATCCCGAAGTCGAGCAGTGCGACCCGGCCGTCGTCGAGGAGCCAGAGATTTCCCGCGTGCACGTCCCCGTGGAACGGCCCGTGGCACAGCACCGCCTCGATCCACACCTTCACTCCCCGTCGCACGAGCAGCGCGGTGTCGATACCGTCCTGCCCCGGGACGACACGGTCGAGCGGTCGGCCGCTGAGCCGTTCCATGCAGATCACACGCGGGCCGCACCAGTCCCAGTACACCTCGGGGACCGTCACGAATCTGTTGTCGCCGAAGGCCGCGATGTTGCGCCGGAACCGGTCCTGCCGGTCCGCCTCGACCGTGGCGTTGAGTTCGGTCATGGTCGCGTTGTAGAGGTCGCGGATGATCGCGGGCGTGTTCGCGATGCGAAAGAACTCGAATACCTGCAACATTCGTGCGCCGACATACGCGGCACGGAGGTCGACGAGCATACGATGCGCGATCCCCGGTCGCTGCACCTTCACCACAGCACGTCGTCCGTCGCGCAGCACGCAGCCGTGTACCTGCGCGACGGAAGCCGCGGCGAGCGGCACGTCCTCGAACGACAGGAACATCTCGTCGATCGGGTGGCCGAGATCCGCTTCGATGACCGCGCGCGCTTCGGCGGACGGAAAGGTGGGGACGTCGTCCAGCATCCGCAGGCAGGCATCCGCGAGAGCGACCGGGAACAGCCCCGGCGACGAGGCGACCAGCTGGCCGAGCTTCACGAAAGTGGGCCCGAGGTGCTCGAACGCGTCGACCGTTCCGTGCGCGGCAGCAGCGACAACGCCGCGGCCACGCGGACGGACAACCCAGCGCAGTACCGCCCACAGCACGAACGTCACGAGAACGACGCCCACCACCACGGCGCGGCCGAGTTCGGCGAGCCCGAATCGGTCGAGCGGTGGCCGGTCGACCCGCAGGGCCTCGGGTGACGGGCCGCCCGAACACGGCCCCACGGGTCCGCGAGGCGAGGGGTGCGCCTCCCCCACGGTCACCTCCGATGCCTGGTCGCGCAGTGTGTGATCCTGCACCGCGTGCCCCCACTCCTTCACCGACGCGCGCACCCGACGGCGCGGCTGTGAGCACGGTACCCGGAGAGGTGCCCAGGATCGAGAGGCACGAACGCTCGAACGTGAGTTCTCGGGGTATTTCTCAGGGTATTTCTCAGGGTGTTCTGTGTCGGTACCCACGACTACCCTTTGACGGGTAGTCGTTCGGGCCGACGAATCGGAGTGGGTGCGGTATGGCAGAACAACTTCTCCCCGGTCCCCCCGGCGCTGTCGCCGACGAGACCGATTTCATGGGGCTGGCCGAGCCGTTCCGGCGCGAGCTTCTCGCCCATTGTTACCGCATGAGCGGGTCGCTCCACGATGCCGAAGACCTCGTGCAGGAAACGTATCTCCGAGCATGGCGCGGGTACGACAATTTCGGCGGTCGCTCGTCGCTGCGCACATGGTTGCACCGCATCGCGACCAACGTCTGTCTCACTGCGCTCGAGGGTCGGAAACGCCGTCCGCTGCCCACCGGTCTCGGTGCGCCCAGTTCCGACCCCGCAGACGATCTCGTGGTCCGCCAAGAGGTTCCCTGGCTCGAACCCATCCCCGGCACCTACACCGACGACGGGCGGACCGACGATCCGTCCGATCCGGCAACGATCGTCGCGTCGCGCGATTCGATCCGGCTCGCCTTCGTCGCGGCGCTGCAGCATCTGTCCGCACGGCAACGCGCGGTGCTCCTGCTGCGCGATGTCCTGCAGTGGCGCGCGGCCGAGGTTGCCACGGCGCTCGACACGTCGACAGCCGCGGTCAACAGTCTGCTCCAGCGTGCCCGCGCGCAGTTGAAAGATGCTCAGGTCACGTCCGATCGGCCGACCGAACCCGAGAGCGCGGAGGCCAAGGCCCTCGTGGAGCGGTGGGTCGAAGGGTTCGAGAAGTACGACATCGACTCGCTCGTCGACATGCTCACGAAGGACGCGATCTGGGAGATGCCGCCGTTCGACGGCTGGTACCAGGGCGCCGACGCCATCGTCACCCTCATCAAGCTCAATTGTCCGGCGAAGGGCCCCGGCGACCAGGTCATGCTGCCCACAACCGCAAACGGTCAGCCTGCGCTCGGGCTCTACATGCGCGGGGAGGACGGCGTGCACCGCCCTTTTCAGCTCCAGGTTCTCGACATTGTCGGCGGGAAAGTCGCGCATGCCACGGCCTTCTTCGCCGATGACACCACCGCCCTGTTTGCCCGGTTCGGCCTGCCGGCGTTCCCGACGACCCGAAGCTGAGACACATTTCCGCACCGTGCCCCGACCGCGCGCAGCGGCTACCCGAGACACCCGGTGATCGGTGCCCCTGATAGAGAAGGGGACATGATCACCGACGCGGCGCCGTTCCCGCTCGACCGACCCACCACGTTCACAGGCATCGGCCTGTCGATCGCAGGCGACAACGAGATAGCGGTATCGCAGCCCGTCGGTCCCCGCTACCTCGACCACCGTGGACAGACGACCATCGGCTCGGTCGGTGTGCTCACCGACGTGTCCGTGGGCGCGGCTGTCGCGGTCGCGCGGTTGCACGCGACCGGCGAGCGACCACAGTCCGTGATGTCCCAGATCACCGCGTCGACGGCCCACCCGTTCCCCGTCACGGGGGCAGTCTCGGGACGTGGCCGCAGCGTCTACTTCGACGACACCACCGGACTGGCAGAAGCGACCCTGTTCGACGACGACGGCAACCCCGTGATGCACCTGACCGGACGGTCGATCGTGGTGGGACGCGCACCGTCCGACGCACTTCGCGCGCCGGATGTCACTCACGCCGCTGCCACCGGCACCGAGCCCGGGCCGTGCGCGGACCCCGGCGTACTCGCCGAACTGGGTGGCCTCGAGATCGTCGCCGGTATCGCCGCGGAGACCGTGCCCCGTGGCCCGTTGGCGGAACTACTGGGACTGACCCTCACCGCCGTCGAGCACGGCACGGTGCAGGGCGAGATCGTCCCGCTCGCATGGATGGCCAATCCGATCGCCTCCGTCCACGGCGGCGTGCTCATGTCGATGGCGGAGATCGTGTCCGGTCTGGCCGCACAGACCCTCACCGGCGTCGGCGGCCGATACCGGCTTCTCCAGATCAGTGCCGACTATCTGCGTTCCCCTGCCGCACCGGGCCCTGCCGTGCAGATCAAGTCGGAGGTAACCCGCGCCGGGCGCCGCCTCGCCTCGATCGAGACGGTGATCTGCGGTGCGGACGGCACCGTGTATGTGCGTGCCCGTGCGAACGCTCAGCTCTTCCCCGGCGTCTAGGCGGTACGGCGTCGCCAGGACCGGGACCGTGTGATCACCCGGCTCGGCGTGCCGCCGCCACGGCTGTCGCGCCGAGGCGGGGGAAACGCCCGTCGGAGATTGTCGTGAACGTGTTACCCAGCCGATTCGTGACGAACGCGACCGACAGTCCCGTCTCGGGATCGGCGAAGGCCCCGGACCCGCCGAAGCCGTAGTGACCCACGGATCGGAGCGGCTGATGCCTCGAGGCAACCCAGCCCGGGTGATACCCGAGACGCCAGTTGGCCCGGATTCCGAGTACGTAATCGCGGCCTCGGGTCTGAACCTCGGTCAACTGCCGGACGGTGTCTTCCTCCAGGAAGCGGACATCGTCGATCGTCCCGCCGCAGGCGAGGGCCGCGTACATCCGGGCCAGCGCCCGGGCGGTGAAAACGCCGTTCCAGCCCGGCATCACGGAATCGTGCGCCCGGGGGCTTCGCATCAACTCGTCGAATCCCTCGGCCATGCCGGCCTCGGCGAGTCCACGCAGACCGGGTGTCCTGGCGAGTACCGCGCCTGCGGTGGCCCACGGGGCGGGCAGAAAATTGATCTTGGGGAAGACTCGCGCGATGCGATGACGCTGGTCCTGCGGCACCCGGTACCAGAACTCATCCATTCCGAGCGGCTCGGCAATTTCGGTGCGGACGAGTTCCTCGAACGATTTCCCGGACGCGCGCGCCGCTACCTCCGCAACGAGGTTTCCGTAGGTGACGGCGTGATAGCCGGGTCCGGCCAAGCGACGCGGGTCCGGCGGCGCGGCGGCGAGCGCGGCAGCGACGGCCTCGGAGTCGAGCAACCCGAAGCGCCCCGGAACGAGTCCCCGCGCCTTGTGCAGCCCGGCGCGGTGGGACATCAGCTCACGAACGGTGATGGCGTCCTTGCCTGCGGCAGCGAACTCCGGCCAATACTGCGCCACGGGGCTGTCGTACTTGACGAGCCCTCGCTCGGCGAGGCGGTGGAGAACCGTGCTGGCGACTCCCTTCCCCGTCGAGAAGGACAGCACCACCGTGTCCCGTTTCCACCGCTTGTCGCGGGCGGCCCACCCGGCCCAGATGTCGAGAACGCATTCGCCGTGCAGGTAACACGTCAGTGCACCGCCACCTTGACCGGGCGAAAAGAACATCCGGAAGAACTGATCCGCGACCGGCATGAAGCGCGGGTCGACCACCATCTGCGTGGCCGGTATGTCGTTCTCGGTCATGCCACCCGTGCTCCTAGCGCTACCGTCGCGAACCGCTGTCCCCCGCACGATCGTAGGAGCCGCGCACCACGGGCGTGGAGGTTCTCCGCGTTCGGGTGGGCGTCTGCACCTCCCGGGGAATCGGTGTAAGGATGGAGCCCATGACCATCGCGCCACATTCGGAGATCCGCTCCGGCATCGATCTCGAACATGTCGACGAGCACGTCCGGCCCCAGGACGACCTGTTCGAGCACGTCAGCGGGCGATGGCTCGCCGAACACGAGATTCCGGCCGATCGCGCTCTCGACGGCGCGTTCCGCACGCTCGCCGACAAAGCCGAGGTCGACGTCCGGTCGATCATCGAGGAGGCTGCGGCGTCGAGCGCCGAACCCGGCACCGATGCGCAGAAGATCGGTGACCTGTTTGCGAGTTTCATGGATATCGATTCGATCGAGGCCGCGGGCATGGCTCCGATCTCCGCGGAACTGGCTGCGATCGCGGGCGCGCCCGATCGCGCTGCACTCGCGTCGGTCCTCGGCGAACTTCAGCGAGTCGGTGTCAGCGGGGCGCTCGCGCACTACGTGGACACCGACTCGAAGAACTCGCAGCGTTATCTGATCCACGTCGCGCAGGGCGGACTCGGCCTTCCCGACGAGTCGTACTACCGGGAGGAGCGGTACGCCGCCATCCGCGACTCGTACACCGGGCACATCGGCCGTATGTTCACCCTCGCCGGCCTCGACCACGACCCTGCGCGGGTGGTCGCTCTGGAGACCGCGCTTGCTGCCGGGCACTGGGATGTCGTCACACGCCGCGACGCCGACCTGACCTACAACCTGGTCACGCTCGAATCGTTGATCGCCGATCTGCCCGGGTTCGAGTGGACGGACTGGATCACGGCCACCGGTGCGACCGCCGGGCAATGGTCCGAGATCGTCGTGCGGCAGCCCAGTTTCCTCGAGGTGTTCACGCAGTTGTGGACCGACCAGTCGCTCGACGACTGGAAGGCGTGGGCGGCATGGCGGGTGCTGCGGGCACGTGCCCCGTACCTTTTCTCGGCAATCGTCGACGAGAACTTCGCGTTCTACGGACGCGAACTCACCGGCGCTCAGGAGATCCGCGCTCGGTGGAAGCGCGGCGTGTCGCTGGTGCAGGACCTGCTCGGTGAGGCCGTCGGCAAGATCTACGTCGAGCGGCATTTCCCTGCCGAGGCGAAGACCCGGATGCAGGTGCTCGTCGACAACCTCACAGAGGCGTACCGGCAGAGCATCACCGACCTCGAGTGGATGAGCCCGGAGACCCGCGGGGCGGCACTGCGCAAGCTCGACAAGTTCACCCCCAAGGTCGGGTATCCGGACAGGTGGCGGGACTATTCGGCGGTGTCCATCGCTGCCGACGACCTCGTCGGCAACTACCGCAGCGGGTATGCCGCGGAGTACGACCGCGATCTCGCCAAGCTCGGCGGTCCGGTCGATCGTGACGAGTGGTTCATGACCCCGCAGACGGTCAATGCCTACTACAACCCGGGAATGAACGAGATCGTCTTCCCGGCAGCGATTCTGCAGCCCCCGTTCTTCGATCTCCACGCCGACGACGCCGCGAACTACGGCGGGATCGGTGCGGTGATCGGGCACGAGATCGGACACGGATTCGACGACCAGGGTGCCAAGTACGACGGGGACGGAAACCTCGAGAATTGGTGGACCGACTCGGATCGTGAGGAATTCGGTAAGCGCACCGCACAACTGATCGCGCAGTACGACACGTTCGAGCCGAAGGCATTGCCCGGACATCACGTCAACGGGAAGTTCACGATCGGCGAGAACATCGGCGATCTCGGCGGCCTCTCGATCGCCCTGAAGGCGTACGCGATCGCACTCGACGGCCGCCCTGCGCCCGTCATCGACGGGCTGACCGGACTGCAGCGCGTGTTCTTCGGCTGGGCTCAGGTGTGGCGCACCAAGGTCCGCGACGAAGAGGCGCTCCGCCGACTCGCCGTCGATCCGCATTCGCCGCCCGAGTTCCGGTGCAACGGGGTCGTCCGGAACATCGACGAGTTCTACCGGGCGTTCGACGTGCGGGAAGGCGACGGCCTCTACCTCGACCCGTCGGAGCGCGTGAAAATCTGGTGATCGATACGCGAAAGCCCCCATGTTCTTTCCGAACATGGGGGCTTTCGTGGTGTCGTCAGCCGAGGTGCGAGCTGGGCACCGGGACGCCGCGCGCGTGGAACCACGGGATGGGGTCGGTCTTGACGCCGTTGGGCAGCCACACTTCGTAGTGGAGGTGCGGTCCGGTGGACTGGCCGCGGTTACCCATCGTCGCGATCACGTCGCCGGCACGCACGTGCTGACCGACCGAGACCAGGGACTGGTCGATGTGCCCGAACACTCCGATCGTTCCGTCGTCCTGAGCGATGCGAACCCACAGTCCGAATCCCGTGGCCGGGCCGGTCTCGATCACGACACCGTCGGTCACCGACACGATGGGGGTACCGATCGAGTTGGCGATGTCGATGCCGTTGTGGTTGGTGCCCCACCGCGCGCCGAAGCCGGAGGTGAGAGTGCCCGCGGCGGGGAACGCCAGTGCGGGGCGACGCGCAGCCTCTTCGCGTGCGGCCTGTTCGGCTGCCTCGCGGGCGAGCCGATCGGCTTCCTCGTGCGCGATACGATCGGCCTCGGCCTGCAGGGCGGCGGCTTCGTCGGCGATCCGCTGTGCGTCACGCTCCGACGCACGCCGCAACTTCTCGGCGTAGTCGGTGGACTCGAACCCGGGGACAGTCAGGACCTGGGGTGCGGTGGACAGTGCGGTCGTCGCGATGCCCGTCCATGCCGGGCCGGTCTCCAGGCGGGACGGTCCGCCCGCGGCGTTCGCCGCTGTGGTTCCGCCGGCGGTGACGGCACCGGTCACGAGGACCACGGCTGCCCAACGGCCGACACGTGCGGCCGTGGTGAGGCCGTGGGATGCACGGGTGGCGTGGTCGAGGTGTTCCGAAGTGTGTGACAAAGCTGCGATCCCTCTTGGTCGTCCCCTGATAACGAACTGATTACGAGATCATCACGATAGCGCCGATTTTACGGATTTCCGGCGCGGCGTCTTGACACGATCGTTGTAAAAAGTGGCTCAGGTTACGAAAAAGAGATCTCTCCAGTCACACAAACCTCAGTCGGTTCGCGAGGTCTCGGAGGTTTCGGCCGAAAAGTGACCGAGGTCACGCGTCCAAGAGGTTTCAGCGCGCCCGATTCATCACTTTTTCGGCTGCTTCCCAGTGCGCGTCGGCTACCCACAGGCGAGCGAAGGCGTCGACGGCTTCGGCCGGAGTCGCCCCGTTCATCACTCGTTTGATCGACGCGGACGAGTCGTTGGCGAGCGCGCGGCCGAGCGCGCGCCACCCTTCGTCGAACGTCTCGCGCGGGAGGACACGATCGACGAGTCCCACTCGCTCGGCTTCTTCGGCACGGAGGATGGTGCCGGAACCCGCCAGCATCAGAGCCCTGCCCCTGCCCACGAGCGACGCGAGCCGTTCTGCCCCACCCCACGCGGGCATGATCGCGAGCGTGGACTGATTGAACCCGATCCTGATGTCGTCGGCGGCGACCCGGATATCCGCGGCCACCGCGACCTCGGCACCCCCGCCGAGCGCATGCCCGTTCAGTGCCGCAACGACGGGCGCGGGGAACTCCGCGATCCGATCACAGATCGCCCGCATCTGGCGCGCCATCTCGGCGGCCTCCTCATGGGTGCGCAGTTTTGCCAGTTCCTTGAGATCACCGCCCGATACGAAAGCCTTGTCGCCCGCACCTCGGATGACCAGCGCACGCGCGCCGGCAGCGGCGTCGAGAACCTTCTCGAGCTGGTCCATGGTCTCGGGCGCAATCGCGTTGCGGGCGTGGGGGCGATCGATCGTGACAATCGCCAGTCCGTCTTCGAGTTCGAGATCGACCATAGCTCTGTTCTCCAAATTGATATTGGAATTCTGGAAATCGGAGAATAACATGCTCGCATATGACCGAAGCCGACTCCGAGCGCTGCGACGCACGGCAGAGCGGTCTCACCCCTTGACCTTGGAGCTCCCACGATGCGGCAGTTGCCCCCCGAATTGGTCGAACGCTACGAGCACGAAGGGTGGTGGACACGCGAGACCATCGGCGACATGCTGGCTCGTGGCCTGAAGGCCGCCCCGGACATCGAGTTCCGGGTCCACTCCGACGTGCGGCCCTGGTCGGGAACAGTCGGTGAGGTCGAAATCGTCGCGCGTCGTCTCGCTGCAGGCCTGCGCCGGCGCGGCGTCGGCCCCGGTGACGTGGTGGCGTTCCAGTTGCCGAACTGGATGGAAGCGGCCGCCGTCTTCTGGGCGACGTCCTTCCTCGGCGCGACCGTGGTGCCGATCGTGCACTTCTACGGCCGCAAGGAACTCGGGTTCATCCTGCGCGAGTCCTCGCCCAAGGTCTTCGTGTGCGCCGAGCGGTTCGGGTACACCGAGTACCAGCCCGACCTCTGCGCCGACATCCCGATCGTCGGCGTGGTCGGGCGCGATTTCGACGACCTGCTCGACGCCGAACCCTTCGAAGGCGTTCTCCCCACCGACCCCGCGGCGCCGGCACTGCTCGCCTTCACCTCCGGCACCACGAGTGATCCCAAAGGCGTGGTCCACAGCCACCGCACCCTCGGATTCGAGACGCGGCAACTCGCCGCCCGCTATCCCGCCGACCGGGGCACGCAGCTCACAGGCGCACCGGTGGGGCACTTCATCGGCATGGTCAATGCCTTCCTGATCCCTCTGCTCGACAACTCCCCCATCAACCTGCTCGACGTGTGGAACCCCGCTCGCGCAATCGAACTCATGGAGAGCGACGGCCTGGTCATCGGCGGCGGCGCGACCTATTTCGTCACCAGCCTCCTCGATCACCCGGACTTCGATCCCGGCCGGCACCTGAAGTACATGAAGTACGCCGGTCTCGGCGGCTCGACAGTTCCGGGCGCGGTGACCCGCCGGCTCGACTCGCTCGGGATCACCGTGTTCCGGGCGTACGGGAGCACCGAGCATCCGTCGATCACGAGTTCGCTGGTGACCCATCCCGTCGACAAGCGGCTCTTCACCGACGGCTGCGTCTCACCGGGAGTCGAGATCCGCCTCACCGAGGACGGCGAGATCCTGAGCCGCGGACCGGATCTCTGCATGGGCTACACCGACCCCGAACTCACTGCCCGCATGTTCGACGAGGACGGGTGGTACCACACGGGCGACATCGGGGTGCTGGACGACGACGGCTTCCTGACGATCACCGACCGTAAGGCCGACTTCATCATCCGGGGCGGCGAGAACATCAGCGCCCTCGAGGTGGAAGAAGTACTGCTCACGCTTCCGTCGGTTGCGGAGGCCGCGGTCGTCTCCGCCCCCGACGAGCGCCTGGGTGAACATGCTGCGGCCGTACTGAGGCTTCATCCGGGGCACGCGATGCCCACGCTCGACGAGTTGCGCGAACACTTCCGGGCCTCGGGTATCGCGAAGCAGAAGTGGCCCGAGGAACTGCACGAAGTGACGGAGTTCCCCCGCACCGCGAGCGGCAAGATCCAGAAGTTCCGGGTGCGCGGGGATATTGCGGCCTCCCGCGGAAGAGAATAGTATTCTCACAACAGGAGAAGGAGGATCTATGTCACCGAAAGAATTGCCGTATCCGCTGTTCGATGCGGACAACCACCTGTACGAGACCGAGGAAGCCCTCACCAAGTTCCTCCCGGAGAAGTACAAGGGCGCCATCAAGTACGTGCAGGTCGACGGCCGCACGAAGATCGCGATCCGCAATCAGATCAGCGAGTACATCCCCAACCCCACCTTCGAGGTGGTCGCTCGTCCCGGAGCGATGGAGGACTACTTCAAGAACGGCAATCCCGAGGGCAAGAGCAAGCGGGAGATCTTCGGCAAGCCGATGAAGTCGATCGACGCCTTCCGTGAACCCGCTGCGCGTCTCGAGCTCATGGACGAACTCCAGATCGACCGCACTCTGATGTTCCCGACGCTGGCCAGCCTCGTCGAAGAGCGCATGCGCGACAACCCCGAGCTGATCCACGCGGTCGTCCACTCACTCAACCAGTGGCTGTACGAGACCTGGGGATTCAACTACAAGGACCGCATCTTCACCGTCCCGGTCATCAGCCTGCCGATCGTCGACAAGGCGATCGAAGAGCTCGAGTGGTGTGTCGAGCGCGGCGCGAAGGCGATCCTCGTCCGGCCCGCACCGGTTCCCGGCTACAAGGGTCCGCGCTCGTTCGCACTCCCGGAGTTCGATCCGTTCTGGAAGCGCGTCGTCGAACTCGACGTCCTGGTCACCCAGCACTCGTCCGACAGTGGCTACGCACGGTACAACCAGGAATGGGACGGCACGGGCGAAGAAATGCTCCCGTTCGTCACGAACGCGTTCCGCATGGTCAGCGAATGGCGTCCGATTCAGGATGCCGTGGCGTCGTGGGTCTGCCACGGTGCACTGTTCCGATTCCCCGAGCTGCGGATCGCAGTCATCGAGAACGGCGCGTCCTGGCTGCCGCACGTGCTGCAGACCCTCGCCGACGTCTACAAGAAGGCCCCCGAGGGCTTCGGCATGCAGGACCCGGTCGCAGCGATCAAGAAGAGCATCCACGTCAGCCCGTTCTGGGAAGAGGACTTCAGCAAGCTGACGGCCCTCATCGGTGCCGAGCGCGTGCTCTTCGGGTCCGACTACCCCCACCCCGAGGGACTGGCCGAGCCGACCAGCTACATCGACCACATCCAGCATCTTCCCCTCGAGGATCAGAAGCTGGTCATGGGTGGCAATCTCGCGAGGCTGCTGAAGGTATGACCTGGCGGACCATCCCCGAGATGGTCCTCAGCACGGACGACCGCTTCGGCGATGCCGAAGCGGTCGTCGACGGGGACCTCCGGCTCACCTTCACCGAGCTCACCGCCCGCATCCGCCGGGCCGCAGGAGCATTCGCCGCGGCCGGCATCGACAAGGGTGACCGGGTAGCGATCTGGGCCCCCAACTCCGCAGAATGGATCGTCGCGGCCTTCGGGCTGCTCGCGGCGGGCGGAATCCTCGTCCCCGTCAACACGCGCTACAAAGAGGATGAGGCCGGCGACATCATCCGCCGAAGCGGAGCGAAGGTCGTGCTCGTCCAGAACGGCTTCCTCGGTACCGAATTCCGGACGCCGGCAGGAGTGCCTACGTTCGATATGAGGTCGGGATTCCTGGAGAGCGGAAATCCCTTCGCCCGCAGGCTGAGCGGCAACGATATCGCCGACATCATGTACACCTCGGGAACCACCGGACGTCCCAAGGGCGTCATGATGAACCACACCCAGACTCTCCGGATGTTCTCGGAGTGGTGCGACCTCGCCGATCTCCGCAAGGGCGACAAATATATGGTCGTCAACCCCTTCTTCCACATGTTCGGCTACAAAGCCGGCCTGATCGCGTCGATGATCCGGGGCGCCACCGTACTCCCGGTGCCCGTTCTCGATGTCGACAGAGTTCTCGAACTGGTCGAACGCGAACGGGTCACCGTACTTCCGGGCCCACCGACGCTCTACCAGTCCCTTCTGGCCGCACAGGGCACACGGGACCTCTCGTCGTTGCGTGCAGCGGTGACCGGGTCGGCAGACATCCCCGTCGATCTGATCCGGCGTATCAGCAACGAACTGCCGTTTCGAACCATCATGACCGGGTACGGGCTGAGCGAAGCCGGTACGGCCACCGCATCCCGGCCCGGCGACACTTTCGAACAAATCGCCACTACGGTCGGGATTCCTTGTGAGGGAATAGAAGTCCGCATTGCGGACGACGGAGAAGTGCTCATCCGTGGCTACAATGTCATGCAGGGCTATTTCGACGATCCGGAGGCAACCTCGGAAGCTGTCGACCTCGAAGGCTGGTTGCATACCGGAGATCTCGGGACGCTGGACGACGACGGCCGCCTGCGGATCGTCGGCCGAAAGAAAGACATGTTCATAGTCGGTGGCTTCAATGCATATCCCGCGGAAATCGAGGGGTTCCTGCTCGAACACCCGGCCGTCGACCAGGTCGCCGTGATCGGTATCCCGGATGAGCGCCTCGGACAGGTCGCAAAGGCATTCGTCGTGTCGGCGAATCCGGTACCGCCGGAGGAGTTGCTCGCCTGGAGCCGGGAGCGAATGGCCGGGTTCAAGGCCCCTCGGGCCATCGAGTATCTCGAAGCCCTGCCACTGAACGCGACGGGCAAAGTCATGAAGGACCAATTGCGTTGATGCGCAGTGCATCCACACCCCCACAATAGAAGGAGACGGCGCGATGACCGATGAAGCTGCACTACTCGCCTTCGCCGTAAAGTGGCGCCACTGGAACGGCGGGCCCGACGAAGACATCTTCGTCACCTTCGGGATATCCCCCGAGGACTATTTCCATCGGCTACGCAGGCTCCTGACCAAACACCGCTGGAACCGGCTCGACCCGCAGGTCCTCACGGACCTCGTCCGGATCTGCGACGACCGCCTCAGCACGATCGATATCCGGTCCGGCGACCGGGCGCGACCGCGTCGCGTGTCGTCGGAGCATCCCCTCAGTAAGCTCTCTGCCTGACAAGTCCCTCTGCCTGACAAGTTCCTCTGCTCGACGCACTCACCGTGCGGACGCTGTCCCCGGGCCGGTGACCGCGGAGCGCGACGAGGCATCGGCCGGCGACTGTGCCGCGATGCCGGGAACCGGGGTCTCCGTACCGCCGGGTTGCGCTCCGCGGATCGCCACGGTGGCGAGCGCCGCGAGAAGTGCCGCGGCGCCACCGATCAGCATGCCCACGAGAAATCCGTTCTCGGTGGGAATCGTGTTGCCTGCGAACATGATGCTCATCTGTGCCAGGACAACTCCTGCGACCGCTGCGGATACCGTACTGCCCAGCGAACGCAGCAACGTGTTGACGCTGTTCGCGGACGAGACCTCCGTCAGCGGCACCGCTCCCATGAGCAGAGTCGGAATTGCACCGTAGGCCAGCCCGATTCCCGCAGCGATGCAACAGGTGATCACCAGCAGTCCCCAGGTCGATCCCATCATGAACAGCGACGAACCGTATGCCGCGGCCATCATCAGGCAACCGGTGCAGAGCGTCGTCCGGGGACCACGCGCGGTCGTGAGGCGTGCGCCCAGTGGTGAGATCACCATCATCAGCAGGCCGGCGGGCGCACACCAGAGTCCCATGACGATCATCGATTGCCCCAGGCCGTATCCCGTGGACTCGGGCAGCACCCGGATCTGAGGGACGAGCAAGGCCTGGAAGTACATCGAGAAGCCGATCAGGATGGTGACGATATTGGTCACGAGCACCCGGTTGCCCATCGCCACCCGGAGGTCCACCAGAGGACTGTCGGCTCGAAGCTCCCAACGGCCCCAGCCGAGAAGCACCACGATGGACACCGCGAGCAGCGTCAAGGTCAGTCCCGCGGTCCATCCCCAGTCACCGCCTTTGGACACCGCGAGCAACAGGCATACCAGTGCCACCGACAGACCGAACGCGCCGAATCCGTCGAACTTGCCCCTGTGCTCGTTCGCCGGTGTGTCCCGTACGACCCATGCGATGAGGATCGCCATCACCACGCTGAGGATTCCGACTCCCCAGAACAACATTCGCCAGCTCGTGGTCTGCGCGACGATTGCGGCGACCGGAAGTCCGAGTGCTCCGCCGATGCCCAGCGACGAACTCATCAGTGCGATCGCCGATCCCAGGCGCTCGGGAGGGACCAGCGAGCGCAGTGCGCTGATACCGAGCGGAACGATGCCGAATCCTGCGCCCTGCAGTGCGCGTCCGACGAGCATGGGTGCCAGGCTCGACGACATCGCACACAGGAACGACCCGAGGATCAGCGGCACCGTGCACAGCAGCAGGATCCGTCGTGCGCCGTACATGTCGCCCAGCCGGCCGGTCACGGGGGTGGCGACCGCTCCGGACAACAAGGTCACCGTGACGACCCAGGACGCATTCGCGGGACTTGTTCCGAGTAGTTCCGGCAAGTCGACGAGGAGCGGAATCACCAACGTGGACATCAGGGTGGTGACGATTCCGGCAAAGACCAGCACCCAGATGGTCGGACCGGTCCGGACGGCCGGCACTACGGCATTCACGGGCGCCCGGTGCCCCGGGAACCACCGTCACCCATCGGCGTTCACCAGTTCGGTGTCGCCCGTTTCGGTGTCCCCCGTTTCGATCTCCACGGCTTCCGTCTCGGCAGGTTCGGACTCCACCGTCTCGAAAAGGTTCTTCCGTCCCGTGACCGACGGCAACGGGAAGTGGCACGCCGCAAACTGTCCCGGCCGTACCTCCCGCATCTCGGGTTCTTCCTCGGCGCAACGATCCTGGGCCTTCGGGCAGCGGGTCCTGAACCGGCATCCCGTCGGAGGCGCAAGGGGCGACGGTACGTCGCCCGCCAGAGCCGGCCCTGCAAACGCTTTCTCGGGATCGGTCAGGGGAACCGAATCGAGTAGGGCACGCGTGTACGGATGAGCGGGATCATCGTAGATCTCGATCGAATCACCGAATTCACACACCTTGCCGAGGTACATGACCATCACGTTGTCGCTGACGGTGCGTACGACCCCGAGATCGTGGGCGATGAACACCACCGTCAGAGCGAACTTCGTCTTCAGTTCCTCGATGAGGTTGAGGATCTGCGCTTGCACCGAAACGTCCAGGGCCGACACAGGTTCATCGCAAATGAGGAGCCTCGGCTCGAGCGCGAGCGCCCGCGCGATCGCCACGCGCTGCGCCTGTCCCCCGGACAACTGCCGTGGGAGCACGTTCGCGAATCGGTCGCCCGGGAGACCGACCTGCTCGAGAACCGACGCCGAGGCCTTCTCGCGTGACTCGGACGACGCGCCCGCAATGGTCATCCCCTCGACCACGATGTCCTTGACGGCGCGGCGGGGATTGAGCGAGGACACCGGGTCCTGGAAGATCATCTGCATATCCCGGCGGAGCGAACGCATGTGCTTTTCGCTCGCACCCTCGATCCACTCTTCTCCGAAGCGGATTCGCCCCGACGTCACCCGGTCGAGCCGGAGGACGGCGCGGCCGGTCGTCGACTTGCCGCATCCCGATTCGCCGACGATTCCCAGCGTCTCGCCGGCCAGTACGTCGAAGCTGATCTTCGACACCGCCTGTACGGTGCCGGCATCCGTCGGGTACTCCACCACGAGATCCTGAACACTGAGCAGGGCCTCTTCGCCCCGCAGATGAGCGGTACCACTACCCGCCATGCGATTCACCTCCGGATACAGCGCCGACCGCCGGAACGACGGGACGCAGACATGCGACCTCATGGTCGATACCGACCGATTCGAGACCGATCGGCGCGACGGTGCACTCGTCCGCAACATGGGTGCAGCGCGGCGCGAATCGGCACCCCTGAGGCGGATCGGTGGGATCGGGCAGCGACCCCTCGATCAGGCGCAGCGGTGCGTGCCGCTCGTGATCGATCGTCGGTGTCGCCCCCAGGAGCGCGTGGGTGTAGCGATGCATCGGCGCATCGAACACCTCTCGGGTGGATCCCACCTCCGCGAGCCGTCCCGCGTACATCACCGCCACGCGGTCCGTGCGACCGGCGACGACGGCGAGGTCGTGGCTGATGAGCATCATCGACATGTCCCGGTCGCGTTGGACGCGGCGGAGCAGGTCCAGGATCTGCCGTTGCACGGTGACGTCGAGGGCGGTGGTCGGCTCGTCCGCGATGAGCAGATCCGGTTCACATGCCAGCGCGATCGCGAGCATCACGCGCTGGCGCATACCGCCGGACATCTCGTGGGGATAGTTGCCCAGCCGTCGTTCGGGGTCCGGAACGCCTACTTCTTCGAGAAGCTTCAACGCTCGGGTCCGCGCTTCGGACCGGCTCACCCCGAGATGCCGCCGCATCCCCTCGGTGAGCTGACGCTCGACCTTGACCACCGGGTTGAGCGAACGCCCCGGGTCCTGGAAAACCATGGCGATCTGGTTTCCCCAGATCTCCAGCTTCTCCTTCTTCGTCAGGGACAGCAGGTCACGGCCCCTGAACGTCACGTGGCCGGATCGACCCGAACGCGGAGGCATGAGCCCCATGATCGCGCGGGCCATCACCGATTTGCCGGAGCCGGACTCGCCGACGATACCCAGCGCCTGTCCGGAATCCAGGTCGAGCGACACGTCGTCCACTGCACGGACGGTGCCACGCGGCGTACCGATGTAGGCACGTAGATTTCTCACTTCGAGAAGCGGCTGAGCATTCACGGCGAGCCGGCCCTTTCCTCGTGTCGGCTAGTTACTGATCCAGAACTCTTCGGGAAGAGGAGACCCGAGTGTGTAAATCTGTGCGCCGTGCAGGTTCTTGCCGAAGGTCACCGACGGCAACGCCCGGACGTACCAGAGACCCACCACCGTGTCGGCGATGATCTGCTGTGCCTCGTCGTACGCCGCTTTGCGCTCCTCGGCGGTCTGGCCGAACCGGCCCCGCTCGAGCGCGGCGTCGAGTTCCGGATTGTTCACGCCCATGAAGTTTCCGCTCGACTGCGAGTCGAACGCCATGGTCAGCGCGTAATCCGGATCCTGGGTGATCGTGGACGAGACGAGCATGTCGAAGTCGCGGGCACCCGCACGTGCTGTCACCGCGGGGAAATCGGCTACCTCGACCTTCATCTCCACATTCTGGAATGCACTGAGCTGAGCCTGGATTGCCTCACCCAGCACGCGACTCTCGCTTGTCGGGTAGGACAGGAAGGTGAACGACACCGGCTTGCCCTCCGCGGCGAGCTCATCGAAGAGACGCTGTGCCTCGGCGGCATCCGTCGTGCTCAAGGGGATATCGGCGTAGTACGGGGAATCCTCGGGGAACAAGGTCTTCGGCACTTCGCCCTCACCGTTGTAGACCACGGTGTTCACGGCGTCGAGATCGACAGCGAGCGACACGGCACGTCGTGCCCGGGCGTCGTCGAACGGTGCGCGGCGTTGATTCATACCGGCGAACTGGCCACCACCGGTCGACGCGACCAGGTACTGCAGGCCGGCGGCCTCGGCCTTGTTGATGTTGGTCCAGCTCGTCTCCGTGGTGAGGTCGGCCCCACCGGTGGTCATCGCGTTGGAACGCTGGTTGGCGTCGGCCACGGTGCGAATCACAAGCTTGTCGAGATAGGGCTTCGGTGCGTCCCAGTACCCGGCGTTCTTCTCGAGCTCGATCGAGTCCTGACGCGTCCAGCTCACGAGCGTGAAAGGTCCTGCTCCGACGGGATTCTCGTCGAATGCCGCAGCGCCCTTCTCGAGTGCGGCCGGGGATGCGATCCAGTTGAGTGCGCCGGCAACGAGCGCCTGGCCGAACTGGGGGTTCGGCTCGACCATCGTCACACGCATCGTCGTCGGGTCGACCACCTCGGTCGATTCGATCTGCACAGCCTGCCGGATCGTTGTGGATCCCAGTGCGGGGTCCTTGAGCCGGTCCCAATTGAACTTCACGGCCGCGGCGTCGAGCGGGCTACCGTCGCTGAACGCGAGGTCGGGCCGCAACGCCAGCGTGAAGGTCTTTCCGCCGTCGGCAGTCGAGAAGTCGGTCGCCATCTTGTACTCGAGTTCGAGCGTGTCGTTGGCCGTGACCATCAATGTGCCGTAGAGGGCATTGCCGAGAGTGGGCTGGTGGGCCCAGGTGTTGGACAGCGCCGCGGGGTCGAGCGAGCGTGGTTCACCCATCTGCAGGATGCGACCGGTACCACCGGCTACGGGGTCGCCCGCGTCCACGGTGCTCTGGGCGGCGTTGGAAGCGGAAGCGGAATCGCCGCTCCCACATGCCCCCAGCACCAGTGCGGCAGAGCATGCGGCCGCGAACGCGGCCACCAGACGTCTGTGTCGTATCATTCTCGACCTCTCATGTGGAAAATGTTCGAATACAACCGGTTCGAGGCCAACTCAGTCGTGCAGCGTCCGGTCGTACTTGGTGCGGAGGTGGTCGCCTACCTGATTGAGAGCGAACACCGTGAAGAAGATGACGAGGGCAGGCACGAAGACGAGGTGCGGGGACGTCGCGATGGCGTCCTTACCGTCGTTGATCATGCCGCCCCAACTCGGCTGGGGCGGTGGAATACCCAAGCCGAGGAAGCTCAGAGAACCCTCGGCGACGATCAGGGCAGCGATCACGATGGGCATGTACGACGCCAGCGGGGCGAGAACGTTCGGCATGATCTCTCGAAAGAGAATGCGCCCGTTCCCCGCACCCATGTTCTTTGCCGCTCTGACGAATTCGCGTGAGGACCACGCCAGGGTGTTGGCCCGGGACAACCGGATGAACGACGGAATCGCCAGCAAGCCGAGCCCGAAGAGCATCGTCTGGACGCTCGGAGTCAGGATCGACGCCAGGGCGAGAAGCAGGATGAGCGGCGGAAACGCGAGCATGGCGTCGGCGACGAGCGAGATCACGGCGTCGACACGCTTGCCGAAGTATCCCGCGATCATCCCGAACAGCGAGCCGACGACGAAGCCGACTGTGCCGGCGACGGCACCGATCACGAGCGACACCTGGGCGCCGTAGACGACACGCGAGAGCAGGGACCGTCCGAGCGTGTCGGTTCCGAGGAGCGTGTCCAGCGAACCGAAGCCGGGTGGCGTGCGGGGCGGACCGATCGGGATGTTGTACGGAGCGAGGGGCAGGAGTCCGGCGAAGACCGCCGCACCGATGATGATCACCAGCCACGCGATCGACAGGTACACCAGAATCGACCGGGTCTTCTTGACCGCGGGTACATCCGGAAGTTTCGTGGCTACCTCGTCGACGGGGCGCCCCTCGTCCTTCTTCTCCAACGCGACCTGGGTCATGCTCCGACCACCTTCCTGACCCGCGGGTCGATCACTTGGTAGCTGAGATCGACAAGGGTGTTGATTCCCACGTAGACGACCGCGATGAACACCACGATGCCCTGGACCATGATCACGTCACGCGACGTGATGGACGACGCAACGAGTTGCCCCAGACCCGGGAGCCCGAACAATGTTTCGACGATGACCGTGCCTCCGATGAGGCGGCCGAGGTTGATGCCCGCGACGGTGATCAGCGAGAAGGACGAGGGGCGCAGCGCGTGCCGGAACATCACGTACCAGGACGGCATTCCCTTGGCTCGGGCCGCGGCGACGAAATCCTCACGCAGCGTGCCGATGAGATCGGTGCGGAGCAGACGGTGGAATGCCGCGATCTCCGTGAGCGCGATCGCCAGCGCCGGCAGCAGAGCGCCACGCAGGTTCTCACCGAGTCCTTCCTCGATCCGGGACCATCCCATCACCGGGAAGATGTTGAGCTGAATCGCGAGGAAGTAGATCAGTACCGGGCCGGCGATGAAGGCCGGCACCGACAGGAAGACCGCCGACAGCGCGTTCATCCCGCGGTCCACCTTGCTACCCGGGCGCGACGCCGAAACCACGCCCATGACGAGCGCGACGAGGAGAGCGATGATCAAGCCCATAGCGGCGAGTTGCAGCGTCACCGGAAGTCGCTCACCGATGGCCTCGCTGACCGATTGCCCTGTCAGCGGCGATGTTCCGAGATCACCGCGCACCGCATCGGCGAGCCATCCCGTGTACTGCGCCCAGAACGGCTGGTCGAGGCCGAGCTTGGCGTCCATCGCGGCGACAGCCTCGGGTGTTGCATTCTCGCCCAGGATGACCTGTGCGACAGATCCCGGAGCAAGACCGAGCAGTGCGACAACCGCGATCGTCACCAGAAGGACGACCAGCAGGCTGCGGCCCACTTTCTTCGAAATCGTGAGAATCATCCACACTCAACTTTCATCGTGCTGCCGGAGCCGTGGGACGCGGCGACACAGAACAAGACCCACCCGAGCACTCCATGTGATGACCCACACATTAAGTCTTGTTTGTGAGCACGGCAATACGGATTCACTAGAAAGGTGAATGGTGTGCAAAGAATACAGAACGGCAATCTTGCAGTGCTGCAACATATTCGGCCGACACACGTCGAAGCGAGATAGTCGTGCAACGTCGAACAGCCCACACCCACGTGGCGTGGGCGCGGGCTGTCCGGGTGGCAGAGATTATCGAGTTGCGGGCCCCTCCAGAATCGTCACGGCGGCAACCGCTGTCGGACCTCCGACATTGTGCGCAAGTCCGATTCGCGCTCCGTCGACCTGATTGACGGCCTGTCCCCGTAGTTGCTCGAAGAGTTCGACACACTGCGCCACCCCCGACGCGCCGGGTGGGTGACCCTTCGTATTGAGACCCCCACTGGGGTTCACGGGAAGGGAACCGCCGATATCGGTGGCCCCGGACTCCAGCAACTTGAACGCTTCGAATTTCTCCGCGAAACCGAGATCCTCGTAACTGATGAGTTCGATGCCGGTGAAGTAGTCGTGGACCTCCGCGACGTCCACGTCCGCCGGACCGAGCCCGGCCGCGGCGAACGCCTGCTTCGCGGCACGCCGAGTCGCCGGCAGCGTGGTGAGATCCCCTTTGTGCTGGTGCATCACGGAGTCGAGGCCGAGTCCGGTACCGCGGATCCACACAGGACGGTCCGTGAAGCGATCGACCACGTCGTCCGCGACGAGGATGAGCGCGGCGGCACCGTCGCTCTGAGGCGCGCAGTCGTAGACCCCGAACGGCGTGACCGTGGTGTCCGCGGCGAGCACTTCTTCCACCGTCAGTTCGAATCGCCGGCAGGCCTTCGGATTGGTCATTCCGTTGCGATGGTTCTTCACCGCCACCATCGCCATGTGCTCACGGGTGGCAGGGGACTCGTACAGGTAGCGCCGGACGTGGAGTGCGAAGCCCGCTTGGGCGAGACCGAGGGGGTAGTCCCACGCCATGTCCCGGGTCATCGCCTCCCATTCCCACAACATGCCCTTCGACGCCGTCTCCCGGATCTTGTCGGCACCCATGACGAGGGCGATGTCGTACGCCCCCGAGGCGATCCCGAACATCGCGTTGCGGATCGTGTCGTGCCCGGTGGCACAGGAATTCTCGACGCGCGTGACCGGCAGTTCCGGCAACCCGAGCGTGTCCGCCAGGATGCCGGACGGAAATCCGTCCGTGGTGCCCATCGAGCCGAACCACGCGGCCTGCAGGTCGGACTTGTCGATCCCCTTGTCGACGCTCGCGGCGCATTCGGAGTACGCCATCGGGAGCAGATCCCGCATACCCAGCGCAAAGTGCTCGGCGAACGGGGTCATTCCTGCGCCGACGATTGCGACGTTTCTCATGCCGCCTCCTCCGCATCCGTACCGACATCGTCGGGCTCGAACGCATAGCCGTAATCCGGGACGCCCGACCGCACAGCGACCCGGCGCAACACCAGCCTGCCGCGGTCACCGATGTCGGCCGTGCCGGCTTCGGCTCCGGTAACCCGCACCAGCGCGCGGACTCCGACGTCGTCGAGTTCGACGACGACCAGCGAATAGGGCGTACTCAGGCCCGGAACCGGGATGTGCACGGTGACCTCGGTGTACACCGTCCCGGTCCGGGGAAGATCGACGAGTAGATACCCGGTGTTCAGCGTTCCGTCGGCGTCGACGCGGTAGCGGGGCGGAAAGTCGAGAGTCTCACTGTCCGCGAAACGACCTGCCTCCCAGCGGACTTTCGCCTCGAATGCTCGTTCGTACGCGGCCAGGGAGATCGGAATCTCCCCTTCGGCGGTACTGATGGAGGCCGGTCTCGGCCGAGGCGGCCGTTCCCGCCGGTTCACCTGTACCGCCCCGTCGGCGACCGTCAGCCCCGACAGGCTTGCCTGCTCCACGCCGACCAGTGGCCCGGTGATGCCGGCTTCGGCCATGGCCGCGAGAGCGAACAGACCCGAACTCGCCCCTGTGGTGGGCAGGTCCAGCCTCCGCGTCGCCGCGAGACGGCCGGTTTCCGACGACGTCACCCCGGCCACGATCGCGGGGGACTCCACCCACGCCGTCGACAGCGAGGCGAGGTAGCCGCGCTTCGCGAGCAGCCGCGGATCGCCGTAGTCGTGGATGTCGCCGGACGCACTCCGTGTCCGCACCGGCAGGCTGCGCGAGACCCGTGCAGCCGTGCGAACCTGCAGACCGCGATCGGACGTCAGTACCGCTGCGGCCCCGGCAGGTTCGATATCGACGCCGATCACGAGCGTGCGGGGGCGAGCCGATCCCAGAGCGTCGAGTGCGGCCGGTGCGCCACCGAGACGCTCGGTCACCTCGAGCTCGGGGTCGAGTCCGAGCCCCGCGAGCAGGACCGCCGCATTGCTGCTCTCCATCAGCGGCAGGTCCCGGCTCACGACGACCACGTACTCGGCGGATCCGCCCGCTTCGAGTGCGGCACGACCGGCCTCGACGGCGAGGGTGACGGCATCCTCGTCGTCACCGGCGACCCTGCTGTCCGACGATCCCCAGCAGGGCAGATACGTTCCGATCGAAGCGATGTAGGGCATGATCCCTCCTTGCGAACTAGGTGACTGCGCCCGCGGTCTTGAGTTCGATGATGCGTTCCCAGTCCAGCCCGAGTTCGAGGAGAATCTCCTCGGTCTGGGCAGCGAACTCGGGCGCCGGGCCACTTTCGGGAGCGGCGACGTCGAACTGCACGGGATTGGATACGAGTTCGAGTTCCCCTGCCTTGATGAGGTACTCGTTCGCCCGGACCTGGGGGTCGCTCACCACCTGGAGCGAGTCCTGGATCGGCGCCCACGGCCCCGACAGCGTGCCGAAACGCTGAGTCCATTCGCTGAGCGGCTTGCTGCCGATGACCTCACGGAGGATCGCGACCGCCTCGGCGGTGTTCTCACCGATCGCCTCCGCATTCGCGAAGCGCGGATCGTCGATCAGGTCCGGCCGGTCGATGTGCCGGCACACGTCGGCCCAGAAGCGACCGGGCTGGAGCATCACGAACGACACGTACCGGCCGTCGGCCGTCCCGTACACACCGGACAACGGGTTACGCGGTGATCCGTGCCCGCCGGCCTTCGGTGCCTCCATGTGCACGCCGAGGTGCGCCGACAGCGCGATCGTGTGGCCCATGGCCCACACGCCGCTGCTCAGGAGCGAGACGTCGACCACGGACGGCTCACCCGTTCGTTCACGCTTGAACAGCGCTGCGGCGATCCCACCGGCGAGGTTGGTGCCGGAGATGGTGTCGCCGAACGCGGGTCCGGGAGGAGCGATCATCCCTTCCGTTCCGGCCGGGGTGAGGGTCGCGGCGACACCGGCGCGGGCCCAGAAGGCCGTCATGTCGTAGCCACCCTTGTCGGATTCGATACCGCGAGGCCCGAGTGCGCTGCCGCGCGCGTAGACGATCTTCGGGTTCACCGCACGGATGTCGTCGACATCGATGCTCAGCTTGGTACGTACCCTCGGCAGGAAACTCGTGAGGAAGACGTCGGCGCCGCGTACGAGGTCGAGCAGCACTTCGCGGCCTTCGGGAATCGAGATGTCCAGTCCGAGACTGCGCTTGCCTCGGTTGGCGTGCTCGACGTTCGGGTTCGGGTCGCCCTCGACGCGCATGGTGCCGGTCTGACGGAGGCCGCGCTGCGGGTCGCCGGTGACCGCATGCTCGATCTTGATGACGTCGGCGCCCCATTCGGCGAGCACCGCGCCCGCCGAGGGGACGAAGCCGTACATCGCGACCTCGACGACACGGACTCCTTCGAGCGGCCTCACTTGACCACCACCGAGAATGCCTTCAGCTGCTGGAACTCGGCCAGGCCCGCGGCGCCCATCTCGCGACCGATACCGGACTGCTTGTAACCGCCGAACGGGACGTCGGGGCTGAAGTAGTTGCCGCCGTTGACACTGAAGGTGCCGGTCCGGATGCGACGCCCGATGGCGATGCCTCGCTCGTCGTCCGCGCTGAGCACGCCACCGGAAAGTCCGTACTTGGAGTTGTTGGCGATCTCGACGGCGTGGTCGTCGTCGTCGAACGGGATGACGGCCAGGACCGGTCCGAAGACCTCTTCCTGCGCGATCTCGCTGTCGGGGTCCACGTTTGCGAGCAGGGTCGGCTTGTAGAACCAGCCCGGATCCACCTTCTCGCCGCCGGTGACGAGGGTCGCGCCCTCGTCGACGGCGCGCTTGACCATGGCGTCGATCTTTTCGCGCTGCTTCTCGCTGATGACCGGGCCCATGTAGATCTTCGGGTCCGACGGATCACCGAACGGCACGTGCTGCATGACACCGGCGACGTGCGCGACGATCTCGTCGTGCTTCGACCGCGGCACGAGCAGGCGAGTGGTGAGGGCACAGCCCTGGCCCGCGTGCGAGCAGATGCTGAAGGCCGCGAACTGGGCGGCGGTGGCGACGTCCGCGTCGTCGAGCACGATGAGTGCCGATTTGCCGCCGAGTTCGAGGAAGACCCGCTTGAGGGAGTCGGCTGCCGCCGCCATGATCTTCTTGCCGACCGGCGTCGAGCCGGTGAAGGTGACCACGTCGACGTCCGGGTGGGTGGTCATCAGTTCGCCGGGAGCGATCTGCGACGACGACAGGATGTTCACCACGCCCGCGGGGATGTCGGTGTGGTTGGCGATGACCTCGGCGAGTGCCTGCGTGACGAGCGGGGTGTCCGGTGCGCCCTTGAGCACCACCGTGCAGCCTGCGGCGAGCGCGGCCGGCAGCTTCGCCATCGCCAGCTGTGTCGGGTAGTTGTAGGCGACGATCGCCGCGACGACGCCGGCGGCTTCCTTCTCGACCCAGCGACGGTGGGGCTGTCCGCGGAACTCGACCTCACCGAGTTCTTCCGTGAACGGTGTGTTCCGGAGGAGTTCGGCGTAGTACTTGACGATCTCGATCGGGGCATCGAGCTGGTTGCCGTGGGTCAGGATGCGCGGCGCACCCACCTCCGCGATGGTCAGCTCGCGCAGCTCCTCGACGTTGTCGCGCAGGGCTTGGTAGAGCTGGTCGAGGCACTTGGCGCGGAATTCGACGTCGGTCGACCACGTGGTCGTGTCGAACGCACGACGTGCCGCCTTGATCGCGGCTTCCGCTTCCTCCACCCCGGCGTCGGGAGCGTGGCCGACGATGTCGCCGGTCGCAGGGTTGTAGGACGCGAACGTGCGATCGGTGGTGACCAGCTCGCCGTCGATGAGCAGGCGCTTCGTCACACCGTTCGAGGTTGCGCCGTCGGCCACAGCGGTCGACCCGTTGTCCTGCACTGACATTCCGTCTCCTCACATGGATGAAAACATCATTCTCTTCAATGAGAATTATTCACTCTGTTAGGGAGAACTCTAGCAACCGGCCAGCCGCGAAGATAGACCGAAAGTGATTTGCGCCACGAGCCCCAACTCGGATTCGCCGTCGTGGCGGCGTTCGTCCGGGTCTTGCGACCTGCAATTGCGCGAGAGTATGGTTCTCGCATCCGGAAGGGAGATTCTTGTGATTCAGACTACAGCCCTCAGTCCGTCGTTGGGCGTAGAAGTGACCGGCTTGGACAGCCTCGACGACGACACCGTCGTTGCGCAGCTGCTCGAAGCACTCAAGTGGAGGGGCGTCCTGCTGGTCCGGGGGCTGAACCTCGACGACGACGCCCAGCTGGCCTTCAGCCGCAAGCTCGGCAAGGTCGTGACACCGGCACCGGGACAGGAGATCTTCACCGTCTCGCTGGACCCGGCCAAGACTCCGTCGGCCGAGTACCTCAAGGGCACGTTCCACTGGCACATCGACGACACCACCAACGAGGTGCCCGCCAAAGCCACCACCCTCACGGCCCGGCACGTGGCGATGGTCGGCGGTGGCACCGAATTCGCCAGCACGTACGCGGCCTACGAGAATCTCCCCGAGCAGGAGAAGAAGCGCTACGAGGGCCTGCGCGTCGTGCACAGCTTCGAAGCCGCTCAGCGGCTCGTCCATCCGGACCCGCCGGAAGAGATGGTCGCCCGGTGGCGCGCACTGAAACCCCACGAGTCCTCACTCGTGTGGGAACGACGCGACGGCCGGCGGTCGCTGGTCATCGGAGCCACCGCCGATCACATCGTCGGGATGCGCCCCGAAGAAAGCCGCGAACTCCTCGACGAACTGCTCGCGTGGACGACGCAGGAACGCTTCTGCTATTCGCACGAATGGGCCGTCGGTGACCTCGTGGTGTGGGACAACACCGGAATGCTGCACCGCGCCCTTCCCTACGATCCGTCGTCCGAGCGCCTGATGCGCCGCACCACCATCGTCGGGGACGAGGCATGGGCATGAGGACAGCCGTCGTCACCGGAGGCAGTTCCGGAATCGGGCGCGCCATCGCCGAACGCTTGCGCAAGGACGGCCATCGGGTCGCCGTACTCGATCTCAACCCCACCGGGGACGAGTTCGAGTACAAGGTCGACGTGTCCGACCGTGAGCAGGTCGAGGCCGCGTTCGCCGAGATCCGCGCGGAACTCGGACCCGTCACGATCCTCGTCAACGGCGCGGGACTCGAGCTGTACAAGCGCTTTCAGAACATCGACTACGACACCTGGCAGAAGGTCGTCGCGGTGAATCTCGGAGGCGTGTTCCACTGCGTCCAGGCCGCGTTGCCCGACATGATCGAGGCCGGATGGGGACGCATCGTCAACATCTCGTCGTCGAGCGCGCAGTCGGGCCAGCAGTTCATGTCCGCCTACGTCTCGTCCAAGGCAGCGGTCAACGGCCTCACGAAATCCCTCGCGCTCGAATACGGGCCCAGCGGCATCACCGTCAATGCCGTACCGCCGGGCTTCGTGGACACTCCGATGCTGCGCCGCTCCGAGGAGAAGGGGCTGCTCGGCGGAACCATCGAAGACCACATCCAGCGCACACCGGTCCGGCGGGCAGGACGCCCCGAGGACATCGCCGCCGCATGTTCCTTCCTGATCTCGGAAGAGGCCGGCTACATCACCGGGCAGATCCTCGGGGTCAACGGCGGACGCAACACCTAGAACACCCACTCCGGCCCCTCGAGGTGCCGGTTCCGCTCGGCCGGAATCCTCCCGGCCGATACCCCTCCGAAAGGATTCTCCCGTGGGACGTGTTGAAGGCAAGGTCGCGTTTATCACCGGCGCAGCTCGTGGTCAAGGCCGTAGTCACGCAGTCAAACTCGCATCCGAAGGCGCCGACATCATCGCTGTCGACATCTGCCGGAACATCGATTCGATGGGGTACGCCATGGCGACCCCGGAAGATCTCGAAGAGACCGTCCGGCTCGTCGAGAAGGAAGGCCGGCGCATCGTCGCCGTCCAGGCCGACGTGCGTGAGGCCGCGCAGGTGAAAGCCGCCCTGGAGCAGGGGCTGGCCGAGTTCGGCAAGGTCGACATCGTCGTCGCGCAGGCCGGTGTCGCCGGTATGAAGGGCGAGCCGCAGACCCAGGCGTGGGCCGATGTCGTCGACACCAACCTGGTCGGCACGCTCAACGCGATCCACGCCGCGCTTCCGCATCTCGCCGAGGGCGGCTCCATCATCGCCACCGGTTCCACTGCCGCCCTGATGGACGTGTCCAAGGTCGACGTACCGGGCAAGGACCTCGGCGGCGTCGCCTACGTCTTCTCCAAGCGTGCCATCGCCCAGCTGGTTCACGAACTGGCGACCCATCTGGCACCCCGCAAGATCCGCGTCAACGCGCTGCATCCCACGAACTGCAACACCGAGATGCTGCAGAGCGAGCCCATGTACCGGTCGTTCCGCCCGGACCTCGAGCACCCGACCCGCGCGGACGCCGAGCCTGTGTTCGGTGTCCAGCAGGCCATGCCGATTCCGTACATCGAGCCCGAGGACTCCAGCAACATGGTGCTCTTCCTCGCGTCCGACGAGTCGCGCTACGTCACGGGCATGCAGATGCGCGTCGACGGTGGCGGGTACCTGAAGTGGTACGACTTCCACATCTGACCGTCACAGTGCGCGGGACTTTCCCCGGTCGTCGTGGGAATATCCGGGCGCCAACCAATTTCAGCCGCAACCGGGAGGAAATATCGTGAAGGTGAAGGTCGATCCCGAGCGCTGCCAAGGGCACACCCTGTGCGCCATGGCGGCACCGGAGGTATTCGAACTGAGCGAAATCGACGGTCACGCCACAGCCGTCGTCGAGGAAGTGCCCGCCCACCTCGAGGAGAACGTGCGGGAAGCCGCGCGGTCGTGCCCCGAGCAGGCCATCCAGATCTCCTGACCATCAACGTTTCGAACAGTCCGTCCATCGAAGCGTCAGAGAGGAAACCATGAGTGTCGACGACGTCGTTGCCGACAATTCCCACCGGACCCCGGTCTTCAATTTCGACCGGCACGCCGCCGACTACCGCGAGAACTTCCTGCCGATCACGGAGGAAATGCAGTCGAAGTGCCCCATGGCATGGTCGGACACCCACGGAGGCCACTGGGTCGCCGCGGGTAGCGACGAGGTGTTCAACATCGTCCGTTCACCCAATGTCTCGAACGACCACGACATCAAGGGCGTTCGTCGCGGGTACAAGGGCATCATGATCCCGACCGCCGAGCGCGCCTCCGGCGTGCGCGGCGGAATTCTCGAAATGGACGACCCGGAGCACCGCGAATTCCGGGCACTCCTCAACCCGTATCTCTCCCCTGCTGCGATCCAGAAGTGGATCCCGATCATCGACGAGGTCGTGCAGGCCGCCCTCGACGAGAAGATCGAGAGCGGCCGAATCGATTTCGTCGACGACCTCGCGAACGTCGTGCCGGCCGTCATCACGCTGGCGATGCTCGGCATCCCGATCAAGAAGTGGGAGGTCTACTGCGAGCCGGTCCACGCGGCCATCTACACCCCGCCGGATTCCCCCGACATCGCACGCATCGGTGAGCTTCACCGCAACATGGGTATCGACCTGCTCACCAACCTGTTCGAGATCCGGGAGAAGCCTCGCCCGGGCCTGATCAACGCGATCGCCGACGTCGAGGTGCTCGGCGAGAAGCCCGACGACATGGAGTTGCTGGGCATCCTCAGCCTGCTCATCGGCGGCGGCTTCGACACCACCACCGCGCTGACCGCGCACGCACTCGAATGGCTCGGGGAGAACCCCACCGAGCGCACGCGTCTCAGCGACGAACGCGACGCCCTGCTCGACAGCGCCACCGAGGAGTTCCTGCGCTACTTCTCTCCGACGCCCGGTGACGGACGCACCTTCTCTGCGGACTGCGAGTTCAGCGGCGCGCAGGTCAAGGAAGGCGAACGTGTCTGGCTGTCGTGGGCGATGGCCAACCGCGATCCGGCCCTGTTCGACGAGCCCAACTCGGTGGACATCGAGCGTAAGGGCAACCGGCACTTCAGTTTCGGACTGGGTGTGCACCGCTGCATCGGGTCGAACCTGGCACGGACGGTGTTCAAGCGGATGTTGATCGCCGTGTTCGATCGCATGCCGGATTACACATGCGATGCGGAGAACACGGTTCACTACGACTCGATCGGAGTCATCCAGGGCATGCGGCATCTGCCCGCAACGTTCACGCCGGGCAAGCGGATCGGCCCCGGCCTCGACGCGACCCTGGAAAAGTTGCAGGTCCTGATCGATGAACAGGAACTCGCAGCACCCATCACGGCAAAGAAGTAAGGATGCTCGGGTAAGTGGCTGACACAGCGGTGGTCGATCAGGAATCAGGGAACGCAGGGACACAGGACACGCCGGCGAAAGCCTCCGGACGTCCCCTCCCCCAGCTGACCCTGGAAAACAAGTTCTTCTGGAAATCAGGCGCGGACGGCCTGCTGCGGATACAGGAATGCGAGTCGTGCTCGGCTCTCATCCATCCTCCTCAGCCGATCTGCCGCTACTGCCGGGGGAAACAGATGGGGGTGCGCGTCGTCTCGGGTTACGCCACCCTCATCGGATTCACGGTCAACCACCGCTTCGGTCTGCCCGGGCTCCCTACGCCGTTCGTCATCGCGCAGGTCGCACTCGAGGAAGACCCCCGGGTGCGGCTCACGACCAACACGGTGGAATGCGATGCCGAGCAACTCGAGCTCGGCATGCGCATGGAAGTCGTGTTCGAAGCCGACGGCGACGTCTGGCTTCCGTTCTTCCGCCCGGTAGCGGAGCAGGGTCCCCCTGCTCCCCTGCCGACGGACGAGATCGAACCGGACCAGATCCGGTTCCACATCCGTCCCCCTGTCACTCAGGACAAGTTCGAGGACAAAGTCGCCATCAGCGGCGTCGGCATGTCCGACATCGGACGCCGCATGATGGTCAATCCGATCGCCCTCACCATCGAGGCCTGTGAGCGCGCCGTGGCCGACGCCGGCCTGACGATGGACGACATCGACGGCCTGTCGACCTACCCGGGTGCCGGCCCCCTGGTCGGGTTCGGCGAAGGCGGCATCGGCGCGCTCGAGTCCGCGCTCGGCCTGCGCCCCACCTGGTTCAACGGTGGGCTCGAAACCCCCGGTCCCAGCGGCTCGGTGATCGCCGCGATGCTCGCCGTGGCGAGTGGGCTCGCACGCCACGTGCTCTGCTACCGGACACTGTGGGAGTCGACCTACAGCGAAATGATGCGCTCGGGCGACATCACCCCGTCCGGTGGACGCACCACGAGCTGGATGATGCCCTTCGGTGCCAGCTCCGCGGCACACACACTCGCCCAGAACGCCCAGCGGCATTTCCATCGCTACGGGACGACGCGCGAGACCCTCGGCTGGATCGCGTTGAACCAGCGGGCGAACGCAGCACTCAACCCGACCGCGATCTACCGCGACCCGATGACCATGGACGACTACCTGTCCGCACGCCCGGTCACCACGCCGTTCGGGCTCTACGACTGCGACGTCCCGTGCGACGGTGCCGTCGCGGTCATCGTCTCCGCGGCCGAAACGACACGCGATCTCGCCCGTCCCGCCATCCGCGTCGAAGCGGTCGGGACCCAAATCGTCGAGCGCATCGAGTGGGACCAGAGCACCCTCACGCACGAACCGCAGGTCCTCGGGCCCGCAGCGCACCTGTGGACACGCACCTCGCTCCGTCCGGAGGACGTCGACGTCGCGGAGTTGTACGACGGCTTCAGCTTCAACGCCCTGTCCTGGATCGAAGCACTGGGCTTCTGCGGGATCGGCGAAGCGAAGGACTTCCTCGACGGAGGAAAGAACATCGCGCGCGACGGCATCCTCCCGCTCAACACGCACGGCGGCCAGCTCTCGCACGGCCGCACCCACGGCATGGGCCTCGTCCACGAAGCGGTCACACAGTTGCGCGGCGAAGCGGGCGACCGCCAGGTTCGCGATGCGCGTGTCGCCGTCGTCAGCAGCGGCGGGCTCACCCCGGGCAGCGCGATGCTGCTCCGGAGCGAGTCGTGATGGCCGCTCACCCCCGCACCTCACCGATCGAGGAGGCCCGCGTCGACGGCGCGGGAGGCGTCTCACCCGTCTCTCGCGTCGTCGATGTCGAGGGCATCCCGATGTCCGGCCTCCTCATCGAGGCGGATGCACCCCGTGCCGTGATCGTCGCGCTGCACGGTGGTGCCGCCCGGTCCGTGTACTGGGATTGCCCCGACCATCCGGAACTGTCGCTGATGAGAGAGGCGGTGGCGCAGGGATTCACCGTGCTGGCGCTCGACCGTCCGGGTTACGGGTCTTCCCGCCCGCATCACGAGGGCATGTCCGAACCCGCTCGCCGGGTGGAGCTTGCGTTTGCGGCGATCGACGCTTTCCTCGGCTCGGGATCGCGCGGTGCCGGTGTGTTCCTCTGGGGACATTCCGTCGGCAGCGAGTTGACGATGCGGATGGCAGTCGACGATCGCAACGGCGACATCCTCGGCCTCGAACTGTCGGGCACCGGACGCGAGCATCACGCGCTCGCGGCCGACATCTTCGGCACCAAGGATCGGTACGCGAACGCCCGCGGCGTCGGCGAACTGCTCTGGACCCCGGCCGATCTCTACCCGGCCGACATCATCGGCGGCGCGAAGATCGCGTCGTCCACCCCGGCGTACGAGGGCGTCGTGACGGCGTCCTGGCCCCAGGAGAACTTCCCTGCACTCGCCGCAGAGGTCCGGGTACCGGTGCACTTCACCGCGGCCGAGCACGAAAAGGTCTGGCGCAACGACCCGTCCGCTCTCGACGACGTTGCGGCGATGTTCACGGAGGCACCCCGCGTTCAGGTGCAGGTAGAGCCGTCGGGTGGACACAACCTGAGCATCGGTTACGCCGCACCCGCCTACCACCGTCGCGTGATCTCGTTCCTCGAGGAGTGCATCGAGGGCCGCACCCGGCCGGCGGATTTCAGGTCATGACCACCACGAACGGTAAGGAGGTTCGGTGATGCGTGTCGGATTCATCGGGCTCGGAAGTCAGGGCGGGCCGATGGCCCGCCGTATCGTCGAAGCAGGTTTCGAGACCACACTGTGGGCTCGCCGGCCCGCGTCCCTCGAACCGTACGCCGACACTGCCGCCACCTACGCCGAGTCACCGGCGAAGCTCGCGGCGGTGAGCGACCTGGTGTGCCTGTGCGTGGTCGGTGACGACGACGTCCGGCAGATCGTCGCCGGAGAGAACGGGCTCCTCGAAGGACTCCGTGAAGGCGCCGTGATCGCGATCCACAGCACGATCCACCCGGATACCTGCAGGGAACTCGCCGAGATCGCCGGCACACGCGGTGTTTCGGTCGTCGACGCGCCGGTCAGCGGCGGCGGAATGGGCGCGGCCGCAGGCACTTTGCTCGTCATGGTCGGAGGCGATGCCGAGACCGTCGAGAAGTGCCGTCCGGTGTTCTCGACCTACGGCAACCCTGTCGTGCATCTCGGCGAAGTGGGAGCGGGCCAGGTCACCAAGCTCCTCAACAACCTGTTGTTCACCGCGAACCTGTCCGCCGCGGCAAGCACCCTCGAACTCGGTGCGGCCCTCGGGATCGATTCGGCGCGCCTGGGTGAGGTCGTCGCGAACGGCACCGCGAACAGCTTCGCCCTCGGACGCGTGGTGTCGGCCGGCGGGACACTCGACCGTATCGCGCAGCACGCGGGTGAACTTCTGCGCAAGGATGTGCGGCACATCGCGGAGATCGCCGACACAGCCGGCGTCACCCCCGGCGCCGCGCTGACCGCAGCCGACGCCACCCTCGAGATGATGGAGTATCCGCGGTGACCACAGTGCATTTCGTCGGCGCGGGCCGCATGGGCCTGCCCATGGTGGGGCGTCTCGTCTCGAACGGCCACGACGTGCGGGCTCTGGCGCGCAACGAGGAGACCCGATCGGCTCTCGAGTCGGCCGGGGCCCGGCCGGTGGCGGACATCTCCGACATCGGCGACGGCGCCGACATCGTCGCGGTCTGCGTCTTCACCGACGCCCAAGTCCGGCAGGTATGCCTCGACGACGGAGTGCTCGCTCGTATGCCACAGGGCTCGACCCTGATCGTCCACACGACGATCAGCCCTCGTTCCATCGAGACGTTGACCGCCGAGGCGGCCCCGTACGGGGTATCGGTCGTCGACGCTGCGGTCAGCGGTGGACCGCACGACATCGCGGCGGGTGCGCTGACCTTGTTCGTCGGTGGCCCGGACGAGGCCGTCTCTGCCGTGACGCCGGTGCTGAAGAGTTATGGTGACCCGGTCATCCACGTCGGACCCAGCGGCAGTGGCCAGCGGGTCAAGCTGGTCAACAATGCCTTGTTCGCGGCGGAGATCGGCCTGATGGCGGAGGCGGCAGAACTCGGCCGCCGGCTCGGCCTCGACGAGAAATCGCTCTTCGAGGCACTTCCGCACGCGAGTTCGTCGTGCAAAGTCATGGGCAACATCGCGATGCGCGGTTCCGTCGCGGAGTTCCGCAGCGCTGTCGGCGAGTTCCTGTCGAAAGACATTGCCGTCGTGCGTGCGACCGTCGCCGAACTCGGAGCCGACCTGGGCGTGCTCGACACCGCGATCGACGCGCGTACGTAAGTCGCGGCCCCGGACGCCGGGGCGATGCACTCGGTGCGTAGCCCCGGCGTCCGTCTCCCGGTCAGACGACGTGGGATTCTCTATCAGCCCAGTACCCGTCGCGCAGTCGGCGCTTGTACAACTTCCCGTTGGGGTCACGTGGAAGCTCCGTGACGAAGTCCACCGTGCGAGGACATTTGAAGGAAGCCAGCTCGTTACGGCAGAAGTCGATGAGCTCGGACTCGAGTTCCGGGCTTGCCGACGCCGGATCTGCCAACTGGACCACAGCTTTGACGGCTTCTCCCATTTCGTCGTCCGGAACGCCGATCACGGCGGCGTCGACCACCGCGGGGTGACCGACGAGGAGGTTCTCTGTCTCCTGCGGATAGATGTTCACTCCTCCCGAGATGATCATGAATGCCTGGCGATCGGTGAGATAGAGGTAGCCCTCGGCGTCGAGATATCCCATGTCGCCCAATGTCCGCCACCCCTGCTCGTTGGTGATGGACGCGGTTTTCTCGGGATCGTTGTGGTACTCGAACGCTCGACCGCCCGCGAAATACACCACGCCTACCTCCCCCGGGGGAAGCTCTCGACCGTCGTCGCCCACGATGTGGCACTCCTGCATCGGCCGGCCCACCGAACCGGGATGCGACAGCCACTCTTCGGGAGAGATCGCGGACGCGCCCACATCCTCTGTACCCGAGTAGTACTCGTGGATGATCGGTCCCCACCACTGCATCATCTGCTGCTTGACGGCGACGGGGCAGGGGGCAGCACCGTGGACGACCTCCCGCAGGCTCGACGTGTCGTACCGAGCGCGGATGTCGTCGGGCAGTTTGAGCAACCGCACGAACATGGTGGGGACGAACTGCGCGTCGGTGACCCGGTACTTCTCGATCAACTCGAGACACGTGCGTGCGTCGAAGTTCTCCATCACGACGACAGTGCCGCCGAGCCGATGCCAGGACATCGAGAAGACCAGTGGCGACGCATGATACAGCGGAGCGGGCGAGAGATAGACGACGTCCTGACGCGGACCGTGGCGCAGGAGACCGCGGGCGATGAGAACGGGCGCGCACGAGGGATCACCGAGCGGCGTGCCCGGCCACGGTTTGCGCACGCCCTTCGGAAAGCCCGTGGTCCCACCCGAGTACAGCATCTCCCGGCCCTCGATTTCGCCCTCGAGGTGTTCGGCCGACTCGCTGCGAAGCACGTCGTCGTAGTGTTCGAATCCCGGGATCGACCCGCTCGCCGACACGAGCACCCGAATGGCACCGAGGTCGAGATTCTCGATCACCTCGGCCATTCCCTCGCTGCTGACGAGGGCGACCGCACCGCAGTCGCTCAGCACGTGCTGGACCTCACCAGCCCTGAAATGCCGGTTGATCGCCGTGTAGTACAGGCCTGATCTCTGTGCTGCCCAGCAGATCTCGAGGAACGGGCGGTTGTTCTCCATGAGGATCGCGATGTGGTCGCCGGGGCGCAGTCCCCGGGATCGGAGTGCTCGCGCGAACCGGATCGAACGCTCCTCGAGTTGCGCGTAGGTCACGGTCTCTCCGCTGGACGCCATGACGATCGCGGGCCGGTCCGGGTGGGCGCGCGCGTGGGTGCTCGGTATCAACAGTTCCTGGGTTTCGGTCACGGACTCTCGCCTTCTTCGTCGACCGCCGGCCCCCGCCGACGAAACGGAAACATTGTTCTCACACACTAGAACTTTGTTCTTGCTCTAGGTAGGTTCGGATTCACGGGTTTCCGGTTTTCTGGACCGACGCGAAAAGCAGGGATGTTCATATGGACGGATTGAAAGACAAAGTCGTACTGATCGCGGGTGCCGCAACCGGACTCGGCGCCGACTCCGCGCATCGCCTCGCCAGGGAAGGCGCCCGGGTCGTCGTCGGCGACATCGATGCGGAGGGAGCCGAGCGCACCGCCGCCTCCATCCGCGCAACAGGCGGTGAGGCGACCGCGGCGCAGTTCGACATCTCCGACGACGATTCCGTGCGGGCCCTCGTAGCGTCGACGGTGGACGGTTACGGCGGACTCGACGCGGTCCACATCAACGCCGGCGACATGTCCGCCGTCACCAAGGATTCCGACGTGGTGAGCATCGACCTCGACGTGTGGGACCGCACGGTCGCCGTCAATCTGCGCGGCCACATGCTCGTCACGCGGCACACCGTTCCCCTGCTGCTCGAACGCGGAGGCGGTGCCATCGTCTACACCTCGTCGATCGCCTCGTTCACCGGTGATCCGCAACGGCCTGCATACTCTGCGACGAAGGCGGGGATCAACGCTCTCGCACGCCATGTCGCGTCGCGGTGGGGACGCGAAGGCATCCGCGCCAACGCGGTGACACCGGGCCTGATCCTGACCGACGAGATCCGGGAAGGCGCGCCGCCCGACCTGCTCGCCGGAATGCTCGCGCGCACGCGCAGCACCCGCCTCGGGGAAGCTGCCGATGTGTCGAGCATGGTCGCGTATCTGATGTCCGACGACGGGTCCTGGATCAACGGGCAGGTCGTCAACGTGGACGGCGGAACCGTCCTGCGTTGACGACCTACTCCGTCTCCGTGGCGCGCTAGTTCTGCTCGGCCGCGGCGTCTCCCAGCGAAACGCCGTGTGCCTGTTCGAGGTAGCGCACCACCGCGGTCTGGTCTGCCCCCGGTTCGAGGGCGTCGACCGCGGCATTCCAGACTCGGCCGATGGCCTCTCCCAGCACCGGCTCGATCCCCTGGTCGTGCGCCAGGTCGAGCGCGATGCCGATGTCCTTGCGCATCAACGCGGCGGCGAATCCGGAATCGAAGGTCCGCGACAGCACGAACTTCTCGTACTTCGTCTCGGTGGCCTGATTGCGGCCGCTCCCCGCGTTGAGCACCGCGAGAAGGGTTTCCGGCGCGATGCCGAACTTCCTGCCCACGAGCAAGGCTTCGGCCGCGACGAGGACATTGTTCGCGGCCAGCAGGTTGTTGAGCGCCTTGGCCGCGTGTCCCGAACCGACCGCACCGACGTGGATGATCTCCTGTCCGGTCTCCTGCAACAACGGGCGGACCCTGTCGACAACAGCGGTGTCACCACCGACCATCACGGCGAGGGCCGCCTGTTCGGCCTTCGCCACCCCGCCGCTGACCGGCGCGTCGACGACCGAGATCCCCTTCTCTCCGGCGATCCGGGCGAGGCGTTGTGTGCGCGTGGGCACGCTCGAGCCCATATCGATCAGCACGGCGCCCGGACGGAGATGCGCGAGCAGGCCGTCCTCACCCAGCACCACGGCGTCCACGATGTCGCTGGTCGGCAGGACCAGGATCACGGCATCACAGTCGGAGAAGTCGGCGAATCCCGCGGCACCGCTGACTCCGGAATGCTCGTCGACGAAACGCTGCTGAGAGTCGATGTCGGCATCGCGTACCACCAGTGGCCGGACGCTGCGCGCGAAGTTGCGCGCGATCGGGCGGCCCATAGCACCGAGACCGACGTGCCCCAGGCGGCGCATCGACGTCGCACTCACGCTGTCACCTCCTCGGCGGAGGAGGTGCCGGACTCCGCTGCGTCGAGCGGTCCCAGTTGTTCCACGAGTGTCGCCTGGACGACCCGCATCGCGGCGAGTCCCGCCGGCGCGCCGACATACGCGGTGGCGTGCAGTACCGCCTCGGATATCTCCCTGCGGGTCAGCCCGTTCCGGAGTCCCGCGCGCACATGGGTCGCAAGTTCGGTGTGCTGCCCGAGCGCGATGAGCAGTGACACCGTGACGAGGGACCGGTCGCGCCGTCCCAAGCCGTCGCGAGTCCACACACCGCCCCAGACGAACTCGCTGACGTAGCCCTGGAGGGCTTCCCCGTCCGTGCCCGCGTTGCGGGTCAGCGCCGCATCGACATACTCGTCGCCCAGCACATCCCTGCGTTCGGTGAGTCCGGCGTTGTAGACCGTCTCGTGTGCTGCGGCGACGCCGCTCCGCACGGTGGTGCCCTCTGGAGACATCGGTGATCCCTTCGTGGCCGGCGGCTTCAGAGCCGGGCCGAATCGAGTTTGACTGTGACGCATTTGACCTGGCCGTAGTGGTGGAGCGCTTCCACACCCTTTTCGCGGCCGTACCCGCTGTGCTTCCAGCCTCCGAACGGTGTCTGCACCGACCCGGTCGACCAGGTGTTGACGAAGACCTGGCCGGTGCGCAGGCGCCCGCTGACGGTGAGGGCACGCGAAATGTCCCTCGTCCATACGCCCGCGACCAACCCGTAGTCGGAGTCGTCGGCGATCGCGATCGCCTCGTCCGCCGTGTCGAACGGGATGACCACGACCACCGGACCGAAGATCTCCTCCCGGGCGATGCGCATCGCGTTGTCTACTCCGCTGTACACGGTGGGGTCGATGTAGAAGCCGCCGGATTCGGCGGCGAATGCCGACACCGTGCCGCCGGTTTCTACACGCGCACCTTCCGATTCGGCGATCTTGAAGTATTCCTGCACCTTCTCGAACTGGTCTCGAGTGATGAGGGGGCCCATGTCGTGGCCGACGCGGATGCGGGACACCGCGTCCACCAGTCGGGTCACCACCTCGTCGTGCACGTCGCGCTGCACGAGAAGGCGGGTTCCGGCCGAGCACACCTGCCCCGCATTCGCGGTGAAACCCTGCACCGCTCCCGCCACCGCCGCATCGATGTCGGCGTCGGCGAACACGATGTTCGCGGATTTGCCGCCCAGTTCGAGGGTGGCCGGGATGACCCGGTCGGCCGCGATACCGGCGATCACGCGTCCGGTGGGCACCGAACCGGTGAAGGCAACCTTGGCGACATCCGGATGATGGACGAGCGCCGCCCCGGCTTCGGCCCCCGTACCGAGCACCACGGTGAAGGCGCCCTCAGGGAAGCCCACTTCGGTGGCCAACTGCGCGAGCCGCACGCTGGAGGCGGAAGTGTTCTCGGAAGGCTTGACAACCACCGTGTTTCCCGCCGCCAGGGCGGGAGCGCACGCGCGTGCGGACTGGTTGAGCGGAAGGTTCCACGGGGTGATCACGCCGATCACACCGAACGGCTCACGAATGGTGAACACGTGCTGGTCGGGCGCCACATCCAGGGTTTCGCCCGCAGGCATGCCGACGAGCCCGCCGTAGAACTCGAAATAAGTCGCGGAATTCTCCACCTCCGCGAGCGCGACCTTCTCCGGCTTTCCGGTTTCACTGATCTCGAGTGCCGCGAGGACCGATGCGTCGGCCCGCATCGCACGGGCGAGATCGACGAGAAGCCGCCCCCGAGAGAGCGCGGGAATGGCCAGCCATCGGGCGGTCGCCTTCACCGCGGCCCGCACGGCTGCGTCCACGTCGGCGGCATCACCTCGCGCGACCTGCCGTACGGTCCGGCCGGTCGCGGGATCGGTGACCGCGAGGTACTCACCGCCGGCGGGTGGTACTGCCGCGCCGCCGATCCAATGGTCGAGCGTCTCCATGATGTTGCCTTCCGGGAGTTGTCGAAGAACGCAGCCGTCTTCGAGTGCCGCGGCTATCGCGCCGCCGATGCTGTCTGCTGTCCGCCCGGGCGGGTACCGCTGTGCCGCCGTCGTGCAGAGCCCTCCGAATCTTGCCTCGTTGCACCCAACGGCGGCAAGGCATCCGGGGCGAGCAACGCACGGCGCTCATGGAGGAAGTCGTGCGGGTAGCCCAACGTTATCCGTGACGCGTCGTCGAGTTGCGCGAGGTGCGCGTCGTTCAGCACCACCGAGGCGGCACCGAGATTGTCCCGCAGTTGCGCAACGGTCCGGGCTCCGATCGAGACCATCGGTCCCCGGTGTCTCACCCATGCAAGCGCCACCTGCGCAGGCGAGTGCCCGAGTTCCTGTCCGATCGAGCGCGTCACCTCGAGCACGCGTCGCACACGGCCCGACAGCCGAGCCAGGCTCTCGTCGGTGTGCTCGCGTGCCAGGGCGCCGCGGGCGAGGGGACTCCAGGCACTCACCGCGAGCCCGAGTTCGTCCGCCATGGGCAGCAATTCCCGCTCCGGCGTCCGCGCGACGAGCGAGTACTCGATCTGCATCGCGCAGAACGACGTCCACCCTCTGAGTTCCGCGATCGCGTCCGACCGGGAGACAACCCATGCCGGCGTGTTGGAAATGCCGAGGGCCAGGACTTTTCCCGAACGCACCAGATCGTCGAGTGCGCGGAGGGTTTCCTCCGCCGGTGTGCAGCGGTCCCATGCGTGCACCCACAGCATGTCTACGTAGTCGGTGCCCAGCCTCCTCAAGCTCGTCTCGACACTGCGCCGCAGACTCTTGCGGTTGCTCCCGCCGGAGTTCGCGTCGTGCGGGTCGGTCGGCAGTGTGTACTTGGTGCTCACGACCACCGCATCGCGCTCGGAGGCGATCAACCGGCCGAGGATCTCTTCGCTCGCACCGTTGGTGTAATTGTTGGCGGTGTCGACGAAATTTCCGCCGGCTGCCCGATATTCGTCGTAGACCTCGCGACTGGTCGCCTCATCGGCACCGAATCCCCATTCCGTTCCGAAGGTCATGGTCCCCAGGCACCACTCGCTCACACGGATACCCGAGGATCCGAGAACCCGTTGCGCCATCCCGCTCGACCGCTGTTCAGGCATCGTCGTCCACCACCCAGTTGACGAAACGGTGCAGCGGATACATGCCGTCGTGGGGTCCACCCATGCTGCCCTTCAGGGCGCTGCCCAGTCGCACGATGCGCTGGACCCCGGCAGTGGCGAGGAGGTCGCGGATCTCGGCCTTCCGTGACGCGGGGTAGACGCCGACGGTCTGCGTCGCGACTGTGGCGTAGGACGCGGCCTCGCGCATCGCCGCGACCGGGATGACGTTGACCGTCTTGTCGGTCGGGTGGAAGTCCACCATCTCCGGGGAGCGCACCACGAGACCACTACCGTCGAACGTCCCCCATACCCGGTATTCGGGTTCGAGGAATCGCATGCCCTCGACCGCGTCCCGGATTTCGGCGCCGGGCTTCGGCCCGAATGCTTCCGCGAAATCGCGGTCCACGCCCAGTCGCTCGTGCAGCAGCGCACAGAACCGGTCCACCTGCTCGTCGTCGCCTTCGACACAGATGTGGCGGGCCGCGAGACACGCATCCTGGTTGAAGATCGTGGCGTCGAGGGCGGCCAGTTCGGCCACCTCACGCAGTATTTCCTCCGATTCGAACGCCTCACGTCCGACGATCGACATGGAAACCTTGGGGTCGAACGAGATGAGCTGGAATCCCGGACCCACATACTTCGCGGCGTTCTCGATGGCGGAGCCACCGCCCCACGCGACGAGTTTGTCGAAGTACTGCGAGCGGTAGAGCACGTTTTCGACGGCCTCGTCACCGCCTCGCCAGTACACCGCGGACATCGAACGGAGCACGGGATGATCGGGAGCGATATCAGCCATCGTGCGCAGCACGGCCACGGTGGTGAACGGATCGGCAGACGGCATCTTGAAGAGGTTGATGCCTTTCGTCAGGGCCGCGTCGGCGATCGTGGTCATCGCGGCGCTCGGAGAGTTGCCGGCCATCATGTGGACCAGTCGCGGAGGGAACGCACGAACCCGGCTCACGCTGCCGTTCGGGTCGGTGCGTTCGGTCCAGCCGTCGAGGACGTCGAGACTCCCGAAGGTCCGTTCGAGCCGGTATTCGAGTGCCGCTCTGGTGAGGAACTGTCCCGGGCGAGCGAAGGTGTTCTCGATGATCCGGCGGGGCAATGCGCTGACCTGAACCGTCATCTCGAGTGATTCCTGGAGGTACTCGTTCTTCTCCAGAGTCAGGTACTGCGCGGTTTCGACCAGGAAGTCGATGATCTCCGAGACCGGAACGTCGAAAGCGGGTCCGACCTCCGAGCGTGGGGCGAACAGGCCGTTGTACTCGAGACGTGGGGTCACGAACGGCACACCGAAGTCGCGGGAAAGGTATTCGCTCTCCTCCCCCCAGATAAGTTCACCGCGGACGAAGTGCGGCACCCGGATCGTGGACGCGGGCGGCGCGGAAGCAGTTGTGGTCATGGTCGTCTCACTGTTCGATGAAGCCGCGGACGTACGCATCCATGGTTCCGGCGCACGTGATCTTGTCGTCGTTGCCCAGGTCCGAATATCGCGCGATATCGGGAAGAATCGTCTCGCCGGCGTGCCCGCACGGGCACACCCCCTGTTCGACGACGATGCGGTCGCCGGAGATCGTTCCGCCCCAACGTCCGTCGACGGTCAGGTCGAAGAAAGCTGCACGGCCTTCGACTCTTCCGTCCACGACGTCCGCGAGTTTTTCGCCGTCCTTGTCGAGTACGAACAGCACGAGTCCGTCGGGAACGTGGTAGCGCCCACCGAGGCACCGTGGCATGCGGAGGTTGAGTTCCTGCATGGAGTAGTAGTGGAAGAACCGCTCGGGCGCGATATTGAGCATTCCGAAGATCTGCTCCTGGTAATCCGCGGGCAGGGTGCTGCCCTTGAGTCCGCCGCCGACCGTCAGTGCGTTGGCGCCCGAAATGCTGCCTTCGCGGGCACCCTTCTCCCGGAGGATTTCCACCAGGCGGAACAGCTGTGTGAACTGGGCGTTGAAGAAGATCTCCTCGGTGGGCCGCGCAAGGATGTGGTCCGCCCAGTGGTGCAGGCGCCGTTCCTGTTCTGCCGCACGCCCGTGCGCCTCCGCCTCGAACGCAGCGATGTCGTCCGGGGTGGCGGTGCCGTCGGCCATGGCTCGTCGCATGGCTTGCAGCCGGGCCATATAGCGGTGGTGACCGACCGGCGGAGTGCCTTCGAACAACGGGATGCCGTCGGGACGGCGGTAGTTGTCGATGATCAGGTCGCGCATGGCGACGTGTGCGCTCTGCCCGGTATCGGGTCCGACGGGGATGACATGCCAGCGGCGTTCCGGCGGCATTCCGAGTTCGGTGAGCCCGTCGATCATGTTCTGCATGTTGGCTTCACGGTCGCGAACCGACTTGTTGAGGAAGGAACCTTTGCCGCTCGTCCCGCTCGAGCTGGACACGAGGTGGCCGGCCGCCTCGAGTGCCTCGATCCACTCGTCGACGTCGGAAACGCCCGTGACGTCGACCTCGGTCACGCGGTGCGTCGACAGCGAGTCGATCCAGCGATTCATGCTCGACCAGCGGCCCTTGGCGATGAGCGATTCCGGGTAGCTCTTGTAGGTCGTGTGCGGGAACAGCAACGGAACCATGTCCTCGCGGGACGTGATGGCGGTGATGCCTTCTGCCTCGGCGCGCTGATGCAGCACAGGGACCTGATGGCGTCGCTCCTGAAACTTCGCGTCGATCGCTTCGATCACGTCGTTCTTGTCTTGCGTAAGTGACATTTCCCCTCCGGCGGTATGCGATTCCGGTAACCATACCCACGGGTCAAGTTTTCTGTCTATGCCCGGATCGCTTTGGCACACTGGCGGATATGACGAGTTCCACGGCCCCCGGCGAAGGCACGAAGCGAAACAAGGGCGGACGCCCCACAGCCGAACAGGCCTCGGATCTCGATCGCCGTATCCGGGAAAGCGCCCTCGAGCTGTTTCTGGAACACGGCTACGAAGGCACGTCCATGAACGGCATCGCGGCCGCAGCCGGCACGACGAAACCCTCGCTGTATGCGCGTTTCCCCACCAAGGAGGCGGTGTTCCGATCGGTCATGGGATGGGCGGTGCAGCGCACCGACTGGCCCTTCCCCGAACCGCCGGCGCCCCCACTCGACGACCTCGAGGCCGCGCTGACCGAGATCGCCACGACCGCGCTCCGGCGGGCGCTCGATCCGTCGATGGTTCGTCTCGAACAGGTCGCGATCGCGCACGCTTCCAGCTATCCCGAGATCGCACGCCGGACGTACGGACGCGGGGCATGGCCCCGGACGAAACTCGTCGCCGACCTGCTCCGGCACCATGCCGGGAAAGGCGCTGTCGACGCCGACGATCCGGAGATGCTCGCCGAGTTGTTTCTCGGTATGGCAACGAGCGCACCCGCCCGTCTCGCGTCGTTCGGCATCATCCGCACGCCGGCCGATATCGAATCACACACGCGCGCAGCGGTGACACTGTTTCTCCGGGGACTGCGACCGGCGTGACAACCGGCCGGCGACATGCGAGACGGGCGCCCGTCAGAAGGCGCCTGCGGCGATCTGGTCGAGGACGGGAAGCAGCACCTCGTCACCGGCGCTCGGAATGTCGACGACGACACGGTCGACCGGCATCTGCCGGAATCTCTCGAGCACGTCGGCGAGGTCGGGGCGGATCGCCTGCAGGACGGTCACGCGGATGTCGCCGGGGTCGCGGCCGACCCGCTCCCACTCCTCGCGGAGTTGTTTCAGATCACCCTCCAGCGTGTCGACCACGTGGTGCCCCATCGGGATCCAGCCGTCCGCCCATGCGGCGACCCTGCGAAAGCCCACCGCGCCCGGGCGCACACCGAGCAGCAACGGAGGATGCGGGCGTTGCAGGGGTTTCGGCCCGACTCTGCTGGGAGAAAGCCGAACATGTTTCCCGTCGTACGCCGCTTCCTCGTCGGTCCACACACTCTTCATCAGAGCGATCTTCTCTTCGACCACCGCGTACTTGTCCCGAGCATCGAACCCGTGGTCCTCGAACTCGTCGTTGTTCCAGCCGAATCCGACACCGAGAACCAGCCGGCCGCCCGACATGACGTCGAGCGTGGCCACGGCCTTGGCATACGAGATCGGGTCGTGCCCACCGGGAAGCGCCGTGCACGTTCCGACGACGAGATTCGTCGACGCCGCGACGAAGGACAAACCCACGAGCGGATCCCACAAACCGAAGTAATGGTCGGGCACCGGCCCGCCACCCGGAAACGGTGTGTTCCGCGCTGTCGGTATGTGGGAATGCTCAGGAACGAACAGGGATTCGAATCCTCGCTCCTCCGCAGCATGCGCGAGGCCCACGAGCGGCATCGATGTGTCGGTGCCACCGTAGTGGAGACCCACCCCCATGGTGGGGCTCATGCGTCCGCTCGTCGTCGCGCACTCGCGGCACACACACCGCCGTCGACGAGCACGTCGGTGCCGTTGACGAATCCCGCATCGTCGGACAGCAGGAACGCGACGACAGCGGCAAGTTCGTCGGCGTCGCCGGTCCTGCCGAGCGGTGTCATCTTCACCATCGCGCCGATTCGTTCGTTGTGCTCCGCCTCCTGCCGGCCCTGTGGCGTGTCGATCATGCCGGGCGAGACCGAGCATGCCCGCGCTCCGACGGCACCGAGCCGAACCGCTTCGTCGCGCGCGAACTGCTGCACGCCGTATTTCGCCCACGCGTACGCGACGCCGGTGTGCTCCACCGCCTCACCCACCGATTCGCGCACACGATCGAGGAAGTCCTCGGCGAGCGGGTCCGACAGCACCGCGGTGATCTCCGGAGAGGCGTGGATCTGCCCGATGGTCGGCGCCATCGAGGCGAAGTACACCGAGGCGGTACCGGCGGTCGCCAGCGGACGCAACGCTTCCGCGAGCAGAGCCGTGCCGACGAGATCGACGGAGAAGATCCGGCGCCAATCGGCCATGGTCGGCGAGATACCGGCCGCATGCGCAACCGACCGGAGGGTACCGAGTTCGGAGACACGACGAGCGAGTCGCGCGAGGCCGTCGGCGTCGGTGACGTCGAGCACGAACGGTTCGACCCGGGTCCGTTCGGTCGACAACCCCTCGGCCGCGGCGGTCACCGTCGCCTCGTCCAGATCGATGAGCAGCAGCGTGTCGACCGTGCCGACCATCCGCGCCGCGCACGCGTATCCCATTCCCCGGCCGGCCCCGGTCGCAATCCCGACTGTTGTCACAGTTTTCGCCCCCTGGTAAGTGCGGTGTCGTGTCCGGCGTTCAGTGTTGCGGTGCCCAGCATCCCGACAACCCGGGTTCGGCTGCGCGGGTGACGAGTTCGACGAGCAGCCCCGTCCGGCTGCGCGCGAACGCGAAGAACAGTCCACCTCCGGGCGCGTCCCGCGTGGCCTCCACGGAGTAACCCTGCCGTTCGAGTTCGGCACAGTCCGCATCGACGTCGTCGGACCAGTACCCGAGGTGGTGCACCCCGGAGGTCGCCTGCCACATGGTTCCGGGGACGCTCGCAACGACTTCGATCCGTGGCGTCGTGACGGAATAGGAGCATTCGAGCGTCACCACGGCGTCGCCGGTCGGGAGTTTCACAGGTACAAGACCGCCCACTTGCGGCCCCCAGCTGTAACCGAGCAGGTCCGACAGCTCGTCACGTGCCGCCCCCGGGTCGTCCGCGACGATCCCGAAATGGAACAGATCCTCTGCCTTCACTGCCGCCTCCGAACGTAGGGGTTTCGCAACCACCCGAACCCGTGTAAGAATCGTATTCTGAGTTGCGAGAAAGATATTCTCACAGTTGGAGAGGAGGCACAATGGCGTGGGACTTCGAAACCGATCCCGAGTACCAGGAAAAGCTGGACTGGGCTGACGCGTTTGTGCGAAACGAGGTAGAGCCGCTCGACCTGGTGTGGGAGCACCAGCAGTTCGTGCCGCTCGACGGACTCCGCCGCAAGGCCATCGATCCCCTCAAGGAGCAGGTCCGGCAGCAGGGACTGTGGGCGACGCATCTCGGCCCCGAACTCGGCGGCCAGGGCTACGGCCAGCTCAAACTCGCGCTGCTCAACGAGATCCTCGGGCGGTCGTCGTGGGCACCGATCGTGTTCGGCTGCCAGGCTCCGGACACCGGTAACGCCGAGATCATCGCGCACTACGGAACCCCCGAGCAGAAGGCGCGCTACCTGCAGCCGCTGCTCGACGGGGAGATCTTCTCCTCGTACTCGATGACCGAGCCCCAGGGCGGCGCCGACCCCGCGCAGTTCCGGACCCGCGCCGTCAGGGACGGCGACGACTGGGTCATCAACGGGTGGAAGTACTTCTCCTCCAACGCGCGGACTGCGGCGTTCCTCATCGTGATGGTCGTGACGGACCCCGACGTCCCGGTGCACAAGGGAACATCCATGTTCCTCGTCCCCACCGACACACCCGGGGTCGAGATCGTTCGCAACGTCGGACTGTACGGCGAACCGATGAACGACGGCACCCACGCACTCATCCATTACAACGATGTGCGCGTGCCCCACGAGGCGCTCCTGGGCGCGGAGGGTCAGGCCTTCGCGGCGGCCCAGACACGCCTCGGCGGTGGCAGGATCCATCACGCGATGCGGACGATCGGCCTCGCACAGAAGGCCGTCGACATGATGTGCGAGCGCGTCCTGAGCCGGGAGACCGCCGGTAGCCGCCTTGCGGACAAGCAGACCGTGCAGGGCTACATCGCCGACTCGTACGCGCAGCTCGCCCAGTTCCGGCTGTTCGTGTTGAACACGGCATGGAAGATCGACAAGTACAACGACTACAAGAAGGTCCGCAAGGACATCGCCACCGCGAAGATCGTGATGCCGACCGTGCTGCACGACATCGCCTGGCGCGCAATGCAGGTGCACGGTGCTCTCGGTGTCACCAACGAGATGCCGTTCTTCAGGATGATCCACGGCGCCGCCGTGATGGGACTCGCCGACGGACCGACCGAGGTGCACAAGACCACGGTCGCCAAGCAGGTCCTCCGCGATTACGAGCCCACCGACGACATGTGGCCGTCGGAGTGGATTCCGAAGAAGCAGGAAGCAGCCCGGGCGAAACTCGCCGACTACCTCGAACTCGAAGTGGGAAACCAGTGATCGATACCTCGCGACTCGCCGAATGGATGGACGAGCAGGGCCTGCCCGGCAAGGGTGCGCCGCTCGAAGCCGAGTACCTGTCCGGCGGTACCCAGAACGAAATCTACAAGCTCACCCGAGATGACTTCACCAGCGTGATCCGCATCCCGCCGGCTGCGGCACCCGCCGACCGCGACAAGGGAATCATGCGGGAGTGGCGCATCATCCAGGGCCTCGACGGCACCGATGTCCCGCACACCGAAGCCGTCGCGGCGTGCGAGGACAAGTCCGTCCTGGGCCGGTCGTTCTACCTCATGGGATACGTCGACGGATGGTCGCCGATGGATCACCGGGAGGCGTGGCCGGCACCCTTCGACACCGATCTCGACGCGCGCGCGGGCCTGGCCTATCAGCTCGCCGAGGGCATCGCGTTGCTCTCGAAGGTCGACTGGAAGGCTCAGGGCCTGCAGGACCTCGGCCGCCCCGAGGGTTTCCACGACCGTCAGGTCGACCGCTGGACCGCGTTCTTCGAACGGATCAAGGGACGTGAGATCGAAGGTCTCGACGTCGCTACCAAGTGGCTGCAGAACCATCGCCCGCTCGACTACATCCCGGGTCTGATGCACGGCGACTACCAGTTCGCGAACGTGATGTTCCAGCACGGGGCGCCCGCCAAGCTCGCCGCTCTCGTCGACTGGGAGATGGGCACGGTCGGCGATCCCAAGCTCGACCTCGCCTGGATGGTCATGAACTGGCCCGAGGACATGAACTCGCCGAGCGCCGCCGAGGCCACCTACGTCGACCTCCGTGGAATGCCGAACCGGTCCGAACTGGTCCAGCACTACTCGGAGATCTCCGGCCGCCAGGTCGACGACCTCGACTACTACCTCGTGCTGGCCAAGTGGAAGCTCGCGATCGTCCTGGAGCAGGGTTTCCAGCGTGCCGGTGACGACGTGAAACTGCAGTCGTACGGGCCGGTGATCGTCGACCTGATGAAGTCGGCCGCCGACCTCGCCGAATCCACGGAGTACAAGGGATGACCGCAGCAGCAGTCGAGGGGCTGATTCGTGAGCAGCACGGCCCCATCCTCGTGCTGCGCATCGACCGCCCCGATGCCCGCAATGCACTGACCGGCGCGGTGATTCGCGGCCTCGGTGCCGCGGTCGCGGACGCCGAGCGCGATCCGGAGATCCGTGCCGTCGTGCTCACCGCTACCGGGGACCGCGCGTTCTGCGCCGGGATGGATCTGCGGGCGTTCGCGAGCGGCGAGGACATCGGTCTCGGGTCCGATGAGGCTGCTGCCGCCTATGCGCGGCTCTGCCAGGGAAAGCTCGGGATACCGGTGATCGGTGCCGCCAACGGCAGCGCGGTGGGCGGAGGGCTCGAACTTCTCCTCGGGGCCGACATCATCGTCGCCTCGTCTGCGGCGAAGTTCGGTCTGCCCGAGGTCAAGAGGGGTCTCTTCCCGGCCGGCGGAGGAACTTCCATCGGGACGCGTATTCCGATCGGCGCCGCACTCGAGATCGCCCTGACCGGCGATCCGATCACCGCGCAACGCGGGTACGAACTCGGGTTGATCAACGCCGTGGTCGAACCCGACGAGGTGCTGAACACCGCTCTGGACTACGCGCGCCGCATCGCTGCGAACGCACCTCTCGGACTCGCCGCGGTCAAGGAACTCGTACGGTCCTCGCTGACCGATCCCGAGTATGCGTCGGAACGGCTCGGATACTGGCAGTCCCTGGTGTTCGCCAGCGACGATGCCAAGGAGGGCGCTGCGGCGTTCATGGAGAAGCGAGCGCCGGCCTGGCAGGGGCGATGAGCACCGTGCGTGCGGCGGTCTGTGCGGAGTACGGGCCACCGGAGATCGTCGAGATCCGGGATCTCCCGTCGCAACCACTCGCGCCCGGGCAGGTCCGGGTGCGGGTGGGTGCGGCGGCGGTGAATTTTCCCGACGTGTTACTGGTCGCGAACAAGTACCAGATCAGCGTGCCGCCCCCGTTCGTTCCGGGTAGCGAGTACGCCGGCGTGGTCACCGAGATCGCGGGCGACACCGGGGAGTTCATCGTCGGAGACCGGGTCACGGGCACCAGCCTGGTCGGAGCCTTCACCGAAGAAGTGGTGGCGCCGGCGGCATCGCTGAAGGCGATTCCCGACGGGATCGACGACCGCACGGCTGCGTCCTTCGGCGTAGCCCATCGCACCGCGTACCACACGCTCCGGTCGGTTGCCCGGCTCCAGCCGGGCGAGCGACTGGTCGTGCTCGGCGCCGGAGGCGGTGTCGGTCTCGCCGCGGTCCAGCTGGGTGTCGCGCTGGGTGCGTCCGTGACTGCTGTCGCGTCGTCGCAAGACAAACTCGCGGTCGCCGAGAAGTACGGGGCCGAGCACCTGATCGACCACCGGGCGGGCGATCTGCGTGGCGCCCTGAAGCAGATGCTGCCGGAGGGAGCAGATGTCGTAGTGGATCCGGTCGGCGGCGACCTCTCGGTACCGGCACTCCGGTCCCTCGGACGCGGCGGCCGATTCGTCACGGTGGGCTATGCGTCGGGCACGATACCGGAGGTTCCGCTGAATCTCGTTCTGGTGAAGGGCCTTCGCATCATGGGATTCCAGTTCCAGGACCTCGATCCCGATGAATACCGGCGTAACGAGGCAGAACTGGTCGACCTGCTGATATCCGGCCGGGCGGTACCCCACATCGGAGCGCACTACCCGCTCGACGAGGCTTCCCGCGCCCTGCGTCACGTGGCGGACGGTCTCGCGATCGGAAAGGTCGTGGTGGATATCGCGCGGTGACCCTGCGCGAAAGGTCCCCACACGACGACACGGCCCGAATCCCAGGGAGGTTCGGGCCGTGTCGTGTTCGTCAACGAATGCTGGTGAGGGTACCTGTCGCCGACATCGATCCAATTCCGTCGGTACGGAAGGACTCGGTGAACCCGACGTCGACGGGTGCGTTCGTCGCAGCCTGAAGTGCGTGCGCCTTGAAAACTCGTGCCGCTCTGCTCAACCGGTGCTGAGTGGAACCGAACCGGGAGTCGAGCTCGGAAGGAACGTCTTTGCCCCACATCGTGATCGTGGTGGGGTGCTTCGCCAAGGTCTCGAGCAGGCCCTGACGGATCCGTGCGTCGGCTTCGTAGAGGTCTGTCGCCACCGCGACGGTGTCGGGCATCGGGCCGTGCGGGGAACACTCCAGTGCCGATTCGAGGTCGACCGTGGTGGCACCGAGGATCTCGAGGGGCCGGATATCGGCATTTCCGGGCACCAGGACGACGACCTCCCAACCCGCGGCCACCTGGTCGTACAGCCACCCGCCGGTGTATCGCACTGCGTCGGCGACACGAGGCGCGACGACTGCGAGTCGCCTCCTCAGAATGTGCTTGCGTGCATGAGCTGTTGCTCGAGAGACCGTGTGTAGTCCTCGAAGATCTCGGTCAGAGGGAGCGAACGATCGAGTAGCCATGAGGTTTCCATTCCGTTGAGGAAAGCGACAATCTCCACCGCTTTGACGGCTGGGTCCAGATCCGTTCGGTATCGTCCGGCGCACTGACCGCGCCGGATCCCGGCCTCGACCGTGTCGAGTGCCGCTCGATATCGACCGAGTAGGCGATCGTGCAGTGGCGCATCCGGTTCGAGGTTCTCCACGAGGAGCACCGCGTACATCCCCACCAGATCGGGAGAGTCCCGGAAGCGACCGGGGATCTTCATGATCTGTTCGATGAGATCTCCCGAGCGGTCCACACGAGCAAGGTCGTCGGCATCCCGTGCGTCGAGCACGGCATGCAACAACTCGGTCTTCGAATCGAAGTGATGCAACAGACCCGCCGGGCTCAGCCCTGCGGCCCGGGCGATCTGAGCGACACTCGTGCTCCGCCACCCGTTCCTCGCCAGTAACCGTTGGGCGACGCCGAGAATTTGCGCCCTCCGATCCTCACCCCTGGCGAGGAGCGTGTCGTACGCACGGTGTTGCACCCTTGCTTCGCCCTCCTCGTCGACCAAACCTACCGAACACACATTAGGTCGGTTTGGTCCCATGTGACAAGGGTCTCATCGAGTTTATTTTGCAACTCACGTCACAGCGTCAGTGATCCATCAGCTCGACGATCGTGGCGTTCGCGGTCCCACCGCCTTCGCACATCGTCTGGAGTCCGTACCGGAGTCCCTGGTCACGCATGTGATGAATCATCCTCGTCATCAGCACCGCACCCGATCCGCCGAGCGGATGACCCAAGGCGATGGCACCTCCGAGTGGATTGACCCGCGCGATGTCGGCTCCGGTCTCGGCAAGCCAGGCCAGCGGCACCGACGCGAACGCTTCGTTGACCTCGAAAACACCCACATCCCCGAGCGCGACACCGGCTTTGCCGAGCACCTTCTCGGTCGCCGGGATCGGGCCGGTGAGCATGAGAACCGGATCCGCTCCGGCGACCGCACCGGCGCGGTATCGCACCAGCGGCGTCAGTCCCAGCTCGCGCGCCTTGTCAGGGGTCGTCACCAGGAGGGCGGCCGCGCCGTCCGAGATCTGCGACGAGTTGCCGGCGTGGATGACTCCGTCCTCGGCGAAAGCAGGCTTCAGCCCGGCGAGCTTGTCCACCGTGCTTCCGCGGCGGACGCCTTCGTCCGCGGAGACCGATCCGTTGTCGGTGGCGACCGGCACGATCTGCCCGTCGAACGCTCCGCGATCCTGCGCCGCAGCGGCACGCTCGTGCGAGAGCACCGCGTACTCGTCCAGGTCGGTCCGCGAAAGACCCCACTTCTGCGCGATCTTCTCCGCCGAAATCCCCTGGTTGAACGCGAAGCCGTCATAGCGGGCCAGCGCCTGGGGACCGTAGGGCATACCGGTGCCGCGCGCAGCACCGAGCGGCACCCGGCTCATCACCTCGACCCCGCCTGCGACGACCACATCCTGCTGACCCGACATCACGGCTTGGGCCGCAAAATCCAGTGCCTGCTGGCTCGAGCCACAGGCGCGGTTGACGGTGGTGCCCGGGATGGATTCGGGCCATCCGGCGGCGAGCACCGAGTAGCGCCCGACATTGCTGGACTGGTCGCCCACCTGCGACACGCAACCCCACACCACGTCGTCGATCACGGTGGGATCGATACCCGTTCGCTCCGCAAGAGCCCGAAGGATGTGCGCCGACAGATCTACCGGGTGCACCCCCGCCAGTCCTCCGTTGCGTTTACCGACCGGGGTACGGATCGCCTCGACGATGACAACTTCACGCATCTTCTTCTCTTCCATTCGTATCCGGTTGTTGCCTCACGCCTGACGCACCGGGCGCAGACTTCGCGGCGGCGGCGCCACCGATCGCCCAGCGACCGGTGAACCTCGCGTCCCGTTTCTCCGCGAAGGCGGCGAAAGCTTCGGGTGCATCCGCGGTGGCGAAATTGACCGCCTGTGCGCGGGCCTCCCCGGCAAGCGATTCACGGAGGGTGCGATCGGCCCCCTCGTTCAGCAGCGCCTTGGTCTGCGCGAGCGCCACCGGCGGACCCGCGACGAGACGGCCGGCGAGGTCGTCGACGAACGCGTCGATCGTGTCTTCGGGCTCGACCCAGGTCACCAGGTTCAGCCGATGGGCGTGTTCCGCGTCGATCGTCTCGGCGAGCAGAGCCAGCCTCTTGGCCTGTTGCAGGCCGACCAGCTTGGGCAACAGCCACGATCCGCCGAGGTCCAACGACAGCCCGCGTCGCGAGAAGATCTGCGAGAACGTGGATCTCGGAGTCGCGACAACGAAGTCACACCCCAGCGCCAGATTCCATCCGGCTCCGACCGCCACACCGTCGATCTTTGCGATGGTCGGCACCGGAAGCTCGTGCAGAAGCAATGCGATGTCGGTGAGGACACGCATCTTGCGCAAAGGGTGCGCCCGACCGGGATTGGACAGGTCGGCTCCGGAACAGAACGCGCCGCCGGCGCCGGTCACCACAAGCACCCGCACCTCGGGGTCCTGACCGGCCTCGTCCAGGGCATTGCGCAGCGCATCCCACAAACCGCTGTCGAGTGCGTTCTTGCGGGCGGGCCGATTCAGTGTCAGCGTCCGCACACCACCGCGATCGTCGACGAGCAGTGACTCCCCGGCCGTCACCGGTTCTGCCTCGCAGCCGATTCCGGGAACCGGTACGCGGGGCCGATTGCACCCTCCGCACGAAGTTTCTCGATCTGATCCGACCTGAATCCGGCGTCGGCGAGCACCCGTGCGGTGTGTTCACCGAGGCCCGGAACAGCGCCCATCGGCGGGTCGAAGCCCGTGATCACCGGCGGTGGCAAGAGCGCGTCGATCGGACCGTTCGGCGAATCCACTTCGCGCCACCTGTCACGCGCCGTCAACTGGGGATGCACGAGTACTTCACTCGGCAGGTTGTATCGCGCGTTGCCGATCCCGGCCTCGTCCGCGACCTTCTGCACGTGGTCGAGCGGGTACTGTGCGCACCACTGCGAGATCGCCTCGTCGAGAACCGCCCTGTTCTCACATCGTCCGGTATTGGTGCGGAAACGCTCGTCGTCGGCGAGATCGTCACGTCCGATGATCTCGCGTGCGAGTCGCTGCCACTCCCGGTCGTTGGTCGTACCGAGCACCACGGTCTGGTCGTCGGCCGTCCGGTACGCACCGTAGGGCGAGACCGCTGGTGAACTCATCCCGCGCGGTTGCTGATCCACACCCGAGTACCGCGTGTAGGTGAGCGGATATCCCATGATCTCGGTCATGGTGTCGAACAGACTCACGGACACCGAGGTCAGCGCCCCGGCACGTCCACGATGCCGTTCCCTTCCGCACAGCAACGCGAGAATCGACACGGCCGCATACAGACCCGTGCTGATGTCGGCGACGGGAGGACCCGGTTTCGCCGGCATATCGGGGAAACCGGTCACCGCGCACGCGCCCGACTCCGCCTGCACGAGCAGGTCGTACGCGCGCTTGTGGGACAGCGGTCCGCCCTGGCCGTAACCGTCGATCTCTACAGCGATCAGATCGGGGTAGCGCTCCGCCAGCATTTCCCGCGAGATGCCCAGTCGCGCAGTGGCTCCCGGAGCGAGATTCGACACGAGTACGTCGGCACCGGCCAGCAGCGTGTGCAAGGTTGCGATTCCGGCGTCCGACTTCAGGTCGATCGTGACGGATTCCTTGCCCCGGTTCGCCCACACGAAGTGCGCGGCCATACCGTTGACGACGTCGTCGTAGTCGCGGGCGAAATCACCGCCCCGAGGATTTTCGATCTTGATGACCCGCGCCCCGAAGTCGGCGAGCGTGCGAGTACACATCGGCGCCGAGACGGCCTGCTCGAGCGTCACGACCGTGACCCCCGACAGCGGGCCCTCCGGGCTCGTCGGGTCGGACATCACATCACCATGCCACCGTCTACCGGCAGCACCTGGCCGGTGACGAACGACGCGGCGTCCGTGGCGAGGAACACGAAGGCACCAGCGACCTCCGAGGGCTCGGCCCAGCGTCGCAGGGGAATTCGGTTCAGCATGGTCGCGGCGAACTTCTCGTTCGTGCGAATCGTCTCCGTCATCGGTGTCGCAGCGAGCGGGGCGAGCGCGTTGACGAGAATGTTCTTCCGCGCGAGCTCCCGTGCCAGCGACTTGGTCATTCCGATGATGCCGGCCTTCGCGGCCGAATAGTTCACCTGGCCGAGAGTGCCCGTGATTCCGGCGGACGAGGTGACGTTGATGATGCGTCCGGTGCCGTCCGTGGCCAGGAAAGGAAGCGCTGCCTGCGAACAGGTGAAGGCGCCGAGCACATGGATGTCGTGGATGCGCTGGAAGGATTCGGTGCTCGTCTCCGCGAACATCGCGGGATCGGTGACACCGGCGTTGTTGACCAGAATGTGCAGCACGCCTTCGGTGAAGCCGGCGGCCCGCGCAGCCGCAGAGTCGGCGGCGGCCCGGTCGCGAACATCCAGTGCGGCACTGTCTGCCTTGCCGCCGTTCTGCGAAATCCGCTCGGCCACAAGCGCAGCCGCATCACCGTCCACGTCGGTGACGAGAACTGCCGCACCGGCCGCGGCGAGGGCCTCCGCCACCGCGGACCCGATGCCACCTGCCGCGCCGGTGACCAGCGCCGACCGTCCGGTGAGGTCGAAAAGGTTGTTCTTCTCCGCCATCAGTAACTCCTCGGCAATCCCAAAACGTGTGAGCCCAGGAAGTTCAGGATCATTTCCTGGCTGATCGGTGCAATGCGCATGACGCGTGCCTCGCGGAAGTAGCGCGAGACGTTGTATTCCTCCGAATACCCCATGCCGCCGTGCGTCTGCAGAGCGCGGTCCGCAGCGGTGAATCCCGCGTCGGCACAGAGGTATTTCGCTGTGTTGGCTTCCCTGCCACACGGCTTTCCGTTGTCGTAGAGCCATGTTGCCTTGCGGAGCACCAGTTCTGCGGCGTCGAGCTGTGCCAGCGAATCCGCGAGGGGGAACTGGATGCCCTGGTTCATTCCGATGGGCCGGCCGAACACTTCGCGTTCGTTGCCGTACTTGACGGCCTTGTCGAGTGCCACCCGCCCGATACCGAGGGCTTCGGCCGCGATGAGCATCCGTTCGGGGTTGAGACCGTCGAGAAGGTAGCGGAAGCCCTGGCCCTCTTCGCCGACGCGATCCTCGACCGGAATGTGCAGGTCGTCGATGAACAATTCGTTCGACGTGACGGCGTTGCGTCCCATCTTCCGGATGGGCCGGATGTCGACCTTGCTGCGATCGAGGTCTGTCATGAACAGGGTCATGCCGTCGGTCTTCTTCTCGACCTCGTCGTAACGCTGGGTGCGAGTCAGGAGCAGGATCTTCTCCGACTCGGCCGCTTTCGAGATCCACACCTTGCGCCCGTTGACGACGTAGTGGTCGCCGACGCGCTTGGCGAAGGTGGTGATCCGCGACGTGTCGAGACCCGCACCCGGTTCGGTGACGCCGAAGCAGACGTGCAGGTCACCGTTCACGATGCGGGGCAGCGTCCGCGCCTTGAGTTCGTCGGACCCGTGCTTGACCACGGGTTGCATACCGAAGATGTTCAGGTGGATGGCGCTTGCGGCGTTCATACCGCCTCCCGAACGCGCCACCTCCTCGAGCAGCAGGGTCGCCTCGGTGATGCCGTAACCGTGCCCGCCATATTCTTCGGGCATCGTGATGCCCAGCCAGCCGCCGTCGGCCATCGTCTTGTAGAACTCGGACGGGAACTCGTGTGCGAGATCCTTTTCCATCCAGTACTGGTCGTCGAATTTCTTCGTCAGTTCGGCGACCGAGGAACGGATCAGTTCCTGGTCCTCGGTGAGGTCGAAACTCATGCCTCCCATGACTGTCCCCTCACGTCCGAGCCGTACGGCCGGGCGAGCGCGCGGGCACGACGGTAGTGCCGCGCAGTCTCCCGACAGCTTCGGAATTGTTCGGATTCACCGATCTTGCGGTGACTGCGTACCTGGACGCTCACTTCGTGCCCTTCTGCGATTCGTGCACCGGCTGTGCACCGTTCCCGGGAATGTGCTCGACGGTTTTCGAGCACCACTTCGAACGCACCGACCCGGATCGGTCAGTCGGATGCCGGCAATGCCTGTGCCGACTTCACGGCCATGGGAACCCCGGCGTAACTGAGTTCGCCTGCGCCCGGGGAAGTGCAGAGCACCTCGACCGTGTCGCCGGCGTCGACGTACCGCTTGCCGAGCAGTGTCCCGGTGCCGCTCGCCGGTGCCGACGGCCGGCCGGGAGACGCCGGGATCATGGCTTCTCCGCCACAGGCGAACTCCTGCACACCTTCCGAGGGAACCCGGACGACGACGATCCTCGTCGAACAGGTGGTGCTGGCGAGCTGCTGACCGGGGCGGAGCGGTGAAGGTGTGGTCACGGCGTACCTCTCTGTCGATCGCTCGGACACCGAGCGTGGGTTCTGCGAGTGCGCGAACATCCGGAAAGCCCGGGCCTGGGTGCCGCATTCCACGGCACCCCCGAGCACGAGCGGCACAGAGCGGCGGTTCGAGCAGCTCAATACAAGGAAACTATCTTCTCCTATCCGGAGAATCAACCTGTTCTCCCGGCAAACACCCCTAAGCGGAGCGACCTCCTTTTTCAGACCTCGCGCGACGTGCGCGCGCGGGGAGAACGGTTCGACACCTCGGTGACCTGCGGATACATCGGGGACAACGTGGGTGTTTGACACCCGGCGCGAGGCATGGAAACCTATCGATCAGAAATGAGAATGTGATTCTCCGAGAGGGAGGAGGCTGGGAGTGGTCCTACTGCCCCCACTGCCGGCAGATCGATGGGACGACAAGGTTGATGCCGCTTTGAAAGGGCTCATGCCCCGGGATATGCGGAATCCGGAACGCGCAGGTGTCGCAATGGCGACGCTCGTGAACCATCCGGAACTGACGAAGGCATTCCTCGGGTTCAGTGTGCATCTGCTCTTCCGGTCCACGCTGCCGCCCCGCCTGCGCGAACTTGCCATCCTTCGTACCGCACATCTTCACGAATGCGAGTACGAGCGTGAGCATCACAAAGTCATTGCGACGGCAGAAACCGACCTGACCGCAGACGAAATCTCCGCAGCGCTGGACGGCAAGTCGGACGATCCCTTCGAGAGCACGCTGCTCGAGGCGGTCGACGAGCTACACGAGTCCTCGCGGATTTCCGAGCGGACATGGACGGCACTTTCAGCCCGTCTCGACACCAAACAACTCATGGACCTGATCTTCACCGTAGGTGGCTACAGCCTGATGGCGATGGCGTACAACACCTTCGGTATCGAGTTCGAAGACGAAAGGTAGAAAGCCTTGCCCCACTTCACCAAACCGGCCGAGGGAAGCTGGACCGAGCACTATCCCGAACTCGGTACCGCCCCGGTCGACTACACCGACTCCATCGACCCCGAATTCTTCGAAGCCGAACGCGAAGCCATCTTCAAAAAGACCTGGCTCTACGTCGGACGCGTCGAACAACTCCCCCGCACCGGCAGCTACTTCACCAAAGAACTCCCCTCCGCCGGCCCCGGAACCTCCCTGATCATCGTCAAAGGCAACGACGGCAAGATCCGCGCCTTCCACAACGTCTGCCGCCACCGCGGCAACAAACTCGTCTGGAACGACTTCCCCCAGGAAGAAACCGCCGGCAGCTGCAAGCAGTTCACCTGCAAATACCACGCCTGGCGCTACAGCCTCGAAGGCGAACTGACCTTCGTCCAGCAAGAAGGCGAATTCTTCGACCTGGACAAGAAGGACTACGGCCTCAAAGACGTCCGCTGCGAAACATGGGAAGGGTTCATCTACATCAACCTCGACCCCAACGCCATCGCACTGGTCGACTACCTCGGCGACTACGCCAAAGAACTCGAAGGCTACCCCTTCGACAAGATGACCGAGGTCTACAGCTACCGCTCCGAAATCGGCGCCAACTGGAAGCTGTTCATCGACGCCTTCGCCGAGTTCTACCACGCACCGATCCTGCACATGAAGCAAGCGGTCAAGGAAGAAGCCGAAAAGCTCGCCGGCTACGGCTACGAGGCCCTGCACTACGACCTCCAGCCCCCGCACTCGATGATCTCCTCCTGGGGCGGCATGGCACCGCCGAAGGACCCCAACATGGTCAAGCCCATCGAACGCGCCCTGCGCTCGGGCCTGTTCGGACCCTGGGACAAGCCCGACATCGAGGGCCTCGACGAACTGCCCAAGGCACTCAACCCCGCCAACTTCCACAGCTGGGGCCAGGACAGCTTCGAGTTCTTCCCCAACATGACCCTGCTCATCTGGGAGCCGGGCTGGTACCTGACCTACAACTACTGGCCCACCGCTGTCGACAAGCACATCTTCGAAGCAAGCCTGTACTTCGTCCCCCCGAAGAACGCCCGCGAGCGCCTCGCACAGGAACTCGCCGCAGTCACCTTCAAGGAATACGCCCTTCAGGACGCCAACACCCTCGAAGCCACCCAAACGATGATCGGCACCCGCGCGGTGACCGAATTCCCCCTCTGCGACCAGGAAATGCTCCTGCGCCACCTCCACAAAACCGTCGCAGACTACGTCAAGGAGCACCGCGATGCCGCTGCCAACTGAGTTCTCCGACCTCGAGCCCTACGCCGACTGGGCCCTGGCCACCGAACCCGAGCGCTACGCCAAGCGCCTCGCCTCGACCATGCCCGAAATGCAGCAGTTCTACGACGCCGCCTTCGCACGCCTGGAAGACGCCATCACCTACTGCGACAAGTTCGACCTCGACGACCTGCCCGACGACGCACGCAGCCTCATGCACCTGATGCAGTCGCTGGTCATGGTCTCCTTCCCCATCGAGGTCTGGAAACAGCCCCGCGTCCCCGACAGCGGCGCCGCCTGGGCCACCATCACCAAAGAACCGGTGATCTGACCCCACCGCCGATGCCTACAGCGCCCGCATCCGTGCACCGACCCCATCGGGTCGGGGTACGGGTGCGGGTTTTGTTGTTCGCCACAAATATTGTCGTCCTTTCTGATCCTCCGTCACAGGGCCCGAAATGTACGATAGCTCCCGAATTTCGGAGTCAAGATCAACATGGTTGGATGTGGACCAGATCCTGGTCGGCTACCCGTCTTTCCGACAGTGGCCCCGGTTCCTCGCACCCCCGCAGCTCCACTTCTTCTGAGAGGAAGAACATGACCGAACTCGAGAAGCTGAACTTCTTCACCGACCCCTCCCTCGTGGGCGATCCGAGCCCGTACTACGACGCGATGCGGGAGAGTTGCCCGGTCAAGCGCGAACCGCACCACAACGTCATGATGGTCACCGGGTACGAGGAAGCCATCCAGGTTCTCAACGACGAAGACACCTTCTCGTCGTGCATCTCGGTGACGGGCCCGTACTCGGGATTCCCCCTCCCCACCGACAGCGACGACATCACCGACCTGATCGAAGAGACGCGTCCCAAGCTGCCCATGAACGACCAGCTGCCGACGATGGATCCGCCGCAGCACACCGACCATCGCGCCCTGCTGATGCGCCTGATCACCCCGAAGCGCCTCAAGGAGAACGAGGAGTTCATCTGGCGCCTGGCCGACAAGCTGCTCGACGACCTGCTGGCCAAGGGCTCGGGCGAGGTCATCAGCGAGTTCGCCGCGCCGTTCGCCATGCTCGTGATCGCCGACCTGCTCGGCGTCCCGGAGAGCGACCACCAGGAGTTCATCGAGGGTCTCAACCTGGTGATGAAGGACGGTATCTCGATCGGCAGCACAGAGGGTACCGAGCTCAAGCTCAACCCCATGGAGTTCCTCTACCAGAAGTTCGGTGCGTACATCGAGGACCGGCGCGCGAACCCGCAGGACGACGTCCTGACCGGTCTTGCCACCGCGACCTTCCCGGACGGCACGCTTCCGCCGGTCGACGACGTCCTGCGCATCGCGGCGAACGTCTTCTCCGCCGGCCAGGAGACCACGGTCCGCCTGGTGAGCTCCGGGCTCCGCATCATTGCCGAGGACCCCGCGCTCCAGCAGACGCTGCGCGAAGATCCCGAGCGGATCAACAACTTCATCGAGGAGACGCTGCGCATGGAGAGCCCGATCAAGGGCGACTTCCGGCTCTCCAAGGTTCCGACCGAGGTCGGCGGTGTCGAGGTTCCGGCGGGCACGATCATGATGCTCGTGAACGGTGCCGCCAACCGCGACCCCCGCCAGTTCACCGACCCGGCCGAGTTCGATCTCGACCGCCGCAACGCGCGTACCCACATCGCGTTCGGTCGCGGCATCCACGCGTGCCCGGGCGCCCCGCTCGCTCGCACCGAGGCGCGGGTCGGCTTCGAGCGACTGCTCGAGCGGACCAGCAACATCACCATCTCGGAGAAGGTGCACGGCCCCGAAGGCGACCGCAAGTTCGACTACTTGCCCACCTTCATTCTTCGTGGTCTGCTCACCCTGAACCTGGACTTCACGCTCGCGGAAGCCGACGCGAAGTGAAGGTTTCCGTCGACGACGACTCCTGCCGCGGCCATGGCGTCTGTCTTGCTCTCTGCCCCGAGGTGTTCGATCTCAGCGACGGCGGGTACGCCGTGACCCTCGTGTCGGAAGTACCGGCCGAACACGAGGACTCGGTTCGCGAAGCAGCGGCAAGCTGCCCCGAACGGGCGATCACGCTCACCTGAACCACCTCTTTCGACGATCGCCGTCAGCCCGGGCCCTCGCGGCCCGGGCTGACGGCGTTGTACCGTGCGTGGGGACTGCCCCCAGCCCCGAGAGTCGTTGCACCCCTTGCGCACCCGTCCTGATTCTGCTTCTCTTCGTCCATACAGGAATTCGTCGATATCCGATGATCGGAGCCCCGCGTTCCGTCTCCTGAAATCCCGGCGGGAGTTTCCGCCACCGACAAGGAGAATCATGCCCAAGGGATATGTCGTCCTCACCGAAGCCATCAAAGATCCCGACGGGATGAATGCCTACAGCGCAGGTTCCGCTCCTTCGCTCCGCCGGAGCGGTGCATCCGTGCTCTCCGTAGACGCCCGCCCGACGATTCTGGAAGGTCAGTGGCACGGCGACCGGACGGTCGTTCTCGAGTTCGAATCCGTCGAGGCCGCCCAGGCGTGGTACGACTCGGAGGAATATCAGGCGGCGGTCCCTCTGCGCCACGCCGCTGCCGACACCAACGCCGTCATCCTCGAGGGCTTCGAGATGCCGGCCCGCCCGTCCTGAACGGCGGCGCCCCACCCCGCGCTCCCTGTATATGTAGGCCCGGACCTCTCGGTCCGGGCCTACATGCTTTCTCCCCGACGTCGAGTCGACCGTTGACGTGGTAGCGGTTGTGTGAAAATCTGATGTTCACGAATGAGAGCGCCATTCTCATTCAAGAGATCACACAGCGGGTGCGATCGGGTTCCGGGTTGCGGGCAGATGGTTCCGCACACGGTGACAAGTTCGAAGACGAAAGGTAGAAAGCCTTGCCCCACTTCACCAAACCGGCCGAGGGAAGCTGGACCGAGCACTATCCCGAACTCGGTACCGCCCCGGTCGACTACACCGACTCCATCGACCCCGAATTCTTCGAAGCCGAACGCGAAGCCATCTTCAAAAAGACCTGGCTCTACGTCGGACGCGTCGAACAACTCCCCCGCACCGGCAGCTACTTCACCAAAGAACTCCCCTCCGCCGGCCCCGGAACCTCCCTGATCATCGTCAAAGGCAACGACGGCAAGATCCGCGCCTTCCACAACGTCTGCCGCCACCGCGGCAACAAACTCGTCTGGAACGACTTCCCCCAGGAAGAAACCGCCGGCAGCTGCAAGCAGTTCACCTGCAAATACCACGCCTGGCGCTACAGCCTCGAAGGCGAACTGACCTTCGTCCAGCAAGAAGGCGAATTCTTCGACCTGGACAAGAAGGACTACGGCCTCAAAGACGTCCGCTGCGAAACATGGGAAGGGTTCATCTACATCAACCTCGACCCCAACGCCATCGCACTGGTCGACTACCTCGGCGACTACGCCAAAGAACTCGAAGGCTACCCCTTCGACAAGATGACCGAGGTCTACAGCTACCGCTCCGAAATCGGCGCCAACTGGAAGCTGTTCATCGACGCCTTCGCCGAGTTCTACCACGCACCGATCCTGCACATGAAGCAAGCGGTCAAGGAAGAAGCCGAAAAGCTCGCCGGCTACGGCTACGAGGCCCTGCACTACGACCTCCAGCCCCCGCACTCGATGATCTCCTCCTGGGGCGGCATGGCACCGCCGAAGGACCCCAACATGGTCAAGCCCATCGAACGCGCCCTGCGCTCGGGCCTGTTCGGACCCTGGGACAAGCCCGACATCGAGGGCCTCGACGAACTGCCCAAGGCACTCAACCCCGCCAACTTCCACAGCTGGGGCCAGGACAGCTTCGAGTTCTTCCCCAACATGACCCTGCTCATCTGGGAGCCGGGCTGGTACCTGACCTACAACTACTGGCCCACCGCTGTCGACAAGCACATCTTCGAAGCAAGCCTGTACTTCGTCCCCCCGAAGAACGCCCGCGAGCGCCTCGCACAGGAACTCGCCGCAGTCACCTTCAAGGAATACGCCCTTCAGGACGCCAACACCCTCGAAGCCACCCAAACGATGATCGGCACCCGCGCGGTGACCGAATTCCCCCTCTGCGACCAGGAAATGCTCCTGCGCCACCTCCACAAAACCGTCGCAGACTACGTCAAGGAGCACCGCGATGCCGCTGCCAACTGAGTTCTCCGACCTCGAGCCCTACGCCGACTGGGCCCTGGCCACCGAACCCGAGCGCTACGCCAAGCGCCTCGCCTCGACCATGCCCGAAATGCAGCAGTTCTACGACGCCGCCTTCGCACGCCTGGAAGACGCCATCACCTACTGCGACAAGTTCGACCTCGACGACCTGCCCGACGACGCACGCAGCCTCATGCACCTGATGCAGTCGCTGGTCATGGTCTCCTTCCCCATCGAGGTCTGGAAACAGCCCCGCGTCCCCGACAGCGGCGCCGCCTGGGCCACCATCACCAAAGAACCGGTGGTGTGAGCGCATGCTGACACTGAAGGCGGCCGGACTACTCGATGTAGACACCGGCGAGATCATCCGACCGGGCATCCTGCGCATCGACGGCGACCGGATCGTCGGTGTCGGCGGCGAACCGGAGGGCGAGGTCATCGACCTCGGAGACCAGATCCTGATGCCGGGATTGATGGACATGGAAGTCAACCTGCTGATGGGTGGCCGCGGCGAGAAGCCCGTCTACTCCACCGTGCAGGACGATCCGCCGCTGCGCATGCTCCGCGCCGTGGGTAACTCGCGTCGCACGCTGCGTGCCGGTTTCACCACCGTCCGCAACCTCGGCCTGTTCGTGAAAACGGGTGGTTACCTGCTCGACGTGGCACTGGGCAAGGCGATCGACGCCGGCTGGGTCGACGGACCGCGCATCGTGCCCGCCGGCCATGCGATCACTCCCACCGGTGGACACCTCGACCCCACCATGTTCGCCGCGTTCGCACCCGGTGTCCTCGAGCTGACGATCGAGGAGGGAATCGCCAACGGCGTCGACGAAGTCCGCAAGGCGGTCCGGTACCAGATCAAGCACGGCGCGCAGCTCATCAAGGTCTGCGTCTCCGGTGGCGTCATGTCGCACACGGGACTTCCCGGAGCACAGCACTATTCCGACGAAGAACTCCGCGCCATCGTCGACGAGGCGCACCGCCGTGGACTCAAGGTCGCGTCCCACACGCACGGCGCTGACGCCGTCCGTGCGGCCGTTGCCGCAGGTATCGACTGCATCGAGCACGGCTTCCTCATCGACGACGACGCGATCGACCAGATGGTGCAGAACGGCACGTTCCTCGTGCCGACGACGCGGCTCGCCGACGCGATGGACATCTCCCACGCCCCGGCCGATCTCCAGGCCAAGGCGGCCGAGATGTTCCCCAAGGCACGCACTTCGGTGCTTGCCGCGTACAAGGCCGGCGTGAAGATCGCGGTCGGCACCGATGCACCTGCCATACCGCACGGCAAGAACGCCGACGAACTCGTCGCACTCGTCGACCGCGGCATGCCGCCGCTGGCGGTCATCCAGGCGGCGACCATCAATGCGGCCGAACTCATCGACGTGGACGACCGCGGCCGTCTCGCCGAGGGCCTGCTCGCCGACATCATCGCCGTTCCCGGCGATCCCACCGAAGACATCACCGTCACCCAGAACGTGCGGTTCGTGATGAAAGGCGGAAAGGTCTATGTCAACAACTGACGACCTGGTCGAGATCAATCAGCTTCTCGCGCGTTACGCGGTGAACATGACCAAGGGCGACGTCGACGGTGTCGTGTCCGTCTTCACCCCCGACGGCACCTACAGTGCGTTCGGCGACGCGTTCCCCCTCGACCAGTTCCCCGAACTGGTCGCGGCGGCCCCGAAGGGCCTGTTCATGACCGGCACGGCGCTGGTGGAACTCGAGGGCGACACCGCGACGGGGACGCAGCCCCTGTGCTTCGTCGATCACGCGACCCACGACATGCGGATCGGGTACTACAACGACACCTACGTCCGCACCGAGGACGGGTGGCGGCTCCGGACCCGGGCGATGACCTTCATGCGTCGCAGTGGCGCACACGATTCGGGCATTCCGCACGCATTCGAGCGGCCCTCGGCATGAACGTGACCGAGTTCAGGGACGCAGTACGCGCCTGGCTCGACGAGAACGACCTCCGGCCCGGCCCAGATCATTCGTTCGACGCACAGGTCGAACAGCTGGGCCGGGTCCGGCGTGCGTTGTACGACGCCGGCTGGATGCGTTACGGATGGCCCGAGGCGGTCGGTGGCCTCGGCGGCGACGCGATGCTGCGGGCAGTGCTCGGCGAAGAGGTCGCAACTCGCGACCTCGCCGAGCCCGGTATCTACTCGATGATCGAAGTGCTTGCGCCCACGATGATCTCGTACGCCCGGCCGGAGCTTGCGGCCGAAATGGTTCCGAAACTGCTCCGCGGCGAGGAACAGTGGTGCCAAGGGTTCTCGGAGCCGGGCTCCGGGAGCGACCTCGCGTCGCTGTCCACACGGGCGGTACAGCGCGGCGACGAGTGGGTCGTCAACGGCCAGAAGGTGTGGACCAGTCTCGCGCAGTTCTCCTCCCGGTGTGTCCTGCTCACGCGGACCGCGCCCGGGCACGGCGGCATCACCGCGTTCTTCGTCGACATGGATACCCCCGGGATCACGGTGCGTCCGCTGCGAACCATGCACGGGGTCGACGAGTTCGCGGAGGTGTACTTCGACGACGTCGTCGTCCCCGCCGACCGCATGCTCGGTAACCCCGGTGACGGGTGGAAGCTCGCGATGGATCTGCTCCCGCACGAGCGGTCGACGTGCTTCTGGCATCGGATCGCGTACCTGTTCACCCGGCTGGATCGGCTGGTCCAGGAGACGGACTCGGCGTCCGACGACGAACTCGGCGCCGCGTATCTCGCGCTGCACACCGTGCGGAGCCGGTCGTACGCGACGCAGCAACGCCTCGCGTCGGGCGCACCGCTGGGTCCCGAGACCTCGGTCGACAAGGTCCTTCTCTCGACCGCGGAGCAGCAGTTGTTCGACACCGCCCGCGACCTTCTTCCCGGTGTGATCGAACTGTCGGACGGGGAGTGGCGCACCGAATTCCTGTATTCGCGCGCAGCGACGATCTACGGCGGTACCGCCGAAATCCAGCGGAACATCATCGCGCGACGGCTGCTCGGATTGGGGACCGAATGACGACCTACAAGACCGCCCAGCCGAATGCGGCGGCGCTGGATCCCGAACTGGGTCTCCTGGCTGATGCGCTGCGGAAGACCATGGAGACCACCACCGGTGCCGCGCTCGATGCGGCACTCGTGGAACTCGGCTGGCCGGAAATGCTCGCCGAGATGCCGGAAGTGGCGATACCTCTCGTATTCGGGCTACTCGGGGAGACGGGTGCGCATGCACCCGTCGTCAACGATGTCGTACTCGCCGAGGCAGGCTCCGGCATCGGTACCACCGTGCCGTTGCCCTACACCGGTAACCGGTGGATCGAGTGGTCCCGTCACGACCGGGACACCGAGGCTCTCGACGCCGAACTTCCTGTCTCCGTGGTGGAGTCCGGAAGCTCGGTACCGGTGTCCGCCGGGCGACGGGCGCTCGGCTGGTGGCTGGTCGGTACGAGCCGGGCGATGCTGGACCTGGCCCGTACCCATGCACTCGACCGCACCCAGTTCGGCAAGCCCATCGCGGGTTTCCAGGCGGTGCGGCATCGGCTCGCGGAAACCTTCGTTGCCATCGAGGGTGCCGAGGCCACGCTGCATGCGGCCACCGACGACCTGGGCTCACTGCTCGCGAAAGCTGCGGCCGGCCGGGCCGCGATCCTCACCGCGCGTCATTGCCAGCAGGTCCTGGGCGGTATCGGATTCACCGCCGAGCACGACCTGCACCGGCATATCCGGCGCGCGCTCGTGCTCGACGGCATGCTCGGCAGTTCCCGGGAGCTGACCCGGGAGGCCGGTGCCATCATCCGTGCCGGTGGGTCAGCGCCCCGTCTCGTCAACCTCTGAAACACCGACCTGCATCCCGGTCCGGCGAGGGATCATGCCTTGGCCGGATCGGGATGGTTGGAGAACCACAGGCTTTCCTCGGTGAGCCGGCAACTCTTCCATCCGTCGTCGGTCCGGATGACCTCGTGGTGGTAATTCCCTCCGCAGTAGGTCAATTCACTCATGCCGGGAAGCCGCATGGGGTTGTAGAACATCGCGCGCACCCGTGCCCTGTCACCGTCGAGGTCGACCTCGATGTTGGTGACGAAGTGCTGCGTCATCGGTAACTGATCGAGCGCCTTCTGCAAGAGCGCGAGTACGTCGTCCCGCGATCCGGGCGGATATCCCACGGAGCTGTAGTCGAGATATGCGTCCTCGGTGAAGACCGAGGCCATACGCTCCCAGTCCTTCGTATCGACAGACGTGGCATAACGGTAGATCAGTTCTGCGATTTCGTGCTTGTCGCACAATTCCTGCGGTGTCATTGGGGCCTCCTCAAGTCCGGAATTCGATTCTGTCAGATGAGAACACGCTTTCCTAGGGCGTCTTTTTCAGGCATGATCGTGTCATGTCACAACTCGATTCTCTTCATGATCTGAGCGGGAAAACCGCTGTCGTCACAGGTGGTTCGCGCGGGATCGGCAGGGCCATCGCCCAGATCCTCGCCGAAGCCGGCGCCGACGTCGTCATCGCCTCCCGCAAACTGGACAACTGTGTCACCGCCGCCGAGGAAATCGCGGAGACCACGGGAAGAAAGCCCCTGCCCGTCGCCTGCCACGTCGGCCGCTGGGACGACTGTAACGACCTCGTCGACACCACTCTCGAGCATTTCGGGCGGCTCGACATCCTCATCAACAACGCCGGCATGTCCCCGTTGTACGAGGACCTCGAGTCCATCACCGAAGACCTCTACGACAAGACGTTCGGGGTCAACCTGAAAGGCCCGTTCCGCCTCGCCGTTCGGGCCGGGGCGTACATGGCCGATCACGACGGTGGGTCGATCATCAATGTCGGTACCGCAGGGTCGCTGGTCGCCAGCGTGCGGGAACTGCCCTACGCGTGCGCGAAGGCCGGTCTCAACGCGCTGACCGTCGGCCTCGCAGAGGCATATGCCCCGAAGGTGCGGGTCAACGCGATCCTGCCCGGACCGTTCCGCACCGATCTGTCGAAGGCGTGGGCGCCGGCCGAGGACGAGGACGCACCGTTCGTCCCGCTGCGTCGCATGGGCCGGCCGGAGGAGATCGCCCCGCTTGCACTGCATCTCGCCAGTGACGCGTCCAGTTTCACCACCGGAGCGATCATCCGGGTGGACGGCGGCGTCACCCGCAAGGTCTGACCACGACCACGACGAAAGGGCGCCCCTCCGGATCGGAGGGGCGCCCTTCGGGCGTCGTGCGCTCTACTTGATGTTCTGCTTCATCTCGTCGAGTTTCATCAGCACCGGCCACCCACCGACACTGAGCGCGTTTCCGTGCCCGGTCTGGTGGATGTCGAACACCGACTGAACGGCTGCGTAGAAACCCTGCACGTCGAGCGTCTGATTGACAGCCCGCTTCGCCTGCCGCAGACCGAACGGCGGCATCCGGGCGATCTGCTCGGCGAGTTCGCGAACCTCGGCATCGAGACGATCCCGGGGCACGACCTTGTTGACCATCCCGGTCTTCTCCGCCTCGTCCGCGGTCACGGGGCGGCCGGTGAACAGAATCTCCTTGGCCTTGCGCGGGCCGAGTTCCCAGGTGTGGCCGTGGTATTCGACACCGCCGATGCCCATCATCACGACCGGGTCGGAGAACGAAGCGTCCTCCGACGCGACGATGAGATCGCACGGCCAGCACAACAACAGGCCACCCGCGATGCACCTGCCCTGGACGGCGGCGATGGACGGCTTGGGAATGTTCCGCCACCGCATCGAGTATTCGAGGTACCGGCGGGACTCGGTCGAATAGATCATCTCGAGCGTGATCTTGTCGGGGACGGGGCCCCCACCACGCATGTCGTGGCCCGCCGAGAAGTGCTTGCCCTCCGCTCGGAGGACGATCACCGACACCTCGGGATCGTCGCCGGCCTTCCGCCATGCTTCGTCGAGTTCGTCGAGAAGAGCAGCATTCTGGGCGTTCGCGGCGTCGGGCCGGTTGAGCGTGATCGTCGCGATCTTGTCCTCGACCTCGTACAGGATGTACATGTCGGGCTCCTCATCCACGGGGAAGGCCGAGCACCCGCTCGGCGATGATGTTCCTCTGAATTTCCGACGTGCCGCCCGCGATGGTGCCGGCGAAACTCCGGACGAAACGTTCGAACCAGCTGGACGAGAAGTTGTCGAGATTCCACGGCACGTACGCCGACGTGGTGGCGGGATGGACGAGCCCTTCCGCACCGGCGGCGTCGAGCGCGTACTCGGCACCGTTCTGCACCGCTTCGGAACCGAGCAGCTTGAGTACCGACAATGCCGGTACATCCTGGTTGCCGCGCGATTCACGCACCAGCGCAGCCGAACCGAGAAGTTTCAGTGCCTGATGGTCCATGACGAGACTGGCGAACCGGTCGCGATCGAGCACCGTCTGCGGGCGGAAATCCTCGACGAGGTCCTGCAGCCGATCCGAGAAGCTGAGCCACAGCAGCGTCCGCTCGTGGCCGAGCGAACCGTTGGCGACCTTCCAGCCGCCGTTCAGCTCTCCGATGAGGTTTTCCGCGGGCACCCGGACGTCGGTGAAGAACACCTCGTTGAAGTCCCGATCGTCGCCGTCCGCGATCGAGGGGAACGGACGCCGCACGACACCCGGGGTGTCGGTCGGGATCAGCAGAACGCTGATGCCCTTGTGCTTCGGCGCATCCGGGTCGGTGCGCACGAACGTCAGCAGCACGTCGGCGTCGTGCGCACCGGAGGTCCATACCTTCTGTCCGTTGACGACGAAGTGGTCGCCGTCGAGCACGGCACGGGTACGCAGCGAGGCGAGGTCGGATCCGGCGCCCGGTTCGCTCATACCGAGAGCCGCGGTGATTTCGGCGCGCAGGATGGGAATCGCCCAGTTCTTCTTCTGCTCTTCCGACCCGAACGACAGCAGGGACGCCGCGATGATCCCGAGGCCCTGAGGGTTGAAGCTGTGATAGATCCGCCGCTTCGACAACTCTTCGAGGTGCACGTACTGCTGCAGAATCGTCGCGTTCCGGCCACCGAATTCCGGTGGGTTGGCCGGCAGCAGCCATCCGTGGTCGAACTGGGTGCGCTGCCACCTGCGAGCCCACTCCGGTACGTCGGCACTCGAGTGGGCGCGCTCGGCGGCCTCCGACTCGTCGGGAAGGTTGTCTTCGAGGAACGCGACGAACTCGGCGCGGAACTCCTCGACATCGGAATCAAACGAAAGTTGCACGGTACTCCTCGGCGATCAGCGCCCGGTGCTCCGACGCGGACCCGAGCATGTGCTCGGCTGCGCGAGCGCGCTTGAGCGCGAACTGAAGGTCGTTCTCCCAGGTGAAGCCCATCGCACCGAACAGCTGGAGGCCGCTGCGGAAGACGAGCGATTGGCACTCCCCCGCAGCCGCTTTCGCCATGGAGGCAGCCAGCCTGCGGCGGGGATCGTTCTCGGCGACGGTGAGCGCCGCGAAGTACGCCAGTGCCCGGGCACGCTGGATTGCGACGTGCATGTCGGTCGCCCGGTGCTTGACCGCCTGGAACGACCCGATCGGCACACCGAACTGCTGACGGTTGCGCACGTGGTCGAGCGCGAGGTCCAGAACGCGTTGGCACGCACCGACTGTGGACAGTGCGAGACCGGTGAGCGCGATATGGCGCGCTCCCTCGACATCGATCCCGGTCCGGGGTTCGCCCTCGACCCGCACACCGTCGAACGACAGATCCGCGACGTGGAGAACCGGATCGAAGACCGGACTGCGTCTCGCCGCAACCTTGTCGGCGTCGACGGTGAAGACGCCGGCCTCGGTCACGACGGCGAGTTGCTCGGCCCTGTCACCGTCGAGCACACGCAGCGCTGTTCCGTGGAGGACCCAGCCTGTCGAGTCGCGGTAGGCCTTCACACCCTCGTAGACCGCGGCCCCTGCACGATCGGGTCCGGTCACCCCCGCGAGCGGGGCGAACTGTGTCGTCGTCGCCAGGAACGGAGTGGGGTCGGTTGCCCGTCCGAGTTCCTCGATGACGATGGCGAGTTCGACCGCCGACTCGGGATCGGCGAGTTCGGTCCATCCCATCCCCACGTACGTCTTCCACAGGGGTGCCGGATCGGCACCGCTGTCGACCACGGCACGTACGAGAGTGGGTGGACATTCCTTCGCCGTCACTTCACGGACGGTTTTCTGCCACAACTGCTGATCGGAGTCGAACTCGAAGAGCATTCCGGCATGCCTCCTTGCCAGTGCTGCAATGCACAATTGGAGTGAGAATAACATTCTCTTATGAAGATAGTAAGAGTCTCATGTTCGCGTCCGGAGGGTACTGTTGCTACCCCGAAGTGTCCCTACCCTCCGGTACAGTGCTCCTATGTCCACCCCACGTGACGAAGCGCAGTCCCAGCGGTGACCGGCCCGAGCGAAGAGCCGGCCTGGAAGCAGCGGGCAGTCGAGCGGTCGATCCGGACCGCGAAGCTGCGCGCCGAGCAGCGCGTACAGCGTTTCCTCGACGCAGCACAGGCGATCATCACCGAAAAGGGAAGCACCGACTTCACCGTCCAGGAAGTCGTCGACCGGTCGAAGCAGTCGCTCCGCAGCTTCTACCTGCAGTTCGACGGGAAGCACGAGCTTCTGCTCGCGCTGTTCGAGGACGCGCTCGGTCGCTCGGCCGACCAGATCCGCGCCGCTGCGGCGGGCGAAGACGACCCCCTCGACCAGCTTCGCGTCGCCGTGGAGTTGCTCTTCGAATCGTCGCGCCCGGACCCGACGGCCCAGCGTCCCCTCTTCACCGATTTCGCGCCCCAGCTGCTGCTCACGCATCCCGCCGAGGTCAAGGTGGCGCACGCGGCGATGCTCACCTTGTTCACGGAACTCATGGAAAAGGTCGACGCCGCAGGAAAGATGCGCGCCGGAGCCAACCCGAAACGCATGGCCGCGATGACGATGCAGACCGTGATGTTCATCGCACAGTCCAGCGGTGGAGACGACACAGCCCGCGCGATTACCGCCGACGAGGTATGGGCTTTCTGTTCCGAAGGCTTCGCTGCTCGCTGACGAGAATCGTATTCTCAAACTCGGTCAATTCGCTTACACTCGGCGTGTGCCCGAGCTCTGGAACGATCTCCTCAACTGCCTCGACCTACGCGCGTGCCCCTCGGACGAAGCCCGAGACGACGTCACGCTCTTCGACGGAGCCAACCTGCAACTGGAGTATCACCGGTTGTTCGGAGGGCAGCTCCTCGGACAGTTCGTGCGCGCCGCGCAACTCTCCTGCCCCGAGAAGAGCATCAAGTCGCTGCACGCGGTGTTCGCCCGTGAGGGACGCGCGGACGAACCCGTGCGGTACGACGTCACCCGGCAGCACGAGGGTCGTTCGTTCGCGACCCTGACAGCGGTCGCACGGCAATCGCGCGGCGTTCTCGCGACCGCGTCGGTGTCCATGCACGCACACGAAGACGGTCCCGACCTCCAGACCACCGATGCGGTGCCCGGAGTCTTGCCGGCCGACACCCGTACCGAATTCTCGCTGATCCCGTGGGAAACACGTACGACCACGGATCTCGCGGATCCCGGAGTCTCGGCCCCGGAGTTCGAAATGTGGATGCGCACACCCGAAGTCGACTCCGTCTATGCGCCGGCGCTCGCCGCGTACGCGACCGACCTCAATCTCATCGGCACCGCGCTGCTCGGGATCGACGGTTTCGACCACACCGGCAACGGAACGAAGTTCACGTCGGCGGTCACGTCTCACAATCTCTGGTTCCACCGCCCCTTCCGCAGCGACGAATGGCTGTTGCTGCGCCAGCACAGTCCCGTGCTGACCCACGGCCGCTGCTTCGGCCGTGGCGATGTCCTCACCGAAGGCGGTTCCCTGGTCGCCTCGTACGCGCAGGAAGCGCTCGTTCGCCTCCCCGTATAGGTCTCGTTGCAGAACAACCCTTTTCGCGTGGTACCCGTAGATACCGAGGTGTGAAGTGGAAGAGTCTCCCGTGTCCGGGCCGATCGGCACCGCAGTCGCTCCGGACGGGGAGAACACCCGTCCCCTGCGGGTGGTTCAATGGGCAACCGGAAACATCGGCACACGTGCCCTCCGGGCGGTGATCGATCATCCGGCGCTCACCCTCGCGGGCGTGTACGTCCACAGCGACGACAAGGCCGGACGTGACGCCGGGGAGTTGTGCGGACGCGACACGGCGGGCGTGCGTGCCACCAGGAAGATCGACGACATCCTGGCCCTGGGTGCCGATTGCGTCCTGTACATGCCGTTGAGATTCGATCTCGACGAAGTCTGCCGGATCCTCGCGTCGGGAACGCACGTCGTCACCACACGTGGGGAGTTCCACCATCCGAGGACCATGGATCCGGCGCTGCGTGCTGCCGTCGAGGAAGCGTGCACGCTCGGCGGTACATCGATCCACAGCACCGGGAGCAGTCCGGGTTTCATCACCGAAGCCGTGCCGCTCGTCCTCGCGTCCATTCAGCGCCGTCTCGAGCACCTGGCCATCGACGAGTACGCCGACCTGTCACAACGTAATTCGCCCGGAATCCTGTTCGAAGTCATGGGTTTCGGTGGTCCGGCCGGAGACTTCGCGGAGGTCCGCCTCGCCCACGTACAGTCCAACTTCGGTCCGTCCCTCTCCGCACTGGCCGACGCACTCGGAGTTTCTCTCGACTCGGTCGAAGCGTCCGGCGAGGTGGCGGTCGCCCGGAACTCGGTGACCATCGCGGCAGGAACAATCGAAGCGGGGACCGTCGCCGCCCAGAGAATCACCGTGTCGGGCATGAAGGACGGCCGAGAACTCATGCGGTTCCGCCCCACCTGGTACTGCACCGACGATCTCGATGCGGACTGGGATCTTCATTCCACCGGGTGGCACATCTCCGTCGACGGCGACGCCCCCCTCGACATCGAGATGCGGTTCCCGGTCCCGCTCGAGCGGATGAGCGAGGTGTCGCCGTCGTACACGGCCAACCGCGCGGTCAACGCGATTCCCGCGGTGTGTGCGGCGGCGCCCGGCATCCGGACCACCGTCGACTTGCCCCTGATCGTTCCCGAGTTCAGCTGACCGGTCCACGGGAGACGGCACCGGCGCCGAAGATCAACTGTTCGGCGGCCGCGTACGCGTCACTGCTGCCGTCCGCGACCGAATCCGCCAGGTCCCCGAGCGCCGGATGTGTGCGGAGCAGTGTGTGGGCAAGCGAGAGGATCTGGCCCCGGGCGCGCGCACTCCGTCGTTCCGGGGTGTCGGCGCGCTGGTGCGCCTCGATGGCGTCGAGCAACTCCGGGATCCCTGCTCCGGTGGAGGCGACCAGCTTGAGGATCGGTACCTTCGCCTCGGTCCGGAGATCCCGGACGGTCTGATCCGCGCCTTCCCGATCGGCCTTGTTGACCACGAGAAGGTCGGCGACTTCGAGCAATCCTGCCTTCGCGGCCTGAACGGTGTCTCCACCACCGGGATTGAGTATCACCACCGTGGGATCGGCGACCGAGGCGATCTCGATCTCCGATTGGCCGACGCCCACTGTCTCGAGCACGATCACGTCGTAGGCCAAGGCGGCGAGCAGGCGGATCGCAGCCGGCACCGCAGCCGCGAGCCCACCGAGATGCCCACGCGAGGCCACGGAACGGATGAGCACGTCACGGTCGTGGACGTGCTCGGCCATCCTGATGCGGTCACCGAGAAGGGCGCCGCCGCTGTACGGCGACGACGGGTCCACCGCCAGGACCGCGACCCGCAGCCCGCGCGCCCGGTACCCGGCGACCATCGCACCGACAGTGGTGGACTTGCCTGCCCCGGGTGGGCCGGTGACACCGACCACCCGAGTGGTGGCCGGCCCCAGAGCCTCGAGCACCTCGTTGCGACGCGGGCTCTCGACCAGACTCAGCAGCCGCCCTGCGGCGCGCGGAGATCCTCCGCGCGCCGCAGTGAGCAGATCGGCGATGTTCGCTGTGCCGGAACCACTCAAGGCGCAGGCACCTCGATGACGGTGGCCGAGCCCATACCTCCGCCCGCACACATCGCCGCGACACCGATGCCGCCGCCGCGACGGCGCAACTCGTGGACGAGCGTGACCAGCATCCGGGCACCGGTTGCCGCGACGGGATGGCCGAGCGAGCAACCGCTGCCGCTCGTGTTGACCTTCTCGGGGTCCAGGTCGAGCAGCTTGATGCATGCGACGCACTGCGCGGCGAATGCTTCGTTGATCTCGAAGAGGTCGACGTCGGCGATGGACAGTCCGGCGCGGGCGAGCGCCTTCGGGATCGCTTCGACGGGTGCGAGACCGGTGATGGCCGGATCGACACCGACCGAGGCCCAAGCGCGCACGGTGCCGAGCGCCGGCAGGCCGAGGTCGCTGCTGGCGATGGCGAGTGCCGCCGCGGCGTCGTTACCGCCACTGGAGTTGCCCGCGGTGATGCCGAAGCCCTCGATCTCGGGGTGCAGCACCTTCAGCGAGGCGAGCTTCTCGAGGCTGGTGTCGCGGCGGGGATGCTCGTCGACGGAGAACAGGCCGTGCGGCGTCTCGATGGGAACGATCTCTTCCTTGAACCGTCCCTCGTCGATCGCCCGCAGTGCCATCTGATGGGACCGGAACGCCCAGGCGTCCATCTCTTCCCGGGTCACGCCTGCCTTGACCGCGGCATTCCAGCCGACGGTGATGGACATGTCGCGGTTGGGCGCGTCGGGCTGGTCGGGGTGGGTGGGCGACATCCACGGCACCCACTCGTCACCCTGCCGGACCATCGACCGCGGAGAGGTGGAGGCGGAGTTCACGCCTCCGGCGATCACGAGCTGGTCCATGCCGGCACGAATCCCTGCCGCGGCGGTCTGCACCGCGGCGAGGCCCGCCGCGCAGTGCCGGTTGTGGGACAAACCGGGTACGGAGACGAGCCCGGAGGTAAGCGCTGCATGACGCGCGATCACGCCGCCGCCGTACAGGCCTTCACCGAGGATCACGTCGTCGATGAGGCTCTTGTCGAGGTCCTCCGCGGTGGCCGACACCACGTGATGGGCGAGCTCGAATGCGGTGGTGTCACGAAGAGTGCCCTTCATGGCGGTACCGATCGGGGTACGCAGTGCAGAGACTATGACGGCTTCAGGCATGGGTGTTCTCCAGTTCGGCGAGTAGGTTGCGGCGCAAAAGTTTTCCTGTTTCGGTCTTCGGAAGCTCGTCGCGGAACACAATCGTGTCCGGTGTCTTGGACGAGCGCAGCCGGTCCTTGACCCATTGGCGGACTTCTTCGGGGTCCGCGGAGCCGACGAGTACGGCGACGAGGCGCTGACCCCATTCCGCGTCGGAGACACCGATGACGGCAGCTTCGGTGACCCCGGGATGAGCGAGCAGCACGTCCTCGATCTCGGCGGGGGCGATGTTCTCGCCGCCCCGGATGATGGTGTCGTCGGACCGGCCCTCCACGAAGAGGTAGCCGTCGCTGTCGAGGTGCCCGAGGTCGCGGGTGGAGAACCAGCCCTCGCCGTCGAGGACGCTCCGGTTGCCGTATTCGCCGGAGATCTGTTCCCCGCGAACGTAGATCAGGCCGCTGTGACCCGGTTCCACCGGCTCTCCGTCTTCGGTGCGGATCTCGATCTCGATGCCGGGCAGCGGACGTCCGACGGAGCCGAGCCGTTCGCGGACTGCGGGATCGTCGGAAGCGAAGGCCACCCGGTGGTCGTCGGGGCCGAGCACGGCGATCGACGACGCGGTCTCGGTGAGCCCGTAGGCATTGACGAATCCCGTGTGCGGGAACACCCGCAACGCATGTTCGAGGACCGGACGCGGCGTCCGGGACCCGCCGTAGGCAAGGCTGGCGAGCGAGGGCGTGGCCGCCTCGTCGTCGCCGAGTTCGGCGACGATGCGCGCGAGCATGGTCGGCACGAGCATGGCGTGGGTGACCTTCTCGCGACGGACGGTGTCGAGCCACACCTTGGGGTCGAATGCGGCGAGATAGACCACCCTGCGTCCTGTGTAGAAGTTCGACAGGAGGTTGGTCAGTCCCGCGATGTGGTACGGCGGGACCGACACGAGCGACGCGTCGGTCTCGGCGGCCGAGGCGAACTCCATCGTGTTGAGAACGTATGCCAGCAGATGGCGGTGCCGCAGGATTGCGGGCTTCGGATCCGAAGTCGTGCCACTCGTGTAGATGATGGCCGCGACCGCGTCACCGTCCCACTGACCTTCCAGGTCGGACGTGTCGACCTCGCCGAGCGCGTCGTCGGTGAGCGCGTCCAGGTCGGCCTCGTCGAGGACGAGTGCCCCCGGGTGCCGATCCTTCAGTGCGGTGAGTTGCTGCTCCCCGAGCCGATAGTTGAGGGGGACGAACGGCACACCGGCCAGAGCCGCGCCGAAGAGGGCGACGGGGTACGCGAGATGGTTCGCTCCCGAATACAGGACCGCCGGATGATTCCGGAAGCCGACGGCAGCGCGGCGTGCCAGAGTGTCGAGGCGCGCGGCCGTCAGCGTGCGATCGCCGACGGTCGCCACCGCCCGATCGCCGTTGCTTGCGGCCATTTCTAGAATCATGCTTAGGTTCATGAGAACATTATTCTCACAGGTGCAGAGCCGCAGTTGCAAGAAGGGAAATCGAGATGCAGGTAGAAGGTAGCTCCGCGATCGTCGTCGGCGGTACGGGTGGGCTCGGTCAGGCCACCGTTCGTCGTCTCCACGCAGCCGGCGCCAAGGTCGTCATCGCCGACGTCAACGACGAAAAAGGCAAAGAACTCGAGCAGGAACTGGGAGTTCGTTACGTCAGCACCGATGCCGGTGACGAGGATTCGGTCTCGGCCGCAATCGCAGAGGCCCAGTCGCTGGCACCGCTCCGCATCTCGGTGGACTGCCACGGCGGACCCGCCGGCGGTGGCCGTCTCGTCGGCAAGGACGGCAGCGCGATGCCGCTCGAGGCCTTCACGAAGACGATCCAGTCGTACCTGACCTCGACCTTCAACGTCATGCGTCTCGCCGCCGCTGCGATCGCCCAGCAGGATCCGTTCGACGAGGAAGGCAGCCGCGGCGTCATCATCAACACCGCGTCGATCGCCGGATACGAAGGCCAGATCGGCCAGCTCCCCTACGCAGCAGCCAAGGGTGGCGTCATCGGCATGACCCTCGTCGCCGCGCGTGACCTTTCTCCGCTGGGGATCCGGGTGAACACCATCGCGCCCGGAACCATCCTCACTCCGGCGTACGGCAAGGCGGGCGATCAGCTCGAGGCGTACTGGGGCCCGCAGGTGCCGCACCCCAAGCGCATGGGACGTCCGAACGAATACGCGACGCTGGTCGCCTCGATCGTCGAGAACGACTACCTCAACGGTGAGGTCATCCGCCTCGACGGCGCCCTGAGGTTCCCGCCGAAGTGAGCCGGCTCGACGGGAAGGTCGCTTTCGTCGCCGGCGCGAGCCGGGGGATCGGCGCGGCGATCGCCGTGGCACTCGCCGACGCAGGCGCCACGGTCGCGGTTGCCGCACGGTCGGAACGAGAAGGCAAGCTCCCGGGCACGATCCACTCGGTCGCCGAACGGATCACACACGCCGGCGGACGTGCGATTCCCGTTCCGTGCGATGTCACCGACGAACAGTCGGTCGACGAGGCGATCACCGCGACCGTCGAGACATTCGGCGGGCTCGACATCCTCGTCGCCAACGCCGGCGTGCTGTGGATGGGGCCGATCGAATCGACGCCCGCGAAGCGGTGGCAATTGTGCCTGGACGTCAACCTCACGGGCGTGTTCACGGTGACGAAGGCGGCGATCCCGCACCTGCGCGCCCGCGGGGGAGGATCCATGATCGCGGTGACCACGAATGGCGTCACCATGATCGACCGCGGCGCCAACGCATACTGGGTGTCGAAGGCAGGTGTCGAACGCCTCTACACCGGCCTCGCGGCCGACCTGAAGGCAGACAATATCGCGGTCAACTGCCTGGCACCGTCGCGCGTCGTCCTCACCGAAGGATGGACAGCCGGCGGCGGCGGACGGACGATCCCGCCGGAAATGGTGGAGCCACCCGAGACGATGGGCGCTGCCGCAGTCCTTCTGGCAGCGCAGGACTCGACGGGTATCTCGGGCACGATTTCCCAGTCCGAAGTGCTGATCCCGCAACGCCGGTAACTCTCGCAACGACAGCGGTCCGGCCACCGGTGCCGACTCCGTAGCACCACCGATCCACCACCACAGAGGTCCCGGTCATCCACAGGATGACCGGGACCTTCGTCGTCGTGTGGGTGGTGCGCCCCTCCAGGGGTCGGGCTCTTCTCCTCCCGGTAGTGACACGAGATGCCCCCGGATCCTTGCCGTCGAACCTTAGAGAGACTATGGTTCTCGCAATCCGGAAGCCCATTCTGGAATTGGAGAGTTGGAGGCTGTCCGCGCGCCGAGGACACCTCCCCCCCGAACCGGACCGCGCCCTGTACCACCGGGGTCGTGACATCCGGTGCCGAACCATGCTGTGCATCAATTTGTTTCACACAGAATCGAGGTTGTTCATGAAGGTGGAAGTGGACGCACATCGTTGTCAGGGACACACGCTGTGTGCCATGGCTGCGCCGGAACTGTTCGAGTTGAGCGACATCGACGGACACGCCACCGCCGTGGACGCCGAAGTCTCCGCCGACCGCGAGGAGACCGCGAGGGAAGCCGCCCGCAGTTGCCCCGAACAGGCGATCACCATTCTCTGACGTCCCATCCGTATCGCGATCACCGCACGACGAGAGGGCTAGGCCATGAGTGTCGACGACGCCGTCACCGACTCCAGTCACCGGACACCTGTTTTCCAGTTCGACCGGCACGCACCGGATTACCGCGACAACTTTCTGAGCATCACCGACGAAATGCACTCCAAGTGCCCGGTGGCGTGGTCCGACACCCACGGTGGCCACTGGGTCGCCGCCGGCAGCGACGAAGTATTCGCGCTCACCCGTTCTGCGGACATCTCCAACGATCACGACGTCAAGGGGGTCCGGCGCGGTTACAAGGGGATCATGATCCCCTCTGCGGCCAGGGCGTCCGGAGTCCGGGGCGGCATCCTCGAAATGGACGATCCCGAGCACCGCGAGTTTCGCGCGGTGCTCAATCCCTACCTGTCCCCCGCCGCGATCAAGAAGTGGATCGCACCGATCGACGACGTGATCCGGGCCTGCCTCGACGAGAAGATCGAGTCCGGTGAGATCGACTTCATCGACGACCTCGTGAACATCGTCCCCGCGGTGATCACCCTCGCGATGCTGGGGATTCCCGTCGCCAAGTGGCAGGTCTACTGCGAACCTGTCCACGCAGCCATGTACACCCCACCCGATTCGCCCGACGTCCCCCGCGTGGCAGAGCTGCACCGCAACATGGGACTGGACCTTCTCGCGAACCTTCACGAAATCCGGGAGAACCCTCGCCCCGGCATGGTCGACGCGGTCGCCCGCGCCACCGTCAACGGTGAAAAGCCGGACGATCTCGAACTTCTCGGTGTTCTCAGCCTGCTTATCGGCGGGGGGTTCGACACCACCACCGCGTTGACGTCCCACGCACTCGAATGGCTGTCCCAGAATCCTGATCAGCGTGAAATCCTCAGCACCGAGCGCGAGAGGCTGCTCGACTCGGCGACCGAAGAGTTCCTGCGTTTCTTCTGCCCCTCCGCCGGCGACGGCCGCACTTTCTCCGCCGACGTCGATCTCGGCGGTGTGCAGTTCAAAGAGGGCGAACGGGTCTGGCTCTCGTGGGCGATGGCGAATCGCGATCCGGAGCTGTTCGACGACCCGCACAGCATCGATCTCGAACGTACCGGCAACCGGCACTTCAGTTTCGGGCTGGGCGTGCACCGCTGTATCGGGTCCAACCTGGCTCGCATCATGTTCAAGCGGATGCTGGTCGCGGTGCTCGACCGCATGCCGGACTTCCGGTGCGACCCGGAAGGCACCGTCCATTACGACTCCATCGGAGTCATCCAGGGCATGCGCAAGCTCCCCGCCACCTTCACGCCCGGCACCCGGCTCGGTCCCGGCCTGGAGGAGACCCTCGCCGAACTCCAGCGGGTGGTCGACGAACAGGAACTCGCCGCGCCCGTGACGGCCAACAAGTAGCAACGTCGACGCGTCGCCGGTTCGCCTCTGTAGTCACACGCGGGCCGGTCACGGAAGAGGAATCGATGAATATCGACGATATGGTGATGATCAGCATCGACGACCACGTCGTGGAACCGGCTGACATCTTCGAAAAGCATTTCCCCAAGAGCCTCATGGATCAGGCACCGCGCCTGACCGCCCATCCGCGCAACCCCAACGTGCAAGCCTGGCTGTTCCAGGACACGGTGGTCGGCAGCTCCGGCCTCAACGCCGTCGTCTCCTGGCCCAAGAGCGAATGGGGCATGGACCCCACCGGATACGCCGAAATGCGCCCCGGCGTCTACGACATGGACATGCGCGTGCGCGACATGGATGCCAACGGCACCCTCGCCGCCACACTGTTCGCCACCTTCCCCGGCTTCGCCGGCACCCACCTGGCGAGCCTTCCCGACAAGAAGCTGTCCCTCGCCGCCTGTAAGGCGTTCAACGACTGGGTGGTCGGCGAGGTCCCCAACGCCCACCCGGGACGATTCATCCCGCTCGGGATCATCCCGTTCTTCGACGTCGACGAATCCGTCAAGGAGATCGCGCGACTCGCCGCCATGGGCTGCCGCTCGATCAGCATCCCCGAAACTCCCTACGGTGTCGGCGAAGGTTACCCGGACTTCAAGTCCGGCTACTGGGACCCGATCTTCAAGGCCTGCGTCGACCACAACATCGTGCTCAGCCTGCACATCGGTGGCGGCTTCAGCCTGGTCAAGCGGCCCGAAGGCTTCAACATCGACGACATGATGGTGCTGACGCCGCTCATCTCCACGATCGCCGCGAACGACGTCATGCTCAGCGGGGTCTTCCGGAAGTTCCCGGACCTCAAATTCGCCATGAGCGAGGGCGGCGTGGGCTGGGTGGCTCCGTGGCTCGACCGTCTCGAGCGGCACATCGTCAACCAGTCCTGGACGGGAGCGAGCTTCCTGCCCACGGGCACGACCCCGACGGACGTGTGGCGCAGCAACTTCCTGGCGTGCTACATCACCGAGCCGAGCGGCCTGAACAATCGCGCACACCTGGGCATCGACACCATCGCGTGGGAGTGCGACTACCCGCACTCGGATTCGACCTGGCCGAACTCACCGGAAATCCTGAAAGCCGAGCTGGATCGAGCACGCTGCACCGACGAGGAGATCGACAAGATCACGTTCGGAAATGCCGCGCGGTTCTTCGAGTGGGATCCGTTCGCCCACATCCCTCGTGAGCAGGCGACGGTCGGTGCTCTGCGCGCCCGGGCCACGGACGTCGACATCAGCGAAACCTCCAAGACCGAGTACCGCCGCCGCTACGAACTCGCCCAGTCGTAAGCGGCTACCGCCGACCGAAAAGGAAACACGACATGACAGATACTCCGCAGCTCGATGGCAAGGTTGCCATCGTCACCGGCGCCGGAGGCGGCATCGGGCGGGCCTACTCCCGGGGACTCGCCGAAGCCGGCGCAGCCGTGGTGCTTGCCGACGTCAACATCGAGTCCGCCACAGCGGCTGCCGACGAACTGACGGCCGCGGGACATCGCGCACTCGCCGTCGCCGTCGACGTCCGGGACGAAACGAGCACCGGTGAGATGGCGGCCACGGCGGCCGCGCACTTCGGGTCCGTCGACATCCTGGTCAACAATGCCGGACTGATGGCCGAAGTGGTCGGCGAGGGCTCTCTCACCACCATGGACATAGACCTCTGGAACCGCACGCTCGCCGTCAACCTCACCGGTCCCCTGCTCTGCAGCCGCGCCGTAGTTCCCTATATGAAGGAACGCGGCTACGGCAAGATCGTGAACCAGTCGTCGAGCGGCGCCTTCATGGCCGCACAGGCCTACGGCATCACCAAACTGGGCCTGGTGAGCATGACCGTGTCGCTGGCACGCGAACTGGCGCCGTTCGGTATCCGCGTGAACGCGATCGCACCGGGAATGGTCAACACCGAGGCCGGGTCGATCGCCTCGCCGCCCGAGCTCAAGGAGATGGTCAAGCACGCCATCCCGTTCCCCTTCGGCGAACCGGAGGAGCTGATTCCCGGGCTGCTGTATCTGGTCTCGTCCGGCAGCGACTGGGTGACCGGCCACACCCTCAACATCGACGGCGGCTGGGTCGTACGAGTCTGATGTTCCTGTCCTTCAATACTTCTCGTAGAAAGTGAACGCATGAAGAACTACCTGCTCGTCGAATCACATCCCTCTCACCCCGAGCGTCTCGAGGAATTCAATCGGTGGTACGACGAGGTCCATATCCCCGAGGTTGTAGCACTCGACGGATTCGTCGGCGCTATCCGCCTGGCACCGGCCGATCCCGACGGGGGACCGTCGGTCACCATCTACGAACTCGACGGTGACCCACAGGCCGCCAAGGACAATGTGCATGCGGCCGCGGCGGCGAAGCAGCTGAACATGTCCGACTCGCTGAGCTACGGCCCGATTCCGAAGATGCGCATCCTCGCGCTGCAATCGGAATACTCCAAGCCGCGCGTATAGCGCATCACGAACTGCGGGGGCGACGAAAACCCCTGTGCCACGGGCGGGGACGCGACAGCGTCCTCGCCCTTCGCGCTTCGCGGCTGTGGTTTACTTTCGGGCTCAGCACTCCCCGAGGTCACCCCGGGAGCGCCGCACCCCCAAGGCGGCGGCGAGCACGGCACACTGCTCGTCGAAGAAGCCCTGGGCCACACGCTTTCTCGACGCTACGAGATCGAAACCGTGGAATGCGCCCTCGACGATGTGGAATCCGCACGGCACTCCCGCCGATGCCAACCGGTCGGCGTACTCGCGATTCTCCGCGAAGAACAGATCGTGTGAACCCACACCGATCCACGCTGGAGGAAGATCGCCGAGGTCGTCACGTCGCGCCGGCACCGCTTCGCTCCGGTCGGCAGCGCCGAGGTAGCTTTCCCACCCGAACCGATTCGACCTCTCGTCCCACAAACGGGTGTGTCGTGGTCCGGTACCGGTGCGATCGTCGAGCATCGGGTACACCAGCAACTGGAAAACCGGCGGTGGGATCTCCCGGTCACGAGCGCGGAACGCGAGCGCGGCAGCAAGTCCCCCGCCGGCGCTCGCACCGCCGATCGCAATCCGCGAGGCATCCACTTCCGGACGCCGGGTCAGCCACTCGTAGATCCGGCTGCAGTCCTCGACCGGGACCGGATACGAATGTTCCGGTGCAAGCCGGTACTCGACCGAGGCCACCGTGATTCCGAGTTCCTCCGCGAACCGCCGGCAGAGTGCGTCGTCCTGTGCGGCGCGCCCGAACACGTACCCACCGCCGTGGATCCAGAGCAGGGCGGGCCCTGGTTCGTCACCCCGAGCGGTCGACGGACGGAACCAGCGGACGGCGACACCGGGTTCGAGCACATAGACATCCGGATCTTTGCCACGGATCGCGCGAGTGAGCGTGCGCAGCACCGGCAGCGACCTCGGAGTGACCGTCCGGCGGGGTGCAAGCAGCGCGATCCACCGCAGATCGGGATGGAATCCAGGTAGCGAACGCAGGCGATCGATCAAGAATCACCTCGGTCGGCAACCGGCATTGTTGATCTCCTTGTCGTTCCGGGTCCGGCGATAATAGACGCATCGAGACGGGCACCGGGTGCTCGGTGCCCGGTGCCCGCCTCGATGCCCGTTGGATCAGGACTTTGCGGCAGTCAGCTTTGCGATGTTGGACTGGAAGTCCGCGCTCTGGAACGTCATCTCCTCGGCACTCATCGCGTAGTCGAGTGTCGCCAGCACAGCCCGCTCGAGATGAATGTTGAGCAGTCTCTTGGTGGCCTCGATAGCCTTTTGTGGCTGCTCCGAAATGCGCTTGGCGCACGCGAGCGCCTCGCTCAGCGGGTCGGCGACGACGTGGTTCGCCAGGCCCAGTTGGCAGGCACGTTCGGCAGGAATCCGCTGGCCACTGAACGCGAACTCCTTGGCCTGCAGCAAGCTGATCTGGAGCGGCCACGTCAGGGGGCCACCGTCGGCGGCGACCAAACCGACCTGGACGTGGGGGTCCGCCAGGTACGACTTCTCGCCCATGTAGACCATGTCGCTGAGCGCGACCAGACTGCAGCCCAGACCCACGGCCGGACCGTTGACCGCCGCGATCACGGGAATGCGGCACCGTGCCATTCCGAGCACGATCTCCCGGCCGTCGGCGATCGTCTTCGCCCGCAGGTCCGCGTCTTTCGCCAGTTCGGCGAGGTAGGTGAAGTCGCCACCGGCGGAGAATGCCCGGCCGGCACCGGTGATCACCGCAGCACGCGCGTCGCGGTCGGCGCTCAGGCGCGGCCACAACCGGGCCAGTCCCTCGTGCAGGGGATCGTTGACGGCGTTGAGGTCGTCGGGCCGGTTGAGGGTGATGATCCGCAGGGAACCATCGGCCCTGACGTCGATTTCGTCGGGCATGTCGTACATGTCAGACCCCCAATCCGAGGATGCGTGAAGCGATGATGTTCTTCTGGATCTGCGAGGTGCCGCCCATGACACTCTGTGCCCGGCTGTACATGTACGACCCCAGCAGCTCGGGATCGCGGGTACCGGCCACGGACAAGGCCGCGTGCCCGACCGACTGGTCGACCCACGTCATGAGCAGCTTGTCGAGCGAGCCCTCCGACCCGTGCGAGACGCCGTCGAGCTGTTCGGACAACCGGCGTCGCACGTGCAGTCGCAACATCTCCGATTGCACAGCGGCCCAGGCCAGGTCTTCGGGCGGCCTGCCCTCGACACGGGCGGCGAGCTGGCGGACGAGCTTGCCGTAGCGCGCCGCGAATCCGAGCGTGGACGGTTCCCGCTCGTGACCGACGACCGTCATCGCCACACGCCAGCCTTCGCCGGGCGCACCGACCATCCGGTCCGCAGGAACCCGGGCGCCGTCGAACAGCACCTGCCCGAATTCCTTGGTGACGCCACTGATCATCTTCAGGGGCCGCTGCTCGATCCCGTCCTGGTGCATGTCGACGATGAACGCCGAAATCCCCTTGTGCCGAGGCGCCGTCGGATCGGTGCGCGCGAGCAGCAGGCACCAGTCCGCCACATCGGAATAACTCGTCCAGACCTTGTGCCCGTGCAGGACGTATTCGTCGCCGTCTCGCGTGGCGGTGGTCGTGAGCGACGCCAGGTCGGAGCCGGCACCGGGTTCGCTGAAGCCCTGGCACCACCGCTCGGTCCCGTTGATCATCCCCGGCAGGAACCGATCGCACAGTTCTTCACCGGCGTGGTGGCCGAGCCCCACGACGAGGTAGCCCAGGCTGGGTCGCGGCGGCGCACCCGCGATGGCGAGTTCCTCGTCGAGGATCACATCGTATACGGGCGGCAGGTCTTGTCCGCCATGCTTTTCCGGCCAGGACAAACCGAAGAATCCGGCGCCGTACAGTGCCTGGTGCCAGTCACCCTGGCGAGCCCAGTACTCGTCGCCCGAGGTGGGGAACGTGCCGGCTACCTGAGCGAGCCACGTGCGCAGGCGTTCGCGGAAGGCTGCTTCGTCCGGCGAGTCACGAAAGTCCAAGGTCGATCTCCTCCAGGCTCACGGGGAACAGTTCGGTGGACGTCAGCGCCCGCCGCAGATAGACGTGCTCGATGCACTCCCAGGTGTTGCCGATGCCGCCGTGCACCTGGACGGCGGTTTCGCACACCGTGCGTGCCGCTCGCGCGCAGTAGATCTTCGCGATGCGCGCTGCGCGGACCGCGTCGGCCGGTGCAAGCTCGTCGACCGCCCACGCCGCGTGACGCAGCACGCTGATCGATCCTTCGATCAGCGCTTGGCTCTCGGCGAGCAGGTGCGCCACGGCCTGATACGAGCCGATCGCCTTGCCGTACTGCTCGCGAATCTTGGCGTACTCGATCGCGACAGTCTGCGCTCCGCGGGACGTGCCGACGAGGTCGGCACACGTCGCCACCAACGCGAGCGCGTATCCGCGCTCGATGGGCTCGGCGTCCAGATCTCCGATCGGGGTGTACGGCTCGGTGAGGGTGGCGAATCCGCGGGTGAGGTCGGCGCCGGGTGCTGCCTCGCCGATCTCGGCAGACAGCACTGTCGTGCCGCGGACCACCAGGGCCTGCTTCAGGCCGTGTGCGTCGAACGCGTCGTCACCGATCGCTATCGCCCACGTCTGCTGGTCCTCACTGAGGTGACGACGCAGATCGTCGGCGAGCACGGGCCCGAGGAAGGGAACGTCGACGAGGCCGCGGCCGAATTCCTCGGCGATGATCGCCACCTCGACTCCCGACGCACCGTCGGAGCGCAGCGAGCGCCAGCCGGTGGAGTCGACGGTCTTCTCCAGTCGCGCGCGGCGCGCCGCGTCGTCGAGGTCCTGGACCGATCCCGGTCCCAGCTCGTCGGCCAGCCTGGCGGCAGCGTCTCTCAGCTGCTGTTGTTCATTCGTCAGACGTACGTCCATGGCGCTCCTCGAGTAGTCGGCGCAACACCTTGCCGGAGGGCAAGCGGGGAATTTCGGGGACGAGAATCACGCGGCTGGGTCGCTTGTAGGACGCGAGCCGTTCGCCCACATAGGCGATGACCTCGTCGGGATCGATCGTCGCGGTCGCGGTGGCCGACACCGCCGCTACCACTGCCTCGCCCGCGGCCTCGTCGGCGACTCCGAACACCGCGCAGTCGGCTACGTCCGGGTGGCCGTGCAGTACCGCTTCGACTTCGGCGGGAGCGACCTGGAAGCCTTTGACCTTGATCATTTCCTTGGATCGGTCGGTGATACGGACCCAGCCGTCTTCGTCGACGGACCCGACATCGCCCGTTCGGTACCACCCGTCGTCGAAGGCGTCGACGGTCGCCTCGTCCGGAAGATAACCGGCCATGAGCGACGGGGATTTCACCTGGATCTCGCCGCGTTCACCCGGCGCGACCTGTTGGCCCGTGCCGAGCGACACGACTCGCAACTCCACACCGGGGGCGGCGCGGCCGACGCTGTCGAGACGGGCTCCGCTCACCGGGTTGCACGCGATGACGGGTACTTCGCTCGCACCGTAGGCCGGGACCCATGGCACACCGGTGCGGCGCGTGATCGTCGCGGCAACACTCTCGGTGACCGGGGTCGCCCCCCACATGATGTAGCGGAGCGAGGACAGGTCCAGCGACTCGAGGTCGGGATACGAGGCGATGGCCATGGCGATGGGAGCGACGGCCATCTCCACGGTGATCTTGTCCCGCTCGATGTGACGCAAGACGGTCTCGAGGTCGAACCGCCTGTGGAGTCGCATCCAGGCACCGGCTTCGAGCACCGTGGCGATGTTGAGGAGGCCGAGGATGTGCGACGGCGGCGTGGCGATCTGGATCCGGTCTGCCGGCGTCAATGCGAGAGCGTCGCGCCAGTGCACCACTGCGGCGCCGAAGGACGCGTGTGTGTGCCGGACGGCTTTGGGCAGGCCCGTGGTTCCCGAACTGAACACGAGCACCGCGTCCGCATCCCGATCCGCACCCGAGGGAAAGCCCGATCCGCCGCGGGCGGTTTCCCGCCGCTCCGGGACGGGATCGTCGAGGTGCACCATCGGAAGGGGTACGTCGCGGTCCGCTGCGGCTTCGGCGAGGACGGCCGCGTCCCCTACCGCCGCCACCGGGCCGGTGACGGCGAAGGCGTGCTCGACCTCGGTCCGCTTCCAGGACGGGCTCAGGAGGACGACGACGGCGCCGAGGCGCCAGATCGCCTTGACCGCGATCAGGAACTCGGGACGGTTCGACGACATCAGTGCGACCCGGTCGCCCGTACCGACGCCCTGGTCGCGGAGACGCAGTGCGAGACCGTCGGCGCATGCGTCGAGATCGGCGAGTGTGTACTCGCGATCTTCGAATGCCAGCACGGCGGGCTCTGTCATGGCGCTCTCTCGCGTATGGGAATCGTCCCGAGAGGTTTCACTCTCGCGTGTGAGAATAGTACTCTCCACTTAGTAGAATATTCATACCAGGAGGAGACGGTCCATGGCGAGACCACCATTGTTTCAGCGCGCGACCGTGACCCGGATCGTGAAGGAGACCGACGACGCGCGCACCTACGTGCTCGCTCCGCACGACGGACCCTTCACCTACAAGTCCGGGCAGTTCTGCACCTTCAAGGTGACGGTCGACGGAACCGACCTGTACCGGTCGTACTCGATGTCGAGTGCTCCCGAGACCGACACCGAACTGATGACCACCGTCAAGCGGGTACCCGGAGGCGCGGTCTCGAACTGGCTCCACGATCATGTGGCAGAGGGCGATGAAGTCGACATCACCCGCCCGGCAGGCACTTTCCTGCTCCGCCCGGCCGAGGGCCCGGTGCTCGGATTCGCGGGCGGCAGCGGCATCACTCCGATTCTGTCGCTGGCCAAGAGTGCCCTCGCCTCCACCGACCGCCGAGTCCGCCTGCTCATCGCCGACCGCGATCGTGCCTCCGCCATCTTCGAGACGGTCACCGCAGACCTGGTCGCCCGGTATCCGGGGCGGTTCGAGGTCGTCCGGCACTACGACGACGAGAGCGGACTGCTCGATCCCGCCTCCGTCGCGGCCTTCGTCGGACCCGACACGGCGGCCGACAGTTACCTGTGCGGACCGGAGCCCTTCATGGACATGATCGAAGGCGCACTGACGGGCCCGGGCAACGTGTACAGCGAACGCTTCGGAAGTGCCGCCGAACCCATCCGCCCCGACGTCCCGGTCGCGGACCTCCCGGCTGCGGACGCACCCGTGGCCGCCGCAACACCCGCTCCGCCGATCGAGGGCACCGTCTCGATCCGTCTCGGGAGCCAGCGGGTGTCCGTCCCGCGACATCCGGGCGAGACTCTGCTCGAGAGCGCCCGGCGGGCCGGGTTGGCACCGCCGTTCTCGTGCGAGGCAGGGAACTGCGCGACCTGCATCGCCAAGATCGTCGACGGCAGTGCGACGATGCGCGTGAACGACGCACTCAGCGACGACGAGATCGCCGACGGCTACGTCCTCACGTGCCAGGCAGTGCCCGACAGCAACGACATCCGGGTGCGGTACGAGTAGAGGTTCACCGGAACCTGCACGACGGACAGTGATCTGCTCGGGAGATTCCCGAGCAGATCACTGTTGCGAGCAGAGGATCAGAGTGAGGGAGCGGGCACGTCGTCGTTGTGCTCGCCGAGACGCGGCGGTGCGCCGTACCGCGGTTCGTATCCCTCGATGCGGATCGGACTGCCCACGAGGCGGAAATCGCCGGCGGTGATCACCGCGTCCGGAGTTGCCTCGAGCGCATCCGGCAGCGATCGCACCGCTGCGGCCGGAACCCCGAGCGGCCGTAACCGGCGTTCCCATCCCGATGCGCTGTCGCCGGCCAGCACAGCCGTGACGACCTCGAGCACCTCGTCGCGGCGCGCGGCGCGTTCGGCCATCGTGCCGAAACCGTCGATGCCCGCTTCGGCGGCAAACGTCCGCCAGAAACCGTCGTGCGTGATGAACAGCGCGAGAGTTCCGTCGGCGGTCGGGAACAGCTGAGCCGGAACATAATACGAGTGGGCACCGTGTGGCATGCGCCGCGGCGCGGTGCCCTCGTTCAGATACGCCGAGGCACGGTAGTTGAGCTGCGACAGCATCACGTCGTGCAACGAGACGTCCAGTTGCCCACCGCGACCGGACACGATCTGTGCGAGCAGACCCAGGGCGGCGGTCAGGCCGGTGGAGTTGTCCGCCGCCGAATAACCGGGCAGCGTGGGCGGCCCGTCGGGGTCGCCGGTCAGCGCGGCGACGCCCGTGACAGCCTGGATGACGTAGTCGAACGCCGGATCGTCGCCGTTGTGCAGGCCGTACCCGGTGAGCGCGACACACACGATCTTGTCGTTTCGGGTGCGCAACGACTCGTATGTCAGTCCGAACTTCCGGATCGCCGAGGGCTTGAGATTGACGAGCAACGCATGGGAGACGGACGCCAGCTCACCGAGCCTCTCCTGGCCCTCCTCGGTCGAGAGATCGAGACAGATACTGCGTTTCCCGCGGTTGAGACTCGCAAAATACGCGTCGCTCACCTGCCGGGAGAGATCCCCGGTCGGCGGCTCGATCTTCGTGACCTCGGCACCGAGATCGGCGAGCATCATCGTGGCGTACGGGCCCGCGAGGATGTGACCGACCTCGAGAATTCGAATTCCCGCGAGTGGACCCGCCGTCACCTCAGTTCCTTCGCCAGCTCGGCAACGACTTCACGGGTCTTGTACTTCGACGCGACCAGTTCGTCGCGGGTGTTGCCGATGGGCAGCAGGCGCATGGACAGGTCCGTCACGCCGGCGTCGCGGTAACGACGGAACCCGGCGAGGATCGCTTCTTCGTCACCGACGATCGCCATGGAGCCGATGTCCTTGGCCTCACCCTGCTCGAGGAGTCGCTGGTAGTTGGGCGAGATCTCGGCCTCGGCAAGGATCCGGTTGGCTCGCTCGCGAGCGACCTCCTCCTCGTCCGGCGCGCAGAGGCACACCGGAACACCCGCCACGATCCGCGGATCCGGGCGTCCGGCCTCGGCGGCCGCCTTGGTGATTCGCGGCACGATGTGCTCACCGATCGCGCGCTCGTCGGCCATCCACAGGATCGTTCCGTCCGTGTGCTCTCCCGCGATCCGGAGCATGACCGGCCCGAGCGCGGCCACCAGGATCGGCATCGGTGCGACCGGGGCGATATCGAGCGGGTTGTGCACGGTGAACGTGTCGTTCTCCACGTCCACCGAACCCGGCCCGCGCTGCGCCGCGTTGAGAACCTCGAGGTAGTCGCGGGTGTACTTGGCAGGCTTGTCGTAGGAGAGCCCCAGCATGTCCTCCACGATCCAGTGGTGCGACGGACCGACACCCAGCGCGAGCCGCCCGTTCAGAGCGGCGTGCGTCGACAGCGATTGCCGGGCCAGCGCGATCGGGTGCTGCGCCTGGAGCGGCACGACCGCCGTGCCGATCTCGATGCGGCTGGTTCTCGTGCCCATCAACGCAACCGCGGTGAGGGCGTCGAAATCCGTGGGGATCTGCGGAACCCACACCGTGTCGAATCCTGCGGCTTCGGCCCATTCGACGTCTTTCAGCATGCGGTCGACCTTGCGGGCGGTATCACCCTGCTCCGGGCCGACCATCACTCCGATACGCACGATTCCTCCAACTTCCCGAACTCGATTGTGTGGGTGCCGCGCGTCGTCACAGCGGCGCAGCCGTGCCCGTCAATTTCCGGACCTCGTCGACCAGGACATCCAGCGGAGTACTGGTGGGACACACGGCTGCTGCGCCCGCGGCGAGAAGCTTGGGCACGTCGCTCTGCGGAATCGTGCCGCCGACGATCACGGCGATATCGCCGGCGTCGGCCGCACGGAGTTGTTCGACGACCTTGGTCGTGAGTGCGACGTGGGCGCCCGAGAGAATGCTGAGACCCACCACCGCGACGTCTTCCTGCACCGCGATCGAGACGATGTCCTCGACCTTCTGACGGATGCCGGTGTAGATCACTTCGAATCCGGCGTCGCGGAGGGCACGGGCGACGATCTTGGCGCCGCGATCGTGCCCGTCGAGACCGGGCTTGGCGACGAGGATGCGGGCGCTCATCAGAACACCACCGGCTGCTGGAATTCGCCCCAGACGTTCTTGAGCGCGGACACCATTTCGCCGACGGTGCAATACGCGTTGGCGCAGTCGATCAGGCGGTGCATCAAATTCTCGGTTCCTTCCGCAGCGCGGGACAATTCGGCGAGGGTGGTGCGCACGGCCTCGGGGTCGCGTTCCGCCTTCACTTTCGCCAGGCGCTCGAGTTGCATCTCGCGTCCCAGCGCATCGAGTTCGTACGTGGAGATCTCCGGCGCGGGCTCGTCGGAGACGAACTTGTTGACACCGACCACGGGACGCTCGCCACCTTCGATCTCCTTGTGGGTCTTGTATGCCTCGTCGGCGATCAGACCCTGTAGGTAACCGTCTTCGATCGCGCGGACCATGCCGCCGTGCGCTTCGAGGTCGGCCATGATCTCGATGATGCGTTCTTCGGTGGCATCGGTGAGTGCCTCGACGAAGTACGAACCGCCGAGCGGGTCGGCGACACGGGTCACGCCGGTCTCGTACGCGAGGATCTGCTGCGTGCGCAGCGCGAGGGTCGCCGATTCCTCACTGGGGAGGGCAAACGGTTCGTCCCACGCAGCGGTGAACATCGACTGCACACCGCCGAGCACGGAGGCCATGGATTCGTAGGCGACCCGCACGAGATTGTTCTGGGCCTGCGGCGCGTAGAGCGACGCCCCGCCGGCCACACACCCGAAGCGGAACATCGACGCCTTGTCGGTGGTCGCACCGTAACGCTCGCGGACGATGGTCGCCCACCGCCGGCGCCCGGCACGGTACTTGGCGATCTCCTCGAAGAAGTCACCGTGGGTGTAGAAGAAGAACGAGATCTGCGGAGCGAACTGCTCGATGGTCATCCGCCCGCGCGCGAGAACGGTGTCGCAGTAGGTGACACCGTCGGCGAGAGTGAACGCCATCTCCTGGACCGCGTTGGCGCCGGCGTCACGGAAGTGCGCACCTGCCACCGAGATCGCGTTGAAGCGCGGTACCTCGGCTGCACAGAATTCGATGGTGTCGGCGATGAGCCGCAACGACGGTTCCGGAGGCCAGATCCACGTGCCGCGGGACGCGTACTCCTTGAGGATGTCGTTCTGGATGGTGCCGGTGAGTTTCTCGCGCGGCACCCCCTTGCGCTCGGCGGCGGCGACGTAGAAGGCCAGCAGGATGGCGGCGGTTCCGTTGATGGTGAAGCTCGTGCTGATCTTGTCGAGCGGAATGTCCTCGAACAGGATCTCGGCGTCGGCGAGGGTGTCGACGGCGACGCCGACGCGACCCACCTCCTCACCGACCTCCGGATCGTCGGAGTCGTAACCGCACTGAGTAGGGAGATCGAGCGCGACCGACAGGCCCGTGCCGCCCTGCTCGAGGAGGTAGCGGTACCGCCGGTTGGACTCCTCGGCGGTTCCGAATCCGGAGTACTGGCGGAACGTCCACAACCGGCCCCGATAGCCGGTGGCGAAGTTGCCGCGGGTGAAGGGGAATTTGCCCGGCGCAGGCGGCTCGGTACCCCGGTCGTCCGGCCCGTAGACCGGCTCGAGCGGGATACCCGACGAGGTTTCGGTGAAGTCGTTCACGCTGGATACATTACTTGCAGAAAAAGAGAATGCCAATATCATCGCTGAGAACGGAACGGTTTCACTGATACGACCTGGGAGAACGATGACGAGCCAGAACGCACTCACCGACCGCACCATGGTCATCTCCGGCGCCAGCCGCGGGATCGGCCTCGCTATCGCCACCGCAGCGGCCCGGCAGGGTGCGAACGTGGTCCTGCTCGCCAAGACCGCCGAGCCCCACCCCCGGCTGAAGGGCACGGTCCACACCGCTGTCGCCGAGATCGAGGCGGCCGGCGGCAAAGCCGTCGCCGTCGTCGGCGATGTGCGCAAGGAAAGCGACGTCCAGCAGGCAGTCGATGCCGCGGTGGAGCGTTTCGGCGGTATCGACTTCTGCGTCAACAACGCGAGCGCGATCGCCACGGAACCGACCGAACAGCTCTCGGCCAAGAAGTACGACCTCATGCAGGAAATCAACTGCCGCGGCACCTTCCTCCTCACGAAGGCGGCGCTGCCGCACCTGCGGAACTCGCCCAACGCCCACGTGCTCACCATCTCCCCGCCGCTGAACATGAACCCCTACTGGCTCGGAGTGCACCCCGCCTACACCCTGTCGAAGTACGGAATGTCCCTGCTGACGTTGGGTTTCGCAGCCGAGTTCGCCGAGGCCGGCATAGCGGCGAACTGCCTCTGGCCCGAGACGTTCATCGCGACGTCGGCGGTCGCGCACATGCCGGACGGTGACGCGCTCCTGTCGTCCTCGCGCAGCCCGGAGATCATGGCCGACGCCGCGGTGGCGATCCTGTCGCGCTCTGCGAAGGACGCCACGGGTCGCTGCTTCATCGACGCGGATGTACTCACCGAATCGGGTGTGACCGATCTGTCCGGCTACGGCGGCGGCGACAACCCGCAGTGGGACCTGTTCCTCGACAAGGACTGACGAACCCCGCGCCGTACTCACCCTGCGCCGTACTCACTCCGCGCCGTACTCACCCTGCGCCGTGCCGGCCGGGTGGGTACGGCGCGTGAAGGTCGAAACGCACGCCGATCATGCGGATCACGAAGCACACCGCCGCCGCGCCGAACGCGACTAGGGTGCCCTGATACCCGAAACTGTGTGCAGCCGTGAATATTCCGGCTCCGATGAGGGCAGGAATTGCGTAGAGCTCACTCCGCAGGACGGTAGGCACACGACCGATCATGACGTCACGGATGGTCCCGCCACCCACCGCGGTCACGGCACCGACGAGAACGGCCTGTGTCACCCCGAAACCCAAGTCCAGGGCCTTGTATGCGCCCAGCACTGCGAACACACTCAATCCGATCGCATCGAACACGGTGATCGTCGCGTTGAGCCGATCGAGTCTGTGGCCGAGGGCGAAGGCGACGAGACCGCCGGAAGCAGCGAGGGCGAGATATCGCCAGTCGAGGAAAGTTGCCGGGGGCAGGGCCCCGAGAAGCACGTCGCGGACCGTCCCGCCGCCCAGACCGGTGAACATGCCGAGCGTGACGATCCCGACGATGTCGAGTTTCTCGGCCCGCACGGCCGTCAACGCACCGTTGAGTGCGAACGCAAATGTCCCGACGAGGTCGAGCACCAGCCACACTGGTGTTTCGGTCGGCATTGCACGAGATATACCCGGTGCCACCGGAAGATTCTCCGTTTTCGGCGGATCGGAGGTGTGACGAGCCACCGCCGTCCCGGCGAGCCGGAGGCACACGCTCGCGCTAGGAGCGGGGGGTGCGCCTGTGCCCGCGTCGCACCCGGGTGCGTTCGTCTTCCGAAAGCCCACCCCAGATACCGTGGCGTTCGCCGGATTCCAGAGCGTATTCCAGGCATTCTTCCCGCACCGCACATTGCCCGCACACCGTCTTCGCAGCGACGAGGCGGTTCTCCCGCGCGGCACCGCGCTCGTTGTCGGGGTGGAAGAACAGCGAGCCGTCCACGTCGCGGCACTCGGCATGCATCTGCCAATCCCACGACTCCGCGACGGGCGGCGGCAACTTGAGCAACTTCAGCGCGGGCACGGTCACACCTCCTTCGCCATACGACGGTATATGCGGATCAGGTTGTCCGTAGACGCATCACCCGACTCCGGCTCACCCA
>JADGMW010000038.1_pt1 | contig 155305 bp, 139 predicted proteins | sample 8641801 | NCBI WGS metagenome assembly JADGMW01 (sample SAMN16272018, study PRJNA661076) | feces metagenome | isolation source: fecal sample from diarrhoea affected cattle A | host: Bos taurus | place: South Africa: Lokaleng Village, Mahikeng | collected 2019-09 | reverse complement strand
CCCGGCTGATGCCACCACTAAAGCACAGATCCTCCACACAAGCCGGGTGATGACGATAGAGCCGATGGGCAGGAGAACGGTTGGCAGTCGGGCAAAAGCCCCCCCCACCCTAGCGCCGCTACGGCCCGGAGGGCCTAAGCTTTGCTACCCTCCCCACATAGGGGGAGGGAGACTTCAGTGTTTGCGGGCACTATATGCCAAGGCCACGAGGGGTTGCCCGTCTGGTGCCCAAAAAGTTCAGAACGGATAGTGGATGTGCTCGGCGCCCTGGACGGTGATCCAGCGTAGGTCGGTGAATTCGGCGATGCCGGCTTTGCCGCCGAAGCGGCCGTAGCCGGAGGCTTTGACGCCGCCGAAGGGCATCTGGGCTTCGTCGTGGACGGTGGGGCCATTGACGTGGCAGATGCCGCTCTGGATGCGGCCGGCGACGGCCATGGCGCGGGTGACATCACGGCCGAAGACAGCGGCGGCAAGGCCATATTCAGTGTCGTTGGCCACACGGATGGCTTCATCAACGCCGCTGACGCGGGTGACCGCGACGATGGGGCCGAAGGTTTCCTCGTGGAAGATTTTCATCTCGGCGGTGACGTGATCGACCACCGTGGCTTCCATGATGGCGCCGTCAATGCCGCCGCCGGCGACGATCTTGGCGCCCTTGGCGACAGCGTCCTTGATGAGGCCATCAATGCGCTGGGCCGCCGACGCATCGACAAGGCATCCGAGCGGGGTGTTGTTTTCGCGTGGGTCGCCCGCCTTGAGGGTTTTGGCCTTGGCGGCGAGGGCTGAGACGAAGTCGTCGGCGATGGCGGCATCGACGACGATGCGCTCGGTCGACATGCAGATCTGGCCCTGGTTCATATAGGCGCCGAAGGCGGCGGCCGCGACGGCCTCATCGATATCCGCATCATCGAGGACGACGAAGGGCGCCTTGCCGCCGAGTTCGAGCAAAGCGGGTTTCAAATGGCGCGCCGAAAGTTCGGCGATGTGCCGGCCGACCTTGGTGGACCCGGTGAAATTGATCCGGCGCACGCCCGGATGGGCGATCAGCGCCTCGACCAGCTGGGGGGCATCGGTCGGCGCATTGGAGAGGACATTGAGCACGCCCTTGGGCAGGCCCGCCTCGACCAGCGCATCGGCAATGAGGCGATGGGTGCGCGGGCAGATTTCGCTCGACTTGAAGATGACGGTATTGCCGCAGGCGAGCGGGGTCGCGATGGCGCGGATGCCCAGGATCACTGGAGCGTTCCAGGGGGCGATGGAGAGCACGACGCCGGCGGCCTGGCGCACGCCATAGGCGGTCGAGCCGGGGCGATTGGAGGGAATGATCTCGCCGGTGATCTGGGTAGTGAGGCCAGCGGCTTCGCGCAGCATGTCGGCCGAGAGCATGACGTTGAAACCCGCCCAACCGGCCGTTGCGCCGGTTTCGGCGGCCATGGCGGCGATGATCTCTGGGCCCTTGGCTTCGAGCTTTTCGGCCGCAGCAAGGAGGATTTTGCGGCGGGCGCCGGGGCTGGTGCGGCTCCACTCGACAAAGGCGGCGGCGGCGACATCGGCAGCGCGGATGCCGTCTTCGACGCTTGCCGCGGCGGCCGTGGTCGCAATTTCTCCATCCAGCGGATTGCGCCGCTCGAAGCTGGCTCCTCCCGTCGCCTGAACGTCCTGATTGTCGATCAGCAGGCCGAGACTTGTCATGCGATAACCTCCGTTTGCATGGGTTCCGGCGCCGGGGGGCGGCGCGATGGGGCGGTAAGGGAGACAGAAAAATCGGCAATGGCAAGAGCGGTGCCGAGAGCGTGATCAGGCCCGCAAGCGCGCGGCGATATCGCGGACGATCTGCATCAGGCTGATGGCGGCAAGACCCGGCGGCGTGTCGGCGCGGGTGGTAAAACCAACGGGCCCAAGAGTTTCGCTGGTGTCGACCGGCAGCAGCGCCAATTGCCCATCAGCGACGTCGCGGGCGACGACCCCCTCGGAAATTATCCACACCGCCTCGGTGGCGCGGACATAGGAACGGCCAAAGGCATTGGAGATGGTTTCGACCTCATCGCGGAGGCTCGTGAGGCCATTGGCGCGCAAGAGGCGCTCGACCGAGGGGCGGATGACCGAGCCGGGCGTGGGCATCAGTACCTGAAAGGGCGCAATGCTGCGGAGGGTGAAATCGGGCTGATCCAGCAGGGGATGACCAGGTCGCACCGCCATGACGACGCGCTCGGAATAAAGATGCTCGAAGGAGAGGCCCAGCATGGCTTCGGGTTCGGCCATGCGGCCAATGACGAGATCGACGTCCCCGGTGCGCAGGCGCGTGAGGAGATAATCATTGGGGCCGGTGACGATGCGGGTGTGGACGCCTGAATGGTCGGCGGTGAAGGTCTGGACCGCCTCGGGCAGGATGCGGGCCGAGACGGTTGGCAGCGCGCCGACGCGGACAAGCGCGGTTTCGCCCCCGGTGCGGGCGGCATCCATACCCTGGCGAAGAGCGGCGATGGCGGTCGAGGCATAGCGATAAAAGATTTCGCCAAAGGCGGTGAGCTGGAGTTTGCGGCGGGCCCGATCAAAGAGCCGCGTGCCCAGAATGTCTTCCAGGTCCTGCACCGTCTTGGTGGCGGCGGGCTGGCTGATATTGAGCGCCGCGGCGGCGCGGACAACGCTGCGCTGGCGGGCGACTTCGAGAAAGCAGGCCAAATGGCGCAGTTTGATACGCGGATCGATCAGGCGCTCGGTCACTTCTTGCGACTTCCGGTTATTCAACCAGCCTCGAAGAGGCATAATTTCACATTTAGAATAACCACTGGGTTATAATCTGGCGAGCGTTTATCATTTTACCTCGGCCGGCGGACGGGCTTTAATCGGCCTGACGAGGGGTAGAACATGCTTTTTGCAGATATTGGCGGCGTGGTGCTGCATTACCGGGTCAGTGGACCAGCAGGGGCGCCTGTCGTGGCCTTGGCCAATTCGCTGGGCACGGATGGACGCATCTGGGACGGTGTGATCGCGCGGCTGGCCGAGACTTATCGCGTCATTTCCTATGACAAGCGCGGACACGGGCTGAGCGACGCGCCGGCGGGCGAGTATAGCCTCGATCAGCATGTGGATGATTTATCGGGGCTGCTCCACCATCTCGGTGTGGACGAGTTGGCGCTGGGCGGGGTTTCGGTCGGCGGGCTGATCGCGCAGGGATTTGCGCTGAAATATCCGGGGCGGCTCAAAGCTCTGGTGCTCTGTGACACGGCGCCGAAAGTCGGCGACGCCGCATTCTGGAATGCGCGACTGGAAAAAGTTCTGACCGAAGGGCTCGGGGCAATTGCCGAAGGGATTATGGAGCGCTGGTTCAGCCCCGGTTTCCGCGAAAATGAGCGCGTGGCGCTGGCCGGGTGGCGCAACATGTTCCTGCGCGCCGACGCCAAGGGCTATGCGGCCACCTGCGCGACGCTGCGCGATGCCGATCTGCGGAGCGAAATCGGAAAGATTTCGGTGCCGACGCTGGTGGTTGCGGGGGAAGATGACTTGGCAACGCCGCCCGATCTCGTGCGGGGCACGGCCGAGGCAATCCCCGGGGCGCGTTTCGTAAGCCTGCCGGGCGTAGGCCATATTCCTTCCATCGAGCGGCCGGCGGAGCTGGCAACGCTGATGGCCGATTTTTTCAAGGAGGCCGGTCATGGCTGACAAGACGCGGTTCGAGCAGGGCATGGAAACGCGCCGCTCGGTGCTGGGCGACGCCCATGTGGACCGGGCGGGCGCGCGGGCAACCCCGTTCGACACCGACTTCCAGAGTTTTATCACCGAAGGGGCCTGGGGCTCGGTGTGGTCGCGCCCGGGACTGACCAAGCGCGAGCGCTCGTTGATCACGCTGGCGCTGCTGGCCGCGGCTGGACATGACGAGGAAGTCGCCATGCATGTGCGGGCGACCGAGAATACCGGGGCGAGCCCGGATGACATCAAGGAAGCGCTGCTGCATGTGGCCGTTTATGCCGGGGTGCCGGCGGCCAATCGCGCCTTCCGCATCGCCAAGGAAGAACTGGCAAAGCGCAAGGAGGGCGCGCAATGAGTGGCATTATCCTGCCCGGAGAAGACGGGGCGCTCTACCAGCGCGACATGGCCTGGCATCCGCCCGCCAATACGCCCGGCTATAAGAGCACGACGTTTCGCGCGCCGCGCCATAGCCTGCTCTCGCTCGGGCCGACCAAGTCGGAGCTGACGGGACCGACCTTCGGGCATGAAAAGCTCGGGGCGCTCGACAATGATCTCATCCGCAATTTCAGCCAGGACGGCACCGAGGCTATCGGGCAGCGGATGATCGTCTATGGTCAGGTGCTGGACGAGAATGCGCGGCCGGTGCCCAATACGCTGGTCGAATTCTGGCAGGCCAATGCCGGTGGCCGCTATCGCCACAAGAAGGAAGGGTATCTGGCCGCACTCGACCCCAATTTCGGCGGGTTCGGGCGGGCGCTGACCGATGCCAACGGGTTCTATTCGTTCCGCACCGTCAAGCCGGGGGCCTATCCCTGGCCCAATGGCGGCAATGACTGGCGGCCGGCCCATATCCACTTCTCGGTCTTTGGCCACGCCTTTGCGCAGCGCCTGATCACCCAGATGTATTTCGAGGGCGACCCGATGATCTGGCAGTGCCCGATTGTGAGCACCGTGCCGGACAAGGCCGGGATAGAGCAGCTGATCGCCAAGCTCGACCGCCACAATACAACGCCGATGGATGCGCTGGCCTATCGCTTCGATATCGTGCTGCGCGGCCGCCGCTCGACCATGTTCGAGAACAAGATGGAGGGGAACTGATGTTGCACCCGACCCCGATCCTCAAGGAAACCCCGTCGCAGACCGCCGGGCCCTATGTGCATATCGGCATGACGCCGAATTTTGCCGAGCTGGGCGGCGTCTATGACGATCCCGGCAAGACCATGCTGACGCCCGACACCAAGGGCGAGCGCATCGACATCGTCTGCCGCGTCATTGATGGCAGCGGCGCGCCGGTGGCGGACGCGGTTGTCGAAATCTGGCAGGCCGATGGCGACGGCCAGTTTGCCGCCCCGACCACACGAAACTCCAACGCGGCGCCGGCCTTTACCGGCTGGGGACGCCAGCCGGCGAATGGCGATGGCATCTTGACGTTCGAGACGATCAAACCCGGCCGTGTGGAAGGACCGGACGGGAAGCTGCAGGCGCCCCATGTCAGCCTCTGGATCGTGGCGCGCGGGATCAATATCGGGCTGATGACACGGCTCTATTTTGGAGACGAAGCCGAAGCCAATGAGAGCGATTTTGTGCTCGGCAAGATCATGGACAAGCGCCGCCGCACGACACTGATCGCAAGGCGTGAAGAGGGAGCGGTGCCGAAATATGTGCTGGATGTCCATCTCCAGGGGGAGAAGGAGACGGTGTTTTTCGATTTTTGATTTGTTGGGTTTGGGGCTCTCGATACCCCCTCCTAGCCTCCCCCTGATAGGGGGAGGGACCGATCGAGTCTGCTGATCGGTCTGCGATCCACCGACACGCTCCTCCCCCTTCTGCAGGGGGAGGTTGGGTGGGGGTTGCCAGCAGCACGATTGCGAGGCTTGGATGACAAGCGAGCGCGCATAGACACTCTCTCTTACGGGACACCAAACAGCTCATGACCACATTGCTGTCGGCCCTTTGTGGCGATGATGAAATCGAGGCGCTGCTGGGCGATGAGCGGCAGCTGGCGGCGATGTTGGCGTTTGAGCGGGCGCTGGCCGAGGCGAGTGCGGATTGCGGGTTTATCGGCGCGGATGCGGCGGCCGCCATTGGCGCGGCTATTGAGGACTTTGAGCCCGAATGGGCAGGGCTTCAGGCCGGCATGGCGCGGGATGGGGTGGTGGTGCCGGCGCTGGTCAAGCAGTTGCGGGGCACAATCGCCGAGCCGCATGGGGCGGCGCTCCATCGCGGGGCAACCAGCCAGGATGCGATCGACACGGCGCTGATGGTGCAGCTGGCCGATGTATTCAGTGTTTACGAAAAGCGACTGAGCGGACTTCTCGACCAGTTGGAGGCGCTGGCAAAAGCCCATGGCGAGACAGCGTTGATGGCGCATACGCGCATGCAGGTGGCGCTGCCGACGACTTGGGGCGCCAAGATTGCCAGCTGGAGCGAACCGCTTGGCCGGCATCTGCGGGCGCTGGCGGCACTGCGGCGGAGCCTCCTCGTGGTGCAGTTGGGCGGGCCGGTTGGCGATGGCGGCAGCTTTGAGGGCCATGCCGAAGCCATTCGGGCCGGAATGGCGCAGCGACTGGGCCTGGGGATCGCGACACCCTGGCAGACGCAGCGCGATCCGATCGTGGCACTGGGCAGCGTGCTCGCACAGATCAGCGGGAGCCTCGGCAAGATCGGGGCCGATATTGCGCTTCTGGCGCAAAATGAAGTCGCGGCAGTCAAGCTCGCGGGCGGCGGCGGCTCGTCGGCGATGGCCCATAAGTCCAACCCGGTAAACGCCGAAGTGCTGGTGGCGCTGGCGCGGTATAATGCCGGCTTGTCGGGTATTCTGGGGCAGGCACAGGTGCATGAATATGAGCGTTCGGGATCGGCCTGGACGCTCGAATGGCTGACGATGCCGCCGATGCTGATCAGCTGCGGGGCGAGCCTGCGGCTCGGGCAAGCGGTGCTCGGCCAGCTGCGCATCGGCTGAGTCACAGGGCCGCATGGGGGCCGACAGGGACCGTTTTCCTTGACCTTCACCCCCCATTTCGCCATCAAGGGGCCCAGATTGGGGCGTATTCGCCCGAGATTACTGCCGTCGACAAGGAATTTTCGCATGCGGGCACGAGTGACAGGCCTAGCGGCAACCATGGCCATGGCCGTCGTGATCTCTGGTTGTTCCATGGCGGCGCTGAAGCCCCTGCCCGGTAACAAGCAGGCGGCGATCCCGGCGACGAGTGCCATCGAAACCCTCGCCGCGGCAGCGACGCCTGAAGGCCACGTGCCCAAGGCCAATGCCGTGCCGCGCGCCAATCCCGAAACCCTGCTCGGCTTTGCGCAGAGCGAACGCGGCTCGCTCGACGGGCTTATTTCTCACTATTCCAGCGTCTATAATGTGCCCGAGAGCCTCGTGCGCCGGGTGATCGTGCGCGAGAGCAATTACAATCCGGCAGCACGCAACGGGCCTTATTACGGGCTGATGCAGATCAGCCACGCCACCGCGCGCGGCATGGGCTATTCGGGTGAGGCCGCAGGCCTTCTCGATGCCGAAACCAATCTGCGTTATGCGGTGCGCTATCTGGCCGGGGCCTATATCACGGCCGGCGGCAACCACGATCGCTCGGTGCAGTTTTATGCGCGCGGCTATTATTATGACGCCAAGCGCCTGGGGCTCCTGCAGAAGACCGGGTTGCGCTAGGGCGGAAGAACCCCCTCCTAACCTCCCCCTGAAGGAGGGGGAGGGATTGGCCGGTGGCTCTCATATAGTACGGCATACTCGATGGGTTCCTCCCCCTCCTTCAGGGGGAGGTTAGGTGGGGGTAAGCACGCCTCTGATTTTCAAACGACGTCGAGGCTCACCTCAAACCCGTTGCGGCTGACTTCGCTGTAGGGGCAGATGATGTGGGCGCGCTGGACGATGTCTTCGACCTTTTCCCGATCCAGCCCCGGCACGTCGATCTTGAGCGCGGCCTGGATCCAGAACCCTTCGCCATCCGGCCTGTCGCGGAAACTGACCTCGGCGGTCACTTTTGCATCGTCGGGGATCTTGTCGCCGCTCTTGCGGGCGGCAGCCTTCATGGCGCCGAGGAAGCAGGCGGAGTAGCCGACGGCAAAGAGCTGTTCGGGATTGGTGCCGCGCGCGCCATCACCGCCCATTTCCTTGGGCGTCGTCAGGGTGACATCGAGCACGCCATCATCGGTAGCGCCGTGGCCGGAGCGACCGCCAGTCGAGGTGGCGCGCGCCGTGTACATGATCTTGGTCATCAGGCTTCTCCTTGGGTTTATGATTGGGTAACCACGCAGTCTATCGGGCCGGTTCCGTCACAAAGCCGCCAGCTCTATCGGACAGAGAGAAGACCACGATGCGGCAATGATCGAAAGGGCGGTTTTTAATGAGGACGAAGTGGATCTGGCTGCTCATGGGCCTGGTGGTGGGGCTGGGGCCGAGCGCGCCAGCAATGGCGCGGGATATCTGCACGCTCATTGCCGATGCAGGTTCGCGCGCAATCCTCGTTGAGGAGGGGGACTGCCATTCCCCGGTGACCCCGGCCTCGACCTTCAAGCTGCCCCTGGCGTTGATGGCTTTTGAAGACGGGATCATCACCTCGCCGACCACGCCGAAGCTGCCGTTCAAGGAGGGCTATGCCGATTGGGGCGGTGAGGCGTGGCAGCAGGACACGACCCCTGCCCTCTGGATGAAGAATTCCACGGTATGGTATTCCCAGGTCCTGGCAAAGACGATGGGGCCGGAAAAACTGACCGCCTATGGCCGCGCCTTTGGCTATGGCAATGCCGATTTTTCCGGGGACCCGGGAAAGAACAACGGGCTGGAACGATCCTGGATTTCGTCCTCGCTCAAGATTTCGCCGCTCGAGCAGGCCGGTTTCATCGCAGCGCTGGTGAATGGCAGCCTTCCGGTGTCGCGGCAGTCGCGGGTTGGCGCGATGGCACTGGTCGAGGTGGCGGGCACGGTGGATGGCTGGGAGATTTCGGGCAAGACCGGATCGGCTTATCCGCGCCGGGCGGACGGCAATTTTGATCGCACGCGCGGCTGGGGCTGGTTTGTGGGCTGGGCCGAAAAGGGTGGTCGCACGCTGGTGTTTGCGCGGCTGGCGCAGGATGAGGCGCGCAATTCCATATCCGGCGGGCTGCGGGCGCGCGATAGCCTGGTCAAACAGTGGCCAGAGTTGCTGCGCGCGGCAGGGCTTTAAGCGCTGGCAGCGAGCTCTGCCGGCGCCATCAGAGCTGCAATTTCAGCCCAGCGGGCGCGAAAAGCGTTGACGCAGACGGGATCGAAATGCGTGCCGGAGCAGTGAAGGATCTCCGCATAGGCCTTGGCAAGCGGCCAGGCCTTTTTATAGGGGCGCTCGGAGCAGAGGGCGTCAAAGACATCGGCCAGCGCGACGATGCGCGCTTCGATGGGAATATCGGTGCCGGAGAGGCGGTCGGGATAGCCGGTACCGTCCCATTTTTCGTGATGGCTTTGGGCGATCAGCTCGGCGGTGCGGATGAGATCGCTGTCGCCGTTTTCGAGGATGCGGGCGCCAATGGCGACATGCTCGCGCATGATGGCCAGTTCCTCGGGCGTGAGCTTGCCGGGCTTGGAGAGAATGGCATCGGCAATGCCGATCTTGCCGATATCGTGGAGCGGGGCGGCTAGATAAATGGTGCGGCACCGCTGGGCATCGAGCCCGACGCCTTCGGCGATGATCTGGCTGATGCGGGCGACGCGCGAGACATGCTCGCCGGTATCGCCGTCGCGATATTCAATGGCGCGGGCGAGGCGCCAGATGATCTCTTCCTCCCGCTCATGCAGATGAGCTGTAGCCGCTTCGACCTCGCGAGCGAGACGTTCAGCGTGGCTGGCCAATTCGAGCTGGGCGCCGCGCAGGGCCAGCAGATTGGTGACCCGCGCCTGCAGCTCGATGGGATCGAAGGGTTTTGTCAGAAAATCATTCGCGCCGGACTGGATCGCCTCGATGCGCACCTGCTTGTCGATATCGGAGGTGACCATGATGATGGGCACGCTGCGATAGGTGAGGCGCTGGCGCAGGGCGGCGGTGAACTCCATGCCATCCATGTCGGGCATGATGTGATCAACGAGGACGAGATCGAATTGTTCGGCCTCGGCGCGGGCGAGCGCTTCGCGCGGATTGAGGCAGAGTTCGACATTGTCCGAGACGGACTGGCGGATGATCGCGCCAAGCATGGCCAGACTCGATCTGGAATCGTCGACAATCAATAAACGCACGTCCCGGCCCCCCGGCAGAACTCTCCGCCGAGACCCTATGGGGGAAGCTCTTAGTCGGAGCTTAACAGGAAGGCCGATCTTGTCTCGGAACTGATCAATTCGCCTTTCCTACTGTCGGTCCTCAGAAAATTTATTGGCCACGATGGAATCCGGCTTCATTTCGATGGAGAAGCCGGGGCGCTCGGGCGGCATGTAGGCGGCGTTCCTGATAATGCAGGGATCAAGGAAATGCTCGTGCAGGTGATCGACATATTCGATCACCCGGCCGGTCTTGGTGCCGGAGACGGCGATATAGTCGATCATCGAGAGATGCTGGACATATTCGCAGAGGCCGACGCCGCCAGCATGGGGCCAAACCGGCTTGTTATACTTGGCGGCCATGAGCAGGACGGAGAGCACTTCGTTGAGCCCGCCGATGCGGCAGGCGTCGATCTGGACGATGTCGATGGCATCGCGGGTGATGAACTGTTTGAAGAGAATGCGGTTCTGGCACATTTCGCCGGTGGCGACTTTGACCGGGGCAATGGCATCGCGGATTTTTCGGTGGCCTTCCACGTCGTCGGGACTGGTCGGCTCTTCGATGAAAAACGGATTGAAGCGCTTGAACTGGTTGACCCAGTCAATGGCCTGATCGACCTCCCAGACCTGGTTGGCGTCGATCATCAGATAGCGTTCCGGGCCCATGATGGAGCGGACGATGTCGAGGCGGCGGATATCGTCCTCGAGGTCGCGGCCGACCTTCATCTTGATATGGGTAAAGCCTGCGGCCACCGCCTCATTGGCGAGGCGGATGAGCTTTTCATTGGAATAGCCGAGCCAGCCGGCCGAGGTGGTGTAGCAGGCATAGCCCTCGGCGCGCAGAGTGGCGATGCGTTCGGCCTTGCCCGGTTCGGCGGCGCGGAAAATGGCGAGGGCTTCCTCGGGCGTGATGGCGTCGGTGAGGTAGCGGAAATCGATGATGGAAACGAGCTGTTCGGGGCTCATTTCGCTGACATAGAGCCAGACAGGTTTGCCGGCCCGCTTGGCGAGAAGATCCCAGACAGCGTTGACCACCGCGCCGGTCGCCAGATGCATGGCGCCCTTGTCGGGGCCGATCCAGCGCAGCTGGCTATCGCCCGTCATGTGGCGCCAGAAGCGGCCGGGATTTTCCGCGATCCAATTGAGATCAAGGTTCTTCACCCGATCGGCGAGGGCATTGATGGCGGCACAGACGACTTCATTGCCCCGACCGATGGTGAAGGTGAGACCATGGCCTTCGAGGTCACCATCCGTGCCGAGGATGACATAGGCGGCGGAATAGTCGGGGTCTGGGTTCATCGCATCGGACCCGTCGAGCGAGGCCGAGGTGGGGAAGCGCAGGTCGTGGGTTTTGAGCGATGTGATCTTCATTTTCCAACTCTCCCAAAGGCCCCTCACCCGCCGCTTTGCGGCGACCTCTCCCCCAAGGGAGAGGCGGGGCATCGCGCGCGACTGACGTGTCGGCTCCATCGTCCCCTCTCCCTTGGGGGAGAGGGATAGGGTGAGGGGGCCTTACCCCGGCAGAAAGCCTCAGCCCGTCCAGCCGCCGTCGATGATGTGGACCTGGCCGGTGGTGTAGGTGGCGCCGGCGAGATAGACGGCGAGGTCGGCGACCTCCTCGGGCTGGGCGATGCGGCCGATGGGCTGGCGGGCGATGAAGGATTTTTTCGCCGCCTCGAAATCGCCGGTGGCGTGCCAGCGCTCATGCAGGCTCGGGCTTTCGACCGTGCCCGGGGCAATGGCGTTGATGCGGATGTTGTGGGCGACGTAATCGGCGGCGACGGATTTGGTCAGCCCGATGACGGCAGCCTTGGAGATGGAATAGGCGGCGCGGTTTGGCACGCCCTTCACCGAGGAAGCGACCGTGGCCATGTTGATGATGGCGCCATCGCGGCGCTCGATCATTTGCGGCAGCACGGCACGAATGGTGCGGATCTGCGCCCGGACGTTGAGATCGAGCGCGAAGTCGAGATCGGCATCGCTCATTTCGAGAATGGCACCGCTGTGCACGACGCCGGCGCAATTGAAGAGCACATCGATGTGGCCGATCTCGGCGATTGCGGCGGTGACATCCTCATTGGAGAGCACGTTGAGGACGCGCGTGGTGATGCCGGGCGTACCTTCGAGCTCGGCGAGCTTGGCCGCATTGATGTCGGTGGCAATGACCTGCGCGCCAGCACGGGCGAAGGCGAGGGCCGAAGCCTGCCCGATCCCCTGGGCAGCTGCGGTGATAACAACGATTTTTCCGGCAAGGTCAGACATTTTGGTCTTTCGGTATTTTTGATCTTCCATGCCATGCCCGCGTCGGGATGGCAGTCGGGAGAGGGTTCGAGATCATGGCTCATGTCACCCCCTCCCAACCTCCCCCTGCGCGGGGGGAGGTACAGTGCAGTGGGTGTGGCTCAATCGTGCCACACCTCAGGCCTCAGTCGTAGAGCACGGCTGCGATTTCGGGGGCGTCCATATTGGTCGCATCGAACCAGGCAAAGCCGGAGTCGATGATCTTAGGCAGTTCTTCGCCGTTGAGCGCGCCGATGGCGGCCTTGACGGTTTCGTAGCCGATGCCGACCGGGTTCTGGGTGATGGCGCCGGCCATGACGCCGGAGGTGATCATGCCCTTCTGGGCGGCACCGCTATCGAAGCCGATGACGACGATTTCCGAGCCCAGTTCGGTCTTGCCATTGGCGACACCGATGGCCGAGCCTTCATTGGCGCCGAAAATGCCCTTGAGATCGGGATTGGCGAGCAGGATCGACTTGGTGATTTCGGTCGACTGCAGCTGGTCGCCACCACCATACTGGACGGTGACCACTTCGATATTGGGATAGGCTTCCTTGATGCGATTGACGAAGCCATCGACGCGGTCGATGCCGGTGCGGCTGGTCTGGTCGTGGGCGACCACGGCGACCTTGCCTTCGCCGCCGATCAGCTCGGCCATCTTGTCGGCTGCAAGCGCGGCCGCCGCGACGTTATCAGTGGTGACCGTGGTGAGCGGGATGTCGCTGTCAACGCCACTATCGAAGGCGATGATCGGGATATCGGAGCTCTGGGCCTGTTGCAGCAGCGGGGTTGCGGCCTGGCTGTCGAGCGCGGCAAAGCCGATGGCGTCGGGCTGGCGCGAGAGGGCCGCGGCCAGCATGTCCATCTGACGGTCGACCTGGGTCTCGGTATCGGGGCCTTCGAAGGTCACATTGGCGTTGAACTCGGCAGCGGCCTTGTCGGCACCGGCCTTCACGGCCTGCCAGAACTGGTGCTGAAAACCCTTCGAGATGAGGGCAATGTCATATTTGTCCTGGGCGTGCACGGCGCCAGAAGTGGCGGCCAACATGGCCACGGCACTGAGTGCGCCGAGCAGGGTACGACGGTTGAGCATGGTTTTCCTCCCAAATGCTGCGGTGATTTTTGCGGGCATTTTTGTCTGCCTCTTGTTGGCGCGGAATGCGCGGATGGATTTTTCTTGAGGCGCTAAAGGGCGCGGCGCCGCAAGATATCGGCGTAGACGGCCAGGATGATGATCGTGCCGGTAACAACGGTCTGCCATTCCTGGGCGACGGAAAGGATGCGCAGGCCATTGGCCAGCACGGAGATGATAAGCGCGCCGATCAGCGTGCCAAGCACGGTGCCGCGCCCGCCCGAGAGCGAGGTGCCGCCGATGACGACAGCGGCGATGGCGTCGAGCTCATAGCCCTGGCCGAGCGCCGGCTGGGCCGAATTGAGGCGCGAGGCGATGAGGAGGCCCGCGACGCCACAGATGGCCCCGGCGGTGGAATAGACCGCGATCTTCCAGCGATCGATATTGACGCCGGAGAGGCGCACCGCCTCCTCATTGGAGCCAAGGGCAAAGGTGTAGCGGCCCAGCGCGGTCTTGGAGAGCACGAAGGCGGCGAGCAGCGCGACGGCGAAGAGGATGACCACGCCATTGGGAATGGGCAGGGCCGGAATGAGGGTGCCGACGATGGAGCCCTGGGCGATCTGGGTGAAGCCGGGCGTGTCATTGAAATAGATCGGGCGCGTGCCGGAGATGACCAGCGACAGGCCCTTGAGGATCAGCATCATGCCCAGAGTGGCGATGAAGGGCGGCACCTTGAGCTTGGCGACGATGACGCCCGAAATGGTGCCGCAGAAGGCGCCGGCGAGGATGGCCCCGACCACGCCGACCGGCAGGGGCAGGCCCAGATAGGTCAGGAGCACGCCGGTGATCACGGCGCAGAAGGTCATGAGCGTGCCGACCGAAAGGTCGATGCCGCCGGTGATGATGACCAGGGTTGCGGCAATGGCGAGAACGCCATTGACGGAGGTAGCCTGCAGGATCGCCAGAACGTTCTGGGTCTGCATGAAATTGGGCGAGGCCAGGGAGAAGACCACGATGAGGGCGATCAGCCCGGAAAAGGCCAGCAGCCGGTGAAAGGCACCGGAAATGCGGGGGCCGGATTTTTCAGCTGCGGGGGCGGTGGTGTCGGTCATGGATTGGTCCCCTGAACTTGGCAGGAAAGATACCCCCACCCTTGATCCCTCCCCACAAGGGGGAGGGAGACGATGAACATCGGCGTCGGTGCTGGCGCCTCCCTCCCCTTGATGGGGAGGGACTTTGGGTGGGGTGGCGTCAGGAACACCGGCCGTGAACGCTCACCCCGCATGGCGCACCTGCATGGCGGGGTCGCGGAGGGTGGCGAGGTGCATGATTTCTTCCTGGCTGGCGCCGCCGGGCAGGATGCCGGTGAGGCGGCCTTCGCACATGACCGCGATGCGGTGGGAGAGGCGCAGGATCTCGGGCAGTTCGGAGGAGATGACGATGATGGCCTTGCCCTCGGCGGCGAGGGCATTGAGAAGCTTATAGATCTCGGACTTGGCGCCAACGTCGATGCCGCGGGTGGGTTCGTCGAAGATCAGGATATCGCAGTCGCGCAGCAGCCATTTGGCAATGACGACCTTCTGCTGGTTGCCGCCGGAAAGGAGGCGCGCTTCCTGCGTATCGGACGGGGTCTTGATCGAAAGCTGGCGGATATATTTCTGGGCCGCATCGCGCATGCCGGTCTCGTTGAGCACGCCGGCAGGGCCGGTGAAACGTTCCAGGCTGGGGAGGGCGATGTTGTTGCGAACATCAAGGCCGGTGGCGAGGCCGAAATGCTTGCGGTCCTCGGAGAGATAACCGATGCCGAAGGCCACTGCGTCCCGGGGTGAAGAGATGCCGACGCGCTTGCCATGAACCCAGATCTCGCCGCTCTCGCGCCGGTCGGCCCCGAAAATGGCGCGGGCGACTTCGGTGCGTCCTGCCCCCATCAGCCCGGCAAAGCCGAAGATCTCGCCCTTGCGCACCGAAAAGCTGACATCGCGGATTTCGCGGCCGCGATTGAGATGGCGCACTTCGAGCGCGACAGGCGCGTCGGCGGTGTTGGGGATGGAGAGGGTCTCGTGGCTGAGCGTGCGGCCCACCATCATGGAAATGATGGTGTCGATGGGCGTTTCGGCGGCCGGCACGGTGCCGACATATTCGCCGTCGCGCATGATGGTGACGCGGTCGGAGATGCGTTTGATCTCGTCCATCTTGTGGGAGATGTAGACGATGCCCACGCCCTCGGCCTTGAGGCGGTTGATGATGGCGAAAAGCTCGGCGATCTCGGCGTCGTTGAGGGCCGCCGTTGGCTCATCCATGATGAGGACGCGGCTTTTATGGGAGAGCGCCTTGGCGATCTCGACCATCTGCTGCTTGGCAATGGTGAGGGTTTCCACCTTTACCGTGGGTTCGAGATTGAGGTTCATCGATCGGAAGATCGCCGCGGCATCAGCATTGAGCTGGCGCTCGTCGAGGAGGCCGAAGCGGCGCGGTTCGCGGCCGATGAAAATGTTCTGCGCGGCGGTGAGGTCGCGCATCAGGGCCAGTTCCTGATGGATGATGCCGATGCCCAGATGCTGGGCCTCGCGCGGCGAGGTGATTTCCACGGGCTGGCCATCCAGCAGGATCGTGCCGGCATCGCGCTCGTAGACGCCCGAGAGCACTTTCATCAGCGTCGATTTGCCGGCGCCGTTCTCGCCCATCAGGGCATGAACCTCACCGGCCACGAGATCGAAGCGGGCACGGGAGAGGGCACGGACCCCGGGGAAGGTCTTGTCGATATCGGTCATGTCGACAAGCGGGGTGGCGCGCGCGGCACCATCCGGCAGGCTGGAAACCATGTGACGTCCTCCCACTGGCCGGACTGCTCTGATGGCGGTGCTCGGCAAGCGGCATGAGCTAAGTCCAAGTCTGCCAAGCTGTCAAGTGGTCAGACCAGTGGACAGGGTTCGGTACCGGCGCTATGACTCGAACACAGTCAGCGGCGCGTTCCGGCCGCGGGGGAATGATGAAACTACAGGCCGTCTCCAACCGAAAACTCTACCTGCAGATCGCCGACCAGATCCGCGACCAGATCACTGCGGGCGCGGCGGCGCCCGGCAAGCAATTGCCCTCGGAGCGCGATCTGGCCGCCAGCCTTGGCGTGTCGCGACCCACATTGCGCGAGGCGCTGATTGCGCTGGAGGTAGCTGGACTGGTGGAGGTGCGCGTCGGCGTCGGCGCCTTTGTGCGCGGGCCACAATCTCCCGGCGACGGCCTGCCCGAGCAGAGCCATTCACCTGTCGAGATCATGGCCGTGCGCCGCATGCTGGAGCCGGAAGCGGCGGCGCTGGCGGCACAGTCGATTGCCCCGGAAGGGCTGGCGCGGCTCGCCGAAGTGCTGGGGCACATGCAGGCAGATGCCGACCAGGACCGATGGTCGTCCGAATGGGACCGGACGCTGCACCTGGCCATTGCCGAGGGCGCGGGCAATTCCATGCTGCGGGAAATCCTCGACATTCTGTGGAACTCGCGCTCCGAAGAGGTCGACAAGCGGTTTCACGACCATCTGGCGACGATTTCCGAGGTGCGCCAGCAGATCATGGAAGATCATCGCGCCATTGTCGCCGCCATCGTGCAGCGGGATGGCGAGGCGGCACGGGCGGCCATGGCCGCCCATCTCGACTACGTCAGCGCCGCGATGCTTAACACCTGGGAATAGGGCTCAGCCGGCGCGCAGGTCGATCAGGATCTTTGTGAAGGCGCCGGGATCGGCGTCCCAGGCGGCGAGCGCAGCGGGGGCTTGGTCGAGCGAGGCGACGCGCGAGACGATGAGGTCGCCGGCACCGGGATTGGCCTTGAGACAATCGATCACGTCAGAAAAATCCTGCGGCAGGGCGTTGCGCGAGCCGCGGATGTCGATCTCCTTGGTGATGAAGGTCTTGGTGTCATAGGCAATCGGCGCCTTGGCGTAGCCGATATAGACGACGCGGCCAGTGGTGACGACCATGTCGACCGCCTGAAGGAAGGTCGCTTCTGCGCCGACGGCTTCAATCACCACGTCGGGGCCTTCGCCGGTCAGCGCGGTGACGGCAGCGCGGACGTCGCCTTTGGCGTTGATGGTCTCGTGGGCGCCGAGCTTTTTGGCAACCGCGAGCTTGGCGTCGCTGAGATCGACGGCGATGACGCGCGCGCCGGCCCGCAGGGCGCCGAGGAGAACGCCGAGGCCGATCATGCCGCAACCCAGAACGACGACGGTTTCGCCCGGTTGCAGCCCGGAGCGGCGCACGGCGTGAAAGCCGACCGCGCAAGGTTCGATCAGCGCAAGATCGCGCAGGGGCAGATCATCCACGGGCAGGATTTTTGCGGCGGGCACGGTGATCCGCCCGGTCATTGCGCCCTCGCGCTGGACGCCCATGGTCTGATTGTTGACGCAGGCATTGGGGCGGCCGGTGGTGCAGGCGCGGCAGGTGCCGCAATTGAAATAGGGAATGACCGTCACAGTCTGGCCAGCGGTAAAATCCGTGACGCCATCGCCGAGAGCCGCGATGGTGCCGGCGATTTCGTGGCCCGGCACGCGCGGATAGCTCACCAGCGGATTGAGACCGCGATAGGAGGTGAGGTCCGAACCGCAATAGCCGACATAGGCAATATCGATGGCCACTTCGCCGGCCTGAGGGCTCGGCATCGCCATTTCGGTGAGGGTGGCCTCGCCGGGGCGCAAAATGGTGAGGGCTTGCATGATCGTCTCCTGAGCGCCGCAGCGCTGCCCCTATCTTCCATACATGAAGGGTGACAGCAACGCTGTCGAAGCGATAAACAGCAGGAAAGCGATGAAGGGAATGCGGACATGAAAACTGATTTGCCAACGCGCCCGCTGGGCAAGACCGGCCTCGACATCACCCGTGTGGGGATCGGCGCCTGGGCCATGGGCGGCAATATGTGGGGCCCGCAGGACGATGCGGAGTCCGACGCCGCCATCCGTCACGCCATCGAGCTGGGCATCAACTGGATCGACACGGCAGCGGTCTATGGCAATGGCCATTCGGAAGAAGTGATCGGCCAGACGCTGCGGAAACTGCCGGCCGACAGGCGTCCGCTGGTGTTCACCAAGGGCGGGATCGTGCGCGACAGCGAAGGCAAGAACCCGCGCCGGCTGGGGGAGCGCAATCATCTGCGCGGAGAGCTGGAAAATTCGCTCAAGCGACTGGGGGTGGAGACAATCGACCTCTACCAGATGCACTGGCCATCCGACGACGTTGCGCTCGAGGACTATTGGGGCACGCTGCTCGCGCTCAAGGCCGAGGGCAAGGTGCGCCATGTGGGCCTGTCCAACCACAATGTCGAGCAATTGGCGCGGGCGGAAGCCATGGGCCATGTCGAGACGCTGCAGCCGCCCTTTTCGATGATCAAGCGGCAGACTGCGGCCGAAATCCTGCCCTGGTGCCACCAGCATGGCACGGGCGTGATCTGCTACAGCCCCATGCAGGCGGGGCTGCTCACCGGCACATTCACCGCCGAGCGCGCGGCGAATTTGACGGAAAATGACTGGCGTCGGGAGAGCCCCGAATTCCAGGGCGATGCGCTCAAGGCCAATCTGGCGCTCGCCGACAGCCTCAAGCCGATCGCGCAAAAGCACGGCACCAGCGTTTCGAGCGTGGCGCTGGCCTGGGTGCTGGCCTGGCCGGGCCTGACCGGCGCCATCGTCGGGGCGCGCTCGCCGGCGCAGGTGGACGGCTGGATCGATGCCGCCAGACTTGAACTGGATGCCGACGATCTCGCAATGATCGCGCAAGCAATCGAGCGCAATGGTGCCGGTGCGGGTCCGTCGCGACCAGCATAACGCACGGCGCTTTTGCCGCATTCCCATGTGCCGGGCTGACTAAAAAACCAGCCCGGCGTTCGACATGACTAAAAAAAACGCCCCTTGCGCATCTGGGACGAAATTCCGACTTGCGCATTTGCGCTTGTGCAGCGAAAAGCAGTTATGCGTTCTTCTTGAACGTCAAGCTCCCGATCATAGCCCTAGAGGTCTTTAAACGCGCTGATGACGCCATCCGTCTTGTTGCTCTTCGTCGTGCTCGTGCCCTTCCTGGCCAGTGTATTGGCCGCAGCCCTGCCTTCGAACGCGCGCAATGCGGAAGCCTGGCTTGCCGGCGCCGTGGCCGTTTTCGGTCTTGGCTCCATGATCTGGCTGTTCCCGCAGCTGGCTGACGGGGCGGTGATCCGGCACGAAGTGGCATGGCTGCCCTCGATGGGGCTCAACCTCGTCTTCCGGCTCGACGGCTTCTCCTGGCTCTTTGGCATTCTCATCACCGGCGTTGGCTTCCTGGTCGTGCTCTATGCACGCTATTACATGTCGCCCAAGGACCCGGTGCCGCGCTTTTTCGCGTTTTTCCTGGCGTTCATGGGCTCCATGCTCGGCCTCGTGCTCTCGGGCAACATCATCCAGCTGGTGGTGTTCTGGGAGCTGACCAGCATCTTCTCCTTCCTGCTGATCGGCTACTGGTTCCATCTCTCGCAAGCGCGCGACGGCGCCCGTATGGCGCTGACCGTTACCGGTCTGGGTGGTCTTGGCCTGCTCGTCGGCATGCTGATCGTGGGCCATATCGTTGGCTCCTATGATCTCGACGTAGTGCTCAATTCGGGCGATCTCATTCGCAACAGCGATCTCTACCTGCCCGCGCTCGGCTTCGTGCTGCTCGGTGCGCTGACCAAGAGCGCGCAGTTCCCGTTCCACTTCTGGCTGCCCAATGCGATGGCGGCGCCGACCCCGGTTTCGGCTTATCTGCACTCGGCGACCATGGTGAAGGCAGGCGTCTTCCTGCTGGTGCGGTTCTGGCCGGTGATGGCCGGCACGGACGCCTGGTTCTGGATTGTCACCTGCGCCGGCATGGCGACGCTGATCTTTGGCGCCTATGCGGCCATTTTCCAGACCGACCTCAAGGGTCTGCTGGCCTATTCGACCATTTCCCACCTCGGGCTGATCACCACGCTTCTGGGCATGTCGAGCCCGCTGGCGGCAGTGGCGGCGATCTTCCACATTGCCAACCACGCGACCTTCAAGGCCTCGCTGTTCATGGCGGCCGGCATTATCGACCACGAGACGGGTACGCGCGACATCAGGCGACTGAGCGGGCTCTTCCGGTTCATGCCGTTTACCGCCACCCTCGCCATGGTGGCGAGCGCGGCCATGGCCGGCGTGCCGCTGCTCAACGGCTTCCTCTCCAAGGAAATGTTCTTTGCCGAGACGGCTGTGCGCGATGCCAATCCGTTCGTGAACATCGCCCTGCCCGTTGGTGCGACCATCGCCGGCATCTTTGCCGTGGTCTATTCGCTGCGCTTCGTGCATGGCGTCTTCTTCGGCCCGGCGCCGGAAGGGCTCGACAAGGAGCCGCACGAGCCGCCCGCGCTGATGCGCCGCCCGATCGAAATTCTCGTCCTGCTCTGCCTTCTGGTCGGCACCATTCCGGGCATCACCATGGGGCCCTATCTGGCCGCCGCCGTGCTCTCGGTTCTGGGTCCCGACGTTCCCTATTATTCGCTCTCGATCTGGCACGGCTGGAACCTGGCGCTGTTCATGAGCCTTCTGGCGCTGGTCGGCGGCGCCCTGCTCTACTGGGCGCTCTATCGCTATCTTAACAAGGGCATTGATGGTCCGCCGCTGATCCGCCAGCTCAAGGGCCAGCGCATCTTCGAGCGCATCATGCTCACCGTCACCTCCAAATGGGCACGAGCCCTCGAAAGCGCGCTCGGCACCCGCCGGCTGCAGCCGCAGCTGATGCTGCTGTTCGCACTGGCTACGATTGCCGCCGGCGTGGCGCTGATGGGCGGCATGGGCGAGATCTCGTTCTCGTTTGATGGCGTCGATCCGGCCTTTGCCATGATCTGGGTGATCGGCATCATCTGCGCGGTGATGGCTGCAAACCAGGCCAAGTTCCATCGCCTGGTTTCGCTCGTCCTGCTCGGCGGCACCGGCCTTGTGGTGTGCCTCACCTTCGTGTGGTTCTCCGCCCCGGATCTGGCCGTGACGCAGCTCCTCGTTGAGATCGTCACCACCGTGCTGATCCTGCTCGGCCTGCGCTGGCTGCCCAAGCGGGTGGAAAAGCACACCGACGAGGCGCTGCTGATGCGGGCGCAATTGCGCCGCTATCGCGATCTGACCATTGCCATCGCCGCCGGCCTTGGCCTCGGGTTTACGGCCTATGCGGTTATGACGCGCCAGCTGCCCGAGGGGATTTCCGAGTTCTTCCTCGAAAACGCCTATACGCTGGGTGGCGGCACCAATGTCGTCAACGTCATGCTGGTGGACTTCCGCGCCTTCGATACGCTGGGCGAAATCACCGTGCTCGGCATTGTGGCGCTGACGATCTTTGCGCTCCTCCGCCGCTTCCGTCCGGCCGCTGATAGCGTCGGCAAGCCCGAGCAGCAGAAGATCCAAGCCGCTTTCGACGACAAACAGCCCGAGCGCGAAGTCGGTGACACGGTGCGCGAATATCTGATGATCCCGGCGGTGATGATGAACTGGATGTTCCCGGTCATCATCGTGCTTGCGGCCTACCTCTTCCTGCGCGGGCACGACCAGCCCGGCGGCGGCTTTGCGGCCGGTATCGTGATGTCGATCGGCTTTATCCTGCAATATATGGCCGGCGGCACCCGCTGGACCGAAGAGCGACTGCGCATACTGCCGCTCAAGTGGATCGGCTTTGGCCTTGTCATCGCCGTGGCGATCGGCATCGTGCCGCAGATCATGGGCTATCCGTTCATGACCACGGGCTTCCAGTATGCGGATATCCCGTTCATCGGGAAGGTCCCGATGGCGAGCGCGCTGATCTTTGATCTCGGCGTGTTCGTGCTCGTGCTGGGCGCAACAGTGCTCATGCTCATCGCGCTGGCGCACCAATCGGTCCGCTCGCCCAAGGCCGCCCGCATGCCCGCGCCCCCGGTACGGGAAGTGGAAGTGTCGGCTGACGCACCGGTGGAGAAGCCCTGATGGAACTCGTACTCGCCATCGGCATCGCCGTCCTCTGCGGCAGCGGCGTCTATCTGATGCTGCGCCCGCGCACCTTCCAGGTCATCATCGGCCTGTCGCTCCTGTCCTATGCGGTCAATCTCTTCATCTTCTCGATGGGGCGGCTCAAGATGGACGGCGCGCCGGTGATCGATCACGGCCCGGTTGATCCAAGCCTTTATACCGACCCGGTGCCGCAGGCGCTGGTGCTCACCGCCATCGTCATCGGCTTTGCCATGACGGCGCTGTTCCTCGTGGTGCTGCTGGTCAATCGTGGCCTCACCGGCACCGACCATGTCGACGGGCGGGAGCAACGCTGATGAACGGAATTGCTGCACATCTGCCTGTCCTGCCTATCCTGATCCCGCTGATCACCGGCGCGGTGCTGGTGCTGTTCGACGATCGCCAGCGTACGCTCAAGGCGATCATCAGCTTCACCGGCCTGCTGATCCTCGTGGCTTCGGCCATTGCCCTTGTGGTGGAGGCCAGCCAGAGCGACGCCGTCTCCACCATCAGCTATGCCATCGGCAACTGGCCGGTGCCGTTCGGCATCGTGCTTGTCGCCGACCGGCTTTCGGCGATGATGGTGCTGCTCGCCACCATTCTCGGCCTCTCGACACTCGTCTATTCGCTGGCGCGCTGGCACACCTCGGGCCCGAGCTTCCACAGCCTGATGCACTTCCTCATCATGGGGCTCAATGGCGCGTTTCTGACCGGGGACATCTTCAATCTCTTCGTGTTCTTCGAAGTGATGCTGGCGGCCTCCTATGGCCTGGCGCTCCACGGCGGCGGCAGCGCCCGCGTCAAGGCGGGGCTGCACTATGTGGCCATCAACCTTGCCGCATCGTCCCTCTTCCTTGTCGGCGCGGCGCTGATCTACGGCGTCACCGGCACGCTGAACATGGCTGACCTGGCCATGAAGGTGGCCATGGTCCCCACCTCGGATCGCGCCCTGCTCGAAATGGGTGCGGCCGTGCTGGCCGTGGCATTCCTGATCAAGGCCGGCACCTGGCCCCTCGGCTTCTGGCTGCCGGCGACCTATTCGGTGGCAGCTCCGCCCGTGGCGGCAGTCTTTGCCATCATGACCAAGGTCGGCATCTACGCGCTGCTGCGCCTCTCGACGCTCGCCTTTGGCGCCGAAGCGGGCGCGTCCGAAGGATTTGGCCAGATCGTGCTGCTTTGCGGCGGCATGGCCACCATCGTCTTCGGCGTCATCGGGCTTCTCGCCTCACGCACGCCGGGCCGCATGGCGAGCTACAGCGTGCTGGTTTCCGCCGGAACGCTCCTGGCGACCGTGGGCATCGGCAATCCGAGCACCACAGGCGGCGCGCTGTTTTATCTCGTCGTCTCGACGCTGGCGGTTAGCGCCTTTTTCATGCTGATCGAGCTCATGGACCGGGTGCGCATCGAGGGCGCCAACGTTCTCGCCCTGACGCTCGAAGTTTTCGGCGACGACGACGAAGAGGCGGAAGAGGAAGTCGGCCTCGCCATTCCCGGCGCGCTGGCCATGCTCGCGATCAGCTTCTGCGTTTCGGCGCTGTTGCTGGCGGGCTTTCCACCGCTGGCCGGGTTCCTCGCCAAATTCGCCATCATCAGCAGCCTCTTCAATCCTGATGGTCTCACCGAAACCGCTGCGGTGTCGCCCTGGGCCTGGGGCCTTGCCGGCCTCATGATCTTCTCGGGCTTTGCCACGCTGATCGCGCTCATGCGCGAGGGCATCAACACCTTCTGGGCGACCCTGTCGGATACACCCGGCGCGGTGCGTGTCCTTGAAATGATGCCGGTGGCTTTCCTCCTCGGCATCGCGCTGGTGATGACCGTGATGGCAGCGCCGGTGATGGATTACATGCAGGCCGCCGCACAGGAGCTTTACCTGCCGGGCGGCGCCATCGGCACCATCATTGATACGCCGCTCGTCGTTTCTGTGGAGGCGGTCCAGTGAACATGATCAAGCGCCACGTCCTGCCCTATCCGCTGCTGTCGCTGTCTCTGGTGGTGATGTGGCTTCTGCTGCAACAGAGCCTGAGCCTTGGGCACCTGCTGCTTGGCAGCGTCGTTGCCATCGGCGCGGGCAAGGCCATGCAGGCCCTGCAGCCCGACACTCCCAAAATCCGCAACCCGCTCGCGATCATCAAGCTGTTCGGCTATGTCATTGCCGACGTACTGCGCTCCAATATCGCCGTCGCCATCATTGCGGTCAGCGGGCGCAAGCACCAGCCGCACCCGGCCTTCATCCTCATGCCGCTCGAATTGACCGACAAGCTTGGCCTCGCCGTGCTGTCGATTATCGTCACCGCGACGCCGGGCAGCGCCTGGCTGGAATATACGCCGGGGCACAAGACCGTGCTGCTGCACGTGCTCGACGTGATCGATGAGGACGAATGGGTTCACACCGTCAAACATCGCTATGAGCGTCTGTTGATGGAGATCTTCCAGTGAGCGAACTCATCCTTCATTGGGGGTTGATGACCGCCCAGATCATCATCGCCCTCGCGATGGGCTTTGCGGCCTATCGCATCGTCATCGGACCGCGCGCGCAGGACCGCGTGCTGGCGCTCGACGCCTTTTACGTCGCCGCCATGCTGATGCTCATGCTGTTCGGCATCCGCGTCGGCACGGCAATCTATTTCGAGGTGGCACTGGTCATCGGCATCCTGGGCTTCGTCGGCACCGTGGCGCTGGCCAAATTCCTCATGCGCGGCGAGGTGATTGAATAATGGACGCTGCTGAAATCCCCGTCTGGGTCGCCATAATCGTCAGCGCATTCTCGATTATCGGAGCGCTTCTTACCCTGCTCGGCTGCGTCGGCCTTGCGCGCTTCCAGGATTTTTACGCACGCATCCACGCGCCGACCCTCGGGACCAGCTTCGGCACGATCTTCATCGTCATGGCGTCGATGCTGTACTTCTTCGTCTCTGGCCAGCGCCCGGCCGTGCACGAACTGCTGATCCTCGCCTTCGTGCTGGTAACGACGCCGGTGACGCTGATGCTGCTGGCCCGCGCTGCGCTCTATCGCGACCGCGCCGAGGCCAATGGCAATGTTCCGGACCCTGTGGGGCAGGACATAGTGGTCGAGCCGGAAACCACCCCGGCTCAGCCCTCCTGACAAACGACAATGGGCGGCTCGCTCTCGCGTGAACCGCCCACCCTGTTCTGATCAGCCTTCCAGCTCTTCGCGCAGCATTTCGAGCTCGAGCCACTGCTCCTCGGCGGCGCTGCGCTTTGCCTCGGCGTCGGCAAGCGCCTTGCTGTCCTTGGCAAAGCCCTCGGGGTCGCGGGTGTAGTAATTGCCCTCAGCCAGCTTGTCGTTGAGCTGGCGCATCTTTGCTTCGAGCTTCTCGATCTCACCCGGAAGGGTTTCGAGCGCGTGCTTTTCCTTGAAGCTGAGCTTGCGCTTGGCGGCTTGCGGCGGTGCGGCGAGCTGGGCCTTGGCTTTTTCGGCCCTGGCGGCCTTTTCAACCACGCGGGCGTTCACGCCCTCGCCGCGCTGGGCAACCATGTCGGAATAGCCACCGGCATATTCGATCCAGCGGCCTTCGCCCTCCGACATGATGATCGAAGTGGCGACACGGTCGAGGAAGTCACGATCGTGGCTGACGACGATGACGGTGCCGGCGTAATCGGAAACCATTTCCTCGAGCAGGTCGAGGGTTTCGAGGTCGAGGTCGTTGGTCGGCTCGTCGAGCACGAGGAAGTTGGACGGCAGCGCCAGGGCGCGGGCCAGGGCCACGCGGGCGCGTTCACCACCCGAGAGCTTGCCAATTGGGGTATTGGCCTGTTCAGGGGTGAACAGAAAATCCTTCATGTAGCCGACGACGTGCTTGTTCTCGCCGTTGATCAGCAGCGTGTCGCTGCCGCCGCCGGTCAAGGCATCGCGCAAGCGCGTATCGGGATCAAGCCGCGCCCTGCCCTGGTCGAGCATGGCCAGTTCGAGTGCCGAGCCCATCTTGATGGTGCCGCTATCGGGCTCTGAGAGCCCGGTCAGCATCTTGATCAGCGTGGTCTTGCCGGCGCCATTGGGGCCAACAATGCCGACGCGATCGCCGCGCAGCACGCGGGTCGAGAATTCCTTGACGATGGGACGGGTGCCGAAGCTCTTGGAAATGTTCTCGGTTTCCACGACGAGCGCGCCGGAGGTGCGCCCCTCGGACACGGCCATGCTGACCGTGCCAACGGCGCGGCGCTGCTCGCGGCGATCCTGACGCAGGTCCGAGAGGCGCTCGAGGCGGCCGACATTGCGCTTGCGGCGGGCGGTAACGCCATAGCGCAGCCAGTGCTCTTCGCGCACGATCTGACGGTCGAGCTTGTGGCGGTCCTTTTCTTCCTGCTCCAGGACCTCGTCGCGCCAGCCTTCAAAGGCGGCAAAGCCGCGTTCGATGCGACGGGTGACGCCGCGGTCCAGCCAGACGGTGGAGCGGGAGAGATCGGTAAGGAAACGACGGTCGTGGCTGATCAGCACCATGGCCGAGCGCATGGAATCGAGCTCGTTCTGCAGCCATTCGATAACCGGCAGGTCGAGATGGTTGGTCGGCTCGTCGAGCAGCAGCACATCGGGCTGCGGCGCGAGCACACGTGCCAGGGCGGCGCGGCGGCCTTCGCCACCCGAAAGGGTCTTCGGGTCCTCGGTGCCAGTGAGGCCGAGCGCGTTCAGCAGATATTGGGCGCGATAATCGTCGTCACCCCCTGCCATGCCCGCCTCGACATAGTCGAGCGTCGTCGCAAAGCCCGTCAGATCGGGCTCCTGCGGCAGATAGCGGATGGTGGCGCTGGGCTCGACGAAGCGCACGCCAGCGTCATGCTGGACGAAGCCTGCGGCGATCTTGAGCAAGGTCGACTTGCCCGAGCCATTGCGCCCGACAAGGGCAATGCGCTGGCCAGGAGAGACGATGAGTTCGGCGGCCTCGAGCAATTGAGTGCCACCGAAGGTCAGTTGGATATTCTGCAGAGAAAGAAGCGGGGGCGCGGCCATGGTCAATCCGGAATGTTGTGCGGGATAGAGCACAGCCCAACCAGCAGATCAATGTTTGGAGGGGATATGAAAAGGCCGGCCAGGACATTGAGGATCCTGACCGGCCCGGGGAGACGGTAGCAGCAAGCCCCCGTCCAATATCTGGCGCTGCGCTCCACAGGCCCCAGGGGGCGCTGCGCCATGTCCATAATCAAGCACGCTTAAACTTGACAGTCAAACTCATATTTCAGCAAGCTGGGTCTCTGCGAGCGCCGGGACATCGAGATCGTAGAGGCCCAGACGCTCGCGAATGGAGCGTTTCTTGCTGGCGAGATCGGCGATGGTGTAGCCGGCGAGGACGTCAAAAAACGCGCCGAGCGCTTCGCGCAGTGCCGAATTGAGATCGCATTCCCCGATCAGCGGGCAATCTGCGCCTTCCTCGAAGCATTCGGCGAGGGCGAAACTCTCTTCCGTCAGGCGAATTGTGTCGAGCAGGGTGATCTGGTCGGCAGGCTTGCCGAGGCGAATGCCGCCGTGGCGGCCGCGTACGGTCTGCAGAAGCCCGTTCTCCACCAGTGGTTTGATCAGTTTGAACAGGAAAAGCTCAGAAATTGCGTAAGCCTTCGCAATCTCTGCAACCCGACTGAGTTGCGGCTCGTTTACCGCACAATACACCAAAGTGCGGATGGCATAATTTGATTGACGAGTCATTCTCACGGGCGGGCATTCCCTTGCAGTGCGCAGCCAGTCCCGGCCACGGGTCGGGCACACCTTATAACCGTTCTAAAAAATGTCAACTAATCCTGAACGAATGGATCAGGTTTGGACCGAGCTAGACAGCCATTTAACTTCGGCATATGAATTTATTCGTACAGGAGAACGCAGGTGGCAAAGACAGTCACGCGCGCCATGCTCAGCGAGGCTGTTGCCGAGGCGACAGGTTTTGCTCGGACCGACGTGGGCCAGATCAGCGATCGCATGATAGAACTCATCGGTAAGGCGCTCATGGAGGGCGAAACGGTCAAGCTGACCGGTTTCGGTTCGCTCCAGATTCGATCACGCGCCGAGCGCGTCGGTCGCAATCCACGGACCGGCACGCAGCACCGAATCACACCCCGTCATACGGTGATGTTCACGCCGAGCGGACGCCTGCGCGAAGCGCTGGACGCGCTGGTGGAGGGTGGCGGCTCTGCACCCAAGAAGAAGCAGTCCAACGGGGATGCACGCTGACCTGAGGGCGGCTCTATAGCCGAGCGCGCCACGGCGGCCGAGCGAAGCTCAGCGAGGGCGATCCATGAGGTGCACGCCGGAGAAATAGCGACGATAGAGCGGCAGTTCTGCCGCCCCTATTGCCGGAGCAAGCCGCCCCAGCTGGCCCTGCTGGACTTTTGGCGTCGGCGCACCGTCGCGCTGCAAAAGGTCCAGTTCATCGCGCAGGCGCTGCACAAGCCGTTCCGAGATGGCGGAAAGCGTCGAGTCGAGCACAACGAGCCGCGCATCAACCACACGCAAGGTATTGAAGACCACAAGGGCCAGCGCACGCGCGGCGTCGTCCAACCACGCTTCGACCTCGCCCTTCATGGCCTCAAGATCCCAGCTGTCGGCCTGGGCAAGATCAACGGCGAAGCCTGCAGCCTTGAGCCGCTTCTCCAGCGCGGTCAGCGAGGCGATGGCATGGCCCGTGCGGGGATCACCGCTGTCGACCTGCACCAGCATGGCGGCGAGATCGGCCGAATTGCTGGTCGGCCCGTCCCAGAGGTGCCCGTCGCCGAAAATACCGGCGGCCACATAGGTCGATACCAGCAGATAGATGAAACTGCCGGGGCGCGGCGGAGCAAGGGCAATCAGTTCACTCCAGCAGCCGGCATTGCCATCCTTGTAGACCGAAACGGGCAGGCGGAGACGGCGCTCGAACTCGGCGCCCGGATCAATCTCGCTCCAGAGCGCCACGAGGTCGGCACTGACCCCACTTCGCTCGAGCCCCTCGGACATGCGCCCGGGAACGGCAACACCCACATCGAGCAGGCGTGCGAGGTGTTCGGCCGGCAGTTGCGCCATCAGATCATGGGCACGGCCGGCGAGTTCATCGAAAATCGTTCTCGGGTCGGGGAAAGCGTATTCGACGCGATACTGGGCCGCGACCTCGGCGTGGAAATTGATGATCACCACATCGGCGTGACGCCGGCCGATCTCGATCCCCATCGAGAAGCCGCCGTCGGCGCTCAGATAGATGGGCAGGGCCGGCTGTCCACGCCGCCCGCGCAAGGCTTCCCCGCGCATGATCAGCCCGTCGCTTTCCAGCGCCGAGAGGATTGCCGACACGGTCTGGGGCGCGAGCCCCGACATGCGTGAAATCTCGGCATTCGACAAGCCAGGGTTAAAGCCGACGATGTTGAGCACCACACCGACATTGGCCTGGCGGAGGCCGTTGTGCTGCAGGCCCCTCGCCTTCAGCTGAAAGACGTCGACGGACGCGTCGGCGGTATAATCATCACTCATGGTCATGCCCCAAACCCTCGCGGCCTTAGCCACAAGGGCATCCCCCTGGCACGACACTGCTAGAGTGACGCGCCCCCAAGGCTACCCAAGTAGCATCATGGCTGAGCAGCAACATGCGACAGAGTTACTCACCGCCTCATACTTTAGACTAGAGATCAAGGCAGATGGTGATGATCTCGAAGGGCCGCAGGCTTAGTCTGATCCCGTTGCCATCTACCTCCAGGGGAGCGATGTCTTCCTCCATCAGGTTGACGATGCGCGCCGACTTTATCTTCGGCCCGAGGCTGAGGCGGACGTCAGCCCGAATGTTGGCGTGCTCGAAAAGGCGCAGCACAATGGACGTGCCGTCTTCTGCCTTCTTGACGGTCTCGATAGTGACATTGTCAGCATCGACTTCGGCAAAGCTGAACCGGGAGAGTTCCGCGACTGCATCGGCGGGCCGGCGGGAGCCGATGACGGCGACGGGATTATTGAAGCGCTCGGCGGCGCGGTGCACCTGGGCGAGATCGGCGATGCCGTCATGGACGAAGAGCCCATAGCGCAGGCGGTGTTCGCCAAGATCGGCGTCAGGCGCGGGGAAGCTCGAGCCGCGCACCAGCGAGAGACGCACGGTCTGCTCGTGGCAATCATAGCCATATTTGCAGTCGTTGATCAGCGCCGCGCCGAAATCGGCCTCGCTGATATCGACCCAGCGCTGCATCGATGCTTCGAACCGCGCCTTGTCCCAGCTGGTGTTGCGATGGGTGGGACGGCGGACGTGGCCAAACTGGATTTCCGAACGGATCTCGGAGGTGTTGAGATCGAAGGGGAAGACCGCCTTGATCACCTGCGCCCGCTCCTGCCAGTCGATGAAGGTGTCGAATTCGAGCTGGCGCTCCCCCGCAGCAAGAGAGATCACCTGCACGATGCGGGAGGCCTGATAGCGCCGCTCGATGCGGATGGCGGCGCGGTGCGGGCCGGTTTCGACCACGGCAATCTCTGTGGCGGCATCGGCGAGCGGCCAGAACTGCTCCTCGAAATAGCGGTCGATGTCCCAGGCATCCCATTCCATCGGCTTGTCTTCATAGGCGATGAGGCGATTTGCGCGTGTGCCTTCGGGCAGCAGTTCGCGGTCCCGAGCCTTGTCGCGGATGGAAGTGATCTCGCCGTGCTTGTCGAACTCCACCCGCAGCAGGACGTTCTCGAGGTGTTTTTTGGAGACCGAGACCGCGCTTTCCGGCTTTGTGGTCTGGGTGACGATCTGCGCGCCCGCCCAGCCGAGGGAGGGCAGGCTGCCGGCCGGCGCGACATGATCGGCCGAACCGTCGGCACGGACAATTTTCTGGATGGGCTGGGTGCCGGCAGCGGTCGCAACGGCAAGTCCCTCTCCCAGATCCGGGGCATCGAGATGGACAAGGTCGGTGCGGTTCTGGCTGGTGAAGTTGACCAGCCGCAATGCGTCTCGGTCGGCGCCGGTCGCCGCCTGCGCGGCGCCATGCCAGGGGCCATTTTCCGAGGCGAGCGTGGAAAAGATCCGCTCGTAATCGGCATCGCTATCGACATAGACCTCGGGAATGGAGGTGCCGGGCAGGATGTCGTGGAACTGGTTGATGAGCAGCAGGTCGCAGAATTCGGCGAGGATCTCGCTGGGATAGGCCATGCCGGTCTCGACCAGTGCCAGGGATCCCAGAAATTCGAGCTCGCGCAGCAGGCGCTCCGCCTTGCGGTTGTTGGCCTTGTTCTTGGCGACGGAGGTCAGCGTGCCGCGGTGATACTGGAGGTAGAGCTCGCCGTTCCAGGTCGGGAATTTGCCGGGATTGGCATCCATGCGTTTTCCAAGGCGATCGAGATAGGGGACGATGCCTTCGAGCTTGACCCTTGGTGCGCCGGGAATGCCGCGTTCGAGGCGGATGCCGCGCTCGATCATGGCGCGGGTGGGGCCGCCACCGCCGTCGCCATAGCCATAGGACATGACCACTTCACTGTTGGCGGCCTTGGGCTCGTAGCGTTTCCAGGCACCCATGGTCTCGGAGACAGAGAGATCGCCATTGTAAGTGGTGTAGACGGCGTCGCTCTCATAGCGTTGGGCGGTGATGAGCTGCGCCTTGGTCACCGTGCCGTCGATGCCGCGCCAGAAGAAGCTGTCGTAGGGATGGCGGTCGGTGTCGTTCCACGAGAGCTTCGAGGTGACGAAATATTTGAGGCCCGATTTCTCCATGATCTGGGGGAGATTGGCCGAGTAGCCGAAGGTGTCGGGCAGCCAGACGGTCTTTGGCGTGACCCCGAAATTCTCCTGATGGAAGCGCCGGCCGCGCATGATCTGGCGCACGAGGCTTTCGCCCGAGGAGATGTTGACGTCGGGCTCGACCCACATCGCCCCTTCGATCTCGAACTGGCCGGATTTGACCCGTTTGAGCATGCCCTCCCAGATTTCCGGATAGTCGCGCTTCAGGAAATCGAACAGCACCGACTGGTTATACATGAAGACGTATTCGGGATATTCCTCCATCAGCTTGAGCACGGTGGCAAAGCTGCGGGCGGTCTTGTCGCGCGTGTGCATCACGCGCCAGAGCCAGCCAACATCAAGATGGGTCGAGCCCACCGCGCTGACCTGTGGCTGCACCTCGGTATCCTTGAGCGCATAGATCTCGGCAGCGATCTTTTCGGCGGCAAGCAGTGATCTGGCGAAGGCCTCGGTGTGGCCGTCCCGGCGATCGAGAGCGCGCAGGGCGCGCTCGACAACATTGAGGATGGCGTGGCGGCGCGGATCGTTCTGGTGGAGCCGCATGGCGACCTCCACCGGGGTCTGCAGGTCGTAATAGAGTTTTTCGGCGCGCTCATTGCGGACGAAGAAATCCACCTCGAACCCGACCAGCGGACGATCAAAGAAGGTGAAGGCATTGACGAGCAGGACATGCTTGCTGCCGGGTCGGGCGTTGCGCTCGATGACGAGTTCGGTGTGGTTGCCGTCGAGCGCCTGGGCAATGGCGCCGTCGAGATAGGCGAGGCATTGCGGATCGGTCGAGCCCGGGCGGTCCTGCCACTGGCTGGTGAAGCGGGAGACGAACACCTGGCCCTTGGCCTGCTTGGGTACGGTGATTTCGGCGGCGAACCAGCTGTGTTCCTGATGCTTGGCCCAGACGGTATGCGAGCCGAACTTTTCCCACTGGCGCCAATCAGCCTTGAGGGCGTCGGCCGCCGAATAGCCATCGGCGCGCTGGATATGCCACTGAAATGGTACGTCCGCGATCGGCGTGCGGGTCTTCTGCTCGAGATCGGCGCAGAGCCTGAGCAGCTTGCCTTCCATCTTGAGATCGTCGTCGAGTAGGCCGAGCTTGGTCGAGAGCGGATTGGCATAGGTCATGGCGCGATCCCCGGATGGCAGCGCCGGCAGGTAATCACGAAAGTGCAACGTTGCAAAGACAGGAGTTTACGGCACCCTGACGCATAGGCAGTCTGCGCGAAAACGCCTAGAATAGGGGAATGGAGGTTTTGCCATGGGTTTAGACGAGCCTTCCCGATCCCGGCCAAATGAGCGCGTGACGCTCAGGACCATCGCCGAGATGACGGGGCTGAGCCTCTCGACGGTGTCGCTGTCGCTGCGGGGCGGAACGACGCTCAAGCAGGAAACGCGCGACAAGGTCAGCGCGGCCGCCAAGGCGCTCGGCTATGTGCCCGACCGCGCGGGGGTGCGCCTGCGCACCGGCAAGACCAATGTGCTGACGCTGGTGCTCGACGGGGCCGAGGATTCCATCGACTTTGCCCGCCAGATGATCCAGGGCATCGGCCAGGCGATTGCAGGAACACGCTACCACCTCAATGTCGCCCCGGAATTTTCCAACAGCCAGTCGACCGACACGATCCGCTATATTCTCGACAGCCGGGCGGCGGACGGGGTGATCATCACCCATACCGCGCCGGACGATGCGCGGGTGGCCATGATGATGGACGCGGGGTTTCCCTTCGTCAGCCACGGCCGGACGGAATTTGCCACGCCCCACGCCTTTCACGATTTTCACGCCGAGGCTTTTGCGCGCCTCGCAGTCGAACGCCTCGCCGCGAAGGGCTGCAGGAAGGTGATGCTGATCATCGGGGATGACCGGACCACCAATTTCCGCAATCTCACGACGGCGTTCGAGGCGGCGGCAGCAGCGGCGGGGCTAGAGGCCCATGTGCGCAACAATGGCGTCTCTCGGCTCGATCCCTCGGGGATGCGGGCGCTGGGCCTGGAGCTGGCGGCAGACGGGCAGCGGCCCGACGGCATAGTCTGCGACAGCGAGATGCGCGCCATTGCGCTGGTCGGCGGACTGCTGGAGGGCGGACTGCGTCCGGGCGAGGATATCGGGCTCGTCTACAAGCAGACGTCGGGCATCTTGCCGACGCTGTTCCCGCGGGTCGACAGCATCCAGGAGGATGTGTTTGCCGCCGGGGCCGAGCTGACGCGGCTGTTGCTGAAGCGGATCGAGGGGGAGCCGGTGGAGAGCCTGCAAACGCTCGCCGAGCCCGTGGTGCACTGGCGGAGCTGACAAAACAAAACGCCCCCGCAAGATGCGAGGGCGTTCATTCGTATCGTTCGCGCTGATTATGCGCCGGCGGCGGTCAGGCGAGCAATGGCATCCTCGGACAGCTCCAGTCGGACACCCTTGGCGAGGCTCTTCACCTGCTCGATCGAGGTCGCCGAGGCGATCGGGGCGCTGACGCCAGGCTGGGCGACAAGCCAGGCCAGGGCGATCTCGGCAAGCGTCGCGCCGGTTTCGGCCGCAACTTCATCCATGGCTGCAAGGATCCGGAAACCCTTGTCGTTGAGGAAACGATCCATCTTGAGGCCGCGGATGCGCCCTTCCTTGTCTTCGGCCGAGCGATATTTTCCGGTGAGGAAACCGGCCGCGAGGCTGTAATAGACGATGGCGCCGACGTCGTGCTCGAGCAGGAACGGACGCAAGGCGTCAAAGTCCTCGCGCTCATAGAGATTGTAGAGCGGCTGGACCACTTCATAGCGCGGCAGCGACTTGACGATCGAGGTCTCGATGGCCTCTTCCATCTGGGCGCGGTTGTAGTTCGACGCGCCGATGGTGCGCACCTTGCCGGCGCGGATCAGCGTGTCATAGGCGCTCAGGGTTTCCTCGATCTCGGTGGTGGGATCAGGCCAGTGGCTGAAGTAGATGTCGATGTAGTCGGTCTGGAGGCGCTTGAGCGAGGCTTCAACGCTCTGCTTGATGCCTTCATGGCTGAGGCCGCGCGCCGGTTTGCCCGAATTGACCTTGGTGATGAGGTGAACCTTGTCGCGATTGCCGCGCGCCTTCATCCAGTTGCCGATGATGGTTTCGCTCATGCCGGGCGGGTTGCCCTCAACCCAGTTGGGATAGCCCTCGGCCGTGTCCACCGCGGTAAAGCCTTCGTCGAGGAAAGCGTCGAGGATCTCGAAGCTTTTCTTTTCGTCCGCGGTCCAGCCGAAGACATTGCCGCCCAGAACCAGGGGTTCGATGACGATTTCACTGCGTCCAAGGGGGCGACGATTCATGGCTTCTCTCCAAGTTCATTTGTTGTTTCAACGCCTGTCTCGGCGTTTTGTTCGGTCGGGCTGACGCGCGGCGCGCACCAGTAGAGCGCTTCATGGATGGCGGCGAAGGAACCGGCAAGGCTGATGAAGCGAAAGGGCGCATTTTCGTCAGTGCTGTGACGGAGATAGATATAGCTGCCCTGCTTCAGCCTATCGAGCAGCCAATCGGTCTCGGTGGCGACGCGACCCGAATAGGGCGCGATATCAGGAATGACCTCAATGGTGCGGTCTTCGCGATCGAGCGTCAGCTTCCAGGTGCCCAGGGCATTTGGTGTGCGGTTCGAAAAGAGGTGGAGACCCGTGGAATAATCGTCCTCGCAGCGAACGACAACACAGGCAAAGTCGGCCGCCGTGCTGTCGCGATCGCAGCCCATGGCGGCGCGATCCCCCTCGCCCGGGAGAGGAGAAAACTGCCAGCCGGGCATCTGGGCCACAGCCGGCGCGGACAGGAGAAGGCTCAGCGCCGCGGCTCGATAAGGTCCCATTTGTTTCCATAGAGATCGGCGAAAACGGCAACGCTGCCATAAGCCTCGTGGCGGGGCGGTTCGAGGAAGGTAACGCCCCGGGCCAGCATGGCAGCGCGATCCCGCGCAAAATCATCGGTTTCGAGAAACAGCATGACCCGGCCACCGGCCTGATTGCCGAGAGCGGCCAGCTGGGCCTCGCCCTCAGCCTTGGCGAGGAGGAGGCGCGGGCCCGAACCGCCGGGCGGAGCGACCAGAACCCAGCGCTTGCCGCCGCCCATATCGGTATCTTCCAGGAGGTCGAAGCCGGCCTGGTCTCGATAGAAGGCGATGGCGGCGTCATAGTCGGCGACAAGAAGCGAAATCGTGGCGATCTTCTGCATGGCTCTGGTTCCTGGCTGGCGCCTCAGAGCGCGACGCGCCGGCCTTCTCGGGCGGAGGCGATGAGGGCATCGACCAGCTCATGGACGGCGAGCGCCGAATGGCCGGTGGAGACGGGCTGGCGCCCTGCCCGCACCGCATCGGCGAACTCGGCGATCTGGGCCATGTGCCAGTCGAACGGAAACGCCATGGGGTCGGCGCCACCGCCGGAATTGCTGGCCTCGCCGATAGTCTCGGTGCGCCCGTCCATCCAGTGAAGGGTGAGATTGCCACCGGTGAGTGTGGCGCTGGCCTTTTCAAAGTTGAGGCTAAGGCTTTCTGCGCCGCCCGGGAAATTGGCCGTGGTGGCCATCAGGGCGCCCACCGCGCCATTGGCGAATTCGAGCCCGCCGGCGACGAAATCCTCGGTTTCCATCTGGTGGAACCCAGTGGTCGCGGCAAGCGCTGTGACGGCCTTCACCGGCCCACAGAGGCTCAGCATCAGGTCGAGCGAGTGGACAGCCTGGGTAATGAGCACGCCACCGCCGTCATGGGCGAGCGTGCCCCGACCGGGCTTGTCGTAATAGCCCTGCTGCGGCCGCCACCATGGCACGACGAGATGGACAGCAAAGAGTTTTCCGAGCTCCCCGCTCGCCACCTTGGCGGCCAGAGCCTGCGAGGCGGCGCGAAAACGGTGCTGGAAGATAATGCCGAGGGTAACGCCCGCCGCGTCGCAGCGCTCGACGATGGCGCGGGCGGCCGCTGTGGTGCGCTCCACCGGCTTTTCCATCAGAATGTGTTTGCCGGCGGCAGCAGCGGCGGCGACGAGCGCCTCGCGTGCATTGGGCGGAGTGAGGATGAGGACGGCCTCGACCGCCGGATCGGCGAGCAGGGCGTCGAGACTGGCAGCGGCCGGGAAACCGTGCTCGTTGCAGAAGGCGTCGAGCGCTGCCGCATCGCGCCGCCAGACACCGCGCACATCGATCCGGTCCCGCAAACCCTTGAGCGCCAGGGCGTGGGGCTTGGCAGCCATGCCTGCTCCGATCACACCCAGGCCCAGGCGCTTTTCCCCGTCCGCCATCACTTCCCCCCGCAATTGTTCGTGGCCATGATGGGGAAAGACCGGGCGCTTGTCATCCCAACAAGGCCAGCTCAACGCTGAAAATCATAGAGTAATTGGAGTGGCGACCCGCCTAGGAGGCCGAGCGCCAGCTTTCCTGCCGGAGGAAGACTTCCAGGCTGTCGCGATCCATGGGACGGGCGAAGGCATAGCCCTGAAGGATGTCGCAGCCCAGATCGCGCAGGATGGCGGCGTGCTCCCTAGTTTCGACGCCCTCGGCGACAATCTCGATGCCCATGGATTTGCCGATATCGACGATGGAGGCGAGGAGGCGCCGCTGCGCCGGCTCGGTGAGGATCGGGTCGACCAGCTGGCGGTCGATCTTGAGGCGACGCGGATGGAGTTTTTGCAGCGAGACGATGGAGGCATAACCGGTACCGAAATCATCGATCTCGATATCGATGCCCAGTTCCTTGATGCGATCGATGTTCCAGCCGACGAGGCCGTCGCTCTCGTCGAGATAGATCGATTCCACGAGCTCGAAGGCGATACGGCCCGGTTCGATGCGCAGCTCGCGCAGGCTCTGCACGAGGTCTTCGTCATGAAGGCGCCGCTGGGAGACATTGACCGAGGCGCGGGGGACATTGAGACCCATGGCCTGCCAGCGATCGAGATCGCGCAGCGCCTGATCGAGCACAATGCGGTCGATGCTGGCGACGACGCTCAGCTCCTCGGCAATGTTCAAGAAACGGTCGGGTGTCTTGATGCCCTCGGTCGGGTGGTTCCAGCGGGCCAGGGCCTCGACCCCGACGACGTCGAGCGTGTGGGCATCGAACTGCGGCTGGTAAAAGGCGATGAAGGCATTGGTGTCGAGCGCCTTGAGGATTTCGTCGGCGCTGCGCTTTTTGTCGATCACCTCTGCCTGCAGCGCTGCGGAGAAAAACTCATAGCGATTGCGGCCGCGGCCCTTGGCTCGATAGAGCGCTATATCGGCATTGATGAGCAATTGTTTGACGTCGATATCGGTGCCGCGCGCCGTGGCAAGGCCAACGCTGACGCCGATCCGGCATTCGTGGCCCTCGTGCAGCGCGGGCTTGCGCATGGCCTGGACGATACTGTCGGCGAGACAAGCAACGCTCGCATCATCCGCGTCAGCCTCAAGCATCACCACGAACTCGTCACCGCCGATGCGGGCGACGAAGTCGGTCGGCTTGCAATTGGCGCGCAGAACCTCGCTGGCGTGGATCAGCATGGCGTCGCCGGCGGCGTGGCCGAGCGTATCGTTGATCTGCTTGAAGCGGTCGAGATCGATATGAAGGAGGGCGATGCCGCCCGAGCCCATATAGCCGTTCTCAGAATGCTCCTGGAGCTTTTCGTCGAGGAAGCGGCGATTGGGCAGGCCGGTCAGACTATCGTGCAGCGCGTTATGCTCGATGCGGATCTTGACGGTCTCAAGCTCGGCGTTGCGGGCCTCGGTCAATTGGTGGGCGCGGCGCAGATCCTCGTTGAGGGCCACGTCCCGGGTAATGTCCCAGTTGACGCCGAGCACGCGGTCGGACTCGCCCGGCACCTTTTTGACCATTGCGATGGAGCGGACATGGCGGACCGTGCCGTCATCGAGGCGGATACGATAGACCGCCTCATAATGGCCGGTCGCGATCATGCGCTTGAATTCGGCTTCGCTCTTTTCGAGGTCATCCGGGTGGACGATGGCGCGCCACTGCTCATAGGTGCGCGGCGCGGCGTCGGCTGGCAGGCCATAGAGCTCGTTGGTGCGGGCGTCCCAATATTCGGCCCCGCTGTCGAGATCGAGCTCCCAGATCCCCACCTGCGAGGTCTGCAGCGCTAGGTTGAGCCGATCGGTGAGGGCCGCCAATTCGCGTTCCCGGACCCGCAACTGGCCAATGTGCCGGTAGCGCTGTTCGACCATGCGGCGGGTGGTGAAGATGGGCAGGATGACGAGGCCGCCGGCCAGAACGATCAATCCGCGCAGGAGCCACTGGGTCAGCCCATCCGGGGCCCAGCCGCCGCGTGGGATGGCGCTGAGCTGCCAGCTCCCGGTCGGCAACGCTACATCGGCGAGGATCGGGTTTTCGGCACTCAGGTCGCGCCCGTAAAACAACGCGCCATCGCCGCCCTTGCTGTCATGCCCGGTGATGGCGATTTCAATGGGCAGGTCCGGATCATAGAGGCCGCTGTCGCGATAGAGCCGGTCGATATCGATGACGGCGGCGGCAATGCCCCAGAACGACCTGTCCTCCCCGGTGCCCGTGTAGATCGGGAAACGGCCGATAAAGCCCCTGCCCCCCTGAATGAGATCGACAGGACCTGCCAGCACCAGCCGGCCTGTATCAACGACTTCCTTCACCGCGTCCCATTGTCCAGGGCTGGTGCGATAGTCGAAGCCGATATTGCGGGTCTGGTTGGGCGGATAGGTCATGGCGATCACCAGATCGGGCGCCACGGAGATGGAGCGCAGCTGGCTCTCTTCCTCGAAGAGGTGGGCGGCCAGAACCTGGAACTGTTCCTGACTGAGGTCCGGCTGGCTCGAAATGGTCGAGACCAGACCCCGCACGAGCTGGATATCGCTCGCGATATTGCCTTCGAGCTTGGCCCTGATGATTGAGAGCTGGCCCAAAACATCGGCGCGCATGCGCTGCTCGGAAATACTGTGGCTCTGACGGTCGATAAAAAAGCCCGCGGCGGCAACCATCAAAAGCGCAAGAAGCACCGGCACCCAGGTGGTGCGGCGGCCATCGGTGCGCTGCCTGTCCGTCTCTGCCGTGTTCATTCCGCCAATGCGTAAGCCGCCCCCCAGCTTGTCTCTCCGACATTGCGCACAGGGCTTGACCAAAAGCTTACCGGCAGAGCGGCATCCGCGATCTTGGTAAACAGGCAGGTAACGCGGCCGGGGCAGCACGGCCCCGACCGTTACAGTGCGCTAGAGGGGCGCGACTTCCTCGAGTTCGACCAACGTGCCGTCAAAATCCTTTGGATGGAGGAAAATGACGGGGTTGCCGTGGGCACCGATCCTGGGCTTTCCGTCGCCCAGGATGCGGGCGCCGCTTTCGACCAGTTTGGCAATGGCGGATACGATGTCGGGGACTTCGTAGCAGATGTGGTGCATGCCGCCGGCCGGGTTCTTTTCAAGAAAGCTGGCAATGGGTGAGCCTTCGCCCAGCGCCTCGAGCAGTTCGACCTTGGAATTGCCGGTGTCGATGAAGACCACCGTCACCCCATGCTCGGGGAGCGCCTCGGGTTCGCCGACCGCGGCCCCGAGCATATCGCGATAGCGGGCAGCTGCGACCGCCAGATCCGGGACAGCGATAGCGATGTGGTTGAGACGACCGATCATCTGTTGGACAGCCTTCCCTCGATTTCGTTGAGCACGGAAAAGGCCGCGTCGAGCACATTGGTGCCCGGACCGAAAATGGCGGCGACCCCCGACTCATATAGGAAGTCGTAATCGGGCTCCGGGATGACACCCCCGACAATGACAGTCACATCACCAAGGCCACGATCGCGCAGTGCGCCGATGAGCTCGGGCACCAGCGTCTTGTGTCCGGCTGCCAGCGAGGAAACTCCCACCGCATCGACGCCGTAGGTTTCTGCGTGGGCCGCCACTTCCGGAGCGGTCTCGAAGAGATCACCCATGTGGACGGTGAAGCCGAGATCGGCGAAAGCCGACGCGATGATTTTGGCACCGCGATCGTGTCCATCCTGCCCCATCTTGGCGATGAAGATCGAGGGCGCGCGGCCTCGCGAGGTCTTGAACGCATCAACCCGATCGGAGACCGATTTCAATTGCGGGTCATCGCCATAGCCGCCGGCATAGACGCCGGAGATGACGCGGGTGACGGCGCGGTGGCGGCCGAATACATCTTCCAGCGCCTGGGAAATTTCCCCCAGCGTGGCGCGGGCACGGGCGGCCTCAACGGCGGCGGTGAGGAGATTGCCCTCATCCTTGGCCGCATATTCGCGCAGCGCCGAAAGCATGGACTGGCACTTGTCCTCGTCGCGGGTCGCCTTGATGTGCTCGAGCTGGGCGATCTGCTCAAGGCGCACCTTGGCATTATCGATTTCGCGGACTTCGATTTTCTCTTCGGTCTCGACCCGAAAGCGGTTGACGCCAACGATGACATCGTCGCCCCGGTCGACCCGGGCCTGGCGCAGGGCCGCCGCCTGTTCGATGGCCATTTTTGGGCCGCCGGACTGTACATAGGGCGTCATGCCGCCAACGGCTTCGGCGTCGGCGATGAGCTTTTTGGCTTTACTGACCAGCTGATCGGTCAGCGCCTCGACATAATAGGAGCCGCCGAGCGGATCGACGACATCGGTGATACGGCTTTCGTGCTGGAGGATGAGCTGGGTATTGCGGGCAATGCGGCTCGAAAACTCCGTCGGCAGGGCGATGGCCTCGTCGAAGGAGTTTGTGTGGAGCGACTGCGTGCCGCCAAGCGTCGCCGCCAACGCCTCGATGGTGGTGCGCACGATATTGTTGTGCGGGTCCTGCTCGGTGAGCGACACGCCCGAGGTCTGGCAATGGGTGCGGAGCATTTTGGAGCGCGGATCCCGAGCGCCGAGATCGGTCATGATCTCGCTCCAAAGTTTCCGGGCTGCCCGGAGCTTTGCGACCTCGAGGAAGAAGTTCATGCCAATGCCGAAGAAGAACGAGAGGCGCCCGGCAAAGGCGTCGATATCGAGCCCCTTGGCCTGCGCCGCCCGGACATATTCCATGCCGTCGGCAAGGGTGAAGGCCAGCTCCTGCACCGCCGTCGCCCCGGCCTCGTGCATGTGATAGCCCGAGATCGAGATCGAATTGAACTTCGGCATATGCTCGGCAGTGTGGGCGATGATGTCGCCGACAATGCGCATGGAGGGCTCAGGTGGGTAGATATAGGTGTTGCGGACCATGAACTCCTTGAGGATGTCGTTCTGGATGGTCCCTTCGAGCTTTTCCTGGGAAACGCCCTGCTCTTCGGCCGCAACAATGAACATGGCCAGCACCGGGATGACGGCGCCGTTCATGGTCATGGAGACGCTCATCTGATCGAGCGGAATGCCGTCGAAAAGGATTTTCATGTCCTCGACGCTGTCGATGGCGACGCCCGCCTTGCCGACATCGCCGACAACGCGCGGATGATCGCTGTCATAGCCGCGATGGGTGGCGAGATCGAAGGCGACTGACAGCCCCTTCTGGCCCTTTTCGAGCGCCTGCCGGTAGAAAGCGTTGGACTCCCGGGCGGTCGAAAAGCCCGCATACTGGCGGATGGTCCAGGGGCGGTTGGCGTACATGGTCGCCCGCACGCCACGGGTGAACGGCTCAATGCCCGGCACTTCGCCGTCATCACCGAGATAGACGGGCTTCACCGGCAGGCCGCCATAGTCCCGGTCGAGCGCGGAAAGCGGGGTATCGCGGAGTTCCTTTTGGGCCAGCTTGGCCCATTTCTCGTGATCTGCTGACATCACACCGCCTCGAACTCAAGCATGACCTGGTCCACCGCCAGAACGGCGCCGGGGACGACGTGGACCGTCTTCACGCGGGCGCGCTTTTCGGCCTTGAGCACGTTTTCCATCTTCATGGCTTCCACAATGGCGAGGGTCTGGCCGTCTTCGACCACGTCCCCCTCCTTGACGTCGATACGCACCACCTGCCCCGGCATGGGGCAGAGCAAGTACTTGCTCATGTCAGGGGGCACCTTGACCGGCATATGGGTCAGATATTTGGCGATATGGGGCCGCAGCACCAGAACCTTGAGGTCCGCCCCACGATAGCGAACGCGGAAGCCCGATGTGGTCGGATCGACCTTGAGCACGGCATGGCGTCCGCCGGACCAGTCGAGACGCGCGAGCGTGTCGCCGGGCTGCCAGGTGACGCGCACCGCTTCAGACCGCCACTCGGCGTCGACGACGATGTCCGGGCCGTTCTGGTGCAGCACCACTGTTTCGGCCTTGTCGCCGACCTGCACGTGCCAGCGGCTTTCGGTCTCCCCACCCATGCGGCGATGATCGCGGCGGGCCATCAGCATGGCGGCTGCGGCGACGATGTCGAAGTGATGCTCGTCGGAAAGCTCGGCGCCAGAGAACCCTTCCGGGAATTCCTCGGCGATATAGCCGGTGGTGAGGCGCCCCTCGCGGAACCGATCCTGCTCCATCACGGTCGAGAGGAAGGGGAGGTTATTACCCACGCCTTCGACCTCAAAGCTGTCGAGCGCCACCGCCATGGCATCGACCGCGGCCTCGCGTGTCGGGGCCCAGGTGCAAAGCTTGGCGATCATCGGATCGTAGAAGGTCGAGATTTCCCCGCCTTCGAAAACGCCGGTGTCGTTGCGCACGACAAGATCATCCGAGACGCTTTCCGCGGGCGGGCGATAGCGGGTGAGGCGACCGGTCGAGGGCAGGAAGTTGCGATAGGGGTCTTCGGCGTAGAGCCGACTTTCAATCGCCCAGCCATTGCGCAGCACCTGGTCCTGCGTGAGCGGCAGCTTCTCGCCATTGGCGACGCGGATCATCAGCTCGACGAGATCGAGCCCGGTGATCATCTCGGTGACCGGATGCTCCACCTGCAGACGCGTATTCATCTCGAGGAAGTAAAAATTGCGATCCTTGTCGACGATGAACTCCACCGTGCCGGCGCTGCGGTAACCCACGGCCTGGGCGAGGGCCACGGACTGCTCGCCCATTGCCTTTCGGGTGGCCTCATCAAGGAAGGGCGATGGCGCTTCTTCGATGACTTTCTGGTTGCGGCGCTGGATCGAGCATTCGCGCTCGTTGAGATAGATCGCATTGCCATGCGCGTCGGCGATCAGCTGGATTTCGATGTGGCGCGGCTCGGTGACGAATTTTTCGATGAAGATGCGATCATCGCCGAAGGAGGACGCCGCCTCGGACTTGGAGCGCTCGAAACCTTCGCGGGCATCCGCGTCGTTCCAGGCAATGCGCATGCCCTTGCCGCCACCACCAGCGGAGGCCTTGATCATCACCGGGTAGCCGATGGATTTCGAGATGGTCACCGCGTGTTCGGCGTCATCAATCAGGCCCATATGGCCCGGCACGGTCGACACACCGGCTTCGGCGGCGAGCTTTTTGGACGTGATCTTGTCGCCCATGGCTTCAATCGCCTTGGGGCCCGGGCCGACGAAGATGATGCCTTCGGCTTCGAGCGCTGCGGAGAAAGACGCATTTTCCGAGAGGAAGCCGTAGCCGGGATGGACCGCCTGGGCACCGGTCGCTTTACAGGCAGCAATAATCTTGTCCGCCAGCAGATAGGAATCCTTGGCGGGCGAGGCGCCGATATGGACCGCATCATCGGCCATGCGCACATGCAGGGCCTCACGGTCGGCGTCGGAATAGACCGCGACCGTGGCGATGCCCATTTTCTTCGCCGTCTTGATAACCCGGCAGGCGATCTCGCCACGATTGGCGATGAGGAGTTTGGTGATGGTCATGGTCTGGCTCCTCACAGCGGGATGTTGTCGTGCTTCTTCTTGGGGCCCTGCACGCTCTTGTGGCGGAGGGTCGAGAAGGCACGGATGACGCGGCGGCGGGTGCCGTGGGGCATGATGACATCGTCGATGAAGCCGCGCTCGGCGGCCACAAACGGGTTGGCAAAGCGCGCTTCGTAATCGGCGGTGCGCTGGGCGATCTTGTCCTTGTCGCCCAGCTCCGAGCGATAGAGGATTTCGGTCGCGCCCTTGGCGCCCATCACGGCGATTTCGGCAGAGGGCCAGGCATAATTGACGTCCGCCTTGATGTGTTTTGAGGCCATCACGTCATAGGCGCCGCCATAGGCTTTGCGGGTGATGACGGTGACGAGCGGCACGGTGGCTTCGGAATAGGCGAAGAGAAGCTTGGCGCCGTGCTTGATGATGCCGCCATATTCCTGCGCGACGCCGGGTAGGAAGCCGGGCACGTCGACAAAGGTCAGGATCGGGATCTCAAAACTGTCGCAGAAGCGGATAAAGCGCGCGGCCTTCTTACTGGCATTGATGTCGAGACACCCGGCCAGCACCAGTGGCTGGTTGGCGACAACGCCCACGGTCTGCCCATCGAGGCGGATGAAGCCGATGAGAATATTGCCGGCGTGGTTCTTCTGGAGCTCGAGGAATTCGCCTTCGTCGGCGACGGTCTCTATGACCTCGCGCATGTCATAGGGCTTGGTCGCACTATCGGGGATGATGGTGTCGAGCTTGTCGTTGCGGCGGTCGATGGGGTCGTGGCTTGGCAGGCGTGGCGGCTTCTGGCCGGCCGCGAGCGGCAGGTAGGAGAAGAGACGTCGCACTTCGAGCAGGGTCTCGATGTCATTGGCGAAGGCCGCATCGGCCACCGAGGAAATCTTGGTGTGGGTGGAAGCGCCGCCCAGCTCTTCCTGGGTAACGATCTCATTGGTCACGGTCTTCACCACATCGGGACCGGTGACGAACATATAGCTCGTGTCCTCGACCATGTAGATGAAGTCGGTCATGGCCGGCGAATAGACGGCACCACCGGCGCAGGGGCCCATGATGACGGAAATCTGCGGCACGGCGCCAGAGGCCTGCACATTGCGCCAGAACACGTCGGCATAGCCGCCGAGCGCTGCCACGCCCTCCTGGATGCGGGCGCCGCCAGAATCGTTGAGCCCGATCACCGGCGCGCCATTCTGCATGGCCAGATCCATGATCTTGCAGATTTTCTGCGCATGGGTCTCGGAGAGCGAGCCGCCGAACACGGTGAAATCCTGAGAGAAGACATAGACCATGCGGCCGTCGATCGTGCCCCAGCCGGTGACCACGCCATCACCGGGGATGACCGTCTCTTCCATGCCGAAGTCGGTCGCCCGATGGGTGACGAACATGTCGTATTCTTCGAACGAGCCGGGATCGAGCAGCACGTCCAGGCGCTCGCGCGCCGTCAGCTTGCCCTTGCCATGCTGGGTGTCGATGCGCCGCTGGCCTCCGCCAAGCCGCGCCTCTCCGCGTCTCGTTTCCAGTGCGGCGATAATTTCCTGCATGCGAACCTCCGGCATTCCTGATGCGGCCGGAGACTAAGCGCTCATCTTGCATACCAGAAGACAGGAAAGGGCGTTGGTGCTACAATCACACAACAACAGGTCTGTGATTTTGTGGAGTTGTGTGATGGCTGCCAGAAAAGTGTTCGCCGGGGCCAAAATAAGGGCCCTGAGGGCGCAGCACAGGCTGACGCAGGCGGAGCTTGCGGCGCGGTTGGACATCTCTGCGTCCTATATCAACCAGCTCGAATCCAATCAGCGGCCGCTGACAGCGTCGGTGATGCTGGCGCTGGCGGAGCATTTCAGCCTCGACCTTTCGAGCCTTGCTACCGACGGGTCGGACCGGTTGGTGATGGATCTGCGCGAGGTTCTGGCTGACCCGGTGTTCGGCGAAACGGTGCCCAATCTGCAGGAGCTGAAATCGACGGCCACCAATGCTCCCGATATGGCGCGGGCCGTGCTGCAGCTTTACGAGGCTTATCGCAAAACCAATGAGCGCCTCGCCGGCATGGACGCGGCGCTCTCGCGCGATCCGCAGAGCGGCGTCACCACGGCCTATGAAGAGGTGCGCGACTTCTTCCACTATGCCGACAATTACATTGACCCGCTCGACCGGGCGGCCGAGAGCCTTGCGGCTGAACTCGGACAGTTCGGCCCAGATCGCATGGCCCGGCTGGTGGATTATCTTCGTGAAACCCATGAGGTGCGGGTCAGTTTCACCCCGCCCCTCACCCCCGACGCGATGAGCCGGTTTGATCGGGGCGGGCGGGAAATCTGGATCAACAGCCGGCTCGACCCGGCCAGCCAGTTCTTCCGTCTCGCCACCCATCTCGCCGGCCTCGAGCAGACGACGCTGATGGGCGAACTGCTCGACAATGCCAATTTCAAGGCCAGCGAGGCTCGCGCCATCGCCCGCATGGGCCTGGCCAATTACTACGCCGGGGCGCTGCATATGCCCTATAGCGCCTTTCTCAAGGCGTCCGAGGCGCATCGCTATGATATCGAGGAACTTGCCCATCTCTTCGGTGCGAGCCTTGAACAAGTGGCTCATCGCCTCTCGACCATGCAGCGGCCGCGGGAGCGGGGCGTTCCGTTCTTCTTTGCCCGGGTGGACGCGGCGGGGACGATCACCAAGCGCCATTCGGCCACCGCGCTGCAGTTTGCCCGGTTTGGCGGCGCCTGCCCGCTCTGGAATGTGCATCGGGCTTTCGAGGCGCGCGGCGAGATCATCCGCCAGCTGGGCGAAACGCCGGATGGCAACCGCTATCTCAGCCTTGCCTGGTCGGGCGAGAAGCGCATGGGTGGCTACCGCAGCACGACGCGGCGCTATGCCTATGCGCTGGGCTGCGAAATTTCGCACGCCAACCGCGTGGTCTATGCCGATGATCTGGAGCTGGGAAAGGCCGTGTTTGACCCGATCGGCGTCTCCTGCCGCATCTGCGAGCGCCGCAACTGCCATCAGCGGTCAGTGCCGCCGCTGGCCGTGGGCATTTCCGTGCCGGCGGACCGGCGCTCGATTGTGCCCTATGAGATCGGCTAGCGCCGCGTCAGGGTGAGGTTGCGCCCTGCCCCGCCCGGCGGAATCGACAGCGCAATGGTTATCGTCACGGCGTCGACCACCTGCTCGGCCCGCTCGGCCCATTCGACCAAAACTATGCCATCGACATTGTCGAGAAGGCCAAGCTCGTCGGCCTCGGCGGCATCGCCCAGCCGGTAGAGATCGGCGTGGAGCACTTGGCCCTTGGATGTGTCGTAGGGCTGCACCAGGGCGAAGGTCGGCGAGGGAATTTCGAGCTCCGGATCACCGGCCAGCGCCCGGATCGTGGCGCGCGCCAGGGCAGATTTGCCCGCCCCAAGCTCGCCCTCAAGGCTGACGATGTCGCCGGGCACCAGCATTTCGGCCAGTTCGGCCCCGAAGGCCGAGGTGGCCGCATCGTCTGGCAGGAAGCGCTCCATTATTCGGCCACGCCTGCTAGAGAGCAGTCTCGTGGCAGATTGACCACGATGCGGCTGCCGCGCGGTTCGCGCGGCGATGCCGTAATGGTGCCGCCATGCAGATTAACGAAGGTCCGCACGATGGAGAGCGCAAGGCCCGCACCGCGCTGACGACCCGGATGGGGGCCATCGAGACGGGTCAGAATGGCCGACTTCATCTCGTCGGTGAGACCGGGGCCTTCATCCTCGATGACGAACAGCACGCGCTCACCGCGATATTCGACCGAGAGGCGGATTTCGCCACCCGGCGGCGAGAAGCGCGCGGCATTGGAGAGGAGATTGTAGAGCACCTGCACGAGGCGCGTGCCGTCGGCGATCAGTACCGGCAAATCGGTCGGCAGATCGACCACGAGGTTCGGTGGTTCGCCCGAGCCAGCCGGGAAAGTTGCCGAGATGCCGGCGCGGGCCTTTTCGATGAGATTGACCACATCGAGCGGCTCGGGATTGAGTTCGGCAATGCCGGCGTCGACCGAGGCGAGATCGAGGATATTGTCGATCAGCACACCCAGGGTCACTGAGGAGGCGCGGATATAGTCGATATAGGCGCGCTGGCGGTCGGTCAGCCCGTCGCCCTCGGCGGCAGCCAGGAGATCGGCAAAGCCAATGATATTGGTCAGCGGCGAGCGCAGTTCATAGGAGACGTTCTCGACGAAGGCGTCCTTGAGCCGGTCGGCGGCAACGAGGGCGTCGTTACGTTCCTTGAGCACCTTGGAATAGGAGGCGCTTTCGGTGACGTCGAGGAAGGTCATCATCGTCTGCCCGTCCGGCAGGCGGGTGATGGCATAGTCGAGGAGGCGCCCATCCGAGCGGTCAATGCGTCCGGACTGGTCGGTGCGCGTGGGATTGAGATCGATGATCCCGCGTTTCAGATCGCGCCAGATCTTTGAGCCGTCGGCGGGAATGGCCCGTCCGGAGACCTCGGCGATCTGATCGATATGGGGGCTGTTGCCGAGCTCGTTCATCGGCAGCTTCCACAAAGCGGACAGGCGCGGATTGCAGAGCGTCAGGCGACCATTGGTGCCGAACACGGCCACGGCCTCGGACAGCGCATTGATGGTTTCGCGCTGCACATTGGACATGGCCTTGTTGGCCGATTCCAGTTCGAGCCGCTCGGTGAGGTCTTCAAAGACATAGATGACGCCGCCAACGGGACCGGCGGGGGCCGAGATCACCTTGATGGTGCGGCCATCCGGCAGATGCCAGGGGTCAGCTTCAAACGGGGCTTTTCTTGTGTAGCTCTCGAGATGCTTGGCGCGCCAGGTGTGGTAGTCGACCTGATTGGGCAGCATGCCCTCGGTGCGGAGCTTATCGAGGACCGCCCGCTCATCCAGCCCGGGCGTCAGGAAGCCGGGCGCGAAATTCCACAGATTGGCATAGGCCTGGTTGAACTGGATTAGTTCGCGGCCTGCACTGAAAATGGCCAGCGGCGTCGCCAGGGCGTCGATGATGCCGGCGATATGGCTGAGACCGGGGGCGGCGGGGGCCGCGACGACCGGCTGGACCAGCGGGCGCAGATAACCCGCGCCAAGCGCGCCGAAGGTGAATTCGGTTAGCTCGAACCGGCCCTTGTCGCCGAAATCGAGCGGCAGCAGCACAGGCTCATCGAGGTCGCGACAGCGATCAAGGTGGAGCTGAAGATGGCCCGCGTCGAGCAGTTCGGCCGGCTGGCTGTCGGTGCCGGCCTTGCCAAGGCTCTTGGCCAAGGCGTGATAGGCCGCATTGGCGTAGATCAGGCGGCCCTTGTCGTCGCGGACGAAACCGGGATTGGCCTGGATCTGCAGGATCGCGCGCAGGCCATCGAGCCCGCTATCGCTGGGCGCGACCGACTTGGCCTTGCCTGCGACCGGAGTTGGGCGCAGCCGCAGAGCCGCACCGCCGCCGCTGATCCAGCCATTGATCTCGACGTGACGGCCGTCACCGAAAGGGAAACCGGCGCTGAAGGCTTCGCCGCGCACGCGCAGGTCTTCGACCAGCCGCGCCAGGCGCGAGGCGTCAGCGCTGCTCAGCCAGGAATAAAAATCGAGAAGGGCCTCGGGCGGGCGCCCGGCCGGCAGGATGGCACTGGTCTGGCCAAAGAGGCGCGGCGGCACGCCAGCTTCCTGGCCCCAGACAATCGTAACCTCGCGATTGCCGGCGATGAGGTTTTCGTAGTCATCAACGAGGGCGCGCAGGCCGGCGATCCGCTCATTGTTGCGGCGGCGCACGATGCGGCCTTCCTTGAGCATGGTGCGCACCACAGTGACGGCGAGGATGGCAAAACACCCCGCGCCAACTGCGACGGCGATTGGCGCGATGCCGCCCAGGCTTGCGGTGGAAACACCCTGAGCCCAAGCGGGGGCGGCGGCACTCAGGGTAAGGGGGGCCGACGCCATAATGGCGAATCCCCGATGCTTCCGGAATCGATCCGGCGCCATAGACAGCCCTCGCTACTTGTTGTTGCGCTGCAAGTCCGACCCGACAGGTCGGTACGCGTGCACTCAAAAGGCGGCATCACACAGAGTTCCGCACAAGGAACTCGAACTGCCCCCGAACCGGTAACGTGTCCCCTACGCTTCCGAATCGTCTCAACATAGCTTCGCGATGAATCGTGCAAAAGAGTGCTTTTGGCTGTGCTTTGCGGGCAAAGTGTTAATGAATGCCTTGACCGGGAACGAAGCAGAAACACTTCGCGCGAACGCCGGCGCACCATTGCCGCCCGAAGATTGAACGATCGGGCGCACTGTCCGGGGACAAAAAAGCCCCTCCCCCGGCTGGGGAAGGGGCATGATCATGCCGAAAGACGTGATCTCGATCAGAACTCGGACCAGTCCTGCTTGATCGCTGCATTGCCCTGGGTGAGGTAGGCGGCTGCGGCCTTGGCCTTCTGCTGGATAGCGCGCACCGGACCGGGCTTTTTGGCCGGCGCTGGCTTGGCGGCAACTTCCATGCGGGCGGCCCCGCTGGCGTCGAGCGTGAACACGTCGACGACGAGATCAAGTTCGCTGGCCTGGGCCTCGGTCTGCTCGATGGAGGCGTTGACCTCCTCGACGAGGGCCGCATTGTGCTGGGTCATCTCGTCCATCTGGCGCACCGCCGTGTTGACTTCGTCTATGGACGAGGCCTGTTCGCGGCTGGCGCGGGCGATTTCATCGAGAAGGCTGGTGTTGGCACGCAGCGAGTCCAGCATGTTGGACAGCTTGCCGGCCGCCGAGGCGACAAGCTTGGAGCCCGAATCCACTTCGCGCACGCTCTGCTCGATGAGGCCCTTGATCTCGGAAGAGGCTTCCGCCGAGGACTGGGCGAGACGACGCACTTCCACGGCAACCACGGCAAAGCCCTTGCCGGCTTCACCGGCGCGCGCCGCTTCCACCGAGGCGTTGAGCGCCAGAAGATTTGTCTGGAAGGCGATGTCGTCGATCATGCCGATGATGTTGGAGATTTTCGCCGAGCTATCGGTGATGCGCTCCATGGCTTTGTTGGCCTGGGCCATGACTTCGCCGCCCTCTTCGGCCGAGCGAGACACGGCCTGGGCCTTGTCGTTGGCATCAGCGGCCTTGCGGGCATTCTCGCCAACTGTCTGGGCCAGCTGTTCCATCGAAGCGGAGGTTTCCTCGATGGTTGCCGCCTGACGCGTGGTGCGTTCGGACAGGTCATTGGCGCCCGAGAGGATTTCGCGGGTTGCCGACTTCAGCGCACCTGAGGTGCCGCGCAGCTGCGTGACGATCTCGGTCAGCTTGTCGGCCACCGCATTGGTGTCGTCCTGCAGACGACCAAAGGCACCGCGATAATCGCCTTCCATGCGCCGGGTCAGATCGGTGTTGGCAAGCGCACCAAGTACTTCCTGGGTCTCGGAGATTCCGCGATCAACGCTCTCGACGAGATTGTTGACCGACTTGGCCAGGGCGTTGAGTTCGGCGTCGGGGAACTCGGCCGAGACGCGGCGCGAGAAATCACCATCGACAGCCGCATCGACGACCTGGCCGAAGGCCTGCTGGAGCGCTGCCATCATATCCTGGCGCGCTTCCTGGTCGGCGATGATACGGGCGGCTTCCGCCTCAGTCATCTGGGCGACCTTGAGGCCGTTTTCGCGGAACACTTCCACCGCGCGCGCCATGGCGCCCACTTCGTCCTTGCGGCCGACATCGCTGACGGCAACGTCGAACTGCCCCTCGGCCACCTTGCCCATCAGGCCGGTCAGGCGACCGATCGGGGCAGTGATGGTTCGGGCGATGAGGAAGGCGACGCCGGAAACGATGAGGGCAATGACCAGGGCGAGGCCGGCCATCTGGATCATGCTGTCACGGGCGGCATTGCGCAGGTCGTCGATATAGACGCCGGTGCCCAGCACCCAGCCCCAGGGCTCGAACAGCGTTACATAGGCGCGCTTCTCGATGGCCTCGGTCCCACCGGCTCGCGTCCAGCGATATTCGTCGAAGCCTGCACCATGGGCCTTGGCGATCTCGATCATGCTGGCGACGAACTTCTTGCCAGTCGGGTCAGCCATATTGGCCTGGTCCATGCCGATCAGGTCCGGCTGGGTGCCATGCATCAGCACGATGCCGGTGAGATCGTTGACGAACATGTATTCATTGCCGCGATAGCGCAGGTCCTGCAGCGCTGCGAGCGCATTCTGGCGCGCCTCGGCTTCGGTCTGTTCGCCGCGCTCGAACCGCTCATACTGCCCGTTGACGATCGACGCTGCAGCCTCGGTAATGGCCTGCAGTTCGACACCGCGCAATTCGTCCCGGGTGGTGTTGACCTGGTGCACGCCGATCCAAGCGGTGACGGCGAGCGCCAGGACCATCAGGCCCACGAGCAGATAAATCCTGCTGGAAATCTTTAAGTTAAACATTCTGTCCCCTTCACACCTTCTGGTGTGGTGATTGGTGGGCCGCAGGAATGCGGCAAATCGGGGAGGGACCATTCGGACGACGCCGCATTGGCAAAGGCCGACGCAGGCTGATCAGCCATTACTAGTGCCCCCGCACCTGGATTCGGCCGTCCAACCGCATCCGTCAGCGCTTATGGGAGGGGTACAGTAAAAACTTCGATAAACGCTTTACCGATCAAAGGGATGCGACATATGCGGCACACGCATACCTCTGCATAAAAAATGGGCTGCGCCTTTCGACACAGCCCATTTGGGAGGAATTGATCCCTGAGAGATCAGTAGCGATATTCGCCAGACTTGAACGGGCCGTTCTGCGGCACGCCGATGTAGTCGGCCTGGGTCTTGGTCAGCTTGGTGAGCTTGGCGCCCAGCTTGGCCAGATGCAGTTCGGCGACCTTTTCGTCGAGGTGCTTGGGCAGAACATGGACCTTCTTTTCGAGGCTTTCGCCCTTGGTCCAGAGTTCGATCTGGGCCAGCGTCTGGTTGGCAAAGGATGCCGACATCACAAAGCTCGGGTGGCCGGTGGCATTGCCAAGGTTCACGAGGCGCCCTTCGGAAAGCAGGATCAGGCGCTTGCCATTTGGCTGCTCGATCATGTCGACCTGCGGCTTGATGTTGGTCCACTTGAAATTGCGCAGACCCAGCACGTCGATCTCATTGTCGAAATGACCGATGTTGCAGACGATGGCCATGTCCTTGAGATTGCGCATGTCATCGACCATCAGCACGTCACGATTGCCGGTGGCGGTAACGACGATGTCGGCGCGATGCGCGGCGTCCTCGAGGGTGACGACCTCAAAGCCTTCCATGGCGGCCTGAAGCGCGCAGATCGGATCGACTTCGGTGACCAGCACGCGGGCGCCGGCGCCACGCAGGGATTCAGCCGAACCCTTGCCCACATCGCCAAAGCCGCAGACGATGGCGACCTTGCCGGCCAGCATCACGTCGGTGCCGCGACGGATGGCGTCGACGAGCGATTCACGGGTGCCGTACTTGTTGTCGAACTTGGACTTGGTGACCGAGTCATTGACGTTGATCGCCGGGAACGGCAGCTCGCCCTTGGCGTGCAGCTGATAGAGGCGCATCACGCCCGTGGTGGTTTCTTCCGAAACGCCGCGGATCGCATCGCGGATGGCGGTGAAGAAGCCGGGGCTCTTTTCCAGACGACGTTTGATCGTGGCAAAGAAGATTTCTTCTTCTTCATTGCCCGGCTTGGCCAGAACGGAGATGTCCTTTTCGGCCTTGGCGCCGTTGAGGATGTACATGGTGGCGTCGCCGCCATCATCGAGGATCATGTTGGGGGTGAGGCCATTGCCCCAGTCCATCATGCGGTCGGTAAATTCCCAATATTCTTCCAGCGTCTCGCCCTTGTGGGCGAACACCGGGACACCGGCGGCAGCGATGGCAGCGGCAGCGTGATCCTGGGTCGAGAAGATGTTGCAGCTGACCCAGCGCACTTCGGCGCCCAGGGCCACCAGCGTCTCGATGAGAACGGCGGTCTGGATGGTCATGTGCAACGAGCCGGCGATGCGCGCGCCCTTGAGCGGCTGGGCGGCGGCGTATTCTTCGCGGATTGCCATCAGGCCGGGCATTTCGATTTCGGCGATCTGGATTTCCTTGCGGCCAAATTCGGCGAGGGAAATGTCTCGGACCGCATAATCGGTCGGGCTGCTGGTCATGGGTCTGCTCCGGAGGGTTTCTTCGTTGCCTTTCCTATACGCAAGCGGCCCGTCGCGATCAACATGGCATATAAAGAAATGTTTATATCCTATGAACGTCGCGGGTAGGCGTAGCGCCGCCGCTGGAACGGCAGCATGAAGAAGCGCACGAGGCCGGACAGCACCAGATAGCCCAGGACAAAGCCGCCACCGGCATAGAGAATGCCCTCCATGGTGACGGGAACGGCTGGCTTGTAATTCTCGAGCGTACGGCGGCCGATGTCGGTGTCGAGATAGGCCGGCAGCGCCTGCAGCCGCTCCACCGGACCGGCGTTCTCGATGCGCTCGAGAGTTGTGCGCAGCATGTCATAGCGCTGGAAGGTGGCGGTCATCGAGCTGCCGCGCCCGGCGAGGAATTCGTCGTTCGAGGCGTTGTAGCGCGCCAGCGCCGTCTGCCGGTCGAGGCCACCCGCCATCGCCGCCTGGTCGAATTCCTCGGTGACGATGCGCAATTCATCGACCGCGCCGCCCAGGCGCTGGGTGTATTGCTGGGCATATTCGGGAAACTGGCTCAGCGTGACCGCAAGCCCGAGCCCCCCGATGCCGGCTAAGAAACGTCGCATGCTTGGCCTCCTGCCTCCCAGAAACTACAGATGGTCATGTCTTTTCAAGGGCGGACAGTGCTTTCTGGCGCGGAGAGTTGCGGAGGTGGCGCAGCAACCGTCGCGGGGCTGTGGCGGGTCTTGATCCAGTGGAAGGGCCGGAAGACAAGGTCGCGCAGGGCCCGCAGGGTCGCCCAGGCGATCAGCAGCCAATAGACCGGCAACAGAAATTGCGCCGCGACCAGTTCAGTCTGGCGGGTGCGCCGCAGTCCGACAATGGCTGTCGCGATGGCCACGCAATAGCCGAGGGCCATGACGCCGACGCAGCACAGCGCCCAAAGGCCGATGCGCGGCAGCACCAGACCGCCATAAGCCAGCTGCACCATGGCAAGGATCAAAAAGCCGGTGTGCAGGAGCGGGCCGAGCACCATGCTGATGACGATCAGCTCGAATGCCACGAGGCGCCGCCAGCCCAGATCGCCGAGCAATTCGCGCGGATGACGGTTGTGGACGAGAAAGGTCTGCATCCAGCCCTTCATCCAGCGCGCCCGTTGACCGACCCAGGTCGGAAAGGTTTCCGGCGCATCTTCCCAGGTCACCGCCGTGCTGGTGCCGCAGGCGAGGCGACGCCGCGCCAGGCGCACGCCGAGATCGGCATCCTCGGTAACATTATAGGCGTCCCAGCCACCGATGGCGCGCAGGCTCGAGAGGCGAAAATGGTTGGAGGTGCCGCCGAGCGGCATGACCACGCCCCAGCGGGCGAGCGCCGGCAGGAACACCGAGAACAATCCGGCGTATTCGCCAGCAAAGAGCGCCGGGAAGACGCCCTTTCGTCCATTGGCGATCACAAGCCGCGCCTGGATGCAGTGCAGGTTCGGGGCGCGACGAAAATGGCGCAGCACGCGGCGCAGCTGGTCCGGCTCAGGCCGATCCTCGGCATCGAAGACGACGACAAACTCCCCGCGACAGAACGGCAGGGCGAAGTCGAGCGCCTTAGGCTTGGTCAGCGGCAGGGCATGGGGGACCTCGAGCAGGCAGAAGCGCGGATTGTCGAGGTTCTGGCTGACGGCCGCCAAGGTTTCCGGGGAGCGGGCTTCGACGACAAAGATGATGTCGAGCCTGTGGGCGGGGTAGTCGATACGATTGAGGGCAAGACAAAGCTGATTGACCATGTCGGCCTCGTCGCGCAGCGGCACGAGCACCGAATAGATGGGCATGTCGGACGGATGCTCATCGGGCGCGGTGCCGGGCTGGGGCACCGGATCGGGCATCATCAGTGCCGCCAGCCGCAGCAGCGTTGGCAGCAGCATGACGGGCATCCACAGCGCCAGAGGCCAGGCGGCGTCAATAAAGGGCAAGGCAAGCAGACCGGCCACCAGCCCCAGCAGGGCGAGCGCGAAGCCATACCGAATGGGCTTGCCGAGTTCGAGCCCGGCCACCGCGTGGGGCCATTTGACAGTCAGGTTCTGGCGCGCGCCGGTGATCAGCACCTCGGAAGCGGCGCGAGCCAGATATTGCTTCATGGCCGCATGGGGCACGATACAGACGCGCCGGAACAGGGTTTCGTCGGCAAGGGCGGCGGCGTGGAGGTTGAGAAGCCCGGCAAAGTCTGGCGCGGCGTAGGTCACCATGCGGTCAATGGTTTTCACCCGGACCACACGGATATCGGCGAGCAGTTCAGGACGGGCCGGCGAGAGTGCCTCGCCGGTGTCGGCGATCACATCGAAATAGGCAAAGCCGAGAAAATGGGCGGCGCGGCGCAGGACCACATCCATGCCAAGACCGCGCTCGACCGCCATATGGAACAGGGCATCCGCGCCCGAGGCCTCGGCCGCGCGCAAAAGGCGGCGCGCCTCTTCTTCATTCCCGTCGGGTCCCATGATCGCCTGCATAAGCCGAGACGCCGAGACCATCGCTGTTGCAGCTAATGAATGAAGCGGGAGGGTGGGACGCTATCAGGCCCCCAGGCGCCGGAGGGGGCGGGCTCATCCACCACCCCGCCAGCCAGGCGCGCATTGAAGAGGGCGGTTTCGTTAACAGCGATCCAGGCTGCCACGCTGGGGCGCCCGCCCAGCATCAGCGGCGCGCCGAGCGGGGTTATTCGCCAGCCCACTGACGCGCAGCATTCGATGAACGCCAGGGGCACGACAAAGGTGAGGAAGCGATACCCTTCATCGAGGGCATGCTCCATCACCGCAGAGAAAAGGGCTGCAGACTCCGGAGTGCGCCGGCCACCTTCACGTCGATTAGGAAGCACGTAGTAATGTGTCCAATCGGCCCCAAGCGAAGGATGGTCGGGGAATTCTCCTTGCACAAGCCCGGAATAGGCTGTCTGCAGCAAGTTAGGTCGATCAAGGGGAGTGAGGCGGGATCCTCCCACCATTTCGCCCCCCTCGATAATGAGGATATGAACTGAGCCTGGTGCGTCGAACTCGTCGACTACCTGCCCGTCCGGCATATTGGCCGCCTGCCAGCCCTCTTGGTCAATTCGGACCTGATGACGCAGGCGAAAATTCTCTTCAAGCAAGCGCTGTCGTTTTGGATCCGCCGGCATGCGGATGATCTCGACCTGCATAGCACCGCCCCCCGCACTGCCTGCCCTATTAGCCACAGCCTACCACAAGTCGGAAATTGGCAGAAATCCCAATATCGAAGCGCTTTGGAGGTAGTGCGTATCACAAAGTGATTAGGTTACGGCGCATTGCCTCGACCACGGTCTGCAATCGATTTCGGGTCCCGAGCCGCCGCTGGGCATTTTCGCAGTGCTGGTTGACTGTGCGCACGCTGGTGCCGGTGATCTCGGCGATCTCGCCGGCCGTCTTGCCCATGGCTGCCCATTTGAGCATTTCGGCCTCACGCGGCGTGATGGTGCGCTGAGCCAGGCCCTCCTGCGAGAACGTATTGAGAAAGCGCAATTGTCCGAGCGCATAGACCGTCAGCATATGCAATTCGAGCCGTTCGGACGGGCTGATGGCCTTGGGATCGCCTTTCATCGACATTGCTGCCTGCATGCCGCCATCCATATGGAAGGGCACGCAGATGCCATCAGACATGCCGAATTCCTTGGCGTCCTGCATCATCCTGTGCGTGCCGACATCCCTTTCGGGATCGTAGCGGGCACTCGACCAGTCGAACGGCAGTGTCGTGGTAAAGCAGTGTCGGACCAAGGGGTCGACCGAAAAGTAGTCGCGCTCGGTATAGCGCCCCAGCCACTCGTCGTCCCAGCCGGAGAGCATGACATACTCTCGGATATCTTTTGCACTGTCGGGAAGTCCGGAGATGACGAAGCGGTGAAAGCCGTACCGCTCAAGCGCATTTTGCAAGACCTTCCGAACACCTTCGGCCGTATCCTGGCGCTGCAACGCCTCGATGCTTGCCATTCGTTCAGAATTCAAGTTGTAGATGCCCCCATAAACAACAGGATCCAATTCAATCGACGCTTGAGTAAAATACACGCCGCCCCGCGGCACTGCTCATTCCAACGTCGACTTCACAAAACAGTCTTCAGAGGCTTCAGCAAGCAATACAAAAGTCTCGTATCGCTCCGCCACCACTGATTTCCATCACCCGTGCAGATCGCCTGTAAATTCGATTGCTGAGCAATCTCAGCCAGCGAAAAACGCCTGCACGTCTAAACGAAGAACGGCGCAGCCGGGATAATCTATCCCTACTGCGCCGTCCAGCATCATTGCATTAACATAGGTTTAGACACGTCCCCAACACGCCCGAAATCCTACTCAGCCAGATCAGTTCTTGGCGTGAAATTGGTGTGGGTTAAACCGATAGGCTGTCGAGCAGAACTCACAGACCACTTCGATCTCACCGTCCACAGCCATGTCTTCGCGTTCTTCGTCGGTGAAGCTGTTGGCCAGCATGTCCTCGATCCGGTCGACCGAACAGGTGCAGCGCTCCTCAAGGCCGGCCGGCGGGAACACCCGCACGCCGGTTTCGTGATAGAGCCGGAACAACAGGCGCTCGGGCGAGACTTCGGGATCCGCCAGTTCCAGATCTTCGACCGTCGCCAGCATGGCGCGGGCTTCGTTCCAGCCGTCCGGATTGGCCGTATCGCTGTTGTCGAAATTGCCGTCGCCCGGCAAGTCGGTATGCACCGGTATGCCGCTCTGGGGCAGGTGCTGGATCAGCAAGCCACCAGCGCGCCAGCGCGGACGATGGTCACCCTTGGTGGTCATCTGCGCCACGGCGATCCGCACCTGGGTGGGGATCTGCTCGGACTGAAGGAAGTAGGTATGAGCCACTTCCTCAAAACCATTGCCGTCGAGCGCAACGATACCCTGGTAGCGCTCGGTGTGCTGGCCCTGATCGATGGTCATGGCCAGATGGCCCTTGCCCAGCAGCTCGGGCGCACTGGTGCGGCCCTCTTCGGCAGCCTTGAGCAGCAGGTCACGGTCAAAGCGGGCATAGCCGCGAATGCCATCGGGTGCCTCAAAGTCGACGACGATGAGATTGACCGGACCATCGGTCTGGGTCTGGAGGATAAAGCGGCCCTCGAACTTCAGCGACGAGCCGATGAGCGAGGCGAGCACCACGGCTTCACCAAGCAGGCGCGCGACCGGAACGGGGTAATCATGGCGCGACAGGATAGCGTCGAGGGCGGGCCCCAGACGCACGGAACGGCCGCGTGTGTCGAGTTTTTCGAGCGTAAAGGGCACCACGGCGTCATCGCCGGTTTCCGGGCGATCCAGGCCCACGGCACTGAGCAGGTTTTCGGTCATGGTCGTGGCATCCGTCGTCATGAGAGGCAAAACTTTCCTTGAGGCTACGCCTCCCGGCCGCAACGCGCTACCCGACCAGCGCCCTCACCCTTCCCGCGCGGCGGGATCTCCTCTGGCTAAAGAAGAGATCCCCGCTTTCGCGGGGATGGCATGGCTTGATCAGGAACAGCTGCGCTTGAGTGACAAGCGCCTAGTTCGTCGCGACCCCGAAGGCCCAGCACAATACTGCTTTCTGGGCATGCAGGCGATTTTCGGCCTCGTCGAACACTACCGACTGGGGACCGTCGATCACTTCGTCGGTCACCTCATCGCCACGGTGGGCGGGCAGGCAGTGCATGAACAGGGCATCCTTGTTCGCCAAGGACATCAAATTGGTGTTCACCTGGTAGGGTTTCAAGACCCGGCGGCGCTCGGCGGCATCGACGTCACCCATCGACACCCAGGTGTCGGTGATGACGAGGTCGGCGCCTTCGACGGCTTCGCGTGGATCTTCAATGAGGCGCACCTTGTCGCCAGCGCGACGAATGTCCTGCATCAGGTCTTTTTCCGGGCTGTATTCATCCGGAACGGCGATGGTCAGCTCGCATTCGAAGAGCTCGGCTGCGTTGACCCAGGAATGGAGCACATTATTGCTGTCCCCGACCCAGGCGACCTTGGCGCCGCGGATATCGCCGCGATGCTCTTCAAAGGTCATGAGATCAGCCATGATCTGGCAGGGATGGGCGCGGCGCGTCAGGCCATTGATCACGGGCACGGTGGCCGCTTCGGCCAGCTCGAGCAGATCGGCGTGGCTGAGGATGCGGATCATGATGGCATCAACATAGCGGCTCATGACCTTGGCGGTGTCGGCGAGGGTTTCCTCGCGGCTGAGCTGCATCTCCTGGCCGGAGAGCATGATGGTTTCGCCGCCGAGCTGGCGCATGCCGACATCGAAGCTGACGCGGGTACGGGTCGACTGGCGCTCGAAAATCATGGCCAGGACTTTGTCTTTCAAAAGCTGCGGGCGATCACCATCCTTGAGCCGCTCCTTGAGGGCGTAGGCCTGGTTGAGCATGCCGCGCAGCTCTTCATAGGAAAAGTCGTCGATCGAGAGAAAATGCCTGGGGGTGCCGGTCGTGTTCATAGGCCGGGTTCCTTTTTGACGCATAATGCAAGGGTGTAGCTGTGCCGCCTGTATGGTTTACAGGCGGCTAACAAAACATGTCAGCGTCCTCGGCGGCGGCCAAAATGATAGAAGGTCAGGATCATCAGCTGGCCGATGGCGTGGCTGCGGTTTCCGCCTCGATGGCGTCAAAAGCGGCACCGAGCTTGGCCATGGCCTCTTCGATGTCGGCTTCGGTCACGATCAGCGGCGGCAGGAGGCGCAGCACATTGTCGCCGGCGCCGATGGTCAGCAGCCGGTGATCATCGCGCAGGCGACCGACGAAATCGCGCACGGGCGGGGTGATCTTGATGCCGGCAAGGAGACCCTTGCCGCGCAGCTCGAGCACATAGTCCGGATATTTCTGCGCCAGCTGGCCCAGATGCCAGGCGAGACGCTGGCCCATGGTGTTGACCTGGTCGAGGAAGCCCGGCGCCAGGATGCGATCGAGCACGGCATTGCCGACGGCGCAGGCCATCGGATTGCCGCCATAGGTGGAGCCATGGGTACCCGGCACCATGGAGGCTGCGACAGCCTCGGTGGCAAGGCAGGCGCCCAGCGGGAAGCCGCCACCAATGGCCTTGGCCACGGCGACGATGTCCGGGGTCACACCCGACCATTCATGGGCAAAGAAGCGACCGGTCCGGCCGAAACCGCACTGGACTTCGTCAAAGATCAGGACGAGGTCGTTCTCGTCGCAGATCTGGCGCAGGCCCTGCAAAAATTCATTGCTCATGGCGGTCACGCCGCCTTCGCCCTGCACGGGCTCGATCAGGATGGCGCAGGTCTGCGCCCCGACGAGCGCCTTGACGGCCTCGAGATCGCCCGGCGCAGTATGCTTGAAGCCGGCAACAGCCGGGCCGAAGCCTTCGATGTAGCTGGGGTTGCCTCCGGCAGCGATGGTGCCGAGCGTACGGCCGTGGAAGGCGCCGGTGAAGGCGATGATCTCGTAGCGATCCGGCTGGCCCTTGGAGAAGGCGTAGTGGCGCGCCGTCTTGATGGCGCACTCAAGCGCCTCGGCGCCCGAATTGGTGAAGAACACCTTGTCGGCAAAGGTCGCATCGACCAGCCGCTGGCCCAGCCGTTCCTGCTCGGGAATGGAGAAGACGTTGGAGGTGTGCCAGACCTTTTCGGCAGCAGCCTTGAGGGCGCTCACCAGATGCGGGTCGCCATGGCCCAAGGCGTTCACCGCGATGCCGGAATGAAAGTCGAGATAGTCTCGGCCCTGCTGGTCATAAAGGCGCATGCCCTCGCCCCGCTCAAAGGCGAGTTCAGACCGAGCGTATGTGCCATAGAGCGCAGACATGGGACGTTTCCTTTTCTCAACCGTTTTTTTGCACGCGGCGACCCCGCAGGGCACCAACCGTGGCAAAGCTGCCACAAAAACCAAAAACGCGCCGGTTCGGACGCGCGTTTGGCCACGAGAATTAGGCGAATTCGGTCTGCCAAGTCAACGCACTCGCGCCAAGTCTCTGATTTGACTCAAGGATTGTTAAGACGATTTTAACCAATGAATAAACGGGGAAATTCGCCCCCGACTCTTGATCCCGATTCCCCCGATGGCGTAGTCTCAATCCTGTCGGGGGACACGATATTTCGTGCGGCGGACCCGCTCAGCATACGAGCTGTAGAGTCGTAAAGGCTGCCAAGCCCACTTTGGCGGCACAATAGAGGATTCTATTTTGACAATGGTTTCAGGAACGCAGCCGGCTGGCTGGACCGACGATCGCGTCGAGCTTTTGAAGAAGCTCTGGATGGAAGGCCTCAGCGCCAGCCAGATCGCCGGCGAACTCGGCGAAGGCGTGACCCGCAATGCCGTGATCGGCAAGGTTCACCGCCTCAAGCTGTCGGCACGAGCCAAGCCGACCAATACCACGCCCCGGGCACGGCCCGCAGCGCGTCCCGCGCCGCGCCGCCCGGCCAGCCCCTCGGTTTCGGCGGGCGTCAGCCCGATGGCAGCAGCTGCAAAGCCGCGCCCGCAGACGACCATTTCCCGTCCCCAGGTCATGGGCGCAACGGCTCTCGCCGTCAGCCCCCAGATCGAGACCGAAATGTATGTGGCGCCTGCCGCTGCCGAGCTGTTTATTCCCGAGCACAAGCGCCTGTCGCTGCTTCAGCTCAATGAACACACCTGCAAGTGGCCAATCGGCGATCCGCTGACCAAGGATTTTTATTTCTGCGGCCAGCACAGCCTGGAGACCGGCCCATACTGCGAGTTCCACTCGCGTCGCGCCTATCACCAGCTCGACAAGCGCAAGCGCTGAGGCCTCCTCAGCACCGGAAATGAACAAGGGCGCCAGTGGCGCCCTTTTCTTATGGTCTGTCGCCAGAAGATTTCAGCTTTCGAGATACATCGGCTCGGACTGGCTCGGCCCCTGCCCGACCACCGTCGGCAAGCCGTGGCGCCTGGCCATCACCTGGCGGCCCTGCCAGGTCAGCCGGAGCCCATGCAGCGTTATTTCAGCCAGACGATGGTAGCAAAGCGTCCGCTGTACGCGCCATTCCACATGCTTTTGCGGCCCGCCCGTCATGGCCAGCATGACCAGTTGTTCCTGCATCTTGAGCTGGTTCCAGTGCAACTCTTCAGCCCTGCGGAAAATCTCCATGGCCACGCCTCCACGACAATATACGAATGCATTCAACGCTCTGGCGGGTCGGAAGTTGCCAACGCCTCCGTATTTCTCCCGGTAGGATGTCCGGTCCGGCGCAAAAATGAGGTACCGCTTTTGTTCCCGAGCCATTAGAGTTGCGGCCGCTTACAAAGGGGAATCGTCATGCATCTGCTGCTCGTTGATGGCTCGGGTTATATCTTCCGCGCCTTCCACGCCCTGCCGCCGCTCAACCGCAAGTCCGACGGGCTGCCGGTGGGGAGTGTCCAGGGGTTCTGCAACATGCTGTTCAAGCTGACGCAGGACATGGACGGCGATGATGCCCCAACCCATATGGCGGTCATTTTCGACGCCAAGGGCAAGACGTTCCGCGACGACATCTACCCGCAATACAAGGCCCAGCGCCCGCCGGCGCCCGAAGAGCTGGTGCCGCAGTTCCCGCTCACCCGCTCGGCGACGCGCGCCTTCTCCATTCCCTCCATTGAAATGGAGGGCTGGGAGGCCGACGACATCATGGCCACCTATGCCTGCATGGCGCGCGATGCCGGCATGAAGGTGACCATCGCCTCATCGGACAAGGATCTGATGCAGCTGGTCGAGCCGGATGGCTCGATCCGCCTGCTCGACACCATTCCCCGCCCCGGCCAGCCGCCGCTGCGCTGGATCGGCCCGGATGAAGTGTTCGCCAAATTCGGCGTTTCCCCGGACAAGGTCGTGGACGTGCAGGCGCTCTGTGGCGACAGCGTCGACAATGTCCCCGGCGTGCCCGGCATTGGCGTCAAAACCGCGGCCGAACTCATCAATACCTATGGCGATCTCGAAACCCTGCTCGAGCGCGCCGGCGAGATCAAGCAGCCTGCCCGCCGGCAGAAGCTGATCGACAATGCCGATCTCGCCCGGATTTCCAAGACGCTGGTGACGCTCGAACGCGCCGTCCCGGTCGAGATCGACCTCGACGGGCTCGTGCGCCAGCCGATGAGCCCGTCGGCGCTGTTCCCGTTCCTCAAGGCGATGGAATTTGCCACCATCACCAAGCGCCTCGCCGGCCTGCTCGACGCCAATCCCGACGACTTTGAAGCCGACCCCGATCTGCGCGCCGGTGGCGCCTCGGCTCCCGCCTCGCTCAAGTCGACGACGCTCTCTGTGGCTAAGGCCAAGCTCGCTGCCAATGTCGTGCCCGGCACTGGCCCGGCGCGTCTCGCCGCAGAAGAGCATGACCGCGTAAAGGCCATTCCGGTCAATTACGACGCCTACGAAACCATCACCACGCCTGAGCAGCTCGCGGCCTGGGTGGCAAAGATCGTCGATGTCGGCCATGTCGCCATCGACACCGAGACCACCGGGCTCGATCCGCAATCGGCCGATCTCGTCGGCGTCTGTCTCTCCACCCAGATCGGGGAAGGCGCCTATATTCCGGTTGGCCACGCCAAGGCCGGCGACCTTTTGTCCGGCGGCGGGCTGGTCGAGGGGCAATTGCCCATCCGCGATGTGCTCGATGCCCTCAAGCCCGTGCTCGAGGCGCGCTCGATCCTCAAGATCGGCCAGAACACCAAATATGACGTCGAGATCTTTGCCCGCTACGGCATCGCCATGGCGCCGATCGATGACACCATGCTCATCTCCTATGCCCTCGATGGCCCGCGCTATAATGGCCTCGACGTGCTGGCCGATCACTGGCTCGACCACAAGACCATCACCTTCACCGCCCTTGCCGGCACCGGCAAGAACCAGAAGACCTTTGACCAGCTCGAAATCCCCGAGGCCGCCCGCTATGGCGCCGAGGACGCCGACATTACCCTGCGGCTCTGGCATGTGCTGAAGCCGCGCCTGTCGGCCGAAAACGCCACGACGCTCTATGAAACGCTGGAGCGGCCGCTCGCCCCGGTGCTCGCCCGTATGGAAGCGCGCGGGATCACCGTCGACCGTCAAATCCTCGCCCGTCTCTCGGGTGATTTTGCCCAGCGCGCCGCCGCCTTCGAGGCCGAGGCGCATGAGCTTGCCGGCCAGAGCTTTAATCTCGGCTCGCCCAAACAGCTCGGCGAAATCCTCTTTGAAAAGATGCAGATCGAGGGCGGCACCAAGACCAAGACCGGCGCCTGGTCGACCGGCGCCGATGTGCTCGAAGACCTGGCCCTCAAGGGCGTCCCGCTGGCGCGCACCATTGTCGACTGGCGGCAGCTGACCAAGCTCAAGGGCACCTATACCGACGCCCTGCCCAGCTATATCAACCAGCGCACCGGCCGGGTGCACACTTCCTACCAGCAGGCGAGCGTGCTCACCGGGCGCCTCTCGTCCAATGAGCCGAACCTGCAAAACATTCCGGTCCGCACTGCCGACGGCCGAAAGATCCGCGCCGCCTTCGTGGCTGCGCCGGGCAAGGTGCTGATCTCGGCCGACTATTCGCAGATCGAGCTGCGCGTTCTCGCCCACATCGCCGATATCCAGGCGCTCAAGGACGCCTTTGAGGAAGGGCTCGACATTCACGCCATGACGGCGTCGGAGATGTTCAATGTCCCGGTCAAGGACATGCCCAGCGAAGTGCGCCGCCGCGCCAAGGCGATCAATTTTGGCATCATCTACGGCATTTCCGCCTTTGGCCTGGCCAACCAGCTCGGCATCGCCCGCGGCGAGGCTGGCGACTATATCAAGACCTATTTCGAGCGTTTCCCGGGCATCAAGGACTATATGGATGCCCAGAAAATGCGGGTGAAGGCCGAAGGCCATGTCACCACGATCTTTGGCCGAAAGATCCAGTTCCCCAATGCCAATTCGGGCAATCCGTCCGAGCGCAGCTTTGTCGAACGCGCCTCCATCAACGCCCCGATCCAGGGCTCTGCCGCCGACATCATCCGCCGCGCCATGATCCGCATGGAGCCCGAACTGCAAAAGGCCGGCATCGACGCCGACATGCTCTTACAGGTGCATGACGAACTGATTTTTGAGGTCCCCGAAGGCACCGAAGATCAGGCCATCCCGGTAATTAAGAGGGTCATGGAAACAGCAGCGGAACCGGCCGTGCGCCTAACCGTGCCGATCCAGGTGGATGCACATGCAGCCAAGAATTGGGATGAGGCGCACTGATCCGCGTGCCAAAGGCAAAATCGCTCCGGTGGAGCGATTTTAGCGGATCAGGCCCGAAGAGCTATGCTCGAAGGGCCCAGCCCCGCCGCGCGCATGAAGTGGCGTGCAGATTGGCTTATGGCAATGAGCCTTAGCGGGCTGCGACCAGAATCCGGCTCTGCATATACAGCGGCACGTGAAAACCCGACTACTGCCACAGTCATCAGTGCACACGGTAGAAGGGCCGAATTTTACTCGGCTACTCCAAGTGAAGACTATCACTCCGTCCAGTGATATACTTGCGGAGATGAGTAGAGTGATTGGGGGGGGCCACCCGTGAAACGAAGAGATTGGTTCAACTTCTCACCCGAAGGGGCGGCACTACTCTTCGTCGCTCTAGCAATATGGTCAGCGATGATCTGGGGGATAGCTCACCAGCAAGCGCGCCGAATAAACGCTACCGAGTATGCACTGGGCAATAGTGCTGAACAAACTCGGCGTGGGATTGTCGCAGGATGCGCCCACCTTGATATCGACCGAGAATATGTCGCCTGCGTGACGGAACAACTTCTAAATGGACGCCTGGACCAAAGGGCTGAACTCGAGTTGCAGGCTCAAACCCGCATTGCTGATTGGACCATTATTTTAGCGACCGTATCAATACTGCAAACTCTAGTCGGAGCAGTGGGACTAGTCATGATCTTCCGGACGTTCGACAAAACGTCTGTGCAGGCACATGCAGCGCAGAGAGCGGTTGCAAAAGCATCAGTTGCGAACGCTCTAACCAGGAGTAACGCCGTGTGGCAAAACCGAGCCTACGTCTCGGTTGAGCGCCTAAAAATCGAGCTACACCCGGACCCGAATGGCAAGCTCGCCGCTGCGTCTTTTACCCCAATATTAATAAATGCTGGCGCGACACCAGCAAAGTTAGGCAGCATCTCACACTCACCGCTACTCATCCCCGCCGACAGACCCAAGGCGAAATACTTGTTCCAAGCTCTAAACATTTTCATGTCACCATGGGAGCCGGAATGAATAACCTTGAGGGCGAACGATCCACCATCACAATAGAAGACTTGCTCCTAGTTCAGAGTGGCCAGAACAAGCTATTGCTAGCCACTCACTTTGAATACATAGATGTATTTTACCCTCATGCCAGCAATATTCACACAGAAACATCGGTCACAGAAGTATCGATTATATCAGGAATTGACATAAATAACATAAATCAAACAAATTGCAGCGCTGGGCACATTTTCGTACAGAAGCATTACTCGGATCTAGAGATAATTTCCCCTCGACATCCAGACTACGATGCTCACCGAAAAAAGGCGGTAGATTTGGGCCTTGATGTTCCGCTCTTCTAGCTGCACGTAACGAACATCACTGCGAGCAAATTCGCGACTGCGCCCCTCCCGCCCTTCCCCTACTCCCCCAGCTTCACCCACTTCTACGTCTGCACCATTTTCACCTCGCCCGGCCGGCGGATGAGCAATTCGCCGTACTCAACTTTGACGGATAGGTCAGCGTCACCCGCAAATATTCGTCGCGGCCGCAGCTGGCGCAGGAAAAACAAGGCAGGCGCTCATCGCCCCCCGATCAAACAGGCCCAATGACACCCGGCCCGTCCACAGGCACAATGCCTCTATGGGAGTTTTGCGGTGACCATCGATACCGAAGAAGTTCTGACTGGCGGCGGTCGCACGGCGGTTTCGCGGATCGGGGCGGTCGTGCATCGCCAGACAGGTCCTTGGGCGCCCGCCGTTCATGCGCTGTTGCGCTTTCTCGAGGCAGAAGGTTTTTCAGGCGCGCCGCGCGTCGTTGGGACGGGCTTTGATGACACGGGCCGGGAAACCCTGACGTTCGTTGCCGGCGCGTCGCCGCATCCGGGGCCCTGGCCGGAGGGTTCGCACTTTCTCCTTGGGCAAATGCTGGCCGAATTTCACGACCTCACCCGACGGTTTAAGCCGCCGCCGAATGCCATCTGGCGAGACTGGTTCGGCAGGGCGCTGGGCGATGGCGCGCGTCTCATCGGTCATTGCGATCTCGGCGACTGGAATATTTTGGCCCAATCCGGCCGCCCCATTGCCTTCATCGATTGGGAGCAGGCCGGCCCGGTCGACCCCATGGTCGAGTTGGCGCAATTGTGCTGGCTCAACGCGCATCTCTTTGATGACGACCTCGAAGAGCGTCTCGGCCTCGCGCCAGCCAAAATCCGTGCCGGGCATTTTCAGGCCATCGCCGATGGATATGGCCTTGGGCAGCGCCAGCGGACTGAGCTCGTCGACACGATGATCCGGCTGGCGCTGCACGACACCGCGAACGAGGCGATCGAAGCGCGGATCGTCCCCGACAGCACCGATTCAACACCCCTATGGGCGCTCGCCTGGCGGGCCCGCAGCGCAGCGTGGATGGATCGAAACCGTGCTCTGCTGTCGCGGTAAGTCACCGCCTGCGCCACCAAAAGCGCAGCGCGCGGCACAGCCCGATCAAATCCAGATTTTTTCTTCCCCGACAACTATTTGATTTGCGCCATTCAGCTCAAGCAAACAAACCGACTAAACACATCAAATTGAACAGACTGATAAATACTCGTTCTTAAAATTACCCGAAATTAGGATTTTACAAATATTCTGAGCGTCGGATCATTAGTTGTAGAGTTGCAAATTGATCGCCGCCACGGACACGACCGCCCTGAGTGAATGCTCTGCCTTGGTGTTTTCCCCCAGCACAGCCAATACCGACGCCACCCTTCAGCTCTGCCACCGGCTGGGCTTCAAGACAGCCGTCCGCGATGCCGAGATCGCCTCGATCCCGGCCGACAAGATCATCTTCTTTCTTGTGCATGGCGCCCTGCCCGACGCGCAAAAGCAGCGCCTGCTGCAGGCGATCCGCTCGACCAGCAATCCCATGCGCCGCTTTGCGCCGGTGGTGTGCCTCGTCCCCAGTGGCCCGCGCCACCAGCTCGTGCAGCTGACCGAGATGGGGTTTGACGAGGTCCTGTTCCTCTCCGACCCGGTCGAGGACATGAGCGACAAGTTGGCGGCCCAGCTGAACCATCCGCTGATCTATGTGAAAACCGCCAAGTATTTCGGCCCAGACAGGCGCCGCATCGAGCTGGTGGATCGCGCCGATCCGCGTCGCAAACACGGCAATAATGATTGCCACAAGATCCGCGTCATGCGCGATCCACGCCGGGGCATCTCCGCCACCGACGTGCTCTAGTCTTGTGCCGGCTCAGGCCGGATCAAAATCCACCCGGCGTGGCACTTCCACCATGCCGGCGGCAAAGCGGCGGGCGTTGCGCACATAGCCCTCGGCCGAGGCGGCCAGCCTTTCGGCCGAGTCCGGGTCGAGCGTTCGGATGACTTTTCCCGGCGCGCCGACAACCAGAGAATTGTCGGGAATTTCCTTGCCCTCGGTGACCAGCGCATTGGCGCCGATCAGGCAGTTCTTTCCGATTTTTGCGCCATTGAGCACGGTGGCGCCCATGCCGATCAGGGAATTGTCGCCAATGGTGCAGCCATGAAGAATGGCGCTATGTCCGATGGTGCAGTTTTCGCCGATGCTGAGCGGAAAGCCCATATCGGTGTGCAGCACGCAGTTTTCCTGAACATTGGAGCGCGCGCCGACGGTGATCCGCTCATTGTCGCCGCGCATCACCACGCCAAACCAGACGCCGGCCTCGGGTCCCACCACAATGTCCCCCACCAGCACCGCCGTGGGCGCAATGAACCCGGCCTTCGGGTCGATCTCGGGCGCAATCCCGTCCAGCGCATAAATCGGCATCACTATAGTCCTCCCTCGTCCACGCAGCGCATTCTAGGCGCTGCGGGAAGGGATCGGTAGGGGGCGATGTCGATTAGCCGACCAGATCTTCAACCGTGCCGCGCGCGCCTTCATCGAAGAGGTTCTCAAGGTGCTCGACGACGGCCGTGCGGAAAATGGAATTCTCGGCAAGGTCGGTGCCGAACACCTCGGTGAGGGCAGCGAGGCCGTCGAAAAGGGCCTCCGGATCATCGCCGGCATCGGTGGCGATGGCGAGCATTTTGAGGGCGTGCGGATCCCTGACGTCGATCTCGCTGCCATCCTCGGCAATGCCGGTGACATAACGCATCCAGGCGGCGACACCGAGCGCCAGGCGGGTAATGGGCTCGCCGGCTTTGAGGCGGTCGCGAATGGTGCCGAGGAGGCGCTGGGGCAGTTTTTGCGAACCGTCCATGGCGATCTGCCAGGTGCGGTGCTTGAGGGCCGGATTGCGGAAGCGCTCGAGCAGTTCGTCACGATAGGCCCCGAGATCGGTGCCGGGCATGTCGAGCGTCGGCATTGCCTCTTCGGTCATCAGGCCATGGATGAGTTTGACATAGGCGGGATCGCCCATGACCTCGGAAATATACTCATAGCCACCGAGATAGCCGAGATAGGCCATGGTCGAGTGCGAACCGTTGAGCATGCGCAGCTTCATCAGTTCGAACGGCTCGACATCCTTCACCAACTGGGCGCCGACCTTCTCAAACGCCGGACGGCCGGCGGGGAAATGATCCTCGATCACCCATTGCGTGAAGGGCTCGGTCATGATCGGCCAGGCGTCTTCGGCGCCGATGAGGCCCGTGACTTCAGCCCGGTCAGCATCAGTGGTCGAGGGCACGATGCGATCAACCATGGTCGAGGGGAAGGCCACATCCTTGACCCAGGCGCCGAGATCGGCCTCGCGCAGGGCGGCAAAGCGGGTGACGATGCGCTTTGCCGTTTCGCCATTGGAGGGGAGATTGTCGCAGCTCATCACCGTGAAGGGGGCAATCCCGGCCGCCTTGCGACGGGCGAGGGCTTCGACCAGCATGCCGGGGGCCGATTTCGGCGTGGTGGGATTGCCCAGATCATGGACGATGTCCGGGTGGCGCTCATCGAGCTCGCCGGTTGCCGGATCGTGGCAATAGCCCTTTTCCGTCACCGTCAGCGAGACGATGCGGATGGCGGGGCTGGCCATCAGGGTGAGCAGCTCTTCACGTTCAGAATTGGCATCCATGACCGAAAGGATCGAGCCGATCACGCGCGGATGCGTGCCGGAGGCGTCGCGCACGGCGATGGTATAGAGCCCGTCCTGCGGGGCGAGAGCGTCCTTGGTGTCGGGACGGCGAAGGCTCGCCCCCACAATGCCCCAGCTCGGGTCTTCCGCAAGCAGGTCATCGACATAAACGGCCATATGCGCACGGTGAAAGGCGCCGATGCCCAGATGGACAATGCCGGGCGACACCGCCGACCGGTCATAATTGGGCACTTTGGTGCCGGCCTTGAGGGTGGCAAGAGTGGCGGGGCTGAGGCGCGCGTCGGTCAAGGTCGTCTCCGGGAAAGGCTATTTGGGCGCAGCATAGAGATTTTCCAACTTGTATGGAAGATCGTGCGCGCCTATTCAGGCTCCTGTGTCGGGGCTTGCCTCAAAAGGGTCAAGCCCGGCATAAGCCTTTTGTGGGGACTGGAGGAAGCGCAATGACCGGCAAGCGGATCGTCAGCATTGGCGAATGCATGATCGAAATGAGTGGCGGCGAGGATCGCAATTATCGGCTGGGCTATGCCGGCGATACGCTCAACACCGCCTGGTATCTGCGCGCCCTGCTCAGCAAGGATTTTGCCGTCGACTATGCCACCGCACTTGGCTCCGACCGCTATTCGGACGATATCCGCGCCTTTCTCGATACCAATGGCATCGGCACGGGCCATATCCAGACCATTCCGAGCCGCCGACCGGGTCTTTACATGATCCATCAGGACAAGGGCGACCGGCATTTTACATATTGGCGCGACAATTCTGCGGCCAAGCTTCTGGCCGACGACAAGGAGGCGCTGGGCAAGGCCGTGGAGGGCGCGAGCCTGGTGTATTTCTCCGGCATTACCCTGGCCATCCTCGCGCCCAAGGCGCGGGGGCGTTTGCTCGGCGCCATCGTCAAGGCGCGCGACAATGGCGCGAAAATCGCCTTCGATACCAATCTGCGCCCGGCCTTGTGGTCGAGCGAGCGGGTGATGGCGTCGGTGCTGACGGCGGCGGCGAGCCTCTGTGACATCGTCCTGCCGACCCATTCGGATGAAGCCCCGCTCTTTGGCGACAAATCGGTGGAGGAGACGGCAGAGCGCTATCTCGAGCTTGGCGTCGAGGAAGTGGTGGTCAAGGACGGCTCCAACGAGGCGCTGATCGCCACGGCCCATGAAAGGGTGAAAATGGCCCCACCGCCGGCCAAAAACGTGATCGACGCCACCGGGGCCGGCGACAGCTTTAATGGCGGTTATCTTTCGGCGCGGCTGATGGGCAAGTCGATCGCCGAAGCTGCCGAAAATGCCCATCGCGTGGCGGGGGTAGTGATCGGCCACAAGGGCGCGCTGGTGGACCCCAAGCTTTTGGGGTGAGGGTTTAGGCCAAGGCCCCCTCACCCGGCCTTCGGCCGACCTCTCCCCCGAAGGGAGAGGTGAAGAAGTGCCCGAAACGCGGAGCGGCACCTCTCCCTAGGGGGAGAGGTCGACGGTGCAGCCGTCGGGTGAGGGGGCCTCCCTACTCCCCCTTCAACTCCAAAAATTCCTTGGCGCTGAGGACGATTTTTCGGTCGCTCTTGCCGATTTCGCCGTCGTCCTTGCCGTCATAATCAAAACCGTTGAGCAGGGTGCGGATGACGTTGAGGCGGGTGCGCTTCTTGTCATTGGCGCGGATGACGGTCCAGGGCGCGTGGCTGCTGTCCGTGCGCTTCAGCATGGTGTCGCGGGCGCGGGAATAATCGTCCCATTTGTTGAGCGCCTCGAGATCGACCGGCGACAGCTTCCAGGTTTTCAGCGGATCATGGCGGCGATCATGGAAGCGCTTCAATTGCATTTCCCGGCCAATGGAGAGCCAGAACTTGAAGAGTTTTATGCCGTCCTTGGTGAGGCGCTTTTCAAATTCAGGCGCTTCTTCGAGGAAGAGCTCGGTCTCGCCCGGGGTACAAAACCCCATCACCGGCTCAACCCCGGCGCGGTTGTACCAGGAGCGATCGAACAGCACCATTTCCCCGGCCGCGGGCAGCCAGTCAATATAGCGCTGGAAATACCATTGGGTGCGCTCACGGTCGTTCGGCTTGGGCAGTGCGGCGATGAGGTTGTAGCGCGGATTGAGATTTTCGAGGATGCGCTTGATGGTGCCGCCCTTGCCGGCCGCGTCGCGTCCCTCAAAGACGAGGACGATGCGCTCGCCCGCCCGCGCCATATGCGCCTGAAGGAGCACCAGCTGCTTTTGCAGCGCGTACATCTGCGTGTCATACTCGTCGCCATCCATCCCGTCTTCATAGGGATATCCGCCCGAGGTCAGGGCCGCGCGTTTGATGGATTTGGGCAGCTGGGGATCATTTATGTCGAAGCTGTCAAAGGGGTCGGTCACGCTGTCGCTCCATTGTTACATTGAGCGTGATAGAAACCGGGCGCCAACACAAGGGCGGAACGAAGGCTTTGATTTTGCTGCCGGACATGGAAGACACTGAAATGGAACGGCGCGACGCGCCTCGGAATATGCTGGCCAATCTGCGCAGCCAGCTCGGCCTCCTTGCGGTGCTCGCCATCCTTGTTGCCGCCTTCGTCATGTTCGGTGGCCTGCGCATCGAAATCGCTCTCATCGGGTTTGCGCTCTTTACCGGCTTGGTGGCGCTGCGCCCCGCGCCAATTGCGCCCGCCTTGCCGGAAACCCGGCGCGTCGTGCTCGACAGTCCGCCCCGCGGCGCGGACGAGGAACAGATGCTGGCCGCCATGGCCGAGGCGCTGGGTGATCCGGCCATGGTGCTCGACCAGCGCGGCGCCGTGGTCTTCCGCAATGGCGCGGCCATCCGGCAATACCCCAATATCGCCGACGACCAGATCCTCAGCCTTGTGCTGCGCGATCCGCAATTGCTCTCGGCCATCGAGGGTGCGCTGCGCGATGGCGCGCTCTTTAGTTTCGAGCTGCACCAGACCATCCCCAATGAAACCTGGGATCGGGTGGTGGTGGCTCCGCTCCGCCTGCCCGGAACCGACTGGTCGGTGGCCAGTCAGCGGCGCCTTCTGGTGACCTTTCATAGCCTCACGGCCCTCAAGCGTGTCGATGCCATGCGCAGCGATTTCATCGCCAATGCCAGCCATGAATTGCGCACGCCGCTGGCTTCGCTCATCGGTTTCATCGACACACTGCTGGGGCCCGCGGCCAAGGACGCGGCCGCCCGCGAAAAATTCCTCGGCATCATGCGTGGACAGGCTGACCGGATGAGCCGGTTGATCGACGACCTCCTCAGCCTCTCGCGCATCGAGATGTACCAGCACATGCGCCCCACCGGCACGGTGGAGCTGGCAGGGCTCTTGCGCGAGGTCCGCGAGGGTCTTCAAACTCAGGCCGCCGCCGCCGAGCTCCGGGTCGAGCTCCGCCTGCCGGATGGGCCCGTATCGGTCACCGGCGATCGCAGCCAGCTCTATGAAGTGTTTGAGAACCTCATTGAAAACGCCATCAAATATGGCGCTGGCGGGAAAAGCGTCGAGGTTGAACTGGCGCGGATCGACCGCGGCGGGCTGCACCATATGGTCAGCGTCATCGATCACGGCCCCGGCGTGCCGCCCGAGCATGTGCCGCGGATGACCGAGCGCTTTTACCGGATCGATGCAGAGACGAGCCGCAAGAAGAAGGGCACGGGCCTCGGCCTTGCCATCGTCAAGCATATTGTCCAGCGCCATCGCGGGCAGGTGTCCATCCGCAGCAAGCTCGGCGAAGGTCTGCGGGTCGACGTATTGCTCCCCTGAAACCAAAAACCCGCGGATCGCTCCGCGGGTTTTTTGTTGTTCAGGCAACGAGGCCCTTGGTGAGTTCGAGCGCTTGGCGCTCGAAGAGACGCCGGTAAATGCCGCCGTTGAGCCTGATGAGGGCGTTGTGGTCGCCCTCTTCGACGATCTTGCCCTTGTCGAAGACCAGGAGCCGATCAAGCGCGACCACGGTCGACAGGCGGTGGGCGATGACCAGCGTGGTCCGGCCTTCCATCAGCCGTTCCATTGCCTGCTGGATCATCATCTCGCTTTCGCTGTCGAGGCTGGAGGTAGCCTCGTCGAGGATAAGCACCCGCGCATCAGCGAGGAAAGCACGGGCGATGGCGACGCGCTGGCGTTCGCCACCCGAGAGTTTTACCCCGCGCTCGCCCACCATGGTTTCATACTGGCGCGGCAGGCTCATGATGAAATCATGCGCATTGGCCTGCTTTGCAGCCTCGACGATCTCGGCACGGCTGGCCCCGGGCCTTGCATAGGCGATGTTCTCGGCCAGCGTCCGGTGGAACAGGATCGGTTCCTGCTGGACGATGGCAATCTGCCCGCGCAGGCTTGCCTGCTGCACCGCCCCGATGTCCTGCCCGTCGATGGTGATGGCGCCATTCTGGATGTCGTAGAGGCGCTGGATCAGCTTGACGAACGTGGTCTTGCCCGAGCCGGAATGACCGACGAGGCCCACGCGTTCGCCCGGTTTGATCTCCACGGAAAAGTCCTTGTAGAGCGGGGTGGCGTGCGCGCCATATTGGAAGGTCACATTATCAAAGCGGATGTGGCCGTCGCCAATGGCGATTGCCGGCGCGTCCTTGCGATCGGCGATCCCGAGCGGCTGCGCGTGCAGATTGACCAGCTCTTCCATGTCGTTGACCGACTTCTGCAGATTGCGGATGTGCTGACCGACGTCGCGCAAATGCCCCTGCAACAGGAAGAACATGGTGAGCACAAAGGTGATGTCGCCCGCAGTGGCCGCACCATCGCGCCACAGCACCAGGCCCGTGCCGAGAATGGCGGTCTGCATGGCCGCCATCATGATGCCCTGGAGGCCGCCATTGAACGTGCCGCGCCGCCAGGTGCGGCGAGTGCGCTTGCTCCATTTGGAGACCACGCCGGCGATAAGGTCATCCTCGCGGGTTTCGGCGCCGAAGGCCTTGACCACGGAATTGCAGCTGACCGCATCGGCGAGCGCACCGCCAACCTTGGTGTCCCAGGCATTGGAGAGCGTTGCTGCGGGCGCAACAAAGCCCACCGACATCCAAACCGTCACTACGATATAGATGATGGAGCCGAGGCCGACGACGAGACCCATCACCGGCCACGACATGCCTAGGATCAGTGTCGCACCGCCAAGCATGACGAGCGATGGCAAGAGGGCCAGCAGCAGCGTGTCATTGAGCAGGTCGAGCGCCCACATGCCGCGCGTGATCTTACGCACGGTCGAGCCGGCAAAGCTGTTGGCATGCCAGTCGGTGGAAAAGCGCTGGACCCGGTGAAAGCCCTGGGCGGCGACGTCGCGCATCATCCGCAGGGTGAGCGGGATGATGTTGAGATACATCAGCTGCCGCAGCACGATCGAGCCGAGGTAGAGCGCCGACATGGTGAGAAAGGCGGAGAACGCCACGTCCCAGCCGCCCTCTCCGGAGGCCACGGCATCGACCAGTCGGCCGGCAAAAATCGGGCTCAGCGCCTCGGCCAGCGTTGCCGTCAGCACAAGGCCGACGATCAGCGCGATGCGGATCGGCTGATGCTTCCAGTGACGGAAGGTGAAACCGAGCACATTGCGGAACGCATCGGCGCGGAAATTAAGTTTCTTGCGACTCATCTGGGTGTCCCGATCCCGTTTTCCGGCGATCGGTTCCTGTGGTGAGGGTCAATTGGGGCGCAGAACGGGCGGCATTTGCATGCCGTTGCGGGTAGCGGGTTTCTGCGGAAGGAAATTTTCGGGGCGCACGCCAAAACAGGCGGGCCGCACGGGGCAGGACCTAAGGTCGGGTGCTGCCCATCGGGGAAGCGAATGATGCTGTCATGCAACGCCTCCCGTGTTCTCAAAAATGAAGCGGCGAACGGTTCATAGCCAAACCGTTCGCCTTTGCCAATGGCCTTGTGCTGCCGGACACCGCAGCTGATGCGTTTGGGTGACAGGGACGGCCCGGGATACGGCCGGGGCGCCCCTGCCAGCAGCGCCGCTCAGTCGAGCGGGCGAGCGCCGGGAGCTACAATGCCGCGAGTCATGATCTGGCCATAGGCAACGATGCCAGCGAACGTGCCGAATGCGCAGAGAACGGCGATGAGGTAAAGCGTCTGAATGGTCATAGGAACCTCCTGAGATGGCTCCATATTCCCCACTCCGGCCCGGTTCACTTTGACATGGATCAAGAGTTTTTACGGTTTGCTTGGGTGGCGTCCCACGCGGGGGAGCGCTAGGCTCCAAACCAATCGATTCAAAAGCAAGAAGGCATGCCCAATTGAGCAATACCCCTATCGATCCGACCAAGTTCGACAAGCTCGGCGAAGTGGCCATCAAGGTTGGCCTGCAGCTGGCCGAGGGCCAGGATCTGATCATCACCGCGCCGATGACCGCAGCCCCGCTGGTTCGCCGCATTACCGAGCACGCCTATAAGGCCGGTGCCGGCCTCGTCACCACCATCTATTCGGACGAAGAAGCAACGCTCGCACGCTATCGCTTTGCCAATGACGCCAGCTTCGACCGCTCGGCCGGCTGGCTCTATTCGGGCATGGCGGAGGCCTTCAAGAACAACGCCGCGCGCCTCGCCATCTCCGGCGACAATCCACTGATGCTGGCCGGTCAGGACCCGTCCAAGGTTTCGCGCGCCAACCGCGCCAATTCCACGGCGTATCGCCCGGCGCTGGAGCTGATCACAGGCTTTGACATCAACTGGAACATTGTGTCCTACCCGACCCCGGCCTGGGCCAAGCTGGTCTTCCCCAATGATGCCGAAGATGTCGCTGTCGCCAAGCTGGCCGAAGCCATCTTCAAGGCGAGCCGCGTCGATCAGGACGATCCCATCGCCGCCTGGAAGGATCACAATGCCAATCTCAAGGCACGGTGGACCTGGCTCAATGGCAAGCGTTTTTCGGCACTGAAGTACACCGGTCCGGGCACGGATCTCACCGTCGGCCTCGCCGATGGGCACCGCTGGAAAGGCGGCGCCTCGGAAGCCAAGAACGGGGTGACCTGCAACCCCAACATCCCGACCGAGGAAGTGTTCACCACGCCTCATCGCCTGCGCGTTGAAGGCACGGTGGCCGCGACCAAGCCGCTCAGCCACAATGGCACGCTGATCGAGAACATCCAGGCGCGCTTTGAAGAAGGGCGTCTGGTTGAACTCAAGGCCACCAAGGGCCAGGACGTGTTCGACAAGGTGCTCGATACCGACGAGAGCGCGCGGCGTCTCGGCGAAGTGGCGCTGGTGCCGCACTCCTCGCCGATCTCGGCCTCGGGCATTCTCTTTTACAACACGCTCTACGACGAGAACGCCTCGTGCCACATCGCCATGGGCCAGTGCTATGCCGACTGCTTTGAGGGCGGCAAGGAGCTGACGCCCGACCAGATCTACGCCCAGGGCGGCAACAAGAGCCTCATCCACATCGACTGGATGATCGGCTCCGACCAGATCGACATCGACGGCGTGCATGCGGATGGTTCGACCGAACCGGTCATGCGCAAGGGCGAGTGGGCGTTTTAAGTTTTACGCGGAAGCTAAAGTAGGTCGTCCCCGCCGGGCTTGTCCCGGCGGTCCGTCTGCCAAGGGATGGATTGCCCCGGACAAGCCGGGCAATGACGGCGTTTCCGGTATCTGTTCCGGGCCTGCCGCGCAAAGTGGCGGCTCCTGCGCTCCCTCCCCCTTGTGGGGAGGGTAGCAAAGCTAGGCCCTTGGGCCGTAGCGACGCTGAGGTGGGGGGACCTGCACGGTCTGTGCCGTGTCATCCCCCGCCCCAAAAACCCAAAAACTCAAAAACCGCGGTCGCCCTGTTCGGCCATATAGGTCTCTTGTTCGGCCGTGCTCTTCCGGCCGAGCGGCGCGTTGCGGAAGGGGAAGCGACCGAAACGGTCGACCGTCTCCTTATGCGCCTTGGCGTAGTTGAGCTGGTTCTCGTCGCCGAGACCTTCGTAGAGGCGCACTGACTCGGCCTGCACCCGTGCCGACTCGGCGTGCATATAGGGCAGGTAGATAAAGCCGCGCCGGGGCTGCTCGAATTCGAGATCGAGACCCTGGGCGACCATCTCCTGCGCCAGAGCCAGCGCCATCTTGTCCTGCGCAAAGGCTTCCGGGCGCTTGCGGAACAACTGGCGCGAGAACTGGTCGAGCACGATGATCTCGGCAAGGCGACCTTCCGGTGTCGACCGCCATTCCCATGCTTCACCGCGCGCGACGGCCGCGTGGGTGTCAGCAAATTCAGCGGCAATCAGCGCATCGAAATCGGCACTGCCTGCGAACCAGTCATCGGGACCGTGATCGACGAACCAGAAATTGAGGACGTCTTGGGCGCTGCGCATGGCACTTCCTTTCGATTGTCGGCTCACGCGGCCAGGACCAGCCTGATGCGATTGCCCGAGGGGTCTTGAGTTTCTGTCCAGCCATCGCCCGGCGTGACGGAGGCGCCAGCCGTTGCCAGCCTCTGGTGCAGCCCGGCAAGGCTTTCAGCTTCCGGCAGGACGATGGTCAGCCATTGCATACCGGCGCTGCCGGCTGGCGGCTGGGTGGCCTGCGGCCCGGACCAGATGTTGAAGGCGAGGCTATGGGGCATGTAGTCGAGCCCGACATCGCCCATGCCAAAGGAATCGATCATCAGGAAACCGGCAAAGCCGATGACGTCGCGATAAAAGCCCATGGCTTCGTGGAGGTCGCGGACATGGAGATGCACGTGACCAATGCGCGTGCCTTCGGGCATGCGTGGGGTGAGGACCGGCTGGGGGCCGAGCTCGCCGAGCAGACCATCAAGGTCGATGGGCTCGCGCCCTGAATGGGGTTTGCCGTCGGCGGCGATGGCGTAGGTCTCGCCCTTGTCCGGATCGCCCAGCGTGCCGCGCCAGGGTGTCTCGAAGGTGATCTCGATGCCATTGCCATCGAGGTCCCAGAGATAGATTGCCTCGCTGACGAGGTGGTCCGTCGGGGCGATGCGGATATTGCGCTGCAGGGCGCGCACGGCCATCTGCGCCAGTTCATGGCGCGTCGGCACGTGAATAGCGACGTGATAGAGCCCAAGGCTGCGCGGCGCGACCGGGCGATTGGCTGATGTCTCGAGCACGATGAGAATTTTGCCGCCGGCGCCGAGGGAAAGGCGATTACCCTCTTCGGCGATGAGGTCGAGGCCGACCACGTCCTGCCAGATGGCGAGCGCCTTGGTGCGGTCAGTAACGGCGAGATGCACGGGACCCAGCGTCGTGCTCAGCGGCAGCACGGGCATGGAGCGGACATTGGTCTGGACAGATGTGTCGATCATTTCGATCCCCGAATTGCGGTGTTGCGCTTAATCTAGGGGAGCGCCGCGGCGACGACCATCGGCACGACAGCGAAGGCTTTGTTCGCTCAAGAGCACCCAATGGGTCAGGCCGGGGCGCCGTCGCTGTCTTCGTCAAAGCCGTTGTTGACGAGGAGCACGATGGCTTCGAGCGCCTCGCGCGCCTGCTTGCCGGTCGCCTGGACGAGGATGGTCGAGCCGGGACCGGCGCCGAGCATCATCAGGCCCATGATCGAATTGCCGGCCACGGATTGTCCGTCCTTGACCACATTGATCGTGGCATCAAAGCACTCAGCCGTCCGCACGAAGCGCGCCGAGGCGCGGGCATGCAGTCCCTTGCGATTGACGATGGTCAATTGCTGGGCGAGGGCACGGCCTGCAGCATCCATTTATGAGGCTCCGCCGAGAATGGAATTGGCAACGGTGATATATTTCCGGCCCGCCTCCTGGGCCAGGTTCACCGCTTCGGCCATAGCCATCTCGCCGCGCACGCGGCCAAGCTTGACCAGCATGGGCAGATTGACCCCGGCGATCACTTCCACCTTGCGGTTGTTCATCACCGAAATGGCCAGATTGGACGGCGTGCCGCCAAACATGTCGGTGAGAATGATGACACCGTCGCCATTCTCGGCGCGGTCGATGGCCTTGATGATGTCTTCGCGCCGTTCTTCGGCGTTGTCATCCGGGCCGATGGCGATGGTTTCGCAATAGTCTTGCGGGCCGACAACATGCTCCAGCGCCAGCTTGAATTCATCAGCTAGCGCCCCATGCGTCACCAGAACCAATCCGATCATGCATTCTCCCCAAACTGCCGTAGCGGCATAGGTGGCGTTCCGCCACGGCGTCCCGGACTAATACGCCCGGCCGAGGCACGGATCAATCGCAGGCGAGCCCGCAACAGTTTTGTCCCCCAAGCCCCCTGTTGCAAGCGATAATTTGTCATGGCTGTGCAGGAGAGGCGCTTGCGCGCACCGCTTCCATGACCAGCAACTCCTGGTGACGCAGCCCGATCCGTTCGGCATGCGGCACCGGGGCCCGCGGAACCTCGTGCCCCAGTATATGGGTGGTGAAAGCCTCTTCTTCCAGCATGCGCTCATAGGCCGGCACTAGGTCGATAACGAGGTTCAGGCGGGCTGAGGGACAGCTCGGCCGGTGGACGATGCCTCGGCCCCGCAGTTCGATGAGGCCGGTCAACAGAGGCGGCGCGTTCATCACAACCCCGTCAGCGTCGACGGTCAGATCGACCCGGTCGTCTGAAATGAGAAGCGCCTCGAGCCCCCGCATCTGCCAGGTTTCGATCAGCGACAGGGTGAGAAGCGATTTTCCCGCGCCTGATGGCCCCCGCAACAGCAGGCCCAATCCATCCAGCACCAGCCCCGTCCCATGCACATGGTGTGGTTTTATCATGGCGTCAGACTATTTGCGGGCGCGCGGCAGGACAATGGTGAAGACGGCGCCGGAGCGATCGGGGCGGTTCTGTGCCTTGATCGTGCCCTTGTGCGCCTCGACGATCTGCCGGGAAATGGAAAGCCCCAGCCCCGAGTGATTGCCAAAACTCTCGGTTTCCGGGCGATCGGTATAGAAGCGCTGGAAGATGCGGCTGACATCGGTGATGCCTGGCCCCTCATCGCTCACCGAAATGATGATGGTGTCCGCCTCGGTGGCAACGGAAACAGTGACAGTGCCACCGGTGGGCGAAAACGAGACGGCATTGTCGATGAGATTGGCAAAAACCTGTGCCAGCCGGCTTTCATGGCCGTTGATCGTGGTGGAGCCGCGACCGGCGCGCTTGCCCATCACCACATTGACCGAGCGGTTGGACGCGATGTCCTTCTGGATCGAGACCATGGCCTCGGCCAGCTTTTCGACATCGACCTTTTCAGCACCCTCGCGGGCCAGTTCGGCATCGAGCCGGCTGGCGCTCGAGATATCGGTGATCAGGCGATCGAGGCGCTTGATATCGTGCTGGATGATGGCGTTGAGGCGTTCCTTGTCTTCCGGCTTTTTCGCCAGCGGCAGGGTTTCGACGGCAGAGCGCAGCGAGGTCAGAGGGTTCTTGAGCTCATGGGCAACGTCAGCGGCAAAGCGCTCGATGGCCTCGATGCGGTTATAAAGCGCGTCGGTCATGCGCCGCAGCGCGCCCGACAGGTGCCCGATTTCGTCGGGGCGATCGGTAAAATCGGGAATTTCGGCACGCGCATTGCCAGCCGTCTGCACCCGCTCGGCGGCCGCGGAAAGGCGACGCATCGGCCCGGCGATAGTGCCGGCCAGGAGGAAGGAGAGGCCGATCTGCACCACGGTGGCGATCAGGGCGATGCGCAGGATGCTCCAACGCTCCTGGGCCACCACGCTGTCGATATCGCCCGGCGCGGTTGAGAGCAGGATTGCGCCGACAATGGCGCGCATGCGCTGCACCGGCACGGCCACGGAAACAACGAGCTGGTTGCGCTCGTCGACGCGGACGAAATCGGCCGGCGCCCCCTGCAGGGCGGATGCCACCTCGGGATAGCGTGTGCCTTCGTCGGCGCCATATTCCTGATATTTCGAGAAATTATCGCCCGGCGCCCAGGAGATAATGGCGTTGAACCAGTCGACGAGGAAAAAGCTCTGCTGCTTGGAGGTGTCGATGGTCTGCCGGATCACCTCGCCGCGCGCATAAATGTTCTCGCTGTCGAGAATAAGCAGCCCGCCCTGGTCGTAGATGCGGGCGCGGGTGCGGGTCGGGGTGATGAGATTGCGCAGGAGCGGGGCGATGCGCTCCGGATTGATCGGGAATTCGAGCGAGGGGTCGAAATAGGAGAGCGGCGAGAAATTGCCCGCCTGCAGCTCCAGCAACCGATCGGGATTGACCGAGATGACGTCGCTATCCACCGTGGCCGAGGCGGCGATGGCGGCAGCGATGATTTCGCCCTGCACGCGAAGCGACTGGACGCGCGCGTCAATCAGGCCGGCCCGCCACTGGTTGAGATAGAGAATGCCCACCACCAGCACCAACAACCCGGCAAGGTTGAGCACCACGATGCGCCGGGTCAAATTGGAGAAGATGGTGAAGTCGAGGAAGCGCCTGATGCCATGGGCCAGCTTGGCCAAGGGCATCAGGGCCAGCCGCCAGCCCCCGCGCCGACGGGGCGCAGCCTCGCGCTCCCCCTTCGGCGACGAGCCGGCGGGAGGAGCCTCAACTTCTGGGTCTATCGTGGCCAATTGGCTTCCTACTGCTCCTTGAAGCGGTAGCCGACACCATAGAGCGTCTCGATCATTTCGAAATCATCATCCACGGCCTTGAACTTCTTACGCAGCCGCTTGATGTGGCTGTCGATGGTGCGGTCATCGACATAGACCTGGTCGTCATAGGCGGCATCCATCAGCGCATTGCGCGACTTCACCACGCCCGGGCGCAGGGCGAGCGCCTGCAGGATCAGGAACTCGGTGACCGTAAGGGTGACGCGCTGGCCCTTCCAGGTGCAGGTGTGGCGCTCTTCATCGAGCACAAGCGAGCCGCGTTCGATCAGCGCCTTGCTCGGCGCCTGCTCGGTGTTGGTGCCCGGGGCACTCGACGGATCGCGCGGTGCGGAGCGGCGCAGGATCGCCTTGACGCGCTCGACCAGCAGGCGCTGGCTGAAGGGCTTGGTGATGAAATCATCAGCGCCCATCTTGAGCCCGAAAAGTTCGTCGATTTCCTCATCCTTGGAGGTGAGGAAGATCACCGGGACATCCGATTTCTGGCGCAGGCGGCGCAGCAGCTCCATGCCGTCCATGCGCGGCATCTTGATGTCGAGAATGGCCAGGTCGGGACGGTCAGTGGTCAGACCTTCAAGACCCGAAGCGCCGTCAGTATAGGTGGCCACCTGATATCCTTCGGCCTCCAGCGTCAGGGACACGGAAGTCAGGATGTTGCGGTCGTCATCTACCAGGGCGATTTTGGGCATATTCTGCCTTTCTTCTCGAGACGCTTGCATTCGGGATGACCCTTTTGGTCCTCTCCGACGTTGCAAGCGACAATTACGCGTTAAATAAGGCGCGGCCAAGTCTGCTGCCAGTTGCGACAGCAATCCGAGCCACGTGCAACTTCCGTCTTAAGACCCTTTTCGGGATGGTCCTCGACCACCCATCGTCTCTAGTTTGCGCGCAACACCGCACTTGCGGCATCGAGTGGAGACGGAAAGATGAGTGTGTTCGATCATGGGGTCCTGCGAAACGACATCGTCGGCGCAGCCGTGTCGCTGAGCGACAACGCGATTGCCCCGGATCTGGTTGCCGAGGCATTGCGACAGGGTGTGGGCCGTCTGACTGCAGACGGCGCCTTTGTCGTTGAGACCGGCGCATTTACCGGCCGCTCGCCCAAGGACAAGTTCATCGTGCGCGATGGCCTGACCGAGAATACGGTCTGGTGGGACAATTCGGGTGCCCTCTCGCCCGAGCATTTCTCGATCCTGCTCGATGACGTGCGCGCGCATCTGTCCGGCCAGGCCATCTACCGCCAGGATCTCCTGGCTGGTGCAGATCCCGCGCACCAGTATGACGTGACGGTTCTCACCCCGAGCGCCTGGCATGCCCTCTTCATCCGCAACCTCCTGATCCGTCGTGGCGAAGACATCCTCGCCGGTGACGACGCCATGGCCGTGACCATCGTCCATGCGCCGCACTTCAAGGCCGATCCGGCCCGCCACGGCTGCCGCACCGACACCGTCATCGCGCTCGACATGAGCCGCAATGTAGTTGTCATCGCCGGCACGCTCTATGCCGGTGAGATCAAGAAAAGCGTCTTCTCGCTGTTCAACTTCCACGCGCCGCGCCAGGGCGTCCTGCCGATGCACTGCTCGGCCAACCTTGGCCCCGATGGGGAAGCAGCGCTGTTCTTCGGCCTCTCGGGCACTGGCAAGACCACGCTCAGCAATGATCCGAACCGCCCGCTGATCGGCGACGACGAGCACGGCTGGAGCGCGGATGGCGTGTTCAACCTCGAAGGCGGCTGCTACGCCAAGACCGTCAAGCTCAGCGCTACCGCCGAGCCGGAAATCTATGCGGCAACCAAGCGTTTCGGCACCGTGCTGGAAAACGTCATCGTCGATGCAGAAACGGGCGTTCCGGATTTCGACGATGTGTCGCTGACCGAAAACACCCGTGCCGCCTACCCGCTGCATGTGCTGCCGTCCATTGCCAAGGGCAGTGTTGGCGGAACGCCCAAGACCGTGGTCTTCCTCACCGCGGACGCCTTCGGCGTCCTGCCCCCGCTCGCGCGTCTGACGCCGGAACAGGCCGTCTACCACTTCCTCTCGGGCTACACCGCCAAGGTGGCCGGCACCGAGCGTGGCGTCACCGAGCCGCAGGCGACCTTCTCGGCCTGTTTCGGCGCGCCGTTCATGCCGCGGCACCCGACCGTCTATGGCGAGATGCTGGCTGAGCGCCTGCGCACAAGCGGCGCCCAGGCCTATCTACTCAACACCGGCTGGACCGGTGGCGGCTATGGCGTTGGCAAGCGCATCGACATCGCCTCGACCCGCCGTCTGCTGACCGCCGCCCTCGAAGGCGCCCTCGACAGCGCCGACATGCGCGTTGACGGCCTCTTCGGCTTTGACGTTCCCGTGGCCGTGCCCGGCGTCGACAGCAAGCTGCTCGATCCGCGCCAGACCTGGGCCGATGGCGAGGCCTATGACGCGCAGGCCGCAAAGCTTGCCCAGCTGTTCCGCGAGAACTTCAAGAAGTTCGGCACGGAAGCCGATGCCGAGCCCGGCCCACAGCTGGCCAAGGCCGCTGAATAAGCGGTCATCTCCCAGACTGACTACTGAGAAGGGCGCCATCGGCGCCCTTTTTCATGTCCGGGTTCCTGGCACTGAAGGCGTGTGTCGGGCGACTGATCAGCCGACACGCCAAAACGCGGCGCCAAGGGGCGCCGACCGCGTTTCAGATCTGCAGTGAGGGAAAGGTCACCCCGACAGCATGGCGCCCCCTCTGGAGAGCGCTACAGGCGATCAGTTCGGGGAGTAGAAGATGTGCGAGCCGACCTGGGCAACTCGGCTATAGGTGTTCGACCAGGAAGGGCTGACGGCCGTCGTGTGGTAGAACAGCGCCGAACCGGGCAGTGCACCAACCTCGTCGCCCGTGGCGTACTCGGCATAAATCTCGGCGGCCAGAGCCTTGGAGCGCGACCAGGCGGCGCGCTCACGCGGAGTATCATCGCGACCATCGCAGGCAAAGGTAAACTGGCAGCGATAGCGGCCCTTGTCGGCGTTCTGATAGATGACGCCGCACAGCGAGGACGGGTAACGATCCGAGCGGGCGCGATTGACGATGACATTGGCGACGGCCAGCTGGCCGGCAGCGCTTTCACCGCGCGCTTCGTGATAGATCGCCTGGGCGAGGCATTCGCGCTCGGTATTGGCGACCTTGACGCGCTTTTCCGTCGGCAGATAACCGCTGTCGACATAGGCGGCGAGAATATCGGGGGTCACCGTCGGCTCGGGCCGTGCGATCGGCGCCATGAAGCTGTCGATGGCGGAAAGAGCGGTGTTACCGCCGCTGAGCGAACCGCGGGCGATATAGCCCATCAGCATTTCGGCATTCAGCGGGGAATTGGGACCATCGAGGGTCACCTCGACCGCGCGCAGCTCCTGCTGGCGCTTGACGTAATTGGCAAGAAGCGCCTCGGTCAGCGGCTGCTGGCCGGGTGCCAGCGGCATTGCGGTCGCGCCCAGCGCGGGCTGCTGACGCAGCTCGGCGACAGCGTCCGGAACCGAGACCGGGATGACGACGTTGGATTCGTTAGCCTTGACTGCCAAGGGCGACGCAATGACGCCAGCGACCAACACTGTCGCTGCGAACGCTGCTGCCTGCGCTGAAATTCGCAGGATTTTCTTCCGCCAGTCTGCAGTCAATGCCCCGTCCTTGCCCCTGAGCCTGTCCAGTCCTACCGGCAGGCCTTCTGGTGGACCCCTGGGGGTCCGTCTTGCTGGAAGGCACACTAGCCAAGCCAGACAAGAGATGGAAGCCAAAATTTACGGCTGGTTAACCATAGCCCTTAGCTTCTTAAAACAGGGTTAATGTGCCGACGCGCAAAAGAAAACCCATAAAATTCATGGGTTTGCTTTGTGCTGAATCGGCACTTTCGGAGAAAGATAAAAGTTTAGGGAGTGCTTTAAGCGTTCAAATCTTAACGCGGGAAGGCCGCTTTGTGCACGTGCACCAGACTGTCCATGATGGTGATGCCAAGCGAGCGGATCTCATCGGACGGCGCGACGAGATCGGGCACCATGATGGTCTGCATGCCAGCCGCATGGGCAGCATGAACGCCGGCAAAACTATCCTCGAGGGCGAGGCAATGTTCCGGCTTCATGGACAGCCGGCCCGCCGCCATCAGATAGGGCTCGGGGTGCGGCTTGGGATTGGTGACGTCGTCACGGGTCACGATCGTTTCGAAGAGATCGAGCAGGCCCGCGGCGCCAAGATGATGCTGGGCATGGGGATTGCGCGAGGAGGTGGCGACCGCCGTCGGGATATTATTGGCGTGCAGAGCCGTGATGAATTCGCGTACGCCCGGCTTCAGCGGCACGCCGGCATGGCTGCGCTCGCGCATCACCACGCGGCATTTTTCGTCGAACAGCGAATAGGGAAAGCTGACCCCATAAGCCTCGATCAGCAGTTGGCTGGTGCGCTCGTGGCTCGATCCGACCATGCCGCTGTGCACGAGATCGGTCATTTCAAACCCGAGATCGGTGCAGACCTCGAAAACGATGGTCTTGAACATCGCCTCGGTATCGAGCAGCGTGCCGTCCATGTCGAAAATGGCGGCCTGGAAGGGAGCAATCTGTGTCATTGGAGTGCATATAGGCCGATTTGGTGACATTCGCCAGACGCCCGGGCGCAAGGCCGCCTTGCAACGCAGGACCGCATTACACTTGCGATGGAGCCCCAGTCGGGCGAAAGGCATTAGGCAATCATGACCCAGTTCCTTCCCGCCCGCTCCCACGCCGATCTCGGCCGCGACTTCTTCGATCCCGTCGCCCCCGCCGATTTTCCCAAGACCATTTTGCGGCATCGCGACCAGCGCTGGGCCGAACGGCTCGGCCTGGGCGATCTCAGCGACGATCAATGGCTGGCCCATTTCGGCCGCTTCGAGCCCCTGCCCGGTTCGCTGCCCGAGCCACTGGCGCTGCGCTATCATGGCCACCAGTTCCGCTCTTACAATCCCGATCTCGGCGACGGACGCGGCTTCCTCTTTGGCCAGTGCATCGACCCGGTGGATGGGCGCCTTCTCGATTTCGGTACCAAAGGCACGGGCAAGACGCCCTGGTCGCGCGGCGGCGACGGGCGGCTGACGCTCAAGGGCGGCGTGCGCGAAGTGCTGGCCACCGAAATGCTCGAGGCACTCGGCGTCTACACCTCCAAGAGCTTTTCGCTGGTGGAAACCGGCGAGCAGCTCTGGCGCGGCGATGAACCCTCGCCCACCCGCTCTGCCGTTCTCACCCGGCTCAGCCACAGCCACATTCGCATCGGCACGTTCCAGCGTCTCGCCTATCTCGAGGACACAGCCAATCTGCAGAAGCTGCTCGATTACGCGATCGAGCACTATTACCCGCATCTCGGCGATGCCGAAGATCGTCCCGCCGCACTCCTCGAGGCCGTGGTCGGCAATGTTGCCCGGCTTGGCGCGCAGTGGACGGCCGCAGGGTTCGTCCATGGCGTGCTCAACACCGATAATATCAACATCACCGGCGAGAGCTTTGACTACGGGCCGTGGCGCTTCCTGCCGCAGTACGACCCCGAGTTCACCGCCGCCTATTTCGACGAAACCCGACTTTATAGCTTTGGACGCCAGCCCGACACGCTGGCCTGGAACCTCACCAGGCTCGCCGAATGCCTCGTGCCGCTCTCCAGCATCGAAAAGCTCGAGCCTGCGCTCAACTCTGTCTGGCCGAGTTTTCGCGATGAATTGCCCCGGCAGATCCTGCGGCGGCTTGGCCTCGTGCCGCGCGGCACGGAGGAGGATGGTGCCTTCGTCACGACGCTCTTCGGCTTTCTCTCGGCCAGCAAGGCACCCTATGAGCAGTTCTACTTTGACTGGCGCGGCGGGGTGCAGAGCGCCGAACGCGCCGCCGAAAGTCCGTCGGCGGGATTTTATGCCAGCGAGGCCTTCAGGCCGGTGGCGGACGGGCTGGAAGCCTATGCGCCCAGCCCGGACTGCAATCTCACCCACTCCTATTTCGCCCGCAGAACGCCGCGCACCATGCTGATCGAGGAGGTGGAAGCCATCTGGGCGCCAATCGCCGAAACCGACGACTGGAGCCTCTTCCACCAGACGCTTGCCGAGATCGCAGAGATGCGCGCAGCCTATGGGGTGACGGTCTAGCGGCTAGACCTTCCCGTCAGCGCCCGGTCGAAGATCTCAAGCGCCCGATCGCGCGTCAGCTCGATCGGATTGCCGCCCGCCGTGGGGTCGACCACGGCCATGTCGGCGATCTGCTCGCGCTTGTCCCCGTTGACGCCGAAATCCTTCAGCGTATGCGGCACACCCAGTCTCAGCCGCAGCCCGACCAGCGCATGCAGGAACGCATCGAAATTGGGCGCGAGGCCGAGATAGGCCGCCAGCCGCGCGAGCCTGCCTTCCACCGCCGATTTATTGGATATCAGCACATAGGGCATGAACACCGCATTCGTCATGCCGTGGTGGGTGTCATAGAGCGCGCCCACCGGATGGCTCAGCGCATGAATGCCCCCGAGCCCCTTCTGGAACGCCGTCGCACCCATCGCCGCCGCACTCATCATGTGCCCGCGCGCCACGATATCATTGGGGTTGGCGACGACCTTGGGCAGGTTTTCGAACACAAGCCTTATGCCCTCCACCGCGATACCATCGGCCATCGGGTGATAGCCCGGCGCACAATAGGCTTCGAGACAATGGGCCAGCGCATCCATCCCGGTTCCCACGGTGATGAACGGGGGCATGCCAATGGTCAGTTCGGGATCGGCGATGACGATTTTCGGCATCATCAGGGGGTGAAAGATCACCTTCTTGGTCTGGCTGCGCTCGTCGGTGATCACCCCGGCCCTGCCCACTTCCGAGCCGGTCCCGGCCGTTGTCGGCACGGCAATGGTGGGCAGGATCCCCGCCGGATCGGCGCGGGTCCACCAGTCGCCGACATCCTCGAAATCCCACATCGGCCGGGTCTGCCCGGCCATGAAGGCAATCACCTTGCCGGTATCGAGCCCCGAGCCCCCGCCAAAGGCTATAACCCCGTCATGCCCGCCGGCCCGCAGCACCTCGATGCCCGCCTCGACATTGGCCGCCACCGGATTGGGTTTGACTTCGGAAAAGAGGCCGACATCGATCCCCCGCTCCTTGAGCATGCCGAGCACGGAGAGGGTCACCGGCAGGGTCGCCAGCCCGGCATCGGTGACGAGGAGCGGCTTCTTCATGCCCACGGCGGCCAGCGCCTCGTGGAGTTCGGCAATGCGCCCCGCGCCAAAGCGCATGGCGGTCGGATAATTCCAATTGGCATTGGTCATAATAGCCTCCTCACCCTTACTATCTTCACCGCCCTTGCCGGGCGCGCCCGGCAATCCAACCCGCTCTGCATGGACTACCGGGCCCGCCCGGCAGCAACGATGACACGGAAAACGCCTTACACCCGCCGCAGATGAAAACTCCTGGGCTGGGTCAAATTGTGGTAGCCAATCTCGCTCAGCGCCCCGCCTCTGCCGGTGTCCTTCACACCAGTCCAAACGAGGGCGGGGTCGAGATAGTCGCATCGATTGGCAAAAACCGTCCCGGTTTCGATATGGGCGCCGATCCTTCCGGCCGCGTCGAGATCCGCCGTCCAGATCGAGGCCGTCAGTCCATAGGGGCTGTCGTTCATCAGCCCGATAGCCTCTTCATCGTCGGCCACCTTCATGATCCCGACCACCGGCCCGAAACTCTCCTCGCGCATGAGACTCATCTGGTGGTTCACGCCTGTCAGGACTTCGGGGGCCAGCCAGGGCGAGCCGGGCTTATCGCGTTCATGGGCCCAGTTGAGGTGACGGCCCGCTCCGCTGCGCACGGCTTCCTCGGTCTGGCGCCGCACATGGTCGGCGAAGCTGGCGCGCGCCATCGGCCCGATCACAGTCGCCGGATCGAGCGGATGGCCCAGCGTCCAGCTGCGCGCCTGCCCGACGAAGCGGTCGACAAAACCGTCATAGGCATCGGCATGGACATAGATGCGCTCCACCCCGCAGCAGGATTGCCCGGAGTTGAAAAAGCTCCCGTCGACGAGGTTTTCAGCAGCAAAGTCGAGATCGGCATCGGCCCGCACATAGGCCGGATCCTTGCCGCCGAGCTCAAGCCCCAGCGAGGCAAATGTGCCGGCCGCCGCCCGCTCGATCCGCCGCCCGCCTTCTACCGATCCGGTGAAACTGATGTGGTCGACCAGCCCCGACCCCACCAGTTTTTCCGTTTCCGCATGCCCCATGACGAGGTTCTGGAACACCCCCTCCGGCGGGCCGGCCATCCGTGCCGCCTCGGCAAAACGCTCGCCCGCCAGCAGCGTCTGGCTGGCATGCTTCAGCAGCACTACATTGCCCGCCGCCAGCGCGGGAATGATGGAATTGACCGCCGTAAGGAACGGATAATTCCAGGGCGCAATCACCAGCACCACGCCCAGCGGCTCGCGGGTGATATAGCGCACGAACCCGTCTTTTTCCGGCCGCATCAGCGGCGCGAGACTCTCCCCGGCAATGGCCAGCATGTGCCGGCTGCGCTCCTCGACGCCGCGCCTTTCGCCGCCATAGCGGACGGGCCGCCCCATCTGCGAGGCCAGTTCGGGCACGATGGCGTCGTTCATCGCCAAGAGCGCATCGACCATTTTGCCCACCAGCGCCACCCGCTCGCCGAGCGGCACCATGCTCCAGTCCCGCTGTACCGCCTTCGCGCGGCTCACCGCCCGATCAATGGCGTCCCCGTCGAGCATTTGCCGTTCGGCAAAAACCTTTCCGTCCACTGGAGAGATGATCTGCACTGTCTCGCTCATTTCCGCCTCCCCTCCTAGCTGCGCTCAAACCCGCGCTGGCGCTCCCAGTCGGTTACTCGCCGGTCATATTCAAACTGCTCCCACTCGCCGGTGTGCACATAGTGCCCGACCACATCCGCCCCGAAGGCGTCCTCCAGCATTTTCGATTGCTTCAGCCCCGCGATGGCGTCGCGCAGGGTCTTGTACACCTCGCGCAGCTCCCCTTGCGCATAGGCGTCGCCGGAAAAGCCGGGTTCGAGGTCAAGCTTGTCCTCGATGCCCTTGATCCCCGCCGCCAGAAGCGCGGCAAAGGCGAGATAGGGGTTGAGGTCCGCCCCGCCGATCCGGCACTCGACACGGATCCCCTTGGTGTTTTCGCCGCAGAGCCGAAATCCCGCCGTGCGATTGTCCCGGCTCCAGATCGCCTTGGTGGGCGCGAAGGTGCCAACCTGGAAGCGCTTGTAGGAATTGATATAGGGCGCAAGGAAATAGGTGATGTCGCCGGCATAGGTCAGGAGCCCGGCCATGAAATGCTTCATCAGGCCCGACATGCCCAGTTCATCGCCCTCATCGACAAACTGGTTCTTTCCGTCTGTTGCCAGCGACATATGGATATGCGCCGATGACCCGGCCAGATCGAACGCCCATTTGGCCATGAAGGTGACGGCCTTGCCCTCTGCGTAAGCGATCTCCTTGGTGGCGTTCTTGATCACCACATGCCGGTCCGCCATGGTCAGCGCCTCGGCATAGCGGACATTGATCTCCTCCTGCCCCGGCCCCCATTCGCCCTTGGAATTTTCGACCGGAATGCCGGAGGCGTGGAGCTCGTTGCGCAGCGTCCGCATCACCCCTTCTTCCTTTGTGGTCTGGAAGATGTGGTAATCCTCGATGTAGTAGCCAGCGGCCTTGAGATCGCGATAGCCCTTCTCATGAGCGGCGCGAAAACTGTCCTCGAAGAGATAAAATTCGAGTTCGCTGGCGAAATTGGCCGAAAGCCCCATGGCCTCGAGCCGCGCCAATTGGCGCTTGAGCACATTGCGCGGGGCGTGGGGCACCGGCTCATGATGATGGTCGAGCGCATCGGCGATCACCAGCGCCGTGCCCTCGAGCCAGGTGCATTTCATCAGCGTGGAGAGATCGGGCTTGATGACGAAATCGCCATAGCCCTTCTTCCAATTGGCCGCCGCATAGCCGGGCACCGGCTCCATGTCGATATCGTCGGCGAGCAGGTAATCACAGCCGTGGGTCTCCTCCATGGCCGTTTCGAGAAAGAATTCGGCGAGGAAGCGCTTGCCGATCAGCCGTCCCTGCATGTCGGGAAAGGCCACGAGCACCGTATCGATCCGGCCGGCCGCAACATCTTTCCGAAGCTCTTCAAGCGCATACACCAATCGGGTCTCCTCCCCCTCGTGTCCGTCGCCCGCGCAGGTCTAGGGCCGCTTGCCTCCGCGTTTGCGGCGCGCCGCCTCCAGACACTCCGCGAGCAGTTCCGCCCAATAGGTCACGCCCTCACGTGACAGGATTTCATCATTGCGCAGCTCAATCATCGTCGCCTCGAGCCCGCGCCCGTCGCCGTGTTTCTCCAGCGTCAGGGTGACGCCGTTGAGCGCGGCATAGGGCTGGTTCCAGCCGATGTTGAGATCGGGCTCGGCGGCCGCGAGTGCGTCCCGCAGAGCCTCGGTAAAGCCGGTGTCCCGTCCATGCAGCAGGCCGATCGGCCAGGGCCGGGCAATGCCGAGATAGACCGGAGTGAAGGAATGCATGCAGACCAGCACGGTTTCCATGCCGGCGTGCCGTCGCATCTCCAGCAGCCGTTCAATGGCCGTGTGATAGGGCTGATGGAAATGGGTGATGCGGTATTCCCGCTCCTCGGGCGAGAGATTTTCATTGCCCGGAATGCGCGTCGCCTCCGACAGGGTCCAGATCAGGTCCGGTGCATCGAGGTCTCGATTGGGGTCGATGATCAGGCGCGAGATGCCGGACCACACAAGGGGCGCATCGAGCGCATCGGACAGTCCTCGGCTCACCGCCAGCGCACCCGGGTCCCAGGCAATATGGCTGACGCGCTGGACCGGCGTCAGCCCGAGATCGCCATAGGCCTCCGGAATGAAATTGGAGGCGTGGTCGCAGACGATGACAAAGGGCGATGCCCCACGCGCATTGGTCACCGTCACCGCTTTTTCGTTACTGGCGATCATGGTTCCCAAGCATCCTCAAGTCCTTGGCCCCAAGCAGGTGCCCAATCGCCCCCGGAGTCAATATCGAAAAGCGCACCAACCCCAAGCAGTTGCGCGATAAACTCTCGTGCCATCGAAACAATCCCGGTTGCACCTCCGGCGCGGCCATGAAACTCTGTCCCCTGAGGCAGGAGAATAGACTTATGGCCCAGAGTGCTGATCGTATCGCGGTCTCCACCTGGTCGTTGCATCGGCTTTTGGGCACGACCTATCCGCATAATCTCGACAGTGCCGAAATCGGCCCGGGCGAGGATACTTATGGGGAGGGCAGCGAGTCGCTGCTCGGCCTGCCTTCGGTGCTCGCCAACCATGGCTATCACCGGCTGGAAATCGTCTCCTTCCACATGCGCAGCCGTGACCCCGTCTATCTCGGCGAGCTGCGCGACCAGCTCAAAGTGTCCGGGGTCACTCTGCAGACCCTGCTCATCGATGCCGGTGACATTACCGATCCGGTTAATGGCGCGCGCGACACCGCCTGGATCTCGGGCTGGGTCGAGGTGGCCAATGAGCTTGGCGCACAAAACGCCCGCATCATTGCCGGCAAGCAGGCGCCGACGCCCGAAACCATCGATCGCTCTGTCACCGCGCTGCGCCAACTGGCCGATCGCAATGCCGGCTCGTCGGTGCGGCTCGTCACCGAAAACTGGCTGGCGCTCCTTTCCAGCCCCGGCGTGGTGCATGAAGTGCTCGACCGGCTTGAGGGTCGCATCGGCCTTCTCGGCGATTTCGGCAATTGGACGGGCGAGGACAAATACGAGGCCCTGGCCTCCATCTTCCCGCGGGCCGAGCTCTGCCACGCAAAGGCGAGCTTCGTTTCGGGCCAGCTCGACGAGGCCGACTATGGCACCTGCCTCTCGGTTGCCGAGGATGCCGGCTATACCGGGCCCTATACGCTGATCTTTGATGCAGACCACCCGAGCGAATGGAACGGTCTCTCCGCTGAACGCGACTTCATTCTGTCCCGCCTCGCGTGAGGGACCGGCGTTAACGGAAATCTGAACATCAATCTTAATTCGCCTGTTACCCACCCTCCGTCATGGTGACCGTCATGGGACCGCCACGAACGACATCACCTGTCGCCGGCCAGAACCAGCGGGGGGATCCCTCCGCGGCGGAGGCCGCCCGCGCCTTTGATCAACTGCCCTTTGGCATGTTGCTGGTCGATGCCGCCGGCGCCATCAGGCACGCCAACCCGGCCTGCGCCGAACTGCTCGGGCACGCGCCCGCGGACCTGACGCGCCAGACGCTCGCAGACCTCATCCACCCTTCCGATGATAGTGCGCTCGACCTTCAATTCGAGCGCCTGGTGCGCGGGGAAATTTCTTCCCTCCACGGCGAGCATCGCTTCAGCCACGCAGACGAGAGCCCGCTATGGGTGCAGGTCGGTGCGCGCTCCTTTGAGAGCGCGGACGATACGTCGCTATTCGTTCTGCAGCTGGCCAATATCGAGACGCACAAGAAGGCCGAGGAAGCGCTTATCTACACCGAAAAGCGCTGGCGCTTTGCTCTCCAGAGCGCCCGCCAGGGCGTCTGGGACTATGACTACCGCACCGACAGCATTTTCTATTCCGACGGCTGGCGAAGGATTCGTGGCTATAGCCCAGACGAATGGGTCGACGGCGCGACCGCCGCCTGGCACTCCAGGATCCACCCGGACGATCTGCCTGTCGTGAAGGCAAATATCGACCGCCAGGAACAGAGCGATGATACATTCGAGGGGCTCGAATATCGCGAACGGCGCAAGGACGGTTCCTATGTCTGGATCCTGAGCCGCGGTCGCGCCGTCGAATGGACCGACGCCGGCGAGCCGTTGCGCACCATCGGCACCGATACCGACATCACCCATCTCAAGATGGTCGAGCAGGAATTGGACAGGGAAAAAGAGCGCCTGCGCATCATCCTGTCCTCCGTTGCCGACGGCATGATCTCGGTCAATGCCGAGGGCCTTGTCGACTTCATGAACGCCGCCGCCGAGCAATTGACCGGGGTCAGCGCCGCGGCCGCCCGTGGAGAGCCGATCGAAGCCATTTTCCGGCTTCAGGACCACACCTCAGGCGCGCCCATGGACTGTCCGGTGCGCAGCTCCCTCGCGCAAGGCGTGCCGATTCGCGTCGAGGACGACGCCGAGCTCATCAGCCATGACGGCACGAGGCGCGATATCCGCTGCACTGCCGCTCCCGTTCTCGGCAGCGCCGACGACGTCCTCGGGGCCGTACTGATCTTCCAGGACATGACCCAGAGCCGGGCGCTGCAGCGTCAACTGGCGCATACGGCCAGTCACGACCCCCTGACCGATCTGACCAATCGCGCTGCCTTCGAGAAGGCGCTGGCCCGGACCATCGCCGAGGCGCGCGAGACAGGAAAGCCATCCTGCCTGATCTTCATCGACCTTGATCACTTCAAGCCGGTCAATGACACCGCGGGCCACGCCGCGGGCGATGCGCTGCTCAAGAGGGTCGCCCAGACCATCCGCGACTGCTGCCGCAGCCATGACACCGTGGCACGCATCGGCGGCGACGAGTTCGCCGTCATTCTCGACTGCTGCCCTGAGGAAAACGGCTTGCAGGTGGGCCAAAAAATCGTGCGGGCGATCAGCGCGCTCGCCTTCGACTGGGCGGGAAAAACCCATCGCGTTTCGGCCAGCGCCGGGCTGACCATCATCACGCCCGAGCCACCCTCAGCCATCGGCTTTCTGGGCGAGGCGGATGCCGCCTGTTATGCGGCCAAGGCCGAAGGACGCGGGCGCATCATTTCCTACGGTGAGGCGATCGCCGGTCAGCCGTAATAGACGGAGATCAGCTGGCCGCCGATCTCGTGCACATTGATATCCATCTCATAGATCGGATTGAGCACGTCGGGGCGGATGATGTCCTTGACCGGGCCCTGCGCGGCCACCTTGCCCAGCTTCATGGCCACGATGTGGTCCGAATACCAGGAGGCGAAATTGATGTCGTGCAACACCAGCACGACCGTCTTGCCGAGCTCGTCGGCCGCCTGGCGCATCAGCTTCATCATGCCCATGGCATGTTTCATGTCGAGATTGTTGAGCGGCTCGTCGAGCAGCACATAGTCGGTGTCCTGGGCTAGGACCATGGCGACAAAGGCGCGCTGGCGCTGGCCACCCGACAATTCGTCGAGATATCGACCCGAGAGCGGCTCGAGGTCGAGATAGCGGATCGCCCGGTCGATATGCTCCTTATCCCCGGCATTCAGGCGCCCCTTGGAATGGGGATAGCGTCCGAAGGAGACGAGGTCATAGACGGTCAGTCGCGCCGTCATGTGATTGTCCTGGCGCAGGATCGAGAGCTTCTTGGCGAGGTCGTCGCTCTTGGCCCGCGTCACATCCAGCCCGCCAATGGTCACGCTGCCCTTGTCCATCGCCATGAGGCGGCTGACCATGGAAAGAAGGGTCGACTTGCCGGCGCCATTGGGGCCGATGATCGAGGTTACCCCGCCCTGTGGCAGTTCGAGGGTGACCCCGTCGACGACGCAGGAGGTGCCGTAATTCTTGGTGACGCCTTGGGTGATGATCATCGGGCAGATTTCCTCAGCACGAGGGCAATAAAGACGACGCCGCCCAAAAACTCGATGATGATCGAGAGCGCGGTGTCAAAGGCGAAGACACGTTCCAGCAGCGTCTGGCCGCCAACCAGCGCGATGATCCCGAGAAGGATCGAAGCTGGCAGCACATAGCGATGCAGGGAATTGCCGATAAGCGAATGGGCGAGCGTCACCACCAGCAGGCCGAAGAACGTCACCGGGCCGACCAGCGCCGTCGACACCGACACAAGGATCGACACCAAGATCAGAATGATGGCCACGGTGCGCTTGTAGTCGACGCCCAGATTGATGGCGTGGGCGCGCCCCAGATTGAGCACGTCATAGACGTGCATCAGGCGGAAGGCGAAGACACTGACCACACCGACGATGACGCAGGAAATGCCCAGCAGCGACGGGTCCGTGGTGGCAAAGCTGGCGAACAGCGTGTCCTGCAGCACGTTGAAGGCGCCGGGGTCCATCATGCGCTGCATGAGGTTGGAAAAGGAGCGGAACAGCGTGCCGAAGATGATGCCGACCAGCACCAGCAGATGCAGGCTCCGCTCTTCCCCGAGGAACAGCCAGCGGAACAGGAACCCCGAGAAGGCGACCATGGCAATCAGGGAGAACAGGAATTGCCATTCCGCGCTGATCGAGGTCAGCGCCCCGACGCCGAGGAAGAAAACGATGGACGTTTTGATCAGCACGTAGAGCGCATCAAAGCCCATGATCGATGGGGTCAGGATGCGGTTGTTGGTGACGGTCTGGAACAAGACGGTCGACACCGCCACCGAATAGGCGACGAGCAGGAGGCCGAGCAGTTTCTTGCCCCGGAAGGGCAGCACAAAACTCCAGCTGCCCTTGGCGCCGAGCGTCATGAACAGCACAACCGAAAGCACCGCCAGCACGGCGAGGGCGATCAGCACCCAGACCGGACGGGAGAGGCGCGACAGCGGGGAAGAGGACACGATCTCGGTGCTCATTTGGCGCCTCGCGGCGTGCGCAGCAGCAGATAGAGGAACAGCATCGAGCCGACCACGCCCATCACTACGGAAATCGGGATTTCATAGGGGTAGCGGATAAGCCGGCCGACAATATCGCAGGCCAGCACCATGCCGGCGCCGCCGACAGCGACCCAGGGCACGGTGCGGCGCATATTGTCGCCGATCAGCATGCTGACAACGTTCGGCACGATCAGCCCAAGGAAGGGGATCGACCCCACCGACACCAGCACCACGGCGCTGACGACCGATACGATGACCAGCCCGAGGATCATTACCGAGCGATGATTAAGCCCCAGATTGGTGGTAAAATCCTTGCCCATGCCGGCGACGGTAAAGCGGTCCGCCGCGATATAGGCGAGGATGCAACCGGCCAGACCAAACCACATCAGCTCATAGCGCCCGCGCAGCACGCCGGAGAAATCGCCCATGTTCCAGGCCAGCATCGATCCCATGAGATTGGTCCGATAGGCGATGAAGGCGCCGATCGCGCCGACAATACCACCGAGCATGATGCCCACCAGTGGCACCAGCAGCACGTCGCGCAGCGGCACTGCGCGCAGCACCCGCAGGAACAGAGCCGTGCCACCCAGGGCAAAGAGGGCCGCCACGGCCATCTTGGCCATCAGGGGCCAACCGGGCGCAAAGATCGTCACCACGAGAAAACCCAGCGCCGCAGATTCGCTCGTGCCCGTGGTGCCGGGCTCGACGAAGCGGTTGCGCACGATCATCTGCATGACGAGGCCCGAAATAGCCATCGAGGCGCCTGCAAGGACCAGCGCAACGGTGCGCGGAATGCGGCTTATAAGAAGGACTTCGCCGGGACGGCCTTCCCAGCCACCAGACAGCAAAGACGCCAGCGAAACATCGCTGACGCCAACAAAGAGGCTGACAATCGCAAGGGCGATTGTGATGATCATTCCGGCAATAAGCGCAGGCACTGAAAAGTCCGGTCTATAAAATGCAGCAAGACCCGGCGACCGAGGCCGCCAGGCCCTGAATTATGGAATTATTTCTGAAGGCCGGCGATAACCTGGTCAAGCAGAAGGGTCACAGCCTGATAGCCATTCATGGTGATATAGGCAGCCTGAGCGTCGAGATAAACGATCTGGCCTTCCTTGGCGGCAGTGGTCTGGTTGAACAGCTCATTGTCGAGAAGGGCCTGTGCGGCGCCAGTGTTCTCGGTGGTGCCGGCATCGCGGTCCACAACGAAGACCCAGTCCGGATTCACTTCGAGCAGGAATTCGAAGGTCACCGCGTCGCCACCGTGATCGCCGTCCTTGACGCTATCGAGAGCCGACGGCATGCCGACTTCGTTATAGACCCAGGACACGCGGCTATCGGGACCATAGACGCCGAGCTTGCCGGCATTGGTCACGAGCACGAGGGCCGTTCCCTTGCCTTCAGCGGCGGCCTTGGCGTCAGCAACCTTGGCGTCGACATTGGCGATCAGCTCGGCGGCCTTGTCCTGCTTGTCAAAGATCTCGCCCAGCTTGGTCAGATTGTCCTTGAGGCCATCGATGATCTCCGTGTTGTTCACGCTCAGATCAATGGTCGGCAGGATGTCCTTGCCGGTTTCGTAGGCAGCAGCGGAACGGCCGGAGACGAAGTACACGTCGGCTTCGGAGGCGGCGATGCCTTCAAAGTCGGGTTCGAACAGCGAGCCGAGCGGCAGGACATCGGCGAGGATCGCGTCTGCCAGATAGCCCGGAGCGTTCGAGGACGGCACGCCGGCAACGGGAACGCCGAGAGCTGCCAGGTTGTCCAGCGTCGCCCAATCCTGCACCAGCACCTTGGCCGGCACGCCGCTGATCGTGGTTTCACCCTGTGCATGGGTAATGACCTTGTCCTGCGCAAATGCAGCGGGGGTCAGGGCCATGGTGCCGGCGATCAGCGCGGCTGCCAGAGAAGATGTGCGGAAAAGCGTCGTCATGGAACGGTCCAATCGAATTTCTTGCATCGACGCGCCTAAAGATGAGGGCGCTTGTCCAGTTCACTAACGAGGCTGTTTTCCGGAGTCAAAGAAAATGTGAGGTATAAAGTCCGAATATCAGGACGACGGCGCATAAGTCTCTGCGCAGAGAGCGATAAAGCTCTTCATCGCCGCCGAAAGCGGGCTCGATTTGCGTCGCGCCACCAGCAACTGGCGCATGGCCCAGGTCTCGGCAAGCGGGGCGCAGACGAGGTCAGTCCCGGCCAGCAGGTGCAGGCTGGTGGAGCGCAGGAAGCCGATGCCGAACCCGGCTTCAACCATGCGCACGAGGGCCGGAAAGCTCTCGACCCGCAGCGTCTCATTGATGGTCTTGCCGATGCCCCCGGCCGCTTCACCGAGCAGGCGATCGAGCGAGCCGGTGTGGTGCACGCTGACGATGTCATAGGGGAGTGCGGCAGCAAAGGAGATGGCCTTGCGCGGCTCGATCTGTTCAGCCAGAGGATGATCGGGCGGCGCCAGCACCCAGACGCGCTCGTCCTCGAAGGGCCTGATTTCAAAGCGGGTGAAATCGTAATTGTCGGAGACGATGGCGACATCGGCCCGACCCTCGTCGAGCGCCAGCAGCGCCTTGGCCGCGCCCATTTCGCCGATGGAAATGGAGATGCCGGGATATTTCTGGGCGTATTTCGCCAGCAATTCGGGCAGGCGCCCCGTGAGCGCCGAGCCGGTGCAGGCAAGGCGCAGGCTCCCCTTCTGGCCGGCGCTGAAATCGCCCATCGATGCATCGAGATCGGCAATGGCGCGCAGCACGGTGCGGCAGCCCTCGGCATAAGCCTCGCCTGCCGTCGTCAGCTTCACGCCATGGGCCGAACGGTCAAACAGAACCACGCCGAGGCGCGCTTCGAGGTCGGACACACGGCGACTGACGGCGGAGGAGGCGATGCCTTCGCGCTCGGCGGCGCGCCCGATCGAGCCGGTTTCGGCCAGAAGCAAGATAAGGCGGGCTGTAACGCTGTCGAATGATGCCATGGAGTCTCCTGCCGGCACCATAGCGATCAAGCCGGAAGGAGCAAGGACAAGCCGCGCAGGAGATAAAAAATGCCGATGAAAGTCACAATCCAGCGGGTCCAAGCGCGGAAGCCGGCGTCGGAGAGGCGCTGCAGGATGTGATAGCCGAGACTGGTGCCGGCGATGGCAAAGGGCGCCGCCACCAGCACGATCAGCCAGTCGCCGGCGACCATGGCCGAGGCCGCCGCGCCGTAGAACACGACTTTTGCAGCGTGTGAAACCACCTGCGTCGCCGCCTTGGTGGCGACAATGGTGCGGCGGTCCATCTGGGTGCGGATAAAGAAGATATCCACGGTCGGCCCGGACACACCCACGGCCAGGTTGAGCCCACCGCCAAAGAGGCCACAGAGAAAGGCATGGAGGGGCTTGCTGGCATCGAGCGCCAGCCAGTCTTTTGGGATCCACACCAGAATGGGCATCAACCCGATGGCGATGCAGACCGTGGCGAGATCAGGGGTATAGCGCAGGATAAACAACAGGATCGCCGCCGCGACCAGCCCCACGCAGATCATGCCCAGAATGCGCCAGTCGATATATTTTCGCGACAAAAAGGCCCGCGACCCATTGGCGACGATCTGGATCGCCCCCTGCACCGCAATCGCCGTCGCCACCGGCAGCACAGTGAGCAACGCCGCCAACAGCACCAGCCCTCCGGCCATGCCGAACACCCCCGACAGGGTCGAGGTGAAGAGGACGGCGATGGCGACGAAACCATAGAGAAGCAAGGACATAGCCCACATTGACCGCCCGGCGCCATTCCCGCCAGCACTGCTTTGGCATGGGCCCATGCCGCCCAACTCTTTCTTGCCTCCCTCCCCCTTGTGGGGAGGGTAGCAAAGCTCGGCCGTCAGGCCGTAGCGGCGCTGGGGTGGGGGCCTACTGTGTCGCCGCCGGGCTCCCCAACAGCTCCGGATAGATCAGAGCCGAACATTGCCGATTGTTCTCATCGAGCTTTGCCTGCTCATCGGTATTGAGCACGCCCGCATAAACCGGGTCCCACAGCCCATCTTCCGTCAGCCCCTCCATGCCGCACTGGCAATAGGTGGTGCAGAGCGGGGCGCTGGTGCCGCCGCTTTCGCAGGTGACCTGACAGGAGCGCAGGAAATCGGCCTCGCGCAGCGTATCCTGGGTGCCCAGCAGCATGGAGAGCGGCACCACGACAGCCAGCAGCACCGGCTGATGCACGAGATAAAATGGCAGGCTCCACCGCCCCAGCCAGGCCATTGCCGTGCCCAGCCGCCCGGTCACCGGGATTGCGGCCAGCCGCGGCAGCACGAGGTTTTTGCCCAGCCGTGTCGCGATCAACCCCAACAGCACCACGCCGAACCAGGGAAACACAGGGACGAGATCATTGGTCACCGGCGGCTCGACCCAGAACCCCAGCCAGGAGAAGAGTTTTTCATTGAACAGGGGATGGCTGAAGAACCAGGGCGGTACGATGAATACCGCCGCCACCAAGGCACTCACCCACATCGGCGCAAACAAGAACGGCAGCACCAGCAGCATAAAGAGCGCAATGGCATGGAGCACGCCGAAATAGACGAAGCTTTCCGGAAAGGTCAGCCAGGTCCCCAGTGTAATCGCCAGCGCCCCGCCAAACACGAACAGCCAGCGCCGCCAGAACCCCTTCCAGCGCATGCCCTCGCCATGGCCCAGCACAAGGCCCACGCCGACAAGAAACAGGAATGCAAACAGGATCGAGCGGGCGAAGAACACCCAGCGCCAATCAAACCCCACATCCCAGCCAACCAGGCCGAAATACCAGAGATCCCAGCACAAATGATAGATCGCCATGGCCAGAATGGCGACGCCCCGCGCGACGTCAATCACCGGCAGTCTGGGTTTTCTGGCGGTTTCAGACATTCTGGCTCCCTTAACCCCTCACACCCACCGCCCTAGTCCCCTCGCCCCTCTGGGGAGAGGGTTAGGGTGAGGGGCCTTTCGTCATGACAGCGACGCGCGAATGGCAATCACGCCATCAATCGCCGTCATATCCCCGCACAACGGCCAAAAAATCCTCGCCATAGCGGTCAAGCTTGCCCTGCCCCACGCCGGGCAGATTGAGCATGTCGTGCGGGTGCCGCGGCTGCGCCAAAGCCATGGCCCGGAGCGTCGCATCGTGGAAAATCACATAGGGCGGCACGCCCTGGCTCTTGGCGATCCTGAGCCGCGCCGCCCGCAGCGCGTCGAACAGCCCCCGTGCATGATCGGGAATATCGATGGTGCGTGCCAGCTGGCGGCGAACCTCCACCGCCTTTTTCGGCCGGTCCTTGCGGAAAGTGACGATGCGCTCGCGCTTGAACACGGCGCGCGCTTCCTCGCCCAGCACCAGCGCACCATGGCTGGCGTGGTCCACCATGACGAGGCCCATCGCCGTCAGCTGCCGCAACACCGATTGCCAGGCCTTTGCATCGAGCTCGCGCCCCTGCCCGAACACCGGCTGGTTCTGATGCCCGAAGCGGGTGACCTTCTCGGTCTCCTTGCCCACCAGCACGTCGATGACATGAGCCGCGCCAAAGCGTTGGCCAGTCCGATAGATCGCCGCCAGCGCCTTGATCGCCGCTTCCGTGCCATCCCAGCTTTCCACCGGCGAGCGGCAGGTGTCGCAATTGCCGCAATTGCCCGGATGGCTTTCGCCAAAATGGTTGAGGATGGCCTTGCGGCGGCATTCCGCCGTTTCGCAGACGCCGAGCAGGGCATTGAGCTTGCCGTGCTCGAGGCGTTTCACCTCATCCGGGGCCCCGCCCTCGTCGATCATCCGCCGGCGCTGCACCACATCGGCCATGCCATAGCTCATCCAGGCATCAGCCGGCTGGCCATCGCGCCCAGCGCGACCGGTCTCCTGATAGTAAGCCTCGATGGAGGACGGCAGATCCATATGCGCGACATAGCGCACGTCGGGCTTGTCGATGCCCATGCCGAACGCCACCGTCGCCACAAGGCACAGACCCTCATCCTTGAGGAAAGCGTCCTGATTGGCGCTGCGCATCTCGGCCGGCATGCCCGCATGATAGGGCAGCGCCCTGATCCCCTTGCCCGAGAGCCATTCGGCCACGTCCTCGACCTTGGCGCGGGAAAGGCAATAGACAATGCCGCTCTCGCCCTTGTGGCCCGAGAGAAAATCCAGCAGCTGGTCGCGCGGCTTGTCGCGCTCGACGATGGAATAGGAAATATTGGGCCGGTCGAAGCTGGTGGTAAAGACCCGCGCCTGCTCGAGCCCCAGGCGCTCGATGATATCCTCGCGCGTCGTCGGATCGGCCGTGGCGGTCAGCGCAATGCGCGGCACGCCGGGATAGAGTTCGACGAGATGAATAAGCTCGCGATATTCGGGCCGGAAATCATGACCCCACTGGCTCACGCAGTGCGCCTCATCGATGGCAAAGAGCGAGATATCGACGCCCGAAAGCATATTGGCAAAGCCCGGCGTCGCCACGCGTTCGGGCGCCACATAGAGGAGGTCGAGTTCCCCGCGCCGCAATTTACGCCGGACTTCTGCGGATTCTTCAGCGGAAAGCGAGGAGTTGAGCGCCGCCGCCGCTACCCCAGCCTGGCGCAGTGCCTCGACCTGATCGCGCATCAGCGCAATCAGCGGCGAGACGACAATGCCCACGCCATGCCGGCAAATGGCCGGGATCTGGAAGCACATGGATTTGCCGGCGCCGGTCGGAAACAACACAACCGCGTCGCCACCCTCGACCAGATGGTCGATCACATCGCCCTGCTGCCCGCGAAATCCCTTGTGGCCGAAAATATCGCGCAGAACCGCTAGCGGCGAAGGCCGCTCCGGGCGTTGGGGCGAAAACAGATCGTATGACTCAAGGGCTTCCACGCTCCCCTTGAATCACGCGGTCAGCGGCCTTGCAACATCACAAAGCCGCCAGCCCCATTAATGATGGGCAGAATGCTCGGCATTGCGCTTGCGTGTCGCAGCGGCCTTCTTGGCCGAGGCGGAACGCTCTGCCGCGGATCGGCTGGCCGAGGCCTCGCCGCCCTTCTTGCCGCCCTTGTGCGCTGCCGGATGGCCGGTATCCTTGCCGCGGCCCGAGCCCGATTTCTTGCCGCCGCCATCGTCCTTGTTGACGGTCGCCCAGGCGCGGCTTTCGGCCTCGTCCTTGGACACGCCCTTCTTCTCGTAGCCTTCCTCGATATGCTCGGCCTTGCGCTTCTGCTTGTCGGTATAGGCGCTCTTGTCACCATGGGGCATGTTCGCCTCCCATCCTCAACAGGAAAACGGAAGGGTGCGCGGATGGGATAGAGGCTCGGCTGCCAATTCGTTGGCCGGGCGGGGAAACCGGAAAAACCCATCCCGTTCCTCATGCCATCGCGTCCGGTTGACACGCGTCACCCTTCGCAGGGACTACAATGGCCTCAGCGGCGCCCGGTTGCCCTTCCAACCGAGGTTAGTGGAGCGGCCGGCTGAGATAGGGCGAGCCCTTGAGCACGAAACGCCAGGGCGTCTCCGCCCCCTTGGTAATGCCGATGCGCCTGCCGGTCGCAACGCTCTGTCGCTCGATTGCCGCCGTGAGCACAAAGGGCGGCGCGTCGAGCGGCAATCCATTCTGGTCGAGATCGAGCCCCAGCGCCTGGGCCAGTTTCCCCGGCCCCGAGCACAACTGCTTTTCGACCACCCCGCCTCGCCGCTCATGCATCTCCGCCAATCCATCGGTCGGCCGCAGCGCGCGGATCAGCACGGCACTCCCCGGCCGGCAGACGAAGTTGAGGCAATAATGAATGCCATAGATCTTGTAGACATAGGCGTGCCCGGCCGGCCCGAACATGGCGGCATTGCGCGGCGTCGGTCCGCGAAAACTATGCGAGGCCGGGTCGCTCTCGTCATAGGCCTCCACCTCGACGATCTCCCCGCCCACCCCATCAACCAGCAGTTTTGCCCCGATCAATTTGGGCGCAATGTCGAGAACCGGGCGGTCAAAAAAGTCGCGAGACAGGATCATCAGCTGTTCCAAATACCCCCACCCAACCTCCCCACCGTCATTGCCCGGGCAATCCACCTCGCCTTAAAACTGGATCACCCGGACAAGCCGGGTGATGACGGCGGAGCTGATCTCCGACTTCGCCACACCCCCGATGCGTCCCTCCCCCTTCTCCAGGGGGAGGTTAGGTGGGGGTCTCTCGCCCCAAAAACTACTTCTTCCGCAGCACCTCATCGACAAACCGCAAATTCCCAGCGGTCAGCCCAGCATCTACCGGCAGCAACGCCCCGGTGATCCCCGAGGCTGCATCCGAACACAAAAACACCGCAGCATTGGCCACTTCGGTCGGGTCGACCATGCGCCCCAGCGGATAATGCGGCAGCACATTGTCGAGCACGCTCGGATCGGCTTCCAGCCGATGGTCCCAGGCCGGCGTGCGCACCGAGCCGGGCGCCACCACATTGGCCCGCACCCCCTGCCCGCCGCGCTCCACGGCAATGGCCTTGGCATAGGCAACCAGTCCCGCCTTGGCCGCCGAATAGGCGGGATTGCCATAGTGGGCGATGGCATTGACCGAGGAAATGAACACCAGAGCGCCCTTGCCCCTGATCGCCATGGCCGCAACAATCGGGTCGGTCAGCGCATAGGCGCCATTGAGGTTGATCGCCATTTCGCTGGCCCAGACATCGTCATCGACCTGATCGAGGTTTTCCGCCCGGGTAAATCCGGCATTAGCCACCACCGCATCGGGCGCGCCATGGGCCGAAATATAGGCATCAATGGTGGCCCGCGTCGCCTTGGCATCGGCCTGGTCGAAGAAGATCATATCGGCCAGCGGCAGTCCCTCGAGCGCCTTGGCTTCGCGATCCGCCCCGATCACCGCGGCCCCGGCCTCGTGAAACACTTTTACCATCGAGCGCCCGATACCGCCCCCCGCCCCGGTAATCAGCACCGTTTTTCCATCCAGCCGGAACGGCGATGTTTCTGTCATTTGGTTTCCCTCAATCTCCCTTGGGGTGGTTCACACCCCCACCCAACCTCCCCCTGGCAGGGGGAGGGGTCACGTCGTGGCGCGCGGCCGTCTCAGCAAACTCGATCGATCCCTCCCCCTATCAGGGGGAGGATAGGTGGGGGTTATTTCCACCACCTCGGAAGCCGCCTCACGGCCCCTTATAGGCCACCAGATCGATCTCGACCTTGCAGTCCACCATCATCCGGCTCTGCACGCAGGCGCGGGCGGGCGGATGCTCGCCGAAATAGCTCTTGTAGACGCCGTTAAAGCTCCAGAAATCGCGCGGATCATCGAGCCAGACGCCAACCCGCACCACATGCTCGAGCCCGTAGTCCGCCTCTTTCAAAATCGCGAGCAGGTTCTGAATAGTAAGATGCGTCTCGTCGACAATGTTGCCTTTGATGATCTCGCCGTCCTTCATCGCCACCTGGCCCGACACATAGAGCCAGCCGCCGGCCTCCACGGCACGCGCAAAGGGCAGGCTCTGTCCACCGGCCCCAGCCTTTTCGGCACCATATCTCTTGATCGGCATTGCGCATCTCCCTGCCCGTTTTGAAATTGAGTTTCTTTTATCGCCCCGCAGGCGGCACTATTGAAGGGCAATCGGTGCAGATTTGCCGCGTCGATGTAAATTTCTTACGTGATCGCCAGCAAAGCTTCGTGCTAGCGTCGGCTTCTCGCTCCTGCCTGATTGTCGGATTTTTCCCGTGCGCGTTTTCACCGCCGCTCTCGCCACAGAAACCAATACATTCTCACCAATCGCCGTTGATCGCCGCGCCTTCGAGGCTTCGCTCGACGCCGGCCCCGGCGAGCATCCGGAAACTCCGACGCTCTGCACCGCGCCGATCACCATCGGCCGCGAGATCTGCGCCCGTGAAAATTGGACCCTGATTGAAGGCAGCGCCAGCTGGGCCGATCCGGCCGGCCTCGTCGCCCGCGCAACCTATGAAGAAATGCGCGACGCCATTCTCGATCAGCTGCGCGCGGCCCTGCCGGTCAATGCCGTGGTGATGGGCCTTCACGGCGCCATGGTCGCCCAGGGTTATGATGATCCGGAAGGCGATCTCCTCACCCGCATGCGCGAGATCGTCGGGCCCGATATCCTGATCTGCGCAGAGCTCGATCCGCACAGCCACCTCACCGCCAAGCGGGCGGCCGCGGCTGATTTCTTCGTCTACTTCAAGGAATTCCCGCATACCGATTTCGTCGATCGGGCCCGCGACCTCTGGGATATCGCCGTGCGCGCCCTCAAGGGCGAGATCAAACCGGTGATGAGCATTTTCGATTGCCGGATGATCGACGTCTTCCCGACCTCCAAGCAGCCCATGCGCGGGTTCGTCGACAAGATCATGGCGCTCGAAAAATCCGAGCCGGGTCTTTTGTCCCTTTCCGTCGTCCATGGCTTCATGGCCGGTGATGTGCCGGAAATGGGCACCAAAATGGTCGCCATCACTGACAATGCCAAAGCCCAGGGCGATGCGCTGGCCGAAAAGCTCGGCCGCGAGCTCTACGCCATGCGCGGCACCTTCATGGTCGAGCAGGTCAATGCCGAAACGGCCGTGGCCCAGGCCATGGCGGCCGAAATGGGTCCGGTGGTCATCGCCGATGTCTGGGACAATCCCGGCGGCGGCACCGCCGGCGACGCCACGATCCTCCTCGCCGAGCTCATCGCCCGCGACGCCCAGAACGTTGCCGTCGGCACCATCTGGGACCCGATCGCCGTCCAGATCTGCTTTGCCGCCGGCGAAGGCGCCGAGATCGCCCTGCGCTTTGGCGCCAAATCCGCGCCGGACACCGGCAGCCCCATCGACCAGCGCGTCATCGTCAAAAAACTCGTCCGCGACGCCCAGATGCGCTTCGGCGAGAGCTTCGCGCCCTTCGGCGACGCCGCCCTCATCAGCTTTGGCGGCATCGAGGTCATCCTCAACTCCACCCGCGCCCAGAGTTTTGACCCCAGCCTCTTTTCAGCCCTCGGCGTCGAGCCGACCGAAAAGAAGATCCTCCTCATCAAGTCGACCAACCACTTTTACGCGGCCTTCTCGAAAATCGCCTCGGAAATCATCTACTGCTCCGCCGGCAAGGCCTACCCCAACCGCCCGGCCGAAACCAACTACCGCAAGGCGCCCAAAACCATCTGGCCGATGGTGGATGATCCCTGGGCGGTGTGAATTTGCCGGGCCGCAACAGCCCCTCCGCTCCATCGCCCCCTCGCCCCTCAGAGGAGAGGGCTGGGGTGAGGGGTGAATGCTCATCAGAAGAACCGCTAATCTGAACCCCTCATCCGGCGCTTCGCGCCACCTTCTCCCCTCAGGGGAGAAGGGAAGTAAGCACGCCCTCAAACCCTCGGCTCCAGCGCCTCCCTCCCCCTTGTGGGGAGGGAATGAGGGTGGGGGGACGAGAGCCACTGCCCCAAAGAGCCCCCACCCCGGCCCTCCCCACAAGGGGGAGGGAGAAGAGTGATCGAGCCCCCCTTTTCTCACCCACCCCCGCTCAATGCTAACAGTCTGCTAACCAACTCGCCCCAAGTGCGACGGAAAAATCACTCCGCCGCCCAGTGCCCGTACATGATCGGCATCAACCCCACGAGCGCCTTGAACCGCTCATAATTCTTCCGCTCCGGCAGCGTCCATCCGGCCTCCGCCACGGCAGAAAGCCGTGGGAAAACAAGGCGATCGAAGATGGCGCGGTCGGTCATGCTTTCCGACCAGATGCAGCTTTGCACGCCCAGGAGATGCTGCAGCCCCTTTTCGGAGAAGCCGGCCCGCGCCTCGAACTCATAGGTCTCCTGCGGTCCCGACCATCCGGCCCAGCCGGCGCCGGGCTCAGCCCAGGAAATTCCATTTGCCATATCAAGATAGTAGCGCTGTCCCGGGGAGACGACGATGTCGAAGCCGCGCTCGGCCAGCTCCGCATTGATCTCCACATTGCGCCAGCCGATGACGTAGGATTTGTCCTTGTCCACCGCATCGCCATGGGCCGCTTCCTCCCAGCCGCCGGTGATCGCGCCCTTCTTTGAAATATAGTCGTGCACCCGGCGGATAAAGGCCGATTGCAGCACGGCCGTGGGCGAGCCCTCGATTTCGTCGGCGCCGTGGTGATTGCCTAACTGATTGAATTGGCTCTCATGTTTGGCGCGCATGGCCGTGCCCGCGAGCTTTTCGATCATGTCGAGGGCCAACGGTGACCCCGACCAGGCCGCCAGCGGCACCTCGTCGGCACCGAGGTGGAAGACGCCCGCCGGGAAGATTTCCAGCACCTCGTCGATCACCGTCTCGACGAATTTATACACGGGCTCATGGGCCGGGTTTAGACTGTTGTTCGGAAAGCCCTGCACCGACTGGTATTCGCCGGTCTCATCGGGGTCGCGCAGTTCGGGGAGGGCCTGCAGCGCCGCGTAGAAATGGCCGGGCATGTCGACTTCGGGGATAACGCTGATAGATAGGCTCTCGGCCAGCGCCACGATCTGACGCATCACATCCTTGGTGTAATAGCCGCCCGTCGGCTGCGGGCCGGAGCCGAGCATCGGTGGCAGCGCCTTGCCGTGACCACGCCAGGCGCCGATCTCGGTCAGCGCCGGATAGGCCGATATTTCGATGCGCCAGGCCTCGTCCTCGGTCAGGTGCCAGTGGAACTTATTCATCTTGTTCCACGCCATGATCTCGATCAGGCGGCTGACTTCGGCGCCGGTATAGAACTGCCGTGCCACGTCCAAGTGACTGCCTCGGAAGGAAAATCCAGGCTCGTCCTCGATCCGCCCGCCGGTCGGCCAGGTGAAGGTCGAAGAATGTAGCCGCGCCCCGCGCAACATATGCCCCAGCGTCACAAGGCCATAGAAAAAGCCATGTCGGGTAGAGGCAGAGATGGTCGCGCTATTCTCGGCAAAGTCGATCTCATAGGCCTCTTCGCCCAGCCCGGCTTTGTCGATGAGATGCACCGGCATGCCGGCTTCCGAGGCCGGACGCACCAACGCCTCGACCGGAAAGAGATCAGCCACAAGGCCGGAAAACCCTTTTGCCGCCTCGCTCGCCGCCGCGCCGACAGGCTTCAGATCAAGTCCAGCGGGTGCTATCCGATTGCCACTCGTCGCCACCGATTTTGGCCAGGGAATGATCGAATGGGACACCGGCGCCTTGGCCGGAACCGGGAATTTTGCCGCGCCCTTGAGGAGCGGTGAATTGTGCCCCTTGCCCGCTGTGGGAGCCGTCGGGATGGTGATCACCCGCCCATCCTCGAGCACCACATAGGCTGAATTGGCCCCGTCGCTCCAGTGGCGCAGACCGTAGGAGAGACCGCGCGCAGTCGCCGTCCAGGTCTCGCCCGGGTTCAGCACGAAGCCATCCGGCGGCGCGACAAGTGTATGATTGGACAGGCGCTTCAGGAGCTTGCCATTTTCCAACGTGGCGTGCGGATCCACCCGCGCGGGCCCCGAAAAACCCAGCTGGAAATTGCTGACGGGCACATCGCCGGTATTGGTCAGCTCCAGTCCATAGCCGAGCGGCTCACTGTCCGTGGCAGGCGTCCAGGTGGTGGCGAAGGAAGCAGACATTATGGGGTCCTGTACGTTTTTCCCGGCTGGGATTAATCGCCCAATGGCTGGGCGTCGTCGCCGTCGCGATTGACGACGAGCTGGTGTTTGATCCGGCGCATGCTGGCGATGGCCGGCGTGCCCAGGCGCGTGGCGACGGTCTGGGAGAGAATGTCGACCGTGGCGAGAAAGGCGTATCGCCCCGGAGTCGGGCGCAAAATGTCAGTGTTTTCATGCCAGTGGACGGGGATGACGATGTCGGCCGCCTCCGCCACCATGGAATTTCCGCGCGTGATGGCGATCCGCTTGAGGCCATATTCCCCGGCCACCGCGAGCGCCTTGGCGAGCTGGGCATTGTTGCCGGACAGCGAAAAGGCAATCACCACGGTTCCGGCCGGGGCCGAGGCCGCACGCATCAATTGCAGCTGATGGTCGAGGCTCGAGGCAACTTTTACGCCGAGCCTGAACAGGCGCGTCTCGATTTCACCGGCCAGCATGGACGAGGCACCGCCGGAGCCGAAGGCAAGCACATAGCTCGCGCCTGCCAGCGTCTCGGCAGCACGATCCATCGCGGAAAAGTCCAGCTTTTCAAAGCTTTGATAGATGGTCGCCTGGATGCCGTTGACCACGCCCTGGGCGATGTCCCGCACATCAACCGGCCCCGCCGTGGGGGCGAGATAGCGCTGGCCGACAAAACGGGACTGGGCCAGCCGCACCTTGAAATCGGCGTAGCTGTCGCAGCCGAGCCGCCGACAAAAGCGGGTGACGGTAGGCGGCGATACCTCGGCCTGGGCGGCAAGGTCCACAATGCTCATCTTGAGAACGCTGTCGACATCGGAGAGCACGATCTCAGTCAAAGCCCGTTCGGAACGGGTAAACCCGTCCTTTTCCGACTGCAGCAATCCAACAATGTCCAACATGGCGTTTTCCTCCGCCCGCATATTTTCATGCGATCAGGACATAAATGAAAAAGGTGGCCCCACAAGCCTTTGTGCCGAAAGGCCGGTCAGTAGATCGCCAGCCCCCTGGCATCGAAGAGATGTGCCTTGTCGAGAGCGAAGCCCATCCGGACGGACTTGCCATCGACAAGGTCCGGATTGCCCTCGAAGAGGCCGATGAAGTTCTCGCCACCGGCGAGGGTCGAATAGGTGATGGTGTGGATGCCCAGCTGCTCGACGATATTGGGGGTGGTCTCGATCGAGAATTCCCCCTGGCCAAGGCTCATGTGTTCCGGGCGGATCCCGAGCGTCACATCCTGCCCGGCGACCGCTGTGCTGGAGCGAGGCAGGGCAATGGTGCCAAGGCTGCCGAGATCCACCGTCACCGTCGTGCCATCGGCGCTGCGCACCCTGCCATTGATGAAGTTCATCTTCGGGCTGCCGATAAAGCCGGCGACGAAGAGGTTGTCGGGCTTGTGATAAAGTTCGAGCGGCGAACCGACCTGGCTGATTTCGCCGGCATTGAGCACCACGATCTTGTCGGCCATGGTCATGGCTTCGATCTGGTCGTGGGTCACGTAGATCATGGTCGAACCGAGCCGCTTGTGCAGCTCCATCAACTCGATGCGCATCTCGGAACGGAGCGCGGCGTCGAGGTTGGAAAGCGGTTCGTCGAAGAGAAAAATCTTGGGCTGGCGCACAATGGCGCGGCCGATGGCTACACGCTGGCGCTGGCCGCCAGAGAGCTGGCCCGGGCGATGCTGCAGGCGGCTCTCGAGCTGCAACACCTTGGCGGCAGCAGAGACGCGCTTGTCGACCTCGGCCTGCGGCAGTTTTTCGACGCGCAGCGGGAAGGCGATATTTTCGTAAACGCTCATATGGGGATAGAGCGCGTAGCTCTGGAACACCATGGCGATGCCGCGCTGGACGGGCGGCAGATCATTGACGATCCGTCCGCCAATCTCGATCTCGCCCGCCGACACATCCTCGAGCCCGGCGATCATGCGCAACAGTGTGGACTTGCCGCAGCCCGAGGGACCGACAAAGACCACGAACTCGCCCTCGGCTACATCCAGATCGATGCCCTTGATGATGCGGGCTTCGTTGAATGATTTTTCGAGGTTCTTGAGGCTCAGTTGCGACATGCTGCGTCTCCCGGCGCGGATCGTTTGGGGTGCCGCCGCCCTGAGGGGCGACGGCAAGGTCAGGAGGACCTTTTACTTGTACTGCTCGAGCTCGGAGGCAGCGCGCTCGAGGGCGGCCTGCGGCTCGGCCTGGCCGGTGACGACCGACTGGACCATTTCGATCATGACGTTCTGCAGGCCGATATAGTCGTTGAACAGCGGCTCGGGACCACCGAACTCGATGCCGTCAAGGAAGGGCTTCCAGTAAGGCGTTGCGGCGATCAGCTCGCTGGTCTGCGGCTCAAGCGGGCGCAGCGGTGTGAGGCCCTGGGCCATTTCCGCGGCCCACTGGCGTTCGCCGTCGGTGAGGTACTTGGCCAGGCTGATAGCCTGATCTTCGACGCCGGTGCCCTTGAAGATGGCCAGCGCGTCGGTGATCAGCAGCGTACCGGGACCCTTGGCATCGGGACCAAGCGGCAGGTCGGCAACGCCCCAGTTCATACCGGCTTCTTCAGCGCGGATGGCAGCGCCGGGCGAGGCTTCGATCATGGCAACGCCACCGTCGAGCCAGATGGCGCGGACTTCGTTCTGCTCGTAAGCGGTCGGGCCTTCTTCGGAATAGGGGGTGATGTCCTTGAGCGCCTGGAGCGCTGCGAGCACCTGTGGCGAATTGATGGTGATGTTGCCATCCGCATCAATGACCTGGCCATTGTTGGTGTACACCCAGTGGAGGAACTGGTGCATGGTGTTGTCGAAGGTCTTGGCAACAAGGCCATAGCCGGCAGCGTCGGTGTTTTCGGTGATCTGCTTGGCGAAAGCGATCTTTTCTTCCCAGGTCTTCGGCGGGGTTTCCGGATCGAGGCCGGCTGCTTCGAACAGGTCCTTGTTCCAGAACAGTGCCTTGGTAGAGAAGGCCACCGGCACGCCCCACTGGGTGCCGTCGAAGGTCACGGTGTCAGGCACGTAATTGTAATAGGCGGCCTTTTCCTCGTCGGTCATCGGCACGGGGACGATGAGGTCGTTCATCGCGAACTGCTTGAGCGTGCGCGAGCCCACATAGGCCAGCGCGACCGGCGTGCCGGCAGCGGCGAGCGTGGTCACCTTGTCCTGGCACTGGCCCCAGCCGACGATCTCCGGCACGACCTTGAAGCCCGGATTGGCACTTTCCCACTCGGCGAAAGCTTCGGCATAGCCGGCCGTAAGCTCGTCACCACAGTTGATGAAGGCGATTTCCTTCGTGTCCTGGGCATAAGCAGCCGGGGCGGCGCTGGCGAGCGCCAGCAGCGAAACGGCCATCAAACCGATTGTCTTTTGCACTTGTTAGTCTCCCTTGAAAGAGGCCCCCTCGGGCCCTTACTGCTTCACGGCTCCGGCGGTGAGGCCGGCGACGAGGTAGCGCTGCAGGAACACGATAACGATCATGACCGGCAGGATTCCGACGAAAGACGCTGCCATCAGCTCGTTCCAGATCACCTCCTGCTTGCCGAAGAAGGCGAACAGGCCCACCGGCAGCGGCATGAATTCGGTCTTGGAGTTGAAGGTCAGCGCGAAGATGAACTGCTGGGCGTAGGCGCCGATGAAGGTCATGATGGCAACCACCACGATCCCCGGCATGGCCAGCGGCAGGATAACCCGGCGCAGGGTGTAGAGGCGGCTGGCGCCATCCACCCAGGCGGCCTCGTCCAGTTCACGCGGGATGCGCATCATATAGGTGCGCAACAGCCAGATGGACGAAGGAATAAGGAATGCCGCGCCCGGCACGATCATCGCCCAGTAGGAATTGAGCAGCCCCATCGCCCGCATCAGGCGGAACAGCGGGATCAGCAGCACCGCGCCCGAGAACATGTTGACCGCGAGGAAACCCGCGAGAAGCAGGCCCGAGCCGGCAAAATTGAAGCGGGCGAAAGCATAGGCGGCGGGCACAACGATGATGATGACGACGAGCGTCACAACCGAGGAGATGAAGAAGGAATTGAAGATATGCATGCCGAGGGCCGGCACGGAGGACCACATGGTCACATAGGCGTCGAACGACCAGGTCTTCGGGATGAAGCTGTAGGGTCGCGAAAACAGCTGCGCCAAAGGTTTAAGCGAGACGAGGAAACCCTCGATGAACGGCGCCAGGACAAAGAACAGGAACACCGCCATCCCGGCATAGAGCGCCGCGATCTCATACCATTTGTAGCGGTCGATCATCGCCTTGGTCGAACGGGCCCTCGCCTTGGGCTTGACACTGGCCGGGCTGTCGACGGCGGCGACTTCGGTGGTGCGGGCGACGTCGGTCATTTGGCTTCTCCCTGCTGCAGCCGACGGACGGCGCGGAAGTAGACAAGGCAGAAAATGGTCACGAAGATCGAGATCACCACGGCGCGCGCGGCGCCCTCGCCATATTTGCGGGAGCCCATGGCTGTCTTGTAGGTGTCGATGATCATCGTCGTGGTCGAGCCCGAGGGACCGCCCTGGGTCAGGATCCAGATGATGTCGAAGGAATTGAAGGTGGCGATAAGCGAGAGGAGGCTCATGGTGATGATCGCCGGAACCATCAACGGCAGGGTGATGCGGCGAAACCGGTAGAAGCGCCCTGCCCCATCGGTCCAGGCCGCCTCATAGAGGTCCTTGGGGATCGACTGCATTGCGGCGAGGAAATAGATCGTCACCATCGGCACACCGATCCAGACGTCGGTGACAATGGTCGCCCAGAAGGCGGTGTTGCCATAGGCGAGGAAGGCGATCGGGCCATTGGTCAGCCCGAAGTTCTGCAACAGGCCCGAGATCATCCCGAACTGGCCGTTATACATCCAGCCCCACATGAAGATGCCGATGGCCATGGGCACGATCCAGGGCGGCATGGTGAGGATGCGGAACAAGGTCTGGCCGGGGATGGCGGCGTTGAGCAGCACCGCCCCGCACATGCCGATCACCATTTTTATCGAGACCGAAAAGAAGGTCCAGATGAAGGTGCGGATAATCACCTCGGTGAAATTACCGGCGCCAAAAATGCGCTGGTAATTGGCCCAGCCGACGAAATCATACTCCTGGCGGAGCGAGGCATTGGTGAAGGATAGGACGATCGTGTCGACAAGCGGATAAGCGACGATCGTCAGAATGTAGATCAGGGCCGGAGCCAGCAGGGCGAATGCGAAGAGGGTGGCGCTTCTTGTGCTGGTCATGGGCCTTCTCCTTTAGCTCGACCGGCCCAGGGCAGCATCGAAGCGCTGCCAGATGGGGGTCATGTCGACCACGGATTTGTTGCGCATCGCCTCGTCCATGGAGAGAGCGAGGAGCCCGGCCTCCAGAGCGTCGGTCACGGACACAGGGAGCGACGCGCCTTCGAGGACGTGCTTGAGAATGTCCTCGGCCATCTGCTCATCGGCGCCGTAGTGCTGTGAGAGAGCGGTGCTCTTGTAGGACTTATCCTCGAGCGTCTGGGATGTGCGACTATCGGTGACTTTGAAATAGTTCCGGACGAAGTCGCCCTCGGCCATGCCCTTGGCGCCGATCACCGCAAAGCGCCGGAAGTCATCAGGCACATTGAGATTGGTGTGAAAGGTCAGCGCCGCGCCGTTTTCGTACTGCACGATGGCAGTCTGGAAATCGATGATGTCGCCGTCGCTGTCGAAGACCTTTTCCGAGCCCTGCCAGCCCGACGGCTTGCGGTGATAGACTTCGAGGTCATTGGCGCCGGCGTCCTGCGGCGCATTCTGCGGGACAAAGCTGCGGCGTCCGCCAAAGCTGGCGACGAAACGCGGGCGGCACCCCATGACCCCGTTATAGAGATCGAGGTCGTGGCAGCATTTTTCGAGCATGAAGCTGCCGGCATATTTTTCGTAGCGGCGCCAGTCGCGCATGAAGAAAGCGCCGTGATAGGGCGGGATATGCTCGGAGGCTTCAATGGAGGCGATTTCGCCCAGCCGCCCCTCGGCCTGCGCCTTGCGCAGATCGACGTAGAGCGGCGCATAGCGCAGCACGAGCCCGACCATGACATTGTCCGAGCCATATTGCCCCAGGAGGCCGGCAAGGGCGATCGTGTCTTCGACCGTCGTCACCACCGGCTTTTCGGCGAAAATCTTGAGCCCGCGTTCTAGCCCGATGCGGATATGGTCGAGATGAAGGTGATTGGGCGAACCGACCATCAGCAGGTCCAGGCGCTCGGCATCCAGCATCGCCTCGAGGCTGTCGTAGGACTGGCCGACCGGAACCTTGTGTTCGACAGTATAGGGAAGACCGGCCGGATCCGGATCGACATAGGCAACGACCTGGAATTCACTGCTCGCAGCAGAAAATATCCGCGCCAAATAACCCAAGCGATAGCCGAGCCCGATAATACCGACGCGCATTATTCCTACCCTGTTTTCCGCCGAGTTTCCCGCCAATCTCTTCCGGACTGGCCGCGATTTCTGTAAACGATTTTCAAGACTAGGCGGCTTATTGTCGCAATGTCAACACAGATTCATCGCAACCACAATACCAATTTAAGCCACCAATTGTGGGCGCGGATTTTGTCAGCAGCCGTCGTGGCTTATAGTCATTTTGACTGGAACTACCGAGTTAAACCCTCTGGACAAGCCGGGAGTCATCAAGCAACCTGCCGCAATTGGTATCCATGTGGCCTTTTTCATGAAAGGATCAAAACATGGGTCCGCTGAAAATTTGATACATTTCGGCAGTGCCATTTTGCCTGCGCGACTGAGGGGTCCTGATGAGCCTGTCCACCAATCCGTTTCCCAACGATCCCGATCGCTCCGCCATCTGGACCATGCTGGTGCCGCGCGATATCGCCGCCTATGTGGCCGCCGACTGGTCGATGGTCGAAGGCGATTTCGTCGCCGATGATTTCATGGGCATTGACGGCAACAAGAAGGGCAATCCCGACGGCTGGACCATCAGTTACCCGACGCTCGACGCCTATCGCGACGAGTGGCTGCGCCAGGCGCGCGAGGGGCAGGCGGTGAAATACGCCGAGGATCAGGAAGCCGGCATCCACCGCGCCACCAGCCTCACCGAGATCGAGATCAAGGGCGGCCGCGCCGTGGCGCACAAGAAGTTCGACGGCGAGATCAAACTGGCCGACGGCGGCAAGGACGTCCTCAACTGGCAGACCGTCTATTTCTGCCGCAAGGTGGATGGCGCCTGGAAGCTCACCGGCTTTGTCGGATACCTGCCCTACCCCATGGGCGAGCCGGTCTAGCCCCACCCCTTCGGCCAGCAGCGCAATCGCGCCAAGAGGCGCCCCCAGAAGGCCTGCAATCGGAACGATCAAAATGGCAGCCTTGTCCCGCTTCAGTCCGCAGCGCCTTACCATGCTGGCCTTCTTCCTCCAGCCCATTGCCTTTGGCTCCTGGCTGCCGCGCATCCCCGAGATCCAGGCGGGCCTCGGCCTTGGCCCGGCGGGCCTCGCCGTGGCACTGCTCGGCATGCCCTGCGGAACGCTGCTGACCCTGCCCTTCGCCGGGCCCCTGGTCGGGCGGATCGGCGGTCGCGCCGCGATCATCGCCGGCTTCATCTTCTATTCGATTGCCGTTTGCCTTCCGGCCTTCGCGCCCGACGCCTTCTGGCTGTTCATTGCGCTGATGCTTGCCGGATCATCGATTTCCTTTGTCGAGCTGGGCCTCAACGTCGAGGCAGACCTCGTCGAAAAATCGACCGGCACGATGATCATGAACACTTCCCACGGCTGCTGGTCGCTCGGCATCATGGTCGGCAGCCTCATAGGTTCGGTCCTCGCCGGAATGAGTCTTCCGCCACATCTGGCGATCCCGCTGGTGAGCCTTGTTGTCCTGCCGATCGCGCTGATCACCGGAAAATCCCTGCCAGCCCTCGCCGATGCGCCGCAGGCGGCCGCAATCGGGAAAAAATCGGCATGGTCCATGCCCAGTTGGCCGCTGATCGGCATTTGCGCCTTCGTCTTCGGCATCGCGATGACCGAAGGCGCTATGGCCGACTGGTCCGCGATCTTCCTGCGCGACGCCGTCGGCGCGGAAGCGGGTGCTGTTGGCCTCGGCTACTCGGTTTTCGCCATGTTCGTGGCTGCCGGCAGGTTCAGCGGCGACCATCTCAAGCGCCGCCTCGGCGCCATCAACACGGCCCGGCTGTGCGGCGCTCTGGCGGTGCTCGGGAGCGTCGTGATCTATCTCGCGCCGACCATAACCCTCGCCCTCATCGGCTTCGGGATTTTGGGCATTGGCGTTTCGGTCGGCTTCCCGCTCGCCGTCACCGCCGCCGCGAGCCTCGGGGATCGCGCGGCATCAGCCAATGTGGCCGTGCTTTCCTTCGTTGCCCTCACCGGATTTCTCGTGGGACCGCCGATCATCGGCTTCGTCGCCGAGCATTTTGACATCAGGGCCGGCATTGCCTGCGTCATCCCGGTGCTGATCGTCAGCCTGTTCCTCGCGGGCCGCCTCAAGCCACGTTCGACGCTGGCCCCCACCTCTGACGCCGTCCAGACATCAGGAGCATAGTCATGCGCATTGCCGTCGCCGGTCTTCACACAGAGTGCAGTACTTATAATCCGGTGATCACGCGCGAAGCCGATTTCCGCGTGCTGCGGGGCCCGGCCATGCTCAAGGACGGGTATTTTGATTTCCTGACCCATTTTCCGGCCGAGTTCATCACCATTCTGCATGCGCGCGCCATCGCCGGCGGGCCCGTGGAGCAGGCGCTCTACCAGCGCTGGAAGCGCGAGATACTCGAAGGGCTGAAGGCGGCGATGCCGCTCGACGGCGTTTATCTCGCCATGCACGGCGCCATGTTCGTCGAGACCATGTTCGACGCCGAGGGCGACTTCATCGCCGCCGTGCGCGAGACGGTCGGGCCTGATGTCCTCATCGCCACGAGCTATGACCTGCATGGCAATATCAGCCAGAAGATCATCGACAACCTGGATATTTTCTCAACCTATCGCACCGCCCCGCATATCGACGTCGCCGACACGATGCGCCGTGCGGTGACCATGCTGGTGCGGGCCATTTCGACTGGTGTGCGCCCGGGCCTGGTCTGGGCGCCGGTGCCGGTTCTGCTACCGGGGGAGCGCACTTCGACGCAGGATGAACCGGCCCGCAGTTTTTATGCGCAGCTCCATCAGGCCGAAGAGCCGACCGGCATCTGGGACGCCTCGTTCCAGATTGGCTATGTCTGGGCGGACGAACCCCGATCTACTGCCTGCGCGGTGATCACCGGCACCGACAGATCGGCCATGGAACGGGCAGCCAGCTACCTCGCGGGGGGCTATTGGGATCTCCGTGAGAAATTCGTGTTCGGCATGGAGACCGGCTCGATCGAGGAATGCGTCGCGCGGGCTGTCGCCAGCACGACAACGCCGGTTGTGCTGGCGGAGTCCGGCGATAACCCGACCGGTGGCGGTGTCGGCGACCGTGCCGAAATGCTGGCAGCGCTCATGCAAGCTGGCGCCACTGACACAATTTTCGCCGGGATCGCCGACGCGGCTGCGACCGAGACCGCCTATGCAGCTGGCGTGGGCGGACATGTCAGCCTTACCATCGGCGCCAGCCTTGATCCATCGAGCCGGCCGGCAAAGGTGGATGGTACTGTGGCCTTCCTGCTCGAGACGGATGATAGCCGCCTCCGCGAAGCCGTGCTGCGCATTGGCAGGATCGACCTTGTCGTGACCACACGGCGTCGGCCGTTCCACAACATCGCCGATTTTACCCGGCTGGGCCTTGATCCGCATGCAGCGCGCATCATCGCGGTCAAATCGGGCTATCTGTCGCCCGAACTTGGGCCGATCGCCAATCCGGGCCTGATGGCCCTGTCGCCCGGTGTCGTCGACCAGTTCGTGGAGCGAACCGAACGGCTTCATACGCCGCGCCCAAGTTTTCCATTTGACCGGGATTTTGACTACACGCCCCAGCCGCGCGCATCTGCCCGCTTCCGCTGATCCTGCAAGTGCTTGCTCCACCCGGGCGCTTTCGCTAATCACGACTGACTAGCGAAGGCTCCATCCATGACCACCGCGATGCGTCAGGCTCAGATCGTCGAGCTCGCCCGACAAAAGGGTGGGGTCAGCGTCGAGCAATTGGTAGGCCTGTTCGGGGTCACGGCGCAGACGGTGCGCAAGGATCTAAATGTCCTTTGCAGCCGCGGGGTGCTCAACCGTACCCATGGCGGAGCCATCCACCCTTCCGGGGTGGAGAACATGGAATATGAGGCGCGCCGGCAGATTGCCACTGCCGAAAAGCAGGCCATCGGCCGCGCCGCGGCCCAGATCATTCCCGACGATGCCTCGCTCTTCATCAATATCGGCACCACGACCGAAGCCGTCAGCCAGGCGCTGACCGAGCATCACGGACTAATGGTGATCACCAATAACATCAATGTCGCCAACCGCCTGCGCCTTGCGCCAGGCATCGAGGTGGTCATCTCCGGCGGCGTTGTGCGCCCATCCGATGGCGGGATTGTCGGCGAGGCGGCCGTCGATTTCATCCGCCAGTTCAAGGTGGATTTTGCGGTCATCGGGGTCTCCGCCATTGATAGCGACGGAGCGCTCCTCGATTTCGATTTCCGCGAGGTGAAAGTGGCGCAGGCCATCATCGCCAATGCCCGCCATGTCATCCTGGTGTCGGACGCAACCAAGTTCACCCGGACCGCCCCGGTCAGGATCGGACATCTGACCCAGGTCCATAGTTTTATCACCGATTATTGCCCCCATGACTCGATCCGGCAGATCTGCGCCGAGCAGGGGATCAGGCTTATTGAAACAGGCGGTCCACCCGCCCAGGGAGACGATGAATGACTTCTGGTCTAGACGACCTCGCGCAGCGCCTGGTCGCCGCCCATGATGGCGGCGCGCTGGTTGGACCGATTGCGCCCGAGCTCGTGCCCGCAAATATCGAAGAGGTCTATGCTCTGCAGGACCGCGTCATCGCCCATGCCGGCGAAGTGGGCGGCTGGAAGATCATGGCCGGTAGCGAGGGCGAGCCGCTCTGCGCGCCGGTCCCGGCCAACCGCTATTTTGAAGACGGCGCCACGCTCGACGCCGAACGCCATCGCCATTTCCTCGCGGAAGTGGAATTTGCGGTAAAATTGGGTGCCGACCTTTTGCCTGGCCAGCCGGCCGAGGCGGCCATTGCCAGTGTCCACCCGGTTCTGGAATTGATCGCCAATCCCTTTGTCGACCGGGATGCCACGCCGCGGAACATCCAGCTCGGCGACCTCCAGAGCAATGGCGCCATTGTCGTCGGCCCGGCCCTGGACCGCAGCATTGTCGAGGGTCTCGACACGCTGAACGTTGGCCTCCTGCTTGACGGCAACGAGGTCAAGACCACGGACAAGGGCGCGAGCTGGGCTGCCGTCGTTGCGGCGCTTGAGTGGCTCGCCCCCCATGCCCAAGGGCGCGGCATGCCTCTCAAGGCCGGTCAGGTGATCATTACCGGCTCACGCGTCCTTGCCCCGCTTGACGCGGCAAGAACCGTTATCGGCACGCTTGGGCAAGCTGGACGTGTCAGCGCCCGCCTCACAGCATAAAGTCGACCATGTCGAACTCCACCTCCGCGTCGGCCACTGGCCGGGATGCGGGGGTGGCCGCGGCCCACAATGTGGCATGGATGGAGCGCTCGGCCTCCATCGTGTAGGCCTTGCGGAGACCCTCGAGCACTTCGGCCAATGGAGCACCGGGCGCAACCGGCGGAGCGCTGTCGGATAAGGCGGCGATCTGAAGCGCAATATCCTGCATCACTTCGGCGAGGGCCGCCTGGCCCTGCAGGCCCGAGGCTGCCGCCTGCAAGAGCTGGATCACGCGCGGACCATCGGAATTAAGGCTGCCAAGCGCTTCGGCCAAACGGTCGTCGAGCGCGGTGAGCAGGCTCAGCGCATGGTTCGCCTGTTGCTCGAGACGGCCGATCTGGCCGGCATTGTCGCCCGTCGCTGCGGCGCCAAAGGCCTTTGCGAGTTCCGAGGATTGGTCGAGCTGAGTCATCGCCGCTTCTGCCGCCACGACGGTTTCGCTGGTGAGCTCACGCAGTTGGGTGGCAATCACCGTCAGTGACGCACCGCGCGGGCCGAGTTGGGCGCAGCGCACGGCGGCGTTGAGGCTAACGAGACGCATATTGGCCTCGATATCCTGCACGGCCGCGACATGACCGAGGAGCACGCCGACAGTATCGTGGACGGCCGTTGCCACCGCTTCGAGCTTGGCCCGTTCGTTTTCGCAGTCCCGCAGGATCGCCGAGGCGGTGCGCAGCTGGGCGTTGAGCGCTGCCATGGCAGAGGAGCTGCCCTTGTCGCTGCCGTAAAGATCCCGGCTGCGCTCCATGATGATGCCGGCATCGCTGGCGAGGGCCTCAAGCGCTTGCTCGGCGCCCTGCACCTCATCGACAAAATCCGCCGCCGCGCCTGTAAGCTGAGCCTGCTCCAGAGCGGCGATGGCCGCCACGGCCTCGGCGCGTACATTCTCGGACAGGGCTGCCTCTCCGGCCAGGATATCGCCCAGCCCCGACAGGGCCGCCTCGACATGTTCGAGCCGCTGGCGGGTGGAATCGCCCACCTGCAGGCCCATCACGGCGCTGCCGATCCGCCCGACGATCTGGCGAGACACGCGGCTGGTCTCGGCACTGCCGGCAGCCGCGGCCTGGCGTTGACCACCAAGCGCCTCAAGCGTGCCCTCGAGGCTCCTCGCCAATGCTGTCAGCGTATGGGCATGGGTCTGTTCGAAGCGGGCGCGCTGGCTTGCGGCCTTGTCGACTTCGGCCGTCAGCTGCCGATAGACCTGAGAGAACTCGAGAATGGTCTGGCTGGCTGTCGAGGAGAGCGTCGCGATGTCGGTTGTGAAAACTTCAAAATCGTCGCTGTCGCCGACGATCCCCGCAGCCGTCACCCGGGCATTGATCGACACGATCCCCATCATCTTGACGGCACGGCGGAGATCGCCAATGGGCGATTTTGCCCCGGCAACAACCTCAACGAGACGGGCGAGGTCGGCCTTCTCCTGGGCAAAGCTCTCGGAGAGGGCGCGGGCCTTGTCTGCCACCGCCCGCAGCTGGGCCGTGGCTTCGTCCACCTCGGCGCCCTCAAGCGCATTTGGCAGGGATTCGAACAGGCGGATCAGCTTGTTGAGCATGGAGGCGCCTTCGGTGAGGCGTCCCCCCACGGAAACAAAGGCGGTCTCGATCTTCTGGCGTGGCTGGGTCAGCGCATTGGCGAGGGCGTGGATCTGGTCAGGTGCAGGCAGCCGGGTCATTCGCTGGCTCCGGTTGGAATCTTTGGGGCATTGCGGGAAAAGGTGTTGATTTCGGCGGCCATCTTGGCGAGCGGCAGAACACGGACGGCCGCGCCGCGCTGGATTGCTTCCTTGGGCATGCCAAAGACAACCGAAGTGTCTTCGTCCTGGGCGACCGTGTGGCAGCCCATCTGGCGCATCTCGAGGAGGCCGCGCGCCCCGTCGTCGCCCATGCCGGTCAGCAGCATGCCCATGGCATTGCGACCGGCAGATTGGGCCGTGGAGCGAAAGAGAATGTCGACCGACGGGCGATGTCGCGAAATATGGGGCCCTTCGACGAGCTTGATGGTGTAGCGCGAGCCGTTGCGCACGAGCTGCATGTGCACATTACCGGGCGCAATCAGGACCCGGCCGGGCTGCACAATGTCGCCGTCCTCGGCTTCCTTGATCTCGACGGCGCACACCGTATTCAGCCGCCGGGCAAAGGCGCCGGTGAATTTTTCCGGCATGTGCTGCACGATCAGAATGGGCGGACTGTCTGACGGCAGGGTCTCGAGCACTTCACGCAGGGCCTCGGTGCCCCCGGTCGAGGCGCCAATGACGACCAGCGCATTTGTCACCGGCATGCGTGCCATCACGCTTTCCCGGCGGCTGTCGGAAAAGGGCGGGATGATGGCGTCGGCGGTCAGCTTTGCTTCCACCGTCAGCGCCGGAGCGGCCTTGCGCAGTCCGCGCAACTTGGCGTGGGCAGCGGCCTTGGCGGCGTCGCAGATGCGCATGCGCGATTCTTGCAGGAACTGGGCCGTATCGACGCGCGGCTTGGCCACGACATCAACCGCGCCGGCCTCAAGCGCCTGCATCAGCGTATCGGAACCGGCCTGGGCCAGGCTCGAGCAGATCACCACCGGAATGGGACGCTGCGCCATGATCTTTTTCAGGAAGGTGATGCCGTCCATGCGCGGCAGTTCGATATCGAGGAAGATGACATCGGGCACTTCCTGCCGGATGCGCTCGACCGCAACATAGGGATCGGCCGCCGTCGCCATGACTTCGAGGTCAGGGTCGGCGGCGATGATCTCGCTCAGCGTGGTGCGCACCGAAGCGCTGTCATCAACGATGAGGACACGGATCTTGTTCGAACCGGAGGCAGGCATCAGCATACTCACAGGCGCTGGAATACGGCAGGCGCAACCTGGCGTACGGGAATTGTCGTACCGATCATGGACTCCGAATGCCCAAGAAGGAGATAACCGCCAGGGCGCAAATGCGACACAAGTCGCCCAATTACCGCCGCCTGATCCGCTTTATCGAAATAAATCAGAACATTGCGCAGGAAGATGATGTCGACGTCCCGATCATAGGGATAGGCGCTGTCCATGAGGTTGAGCCTCTGGAAGCGCACCAGCCGACGCAGTTCGGGCACGATACGGACCTCCGCCCGAGACCCGGACTGGCGCGACCACATGAGGTAGCGGGACTGCATGTCCTGCGGCACCGGGGCAATTTGTTCGGCCGGATAGACGCCCCGCGTGCCCTGGGCCAGGACGTCGGTCGAAACATCGGTGCCGAGAATGGCATATTTGAAATTGTCCTGATGCCGCGCCATCTCGGCGAGCACCATGGCGATGGTATAGGCCTCGGCCCCGGTCGAGGATGCAGCGCTCCACACCTTGAGCAGGGGCCGACGCTCGCCGGAGCGCGCCCGCAAGAGATTGGGCACCAGCGTCGACTGCATCAGCTCGAAATGCTCGGCCTCACGGAAGAAATCGGTCTTGTTGGTGGTGACCACATTGATGAGATAGACCAGCTCCTGATCCAGCCCACCCCGCCGAAAGACATAGTCGCAATAGGCGTCGAAACTGGGCAGGTCCAGAGCCCGCAACCGGCGGCGCAGGCGACCCTCGACCATCATCCTCTTGGTTGGCGGCAGGCGGATGCCCACCTCTTGCCCGATCAGTGTGGCGATCTTTCCGAAATCGGCATGGCTGAGATGGTCATCGTCCGCCGGGACGAGACGCGCAGTCGACATATGGCCCAAGAGAAGTCTCCGCGGGGAAAAAACTGGGTCCACGCGATAGCGCGGACCCGAGGGTGTCAGGCGGCCGAAAGCACCGCTTCAGCACAGAGCAGGCGGTCGAGGTCGAGGACGGTCACGAACTCGCCGTTGCGCCGACCGATGCCGGCAATGCAATGCCCGACCCAGGCCGAGCTGACCGCCGGTGGCGGATCAAGCTGGTCGCTGTCGAGCACTGTCACCTCGAACACCCGATCGGCCTTGAGGCCGAGAGTGACAGGGCCGGCTGGCCCATTGATCGCCAGCACGACGATACGGGTATTTTCCGTATCAGGCGCCGGCTCCATGCCGAGCGTGCGGCGAAGGTCGATCACCGGGACGCCCTGCCCGCGCACGTCGATCATGCCGAGCAGGTTTTCCGGCGCACGCGGCAGGCGCGAGATGGTGCGCATGTCCAGGATTTCCTGGACCTTGGTGACGGGCGCGGCGAATTTCTCGTTCGCCACGCCCAGTGTCACAAATTGGTTTTGATCAGGCATTTTCGCTGTCTCTTTGCCTCGCCGTGGGCAAAACCCGTGGCGATTGTGTCCGGTCCGGCATCGGGCGAAGACCCGATGCCTTGAGCCGCCCTGGCCATCGACTAGGGCGGCTCGGGCGCGCCGCAGATCGCGACGCGCCCCCCTGCATCAATCAGGCGGCACCGCGGCGCGAGAATTCGGCATCCAGCGCGTCCGAGCCGTCTTCAAGGTCGAGATCGAACCCACCGGAGCTGGACTTGGGCTTCTTGGCCGCCTTCTGCATATGCGGGGCGGAGGCCATGACTGCGGCGCGAAGATCCTGCCTGGCGGACTTGTTGGCCGCCGGGGCCGAAATGATCTGTGCGCTGGCATCAAGCCGGAAGTAGCTGATTGCCGACTGCAGCTGCTCGGCCTGGCTGGCCAGCTCTTCTGCCGTGGAGGACATTTCCTCGGCGGCAGACGTGTTCTGCTGGGTCACCTTGTCGAGCTGCTGGATAGCGGTGTTGATCTGGGCCGCACCGGCATTCTGCTCGCGGCTGCCGGCGGAGATTTCTTCCACCAGTTCGGCCGTGCGCTGGATGTCGGGCACGAGCTTGGAGAGCATGTCACCGGCCGACTGGGCGGCCTTGACCGTGGTGCCGGAGAGCGTCGAAATCTCGGCGGCGGCAGCCTGGCTGCGTTCGGCCAGCTTGCGCACTTCGGAAGCCACCACGGCGAAGCCGCGGCCATGTTCACCGGCGCGCGCCGCTTCAACGGCCGCATTGAGCGCGAGAAGATCGGTCTGGCGGGCGATTTCCTGCACCACCATGATCTTTTCGGCGATGGTCTGCATGGCGACCACTGCGCTGTTGACGGCGTCACCCGACGCGATGGCATCGGCAGCGGACTGACGGGCGATCTTTTCGGTCTGGGTGGCGTTGTCGGCGGACTGCTTGATGGTCGCGGCCATTTCTTCCATCGAGGCGGACGCCTCTTCGGTCGAGGAGGCCTGTTCGGTAGCGCCCTGGCTCAGCTGTTCGGCCGTGGCGGACATTTCCTGGCTGCCGGCAGCGACGTTGCGAGTTGCGGCGGTCACTTCGGCCACCACTTCGCGCAGCTTGGCGGTCATGGCGTTGAGGGCCTTGATCAGATCGCCGACTTCATCATCGCCGCGGATATTGGCGGTGGCATTGAGATCGCCATCGGCAACGTCGTTGGCCAGACGCACAGCAGCGGTGAGGGCACGGGAGATGGAGGTGACGATCCAGGTGCCGGCAATTGCTGCGATGACCACTGTGCCAATGAGAAGGGCGATCAGCAGCATGCGAGACTGTTCGTAAAGCGCGTTGGCTTGCGCGACGCTGCCGGTTGCCTGTTGGGTATTGGCGTCGACAACCGTCCGCAGAATGGTGGTGGCCTGACGCTGAAGCGGCTCCACTTCCGAAGAGATGATCGTGTTCGCTTCAAGGTCGGCGCGGGTGAGACTGATAGCATTGCCTTCGTTCATGGCGTCCACCATGGCTGCGAAGTCGGCGGCCACAGCGTTGGCCATCCCGATTTCGGCGGCGCCCACCTGACGCGCGAGTGCTGCAACCTGCGGGGTCATGCGCTCAATGACAGCAGAGAAGTCGTTGTTCCACTGCTCCTGGCGTGCGGGAGCGCTATCAGCGAGCAAAATGTTGCGGTGCTGACGGAACACGTCCGCCACGTCGAGGAACAGGGTCGAAACGGTATCGTATGCCTGGAATGCAGATGGGTCGTTGGCGTTGACGCGGTTTCGAATGGCCGTGCGTAGGCTCGTCAACGAGTTTTCGATCGCGGTAATCGTCTCGCTGCCGCGTGTCGTCGTGATCTCGAATGCGCGTGTATCGCTATTGGCGCGGGCCAATTCAGTGGCCTTCTGGGCACTGGCCCAATAGGCGTCGAGTGTCTCGATAAAGGACTGCATTTCGACGTTCAGGTCGTCACGGCCCAATTTGCCGATCAGAGACTGCGCCGTCGTATTGATGACGGAATAGCTCTCTGCAGACTGGCTGATCAGATCGGCGATCTCCGCGTCATCCGAACTAGCGACAATTCCGCGAATATCCGCGACGAGTTCGGTCATGCCGCTCTCGATCGAATTCAACCTGAACGATGTGGTGATCGGCCCATTGATGGTGTCGTTTATCGAGGCGGAAAGCGTCCCAAGCCCCTGAATGCCAAGGGTCATGCCGACGCCTGTCAGCGCCACGACGGCGACGAACGCCCCCGCCAGTTTAGTCTTGATAGTCAGTCTCACAATGCAGACCCTTCTTCTGATGCTGCGCCGACTGGGCTCCTGCCCGCCGAAGTTTCGAAAATTCGTTCCATGTCCGGAATGATGATGAAGCCGCCGTTGCGCTTGCCGATGCCCTTCACGAATTCGGGCCGCCAGCGCATGCCGACCTTGGGCGCCTCCTCGATGGAGGCTGCCTCGATGTCGGTGACGTCGTGGACCTTGTCGGCAAGGATGCCGGCAATGGTGGGCTCGCCGTCGATGTCGACTTCCATGACAACGATGCGCGTGTCCTCGTCGGGCTCGGGCCGAGCCATGCCGAACATGACGCGGAGGTCGGCCAGCGGCACGACGCGGCCGCGGACGTTGATGAGCCCGCCGACGAAGGCCGGCGAATTGGGGACGGCGGTAATCGGCACGAGATCGAGGATTTCCCGAACCCGGCCGGCCTCGACGGCGAATAATTCGTCTTCCAACCTTATGGTGAGGGCCGTCATGGAGGCGGCGGAGGCGATATCGTTAGGCGCGCTCATGCGGCTCTCCCCACCGACTGGTTGTATTCGATATAGCTCTGTCCCGCGCCGACCAGATGGGCGGTATCGAGGATCAGCGCGACCGTGCCGTCACCCAGAATTGTGGCGCCCGAGAAGGACTTGATGCCCGAGTGAAGCTTTGAGAGCTGCTTGATGACGGTCTGGTTGTTGCCGATGATCTGGTCGACGACGAGCCCGACGCGGCCTTCGCCGGACGAGACGATCACCACCTTCTGGTGCGCTTCCGCCTCGCCCTTGAGGCCGAAGACTTCGCGCAGGCGCAGATAGGGGACCAGGCTGCCGCGAATATCGAGGAAGTTGCGCCCCTTGGCGTGCGCCTCGATGCCTTCGGGCAGTTCGACGCATTCTTCGACTGCCGCCAGCGGGATGGTGTAGCGGCCGTCGCCGACGCGGACGAGCATGCCATCGATGATGGCGAGGGTCAGCGGCAGGCGGAGGGTAAGGGTCGAACCTTCTCCCGGTTTGGTGGCGAGATCGATGGTGCCCCGCAGCCCGTCGATGGTCCGCTTGACGACGTCCATGCCGACGCCGCGCCCGGAGAGCGAGGTCACTTCCTTGGCGGTCGAGAAGCCGGGAGCGAAGATCAGGTGGTAGAGTTCCTGGTCCGTCAGCTTGGCGTCCGGAGCGATAATCCCGTTCTCTTCGGCCTTGGCGCGGATGCGGGCGGCGTTGAGCCCTGCCCCGTCGTCAGAGACGGAAATGGCGACTTCCGCACCCGAGTAAACGGCTGAAAGGCGGACTGTTCCCTGGGCGGATTTTCCTGCTGCGACACGGCTTTCCGGGCTTTCGAGGCCATGGTCGACGGCGTTGCGGATGAGATGGACCAGGGGATCGGCGAGGCGCTCGATCATGGTCTTGTCGAGCTCGGTGTCCTCACCAGTGGTGATGAATTCGATGGGCTTGCCCAGCTCGCCCGAGACGTCGTGGACGAGGCGTCGGAAGCGGCTGAACAGGGTTCCGATCGGCACCATGCGGATGCCCATGGTGGTGTCGCGAAGCCCGGAAGACAGGCGTTCCAGCTCTTCGGCGATGGTTTTCAGATTGATGTCGGCGCTCTGGGCGGCGATCTGGGTGAGGCGGGCCTGGGCGATGACAAGCTCGCCGACCCGGTCCATCAATTCGTCCAGCCTTTCGGCCGGAACGCGGAGCGAGGTGGCGGCCGGTTTGTCTTCGCCGGCCTTCTCGGCGGGCTTGCCCCGCCTGGCTGGTGGCGGCGCAGAAGCGAGTAGCGCGGGAGGCGTATCGGTTAACAGACTGTTAGCATCGAGAGCGGCGTCCTGCGAAACGGGTGACACAAGCTGCGCTTCCTCGAGCGGCTCGAGCGTGAGCTCCATATTGTCGCGCAGGAAGAGGAAGACATCGTCGATTGCCGCCGCCGGATCGGTGGCGGTCATGTCGACCTGCCAGCCGATATAGGCGTGCTCGGGATCGATGAGATCGAGATTGGGAACGCGGTCGGTCAGCGGCGTGGTTTCGCAGGGACCAATGGCGGCGAGCTCCTCGAGAAGGAGCAGCGGATTGGTGCCATAGAGCAGGGCATCGGCCGGCAGGTAGAAGCGGAGGCGCCAGCGGGTGGGCCCGGCTTCCGGCGCCGCGGCGACATCGACGGCGTTCATCTCGGCGCGCACGGCCGGAGCGGATGGAAAAGCGTCGCCTTCGACGATGGCCCGCAGCTCGGAGAGGATGCGGGCTCCGCCTTCGACAGATGCGTCCGGCGTCTCGATCAGCAGATGAATATGGTCCTTGGCGTCGAGCGCGACGCCGATCAGCGCGGCATTGACCTGGCTCTGGCCCTTGCGCACGCGATCGAAGGCGGTTTCGAACTCATGGACGAACTCGGCGACGGCGGTGAAACCGAACATCGCTCCCGAGCCCTTGATGGTGTGCAGGGCCCGGAAGGTGGAATTGACCAGATCGCTGTTGTCGGGATCCTGGTTGAGATCGAGGAGCCCCGCCTCGAGCTGGTCGAGCAGCTCGCGCGCCTCCTGGCGAAAGGTTTCGCTGGGATCGGAGATGTTCATGCCCCGGTGACCTTTTTTATCACCGCAAGAAGCTGGTCCTGCTTGAAGGGCTTTACGATCCAGCCGGTGGCGCCCGCTTCCTTGGCCTGACGCTTGAGATCCTCGTCGGACTCGGTAGTCAGCAGGATGATCGGAATGCCTTTGCTCGAGGGATGCTGTCGATATTTGCGAATGAACTCGATGCCATTGAGCACCGGCATGTTGAGATCGGTGATGACGGCGTGGACAGTATTGGTCGTCGCCTTGTCATAGCCATCCTGGCCGTTAACCGCCTCGATGACGTCGAGACCGGCGGCACTGAGCGTCATCGCCACCATCTGCCGGATGGATGCTGAATCGTCGATTGTCAGGATAGTCTTGGTCATGCCGCCGAAGTTCCGCTGGTCTGAAGAGTTTGAGTGTTCCAGAAGCCGGCCCCGGGAGCCGGTTCCATGAGGCTGCCCGCCCCAAGGACATTGCGCAGGGGCTGGCCGAGGGGCGCGAGCATGGTCAGGGTCCGGCCTTCCGCCTGGGCCTTGGCGAGGCCGGCGAGCAAGGTCTGAACCGTGGTGACATCTGCGGCTGCGACGGTCTGGGTATCGACCTGCACGATCGGGTGCGCATCGAGCGCTTCCCGCAGAGCTGTCGAAACAGCCTTGGCCGATTTGACTGTGACATCGCCGCTGAGGACGAACGTGAAGGGACTGGCGCCGGTCATGGCAATGACCGGACGCGGAAACAATGTAACGGGGACATGCTGGTTTTCTGCCGAACGGCGGAAGAGAAATGATTGGGGACTAAAAAGTCGTCAGCCGGCTCTACATCCGTCAGTGAAGATTAATGAAAATGGTTCTGGCCGTATTCCCATCCGGCACATCAGCACGCTATCTCCTCACGGATTAACCGATAGTTACGCGAGTACTTTTCGATCAAGAATCGGAGAAGAAGAAACAATATACGATGGCAATATATTGAAGTCGTTTGACGTCCCGAATTCTGAATCACGGATGAATCGAACGCATGTCCTTTTGAATCCTCGCCTGAAGACTCTCCAGTGATTCAGAAGTCCTGCAATCGCTAAACTGATAGATTCACTTACGCGTCGACACTAAAGGACACAGAAGCGCGCCTGATCGCCCAAAAATGGCGAGATTGCGGCACAATCGTGGCGCAGCCGGGCGCGGCTAGTCTTGCCTACACGGCATGAAGGCACCGGCGGGCCCCGTCACCCGCCATGCGTTGCCGCATAAAAAAAATAGGATATTTTTGCGCAGGATCAGTCTGGCGACGTGAGCCTTAAGACGTCGGCCAGTCGAAGCGTGGCTGGGCCATCCAGTGCAGGCCCCCGGTTTCCCCGCCGATCCGCCGGATCAGCAACTGCCCCAGATTGCGCCCCGCCTCGGCGAAATCCTCGAACACCGTTTCGGCGCCGGGCTGGAACTGCATGAACATGTCGGACGCCTGCTTGGTGACGACATGGGTTGTCGTGCCAACGGCAAGGCCAGCCTCGTTAAGCCCGCCGATAATGGCCAGCGCCGAAAGCTCGGAAGCGCAGACATAGCCATCGGGCCGCTCCGGACGCTTGGCGCGCTTGATGACGTAATTGCGGATGGCGTCGGTAGCGCTGCCCAGATTGACGTCTGCGGCAAATTCAAAGGCGATCCCGGCCTCGCGCGCGCCGCGCTCGACGCCGGCCTTGAGATGATCCGTGTAGGTCAGGGCGCTGTCGGGCAGGACGATGGAAACCTTCTTGCAGCCCTTGCTGGCCAGCCGCAGCGTGGCGCCATAGGCATAGGCCTCGTTGTCGAAGTCAGCAAAGGGATGCTGTTCCGGCCACTGGCTGCGCCCATGACTGACGAAGGGGAAATTATTGTCGAGCAGAAACCGGATGCGCTCGTCGAAGGGCTCGGCCTTGGAGAAGATAACGCCATCGGCCATGCGGTTGCGCACGATATGCTGGATGGGCTCGATGGCCGGAACATTGCGAAAGAGCGGCGTGATCACGAGGTGATAGTCGGTGTCGCGCAGCGCCTCGGTGATGCCGGTGACGAGGGAGGTGCCGAAGCCATAGATTTGCTCGTCGGGCTCGAGGATCAGCGCCACGACATTGGTGCGGCCGGTCTTGAGGCGCAGCGCCGCCCGATCGGGCAGATAACCGATTTCGGCGGCAATCTTCTGGACGCGATCACGCGTATCCTGGGCGAGCTCGGGGGCGTTGTTGAGCGCCCGGGAAATGGTGGTGACGGCCAGCCCCGTCATTTGCGCGATGGTCTTCAGGGTGGGCTTGCCGCTGGGCTTGACGCCGCGCTTGACCCGTCCCGGGGGTGTCTGATCTTCCGACAACGCATTATTCCTCTGGACCTGCCGTGGCAGGCGACGCTTCAAGGGGAACAGAACACCAGATTGCGCGACGCAGTTCAAGCGAAGTGCAGGGTCTGATTGTGTCCGTGCGACGAAAGTCGAGCAGAGTTTTTCATTTTTCGGGCCAGTTACGCATAATGGCGTACTGGCAATCGTTTGGCGCGTCGCCTATCTTGCCCTCGCTGCGTCGCCTTGGACGCATTTCCGGTCGCAACCACCTGCAAGGAGAGGAATGACGATGACCACATCGACAACCATTACCATCCACGCGGCGTGTCTGACCGTAGTATTCCATCCACTTCATGCCAAACGTTGGCAAGGGTCCTGTCGCTCGAAACGAATGTGATCTGGCGTCACATCTTCGTCTCACAACCCCGATAGTATCCGTAGTGTCCGGCAATCATGGCGCGGGAAGCCCCCGCAGCCTCGACGCCCGGAGTCACTGCGCAAGTGGAAATCCACCATGCACGAGAACAGTCTCAGAAGCGTCAATACGCATAAGCCAATTGTCATTGAAGTGGGTGGCGAGCCGCTCGGCGTCGTCGTTCCGGCCGAGGGCGGCTATCGCTTCCTCGCGGTCAAGCTGCCGGCCTTTGCCGTTGACGGCCAGCATTTTCCCAGCGTCGAGACGGCCCATATTGCCGTCAGCGAAGCGGTAAAAAGCGCCGGCGCCGCCTGAGACGAACTCAGGCCGCGTGGCGCACGGCGCTGCCAATCAATCTTTAAATTTTCCGGAGCTGCCAGACCCTTAACAAGGTCAGAGCAGCGCCGACACGGCGCAAATCCATCGCCAGGCGACAGGGTGAGCACCCGGCTTGCCGGGGTTTTTCAGTCGTCGTTGGTGGCGTTGAGCTGTTCGGGGCGGCGCCCTTCGGCGAAGGGAGCCCCCGGAACCAGCGCGCCATCGACAGCGGCCGCGAGCGCATCGACATCGATGCGCGTTGCGCCACCTTCGGACTGCCGCTGCAGTTCAGCAGCGATGGCGGCTGCAATCACCGCCCGACGATCTGAAACGCTGCTAGCCGTTTCCATCGATGGAAATCCCCTGTTCATCGACACGAACCTCAATACCCGGACGGGCCTGTTGCTGCTGATAAGCATAAATGGCGAAGGCAACCAGGGCGACCAAGAGGATGGTCACCAGGGCGTAAAGGGCATTGCGGCTCATGAAAACTCCTGACGCTGACGCGTGAGGTCAACGCGTGAGCACGCAAAGGGTTCAGTCGCCGGCGATAGCGCGCAACGCCATGACGAAGGCGTGGATGCCAATGCCGATGGAATTGGAATTGTCGATGATGATGGGGGAGATGCCGGAGGGCAAGGTCGCCCCCTCGCGCGCCAGGCGCGCAGTGATCTGATCGCGCCCTTCCCGGCCGCGACTGGCCAGCCGCTGGGCGCGCAGGGATATCTCGGCCGAGATCATGACGACGCGGCTCGAGGGGTATTTTTCGAGCGCTGAGGGCACGATGTGACGCGACACATTGGCGACCACGACGCGCCCCAGCGCCAGATCGGTATCAACGCCGATGGGCAAGGCATATTGCAGGCCGTGCGCCTCCCAATGCAGGGAAAGCCGGCCGGCGGCGCGGGCCTCTTCAAATTCGGCGGGTTCAACGCTGAGGTGATCCTCCACCTCAACATCGGTGGGGCGGGTGACAAGGCGCCGGACGAAGCTGAAGCGCTTGTCAGCATCGAGCGCCTGACGGGCGCCCTGGATGAGAGTGTCCTTGCCCACACCGGAGGGGCCAACGACAAGGACCAGAATTCCGGGGGAGCGCTCGTTCAACTCACTCTATGTCCTTCTCGCCAGACACTGTGCACGCTGGGCAGCGGACCATTGGCCCGCACCCGCACGAGATCGGCCCGCTTGTCGACGGCAATCTCGCCGCGATCATCGAGCCCGGCGGCGCGGGCGGGATTTCGCGTTACGGTCGCCAGCGCCTGGGACAGGCTCACGCTCTCGATGCGCCGGGGCATGAGGAAGACGGCCTGCAGCAAGGCAAAGGGGACGTAATCGGAGCTCAGAATATCGAGGAGGCCCGCCTCGACGAGATCGCTGGCCGAAATATTGCCCGAGTGCGAGCGTCCGCGCACCACATTGGGCGCGCCCATCAAAATGGCGAGGCCGGCATCATGGGCGGCAGAGGCGGCTTCAAGCGTGGTGGGGAATTCGGCGATGGCGACGCCGTCTTCAGCGGCTTCCTCGACATGGGCGATGGTGGCATCGTCATGGCTGGCGAGGGCCAGGCCGAGCTCGTGGGCGCGGGCGACGATGGCGCTGCGGTTGGCGGCCGAGTAGCGGTCGTGCTCGGCCTGGCGGGCGGCGATATAGGCGAGCAGTTCGGCCTCGGTGCGGCCCATCTGCTTGGCGTAGAAGCGCTTGTAGTCATCGAGCGAGCGGAACTGACGCTGGCCGGGCGTGTGATCCATAACGGAGGCCAGGCGCGTGATGTCGTGGGACGCGAAGGTCTCGAAATGTGTGACGACGTCGTGGCTGGGCAGTTCGCAGCGCAAATGGATGAAATGTTCGGCGCGCAGCCAGCCGCCGTCGCTGCCCTCGCGCACGGCATCGACTAGCGCAGTGGCATGAGGGAGCATGTCGGGCAGCTCTAGGTCCGAGCCGATGCGGACGGCGTCAAAGACCGTGGTGATGCCCGAGCCGGCGATCTGCACGTCGTGGGCGTGGAGCGCGGCCAGCGGATCCCAGAACACGCCGGGACGCGGGCGGTAATGATTTTCGAGATGGTCGGTGTGGAGCTCGACAAGGCCGGGGATGAGGTAATCGCCGGCAAGATCCTCGCCGTGGCGGGATGCGCCTTCGTCGATGGAGACGATTTTGCCCTCGGCGATGACGACGCTGCCGGTGATCTCGGCCTCGGGCAGGACGATGCGGGCGTTGGAGAGGATCGTCTTTGTCACTGGCCGGCCCCGAGCTTGAAATCGTCGAGGCGACGGAAGTGGCGGCCGGCGTCTGGCTCATGGAAAAGCACGAGCCTGTCGAGCACGACCTCCTCGGCGAGCAGCGCGCCAAACCAGCTGCGGGCAGCAGCGGCGATCTCGGCGTGATCGGCCTCGGGAAGGCGATCGGTGAGGGTCATGTGGAAGCGGAATTCGTCGAAGACATAGGGATAGCCATAGCCATCGAGCAGTTCCTCCTGGCGCGGCGTGAGGCCGCGCGCGGCGCGGGCCGAGCGGTCGCGCATGGAGAGCGGCGCACGGAAGGGCTCGAATTCCTCAACCACATGGGCGGCGAGATCCTGAAGGTCGGCATTGTCGCCGGCGGCGATAAGGGCGAGGAAGCCATCGAGCGAAACGATATCAAGGGTGCCGAGGGAGACGGGACGCTGGCTCGCAGCAAACCGGGTGAGCGCGGCGCCGAGATCGTCGAGGGTCGTGCCCGGGGCCAGCACCATGGGCGGCTTGATGGTGGCGTGGAAACCGTAGCGATTGGCCGACTGAGTGAGGTTGAGCAGGCGATTGCGCTCGATGCCGCCGACGGGACCGTCGAAAAACTGGCCATTGGCGGAGTCGCGGCCCAGCCAGGCAGAGGCCCTGTCCCACAGGGGGCTGGTGGCGGAGGGGGCGTAGTAGATGGCGAATCGTTCGGTCATGAAAACTCCTCGGCCTGCCGCTAGACTTTCTATGTGTCTGCGTTTTGACAAGGTGGCAAGGCTGGACAAGTTTTTGCCGTGTCGGGCACAAGAACAGTCCGACGGGTGGTAACGGCAAGGGGGGAAGATGGACAAGGACTTGCTGAAAGGCCTGTTCGAGACGGCAGTGGAACGGGCGCAGCCGGCGCTGGCGGTGAGCCAGTTCCTGCCGCAAAAGCCGAAGGGGCGGACTATTGTCATCGGCGCGGGCAAGGCATCGGCGCAGATGGCGCGGGCTTTCGAGAAGGCCTGGGACGGGCCGCTGAACGGGCTGGTGGTGACCCGCTATGGCTATGCCGAAAAGTGCGAACAGATTGAAATTGTCGAGGCGGCTCATCCGGTGCCGGATGCGGCGGGGTTTGAGGCGGCGCGGCGGATTGTGGAGCTACTGCAGGGGTTGAGCGCCGATGATCTCGTCGTGGCGCTGATTTCGGGCGGCGGCTCGTCGCTGCTGCCGGCGCCCGCCGAGGGGATGAGCCTTGAGGATGAGCAGGCGGTCAATCGGGCGCTGCTCGCTTCGGGCGCGCCGATCGGGGTGATGAACCTCATCCGCAACCAGTTTTCTTCCATCAAGGGCGGACGGCTGGCGCTGGCGGCCGCACCGGCCCGGGTGGCGACGCTGGTTGTTTCCGATGTGCCGGGTGATGATCCGGCGCTGGTGGCGTCGGGACCGACGATTTCGCTCGCCGGGACACGGGCCGAGGCACGGAAATATGCCGCGCTCTATGGGCTGGAGCTGCCGGCGGCGGCGCAGAAAATTCTGGCGGGAGAGGACAATATCGCGCCGCGTTCGGACGACCCACGCTTCGTCAACAATTCGGTGGTGACCATCGCTTCGGCCGCCCTGTCGCTGACGGCTGCGGCGGACAAGGCGCGCGCGATGGGGATAGAGGCGGCAGTGCTGTCGGATTCCATCGAGGGTGAGGCGCGCGACGTGGCGCTGGTGCATGCGGCGATTGCCAAGGAGATTGCGCTCCGCAATCAGCCGTTCAGCAAGCCTGTGGTGTTGCTTTCAGGCGGGGAGACCACCGTGACGCTGCGCGGCAAGGGACGCGGCGGACGGAACGGCGAGTTCCTGCTGTCGCTGGCCATTGCGCTCGATGGGGTCGAAGGGGTGACGGCGCTGGCGGGCGACACCGATGGCATCGACGGCTCGGAAGACAATGCCGGGGCTTTTGTCGACGGCACTTCGGCGCGGCGGATGCGCGAGGCGGGCGTCGATCCGCTGGCGGCACAGGCGAACAATGATGCCTATACCGCCTTTGAGGCGATTGGGGACCTTTTTGTGACGGGCCCGACCGGGACCAACGTCAATGATTTCCGGGCGATCCTCATCCGGTAAGGCGCCACCCCCACCCGACCTCCCCCTTAAGGAGGGGGAGGAGTGATTTTGTGGCTCTCCTATCCTGTGCCAAACTCGGCATCGGGATGGATTGCCCGGAGACGCCGGGCGATGACGGTTGACCTGAAGACGCATAGGTCGGGCGATAGCGGGAGGCGCAGATGGCACGGGTGACGGGGATTGGCGGGATCTTCTTCCGGTCGGGCGACAAGGATGCGCTCGTGCGGTGGTACGAGACACATCTGGGCATCACCGAGCTCTGGCAGCAGGATGCGGGGATGACCGTGTTTGCGCCTTTCCGGCAGGAGAGCGACTATTTTCCGGAGGCCAAGCAGTGGATGATCAATTTCCGGGTCGATGATCTCGACGCGATGTTGGTGCGCCTGCGCGAAGCCGGGATTGCGGTCGAGACGCGGCCGGAGGAATGGGACACGCCCGAGACGGGGCGATTTGCCCGAATTCATGACCCGGAAGGCAACCAGATCGAGCTTTGGGAGCCGGCGACAGCGGTTTCGCAATAAAAAGTCATACTTTTCTTGCCGTGGGTGCTTGGCGATCGGCCCGCGCTCTGCTCTAAAACCTCCCACCAAAGCTCGGGGAGATTTTTTGGATGGGCAAGCGCAAGATCGCGATCATCGGCGTAGGCAAGATTGCCGTCGATCAGCATATCCCGGTGATCGAAGCCTCGGAGGATTTCGAGCTGGCGGCGACCGTGTCGACGCGCGGAGTCGCCCATAAGAACCTGCCCGTGTTCAGGACGGCCGCCGAACTCTATGCGGCCATGCCGGAAGTGGGCATCGTGTCCATCTGCACACCGCCCGGCGTGCGCCATGGCTATGTCCGCGAGGCGCTCGACGCCGGCAAGGACGTGATGATGGAAAAGCCGCCCACCACGACCATTTCCGAACTCGACGATCTCATCGCCCATGCCAGGCGACTGGACCGGGTGCTCTACCAGACCTGGCACAGCCAGTTTAACGCCGCCGTCGACCGCACCAAGGCGATCCTCGCCGATGAAGGCGTGGTCTCGGCCCGTATCGACTGGCGCGAAAGCGTGCGCAAATGGCATCCGGGACAGGACTGGGTGTGGGAGCCCGGCGGGTTCGGCGTCTGCGATCCGGGCATCAATGCGCTCTCGATCTTTACCAAGGTCATGCCGTTCCCGGCCTTTGTCGAAAACGCGAAGCTGACTTTTCCGGCCAATCGGCAGACCCCGGTGGATGTCGAGATCGCGTTCAAATCCTCGCAGGCGCATCGGCCAGAGCTGTCGGCCGGGTTCAACTGGCTCGAAGAGAGCGGGGAAATCTGGACCATCCGCTTTACCACCGGGGCCGGCAATGAGATCCGCCTCGAAAACGGCGGCCGCAAGCTCAGCGTCAACGGGGCGCTGGTGCTCGAGCACGGCGATCTCGAATATTCGGCCATGTATGACCGGTTTGCCGATCTGCTCGAGCGGCACGAGAGCGATGTCGACGCGGCTCCGCTGCGGCTGATGGCAGACGTGTTCCTGCTCGGCGCCCGGGTCAATGGCCCAGACTTTGCCTGGTAGGCGGAAAGTCTAGCGCTCGTCGCGATCCTCGGCGCGATATTCGGCCCGCGTTGCAGCCTCGGTGATATTGCGCTCGAGCGGTGTACGCTTGCGATTGCGCATGGTGCCATAGACCATGGCGGCGCCGAGGCAGGCGACGCCGACGGTCAGCAGCAGCAACCAGAGGATGGGTGTCTCATACATGCGATTTCTCCTTTGAGGGAGAAACGGGTGCGGGAGATGAGGGGTTGCCGGGTGTTGGTGGTTGGGGGCGTTTTGGATATCCCCACCTTGATCCCTCCCCCACCCAGCGCCGATACGGCCCTTGGCCGAGCTTTGCTACCCTCCCCACAAGGGGAGGGAGACGAAGGAGCCGAGACATCGCAGTCTGCGCCTCCCTCCCCTTGATGGAGGGAATGAGGGTGGGGTGGCGCCGGGCGCCGGGCGCCCTATGCCGCGTTGTCCGCAGTGCGGGCCTCACACGCCTTCCATGACCCTTGCATGGTCGAGGGCGAGGCAGGCGAGGAGGTGGTCGCGGGTGGCGTCCGAGGCGCCTTCCTCGATAGCGAGGACGGTTTTTTCGAGAATGGCGATGCTGGCTTGCCGATAGGCCATGACGGTTTCGCTGCTGCGCGTCAGGGCGAGGGCGAGCAGGAGTTCGATGACGCCAACGACGCTGCGCAGCAGGGTGTTTTGGGACGCCTCGGCGATCTGGGCGTGAATTTCGAGGGCGGCGAGGCCGAACTGCTCGTCGCTGTCGCCGGCCGTCGACGCCTGATGCAGCCAGTATTTCATGATGCGGACGTGTTCTGCGGTGCGGAAGCGCGCAGCCCCCTCCCCCGCCGGCAGTTCGAGAGCTTCGCGCACGGCAAAGAGGTTCTGGTAGAAGCGAGCATCGGCTGGGGCGTGGAAATGCCAGGCGAGCACCTGGGAATCGAAGTAATTCCAGCGGCTGCGCGGGGAGACGCGGGTGCCGACCTTGGGGCGGGCCTCGACCAGACCCTTGGCCTCAAGCGTCTTGATCGCCTCGCGCAGAACTGTGCGCGAGACGCCGTAACGCTCCATCATCACTGCATCGCTGGCCAGAACCGAGCCAACAGGCGAGGCGCCCGAGACAATGGCCCGGCCGATCTCGTTGATGACGAAATTATGGAAATTGCGCGCAGCATGCCGCCCCGAGAGGGATCGGATGAGGCTGCCTGCTTCGATCATTTCAGGCTTTCTGGGACGCTTTGTCTCCGGGTGCGGCCGCGGCGAAAATGATCCGTTGCAGCACGATAAACAGGAACAGGAGAACGCCGATGACGATCTTGGTCCACCAGCTCGACAGCGTGCCGTCGAAGATGATGTAGGTCTGAACGAGGCCCAGCAGCATGACGCCGATGAACGTGCCCAGGACAAACCCATAGCCGCCGGTGAGCAGCGTGCCTCCTATGACCACCGCGCTGATGGCATCGAGCTCGACGCCCACCGCCGCCAGCGGGTAACCCGCAGATGTATAGAGGGAAAAAACAATGCCCGCCAAGGCCGCAAGCACGGATGAAAGCATATAAATGGCCACGGTGGTGCGCGCCACCGGCACGCCCATGAGCGAGGCCGAGACCGGATTGCCGCCCAGCGCATAGACGTAAGAGCCGAATTTTGTGCGGTGGGCCAGAATGGCGCCGATGATGAAAATGGCGACCATGGAGAGGCCGATAAAGCTGAGGCGCCCGCCCCCGGGAAGGCGGATGACGAGGCCGGAAATGGCTGAATAGAATTCGTGGCTGATCGGCACCGAATCCTGGGTGATGACCGAGGCGGCGCCACGCGCGAGGAACATGCCGGCCAGAGTGACAATGAAGGACGGCACCTGAAGAAAATGAATGGCGAGCCCCATGGTGCCGCCAAAGGCTGCTGCAACCAGAAGGGCGATGGCGAAGGCGAAGAGCGGATGGAAACCGGCCCAGGAGATGAGCACGGCCACAAGCACGCCAGTAAAGCCGATGACCGCGCCGACCGAGAGATCAATGCCCCCTGAGAGAATGACGAAGGTCATGCCCACTGCGGCAATGCCGAGAAAGGCGTTGTCGGTGAGAAAATTGCCGAGCACGCGGGTCGAGAACATGTTGGGGAACTGCATCACCGCCAGGGCATAGGCGATGACGAAGATGAGCGCCGTGGCAAGAAGCGGACGAAGAGAGCGGTTCATTTCTTGGCTCCGGCGGAAGCTGGGCGCAGGCGGGTCGGGGCCAGGCGCGAGGCCAGCGGCGACTGGATCAGGAGGACAATGAAGATCAGTCCGGCCTTGACGATGAGATTGAACTCGGGCGGGAAGCCGGAGACGAGAATGCCGGTGTTCATGGCCTGGATGATGAGTGCGCCGACCACGGCCAGCGGCACGGAAAAGCGCCCGCCGAGCAGCGAGGTGCCGCCGATGACCACGGCGAGGATAGCGTCGAGCTCGAGCCAGAGCCCGGCATTGTTGGCGTCGGCGCCGCGAATGTCACCGGCAACAATGATGCCGGCAATGGCGGCGCAGAGGCCGGAGAGGGAATAGACGAGCAGCAGCAACATGCGGCTGCGAATGCCGGCGAGGCTGGCGGCGGCGCGATTTACGCCCACCGCCTCGATGAAAAGGCCGATGGCAGTGCGCCGGACCAGCAGGGTGACCAGCACCATCAGGACAATGGCGATGACGGCGGCCATGGGCAGGCCGAGGAAGGAGCCGGTGCCGATAAAGATCAGCACGGGATCATTGAAGGTGACGATAAAGCCCTGGGTGATGAGCTGGGCAATGCCGCGCCCGGCCACCATCAGAACCAGCGTGGCGACGATCGGCTGGATATCGAGCAGCGCCACGAGAATGCCGTTCCAGAGGCCACAGAGGAGGCCGACGGTGAGGGCGGCAGCCACGGCAATGGGGGTGGGATAGCCGGCCACGACGAGCGTGGCGGCGACGGCGCCGGAGACGGCCATGACTGCGCCGACCGAGAGATCAACGCCCTTGGTGGCGATGACGCCGGCCATGCCGATGGCGAGGATGGCCACCGGCGCACCGCGATTGATGACGTCGATGAGGCTGCCGAAGAGGCGCCCATCCTGCCAGGTGATGCGGAAGAAATTGGGGAACAGCAGCCAGTTGATCAGCAGCACGCCGACAAGGGCGATGAGCTGCGGGCTGGCAAGGAAGGAAGCCGAGCGCCGGATCATGCGGGGGCTCCCTCGTGATGATTGGCGATAGCCTGCACGATAATGCCCGGATTGATGTTTTCGCCATTGAGCTCGGCGACCAGCTCGCGATCGCGCATGACGACGATGCGCGAAGAATAGGCCACGACCTCATCGAGCTCGGAGGAGATAACGACCAGCGCCAGCCCCTCATCGCGCAGGCGATTGATGGTGCGCACGATCTCGGCGTGGGCGCCGACATCAATGCCGCGGGTGGGTTCGTCGAGAATGAGGAAGGCCGGATCGGTGGCGAGCCAGCGCGAGAGAATGACCTTCTGCTGATTGCCGCCCGAGAGCAGTTTGACCGGCATGTCGAGCGAGGCAGCGCGGATATCCATGGCCTCGCCGAATTTGCCGGCGATTTCCATCTGCTCGTCGCGGTTGAGGGCGGAAAACCACCCCAGCTTGCCCTGAAGCGCAATGATGATGTTTTCGCGCACGGAGAGATCGCCGAAAATGCCCTCGGCCTTGCGGTCTTCGGGGCAGAAGCCAAAGCCATGGGCAATGGCATCGGTGGGACGGGAAATGGTGGTGGGTTTTCCCGCGACGGTGACGCTGCCCTCGTCGGCGCTGTCGGCCCCGAACATGAGGCGGGCCATTTCCGTGCGACCAGAGCCTAGAAGCCCTGCGACGCCTATGACCTCGCCCTTGTGGATGGAGAGGGTGAAGGGCAGGACGCTGCGCTTTTTGCCATAGCCGGTGAAATCGACCAGCACGTCGCCGAGCGGCCGGTTTTCGTCGAGCTTGGTGGCGCCGGAGAAGGCGATGTCCTTGCCCAGCATGAGGCGGACGACATCGGTGCGGGTCAGCGTGTCGAGGGCGCGGGTTTCGATCAGCTTGCCATTGCGCAGAATGGTGACGCGGTCGGCGACGGCGAAGACCTGATCGAGGAAATGGGTGATGAAGACGATGGCGAGGCCCTGCGCCTTGAGGTCCCGGATGATCTCGAAGAGGCGCTCGACCTCGTTGCGGTCAAGGCTGGCCGTGGGCTCGTCGAGGATCAGCACTTTTCCCGAGAGCTCGACGGCGCGGGCAATGGCGACGATCTGCTGGACGGCGACGGAATGGCTGCCGAGCTCGCTGGCGGGATCGAGAGTGAGGCCATAGCGGGCGAGCACTGTTCGCGTGTCGGCCTCCATGCGGCGGCGATCGACAAGGCCGAAGCGGGTGGGCTGGTGGCCGAGATAGAGGTTTTCGGCCACGGAGCGATTGGGCAGGAGGTTGACCTCCTGATAGACCGTGCCGATGCCATGGGTCTGGGCATGCTGGGGATTGGCGAGGGTGACGGGGACGCCATCGGCGAGGACCGTGCCGCCATCGGGCTGGTAGGCGCCGGTGAGGATCTTGATCAGCGTCGATTTTCCGGCACCATTTTCGCCCAGCAGGGCGTGAACCTCGCCGGGTATGAGGCCGAAATCGACCTGGTCCAGCGCGGTATGGTTGCCGAAGATCTTGACGATGCCCCGCGCCTCGAGCGCGTAGCCAGTGTCGTTCATTGCCCCTCCCCGGCCGTCCTTGTGGACGGTCCATGCTTCACCCCAATCCCGCAGGCCGGAGCCCCCCACCCTTGATCCCTCCCCACGGGGGGAGGGAGACGAAAGAGCCGGGAGCTCGCAGTATGCGCTTCCCTCCCCTTGATGGGGAGGGATTGAGGGTGGGGTGGAGCCACAAGCGCGGCTCCACCTGTCAGTTCAGCCTATCAGTAGCCCAGGCCCTTGCGGCGTTCGTATTCGCCCTGCGGGTCGTTTTCGGCGGTGTAGAGCTTGGACTCGGTAATGATGAACTTTTCGGGTTCAGTGCCATCGGCCCAGTAGGCGGCCAGGGCGTCGAAGGCGGGGCCGGCCATGTTTGGGGTCAGCTCAACCGTGGCATTGGCTTCACCGGCGGCAATGGCGGTGAAGATATCGGGCACGGCGTCGATGGAGACGACGAGGATATCGGTGCCGGGCTTGAGGCCTGCATCCTTGATGGCCTGGCTGGCGCCGACCGCCATGTCGTCGTTATGGGCGTAGACCGCGCAGATATCAGCGCCGCCGCCTTCAGCCTTGATGAAGCCCTCCATCACTTCCTTGCCCTTGGAGCGGGTGAAATCGCCCGTCTGGCTGCGGATGATGGAGATATTGTCGTGGCCGGCAATGGCTTCTTCAAAGCCCTGCTTGCGGCTGATGGCGGGGCTGGAGCCCACGGTGCCCTGGAGTTCAACAACCTTGCACTCTTCGGCGCCGACGGCATCGACCAGCCACTGGCCAGCAACGCGGCCTTCAAGGACCTGATCGGACATGACGGCGGTCATGTAGAGATCTTCTGGCGCATCGATGCCGCGGTCGAGCAGGACGACGGGTATTTCGGCTTCCTTGGCTTCGGTCAGGACTTCATCCCAGCCGGTGGCAACCACGGGCGCCACGAGGATGGCATCAACGCCCTGGGCAATGAAGCCGCGAATGGCCTTGATCTGGTTTTCCTGCTTCTGCTGGGCATCGGCAAACTTGAGATCGACGCCGCGAGCCTCAGCTTCCTGCCGGGTCACAGAGGTTTCGGCGGCGCGCCATCCGGACTCCGAGCCGATCTGGGAAAAGCCGATGACCTTGCCCGAAATATCCTGGGCGAAGCCGGCAGTAGACAAAGCGGTAGCGAGGCCCGCCGCGAGGGCGAGCTTGGTCACGATATTCATGATGATCCTCCCAAATGACCGCCCGGCGTTTACGCTTCGGGCGATGAGGGGACCCTATATAAAGTACTATTATATGTAAAGTGGGTGGTTGCGCAGAGAGCTTTTCGCCCGCGGAGCCGGGATCTGATGCTGCTGCGGGCTGAGCTGTTCCGGGGCTTTCTGGAAAGGGAGCCGGGGCTCATGGCCGTGTGCGCACGCAGAAGAGGGTCATCACGCGGATTGCCCGCGTGATCCGTGCAGAGTGGCGAGATGGATTGCCCGGACGAGCCGGGCAATGACGATGGAGGGGATGGGGCGGTGTTAGCCCCAGCCTCAGTCCCGGCCGGCGATGGCGCGGGCGAACTCGTTGGCGGAGAAGGGTTCGAGGTCGTCAACGCCTTCGCCAACGCCGATGAAGTGCACCGGCAGGCCGAACTTTTTCGAGATGGCGACGAGAATACCGCCACGGGCGGTGCCGTCGAGTTTTGTCATCACCAGACCGGTCACTCCGGCGCGCTTGCCGAAGATTTCTACCTGCTTCATGGCGTTCTGGCCGGTGGTGGCATCGAGCGTCAGCAGGGTTGCATGCGGGGCCGACGGCTCGACCTTCTTGATGACGCGAATGATCTTTTCGAGCTCATTCATCAGCTCGTCGCGATTTTGCAGGCGTCCAGCGGTGTCGATGATCAGCACATCGCGGCCTTCGGCCTTGGCCTGGGTGACGGCGTCAAAAGCGAGCCCCGAGGCGTCGGCGCCAGCGGGCTTGGAGATCACCGGCGCGCCGGTGCGCTGGCCCCAGACCTGCAGCTGCTCGATGGCGGCTGCGCGGAACGTGTCGCCGGCAGCCAGCATCACCGATTTGCCTTCGGCGGAGAGCTTTTGCGCCAGCTTGCCGATAGTGGTGGTCTTGCCCGAGCCATTGACCCCGATCATCAGGATGATGAAGGGTTTTTTGCTGGTGTCGATATCGAGTGGCCGGGCCACCGGGCCGAGTACTTTTTCGACTTCGCTGGCCAGAACACTGCGCACATCCTCGCCGGACACGTCCTTGTCGAAACGGTCCTTTCGAAGCGCCTCGGTGATGGCCATGGCCGTCTCGAGGCCGAGATCGGCTTGGATCAGCACGTCTTCGAGCTCGTCGAGCGTTGCCGCATCGAGCTTTTTCTTGGTGAAGACCGAGGTAATCGAGGCGGTAAGATTGTCCGAAGAGCGGCGAAGGCCACTAGCCAGCCGGGTAAACCAGCTCTGCCGTTCGGCCGGCGGCGCGACGGGCGCGGGCGGGGCGACGAACTGGTCTTCCACCGCCTCGATATATTCGGGCGTGGTCTCCGGCGGGCCGGGCGGGGGCACGTCTTCTGGCTCGGGCACGACTTCGGGCTCGAGCTCCGGCTCGGGCGCGATTTCAGGCTCGGGCGCGGGGGCTGGCTCGGGAACAGGCGGCGGTGCAGCCGACTCTGGTGCCGGGGCGACTGGTTCCGGTTCGGGCGCTGGCGCAGGCGGCGCTACCGGGGTTTCCGGCAGCGTCTCGGGGGGCGCCGGTGTGGGCGTCGGCGCGGGCTCGGTGCCAAACAGGCGCTTGAAGAACCCGGATACTTTATCGCTCATTGTCTGCCCTAAAACTTCCTGCCGCGATCATGCCGCGGCCCGCATTTTTTCGCCCACGAGCCCCCTGGCTCCACGCCCGGTGATCGTCACGCTGACGAGATCGCCATGTGTCGTGTCCGGAACGTGTACGGGGACGAATTGTTCAGTCCGTGAAATGCCATTGCGCTCGACCAGCACGCTTTCCTGCCGTCCGATCCGGCTTTCGCACAGTGCGGCAAATTGTTTTTCCCCGGCCGCGCGCAGGAGCGTAGCGCGTTTGCGGGCAGTGCCGGTGTCGACCTGGGGCATGCGCACCGCTGGCGTGCCGGGGCGCGGCGAATAGGGGAAGGCGTGAATATAGGTGAGATTGGCTTCAGTGATGAACGAGAGCGAGTTTTCAAACATCGCCTCCGTCTCGGTGGGGAAGCCGGCGATGATATCGGCGCCAAACACCATGTCCGGCCGCACGGCGCGCAATCTTTCGATCACCCCCAGCGCATCGTCGCGAAGATGGCGGCGCTTCATGCGCTTCAAAATGAGGTCGTCGCCCGACTGCAGGGAGAGATGCAGATGCGGCATGAAGCGCGGATCCGCCGCCGCCTCATAGAGGGCGGGATCGGCTTCGATGCTGTCGATCGAGGAAATGCGCAGGCGCGGCAGGTCTGGCACATGGCGCAGAATGGCCTGGGTGAGCTTGCCGAGGGTCGGGCTGCCGGGAAGGTCGGGACCATAGGAGGTGATGTCCACCCCGGTGAGCACCACTTCCTTATAGCCATTGCCGGCGAGGGTCTTGATCTGGTCGACCACCACGCCCATCGGCACCGAGCGCGAGGGGCCGCGCCCAAAGGGGATGATGCAGAAAGTGCAGCGATGATCGCAGCCATTCTGCACCTGCACGAAGGCGCGGGTGCGCCCGTCCATGCCCTCGATGAGGTGACCTGCGGTTTCCCGCACGCTCATGATGTCGTTGACTTGCACCTTGTCGTTGAGCGGGACGCCCAGGACCATGGGGCGGTAGCTTTCCGCCTTGAGCTTATCGGCATTGCCGATGACGAGGTCCACCTCTTCCATCTCGCCAAAGGTGCGCGCCTCGGTCTGGGCGGCGCAGCCGGTGACGATTATGCGGGCGCTCGGATTGTCCCGCCGCGCCTTGCGCACGGCCTGCTTGGCCTGTTTCACCGCCTCGGCGGTCACTGCGCAGCTATTGATGATGATGGCATTGTCGAGCCCTGCCTTTTCGGCCTCGGACTTCATCACCGTGCCTTCATAGGCGTTGAGCCGACACCCGAATGTCAGGGTTTCGACGGCCATCAGGCGGCCTCGCTGCGCGTCCAGGCGCCGGTCTTGGGGTCGAGCGTGCCGGCCCACTCGAATGCGGCCGGGCCGGTGAGAGTGACATGGTCATTGTCGAGCCATTCGACGATGAGGTCTCCACCGGGCACGGTGACGGTCGCCTTGCGGCCGGTGCGGCGGGTGCGGGCGGCATTGACCAGGGCGGCGCAGGCGGCAGTGCCGCAGGCTTCGGTGAGGCCCGCCCCACGCTCCCAGGTGCGCAGGATGATCTTGTCGCTGGTGATCACATTGGCGATGGAGATATTGGCGCGCTCGGGAAACAGGGGATGGTTTTCGAGCAGCGGCCCAAACCGATCGAGCGCATAGTCCCAAACATCGTCCTTCACCCAGAAGGTGGCGTGCGGGTTGCCGATGGCCATCACCGAGGGGGAATGGAGCACGGGCGCGTCGATCGGCCCGATCTGCAGTTCCACCTGACGGGTGTCGGCAAACTCCTCATTGAGGGGGATTTCGTACCAGGCGAACTTTGGCGTGCCCATATCGACGGTGATCTGCCCGTCTTCGGCCTCTTCGCCAAAGAGAATGCCCGCGATGGTCTGGAAGGTGAACAGCTGCCGGCCCTGCTCGGCGCTCAGCGCCTGCACCACGCAGCGCATGCCATTGCCACAGGCCTGGGCCTGCGAACCGTCCGAATTGATGATCTCGATATAATTGACCGTGCCCGGCGTGCGGCTGTCATGGATGGCCATGATCTGGTCGAACTTGGTTTCGGGGCGTGCATTGATGGCAATGGCCGCCTCGGGGGTGACCCGATCGGTCCGGCCGCGCATATCGGCCACGATGATCTGGTTGCCCAGCCCGTTCATCTTGAAAAAGGGGACGTTGCTCAAAGCCGTCATTCCCGAAAGTCCGCAAGGGGTGCAGGTATTGCGTCCTATATGGCGGATGCGTGTTAAAATTGCCAGTGACGGCTTGCAGCCCCCCCGCCTGCTGACATGATCTGTCCATTTTCCGTTCAGAATGATGTCATGACCCATTCCGTCTCGCCGCGCATTGCCCAAGCCATTGCCGCCCTCCCGCTGCGCCCTGATCTGCGGGTGCTCGAAATCGGCTGCGGGCCTGGCGTCGCGGCGCGCCTTGTCAGCCTCGCGCTGCCGCAGGGTTTTGTTCTCGCCATTGACCGCTCCGAAAAGGCCATTGCACAGGCCCGATCCGGATCAGCCGCCGAATTGGCCTCTGGCCAGCTGGCCTTTCGCTGCGTCGCTGTCGAGGACTTCGTACTCGATCCGAACGAGCAACAATTCGATCTGGCCTTCGCCCTACGGGTAGGGGCGCTCGATGGCCGTCATCCCGAACTCGGGCATCGTGCGCTCGGACGCCTCAAGGCGGCACTGACGCCAGAAGCTAGTCTGCACATCGACGATAGCCCCCCTCTTTATGCGGCCGAACTGCCGGACTTTCTTGACTCGGGGCCTTCATTGCCCTAAACGCGACCCGTTCATCAGGCTTTTGCTCCTGACCCGCCGACCGGGACCCCAGACGGGTACCACGATCCCGGAGGCCAACATCCGCCAGCGCGTTGCGCCCGCGGGTGGGTTTTGCGTTTGGCTGAATTGAACCCTATCTCTTGCGGGATTGGCCCGCGAGCGAAAAGGATGAGAGATGTTTGAGAGCTTAAGCGACCGGCTTGGCAAGATTTTCGATGGACTTCGCGGACGCGGCGCGCTCAACGCTGCCGATGTCGACGCGGCCATGCGCGAAATCCGCCGGGCGCTGATCGAGGCTGACGTCTCGCTCGAAGTCGTCCGCGCCTTTGTCGAGCAGGTCCGCGAACGCGCCGTTGGCGCCGAGGTGACCCGTTCGGTCACGCCGGGCCAGCAGGTCGTCAAGATCGTCAATGACGAGCTGGTGCAGGTGCTCGGCTCCGACGCCGTCACCATCGATCTCAATGCACCCTCGCCTGTCACCCTGCTCATGGTCGGCCTTCAGGGCTCGGGCAAGACGACGACAACGGCAAAGATCGCCAAGCGTCTCAAGGACCGCCAGAAGAAGAAGGTTCTTCTGGCCTCCCTCGATACGCGCCGCCCGGCCGCCATGGAGCAGCTGCGCGTGCTCGGCGAACAGGTCGGCGTCGACACGCTGCCGATCGTGGCCGCCGAAACCCCCGTCGAGATTGCCCGCCGCGCCGAGCGCGAAGGCCGCCTGGGCGGCTATGATGTCCTCATTCTCGATACGGCGGGTCGCACCCATATCGACGAAGAACTGATGGCCGAAACGGTCGCCATCAAGGATATCGCCAATCCGCACGAAATCCTGCTCGTCGTCGACGCGCTGACCGGCCAGGACGCGATCAACGTCGCCCGTTCGTTCGACGGTCGCCTCGATGTCACCGGCATCGTGATGACCCGCGTTGATGGCGATGGTCGCGGCGGCGCTGCGCTCTCCATGCGCGCTGCCACCGGCAAGCCGATCAAGTTGATCGGTGTCGGCGAAAAGATGGATGCGCTCGAGGATTTCCATCCCGGCCGCATCGCCGACCGCATCCTGGGCATGGGCGACATTGTTTCGCTCGTCGAAAAGGCTGCCGAACACGTCACGGCCGAAGACGCGGCCAAGATGGCCAAGAAGCTCAAGAAGGGCTCCTTCGACCTCGACGACCTGCGCGCCCAGCTTATCCAGATGAAGAAGATGGGCGGCATGGGCGGCCTCATGGGCATGCTTCCTGGCGCAGGCCAGATGAAGAAGGCCATGGCCGGCGCCAATGTCGACGAGAAGATCTTTGACCGTCAGGTCGCCATCATCAATTCGATGACGGCCAAGGAGCGCGCCAATCCGGACCTGCTCAATGCGTCCCGCCGCAAGCGCGTTGCCGCTGGCGCGGGTGTTGAAGTTTCGGAAATCAACAAGCTCGCCAAGCAGCACCGCCAGATGGCGGACATGATGAAGAAAGTGTCCAAGGGCGGCATGGGTTCGCTGGCCGGCATGTTCGGCGGCAAGATGGGTGGGATGATGGGCGGCATGCCCGATCTCTCCAAGATGGATCCCAAGCAGCTCGAGCAGATGGCCCGTCAGGCCGGGATCAACCCCGATCAGTTGAAGGGTCTGCCCAGCGTCGATGTGCCGGCGCCCAAGGCCCTGCCGAGCGATGTCAACGCGCTTTTGAAGTCCTCCGGTGGCCCGGTTATCCCCGGCCTTGGCGGCGCTCCCCGTTTCCCTGGCCTTCCGGGCCTGGGCAAGAAGAAATAACCCTTTTACGAAAACCGACAGCCTTAGGAAAACAAGATGTCCCTCAAGATCCGTCTGGCCCGTGGTGGCTCCAAGAAGCGTCCTTTCTACCAGATCGTCATTGCTGACGCCCGTTCGCCGCGCGACGGCCGCTTCATCGAGAAGATCGGCACCTTCAACCCGCTGCTCGCCAAGGATGACGAAAAGCGCGTTGTTCTGAACACCGAACGCGCCCAGCATTGGGTCAGCGTTGGCGCACAGCCGACCGACCGCGTCCTGCGCTTCCTCGATGTTGCCGGTGTCGTCAAGCGCGACGTCCGCAACAACCCCAAGAAGGGCGAGCCCGGCGAGAAGGCCAAGGAACGCGCTGAAGAGAAGGCCGCAAAGGCCGCAGCCGTTGCCGAAGGCGCAGCTGAATAAGATTTGGTGTTGGCTTCGGCCAATCACAGAAAAACCCCGGTGGCGACACCGGGGTTTTTTGTTTTTTGGCACTGAGCTTCGCGCGGCGATCACTGGCCCCCCCCCCTGTCGTCATCACCGGGTTTATCCCGGTGATCCAGACGCGGGCGAGATGGATTGCCCGGACAAGCAACCGTGGACATCACTGTTGGAATGCCGGTTCCTGTCGGGCGAT